>Ga0208938_1000281_pt1 | contig 43296 bp, 48 predicted proteins | sample AD_UKC125_MetaG_FD_184434 | JGI IMG/M metagenome (GOLD analysis project Ga0208938, IMG submission 184434) | Active sludge microbial communities of municipal wastewater-treating anaerobic digesters from USA - AD_UKC125_MetaG (SPAdes) (version 2) | ecosystem: Engineered > Bioreactor > Anaerobic >... | reverse complement strand
AGTTTAGGAATGGTGCTATTGATTAAACTAATAGCATCCTTCTCATTGGGTGTAAGATTAGTATCCTTACTTAAACCAGTTAAGCATTGGCGAATATAGAAATTGCCTACATTGTATAAGTTTTTAGCACCAAGACAAATTCTATCGAAATAGGGATACATCCTGTGTCCTTTTTTAATTTTAATTTGCTGAACACGGTAATTTTTATCATCTTTGCTCATTTTGTCACCTCCTTGTATAATGTAGTCTATGCCTGCATTATAGCACACTATAGTCATAAATTTTAAACCAATCTATGTATTATTGATTTAATACTTTCTTATATCTTAAAGGCAGTTAGCAAAAGTCAATATATTATAGACAAAATTAAACACAATAATAATTTCTCATAAAAAAGCCCCTTACTATTTAAGTAAGAGGCCCTCATCTTTTAAGAGATTTTCATCCTTATCCTTATCCTTATGTCTTCCTATTAACTCATTAAAACTTTTGTAGTATTCTTTATTAGCTTCTTCTCCAATTAAATCTCTCTTTTCTCTTTCAGTCATGGGATAAAATTTCAGCTGGAACATGTCTTTATTTCTTGTATAAGACTTGAGTAGTATCTTGTGTTCCACAATTTCATTTAGTGCCCTTTCTACCATCTTTATATTTTCACTCTTTCTTTTGTTTGTAAAGTATAATGCACTTTTAAAAAAGTTCAAATTAGTATTAAATACATTTGTCCCTTCCATTAGACACCTTACTCTTTCTTGTTGTAATCTAAAGAGTAAAATTTTAGATGCGTCTAATTTAACTTTATCAATAACATCCCTATACATTTTTATGGTTCTGTCCATAAAGTAGTCTTTTACAACACTATCACTAACTATTACTCTTACATAATTCTCATCCTTGTTGTCTATTTCTTCATCATCACCATTATTTTCTTTTACGATATTTCCATCTTCTCCACGAACCATGCTTCCTATTTGTACATATTCTAATAGCCTAAAAGTAAAACCTGATAAGGAAGGTTTAATTATTCCCGTGCTAAGGTGTTCCATTCTCCATAAGCTTTCCCTAACGCTTCTATAATTTGCTGCATTCCTGGAAGCATATTTTTCTTTTACAATTGTACCTATATCTGTAATAATTTCTCTTGTCCTGAAGAAATTTTCATCTCTTTGAGATAAAAGGATGAAGAATATGTCCATATCGTTCCATCCTAATAATTTTAAAGTTTCAGCCATAACTCCTTTTTTCAAAATATCTACATCTATCAATGATTCAACCATAAAGTCGTCATCAACAATATATTTGTTAACAAAATAGCTTTTTTTCACAACACGGTTGTTGATTTTTTCAATTCTTTCAATTTTATTTTCGTGATTTATGCGAGCCCTATTAGTATGGTCAATTGGTATTATTCCCATGACACGAGGTATACCCACAATTGAATTTTGATTACCGTGAGGATATTTATCTTTCAGTAAGTTTAATCCTATATATAATGCATCGTTTACGAATGCCCTCTTAATTTGATAGCCTTGTTTTGAATCTAAATATCTAAAATCTGTTAGCAATGCATTATCATCTTGTACCCAATTTTCTAGTTTCTCAATTACTTTCGCTCTTAAGTCCTCGTAATCCTTTGCCCCATCATATACGGCTTCAAATTTATACATTTCTTCCTTTTTAGATAAGCTATCATTTAGCTCTTTAGCCATTTTCATTTCCTTGTAGAAAGCATTTTTCTCTTTCATTTCCTTCTTAAACCATCTTTGTTTAGTCTTTTTAACCCTTCTGTTTACTAGACTAATATCTACACTATTTACTTCTAGTAAAGACTCTACTTCTTTTTTTATCTCATCAATCATTTCCTCTAAAAACTCATTAAAATCAACTTCAGTAAAAAGCTTCATTACTTTCTTGTAGGTTCCCTCTAGCCTACTATTAATCTCTTTTTTTAAATCCTCAATAACTAAATCAGATATTATCATTTTTCCACTCTCCCATACTGTTTCACATTGAAAAATATCCTAAATATTATTATATATTGATGCCTTTAGAAAAGAAAGCATTAAGTTGTCCCAGGACATCTTTAATTATGATACTATCCTATTTTTACCTTTTTATACTTAGTTGTCTTATATTTTTCGCCCTGACAAGTCGTTTTTTTATAAGCTGTCTCATTTTCTTCGCTGTGACAAGACACAAAAACATACCTGTCTCATTTTTTTCGCTGCGATGATGCACTTTTTTGTATAAATCATAATATTTATAAGTTGTGCTAAGTTGTCTTACTTGGAATCAACTGCCCTATCCATGTAAACATAAGGGTTTGCTAAGGTGTCTTGTTTTTTTCGCTATGAGGACGCATAAGTTATTTGCAATTTTTTTGTAATTATTTTTGCTTTATTTTTGGCATTTATCGACATGTAAAAATACACCTGTCTCATTTTTTTCGCTATGAGAACGCAGTTTTAAACTAAAATTTTGTATAAAAGAAAAAAGTCAGTGACCTGTCTCATTTTCTTCGCTATGACAAGACAAAAATATTTTTAAATTGGTGAAAATAAATATTTTTTAGTAGTAGGGACTAGCTTCCTTGAAATTTACACTTTTTTCAGTTGTCTCACTTTCTTCGCTAAGACAAGACACTTTTTTTGTAAATGTTGAAATTTAGCCCTTTTAAATTTTAGTTGTCCCATTTCCTTCGCTATAACAACGCAATTTTTGCTGATTAGACAAAAGATTTTTTTTGTTTTACAATAATTTTTGTATAAGATTTTCCTAGTAAAGAGATTCTTAAATTTAAGATAGCATAAAACAGAGATGACTAGGAGGAGAATTTTTATGAAGCTAAACCAATTTTTTAAAATAGGAAAAGAAAAGTTAATAAAAATGATTAAGGAGCATGATTGCTCCAAAGCTCAAGAAGAAATTGTAGACAACATTACATATGAAAATACAAACATATATAGAGATTTTATTAATGATGTTTGTTCTGATTGTGTTTTGAAAATTACAAGTGATTCTAATATAGATACTGGAGCTCTGGAGCTTAGAAATGATTATTGTCTTAATCATTGTGAAAAAAGGCAGGCTTACATAAACAATAGAAATGCGAGTAATAATAGCGATAAGTTCATTTTTGCAGGGAAAAAGCGTCTTTCTAGACTTCAATTGTCTCAATTACTCCTTTATCATGCTCTGGATGTAGGGCCAACTGGAATTGTACACAATATTTCAGAAAGTGAAATAGCTAATATACTTAACTGTACTATTAAAACAGTAAGAAATAATAACAAAAGACTTGTTGATTGGGGATACATATTATTTTCAAGAGTTTCAAAAGATAAATTTAATATATTGATTTTAGATTATAACAAATACCACCTTTCTTCTAAAGAAGGTGGTCGTGGTTATGTTGTTATGTCTAATAAAACACTTATGAAGTTATTAAATATAAAAAATGTGAATGCATTAAGAATAGAAATAAGAAATTTAGTTAAATTTGATGACAATAATGTTAAAAGGATTAGAACTAGAGAAGCCTCTTCTACATATAAAGAAATAAGCTCTTTTCTACCTGATTACATAAACCATAAAGCAATTATAAATAAGATAATAGATAAAACATCAGGTATATTTAATATTAGAAAAGTAAATGAAAAAATCTATTACAATTTAAAGGCTGAATTTGACGGAAAAAATGAGAGAAGAAAATTAGGCAATAAGTATAAACAATACTTTAGAAACTATTGTAAAAACAAGTCCTTCTCTTTAAATGAAAAGGATTATGATGATTTGGTTCAAATGAGCATAGAGTATAGATTTAATACTGTTATGAGTGCTTTAGACATAGTGTATAAAAAATATTTCTTATCAGGCACCGTAATTGAAAATTGTGGTGGACTTGTAAGAGAAATTATAAAGAAAAAGACATATGAGAAAAAACTTGTATAAGATAAATAGTCTTTTATTACTTTCGATTGTTAATTTTTTAACAAACTTCTATTTAATTATCCATTTATTACCTCTTTTTTAATGAAATCTATTTTTTTAATTTCCCATTAATTGTTCTTTTAAAAAAGTAAAACAAAAAAGGATGGTTATCCACATATGAGAAAAAATTAATACACATATTAAAATAATCCATCTACATAAAAAAAATATTAATTAGCATTAAGAAAATAATAATCAATAATAAGAAAGAAATAGTACATAAATGAGAAATTAATAATTAAGAAAACAAAAAAAACAATTCTCATTTAATAAAATTGTATACACATAAATAAAGGAATTTTTTTTGTTAATTTTGAAATGATGATAAATAGATGGTTTGGGCGTTTTCTGAAGGTTATAATTACTGTTCTTTTAATTACTATATCATTAATGTCTGTTTATTTAATAGCTGATATATAAACTACTATCTTTTCAAGGCAGTTTGTTTCTTTTCTCTTTCTCCCTCTCTTCTTTATATACATATATTAAAATATAACCAATTATGATACAAAAATTAAAGAATGTTAAAATATTTCATAAGATAAGAAAATATTAAGAAGTTAATAAAACAACTTTGGCTTAAATAAAGTGTAATGGATAACAGAGCAAATATAATCATTGACTTAAACCTTATTGTAAACTATCATATATCTTGTAATTCAATATTACAACAAAAGGAGATTAAGGCTAATGAATTCAAGAATTAATACTGAAAAGTTTGGTTACAGGTTAAAAGAATTGAGAAATGAAAAAGAAATGACGCAGGAAGATTTAGCCGCTATACTTAAATTAGGTAGAACGGCAATAGCAAATTATGAAACTGGTAGGACAAGTCCTGATGTTCAAACTTTAGCCAAATTAGCTATTATTTTTAGAACCTCTACCGATTACCTTTTAGGTTTAACTGATGTAAAAAACAATAATGAATTAATAGAGAAAACGCAAATAATACATAATCTTTTAAATGAAACAAACGAACTTTTGCTTCAAGCTCAAACAAATATAAAACAGTTAGAAAAAATATTTAAAGATTAAAATTTCTATTTACATTTCACATTTTGATGTATTAGTTATATAATTAAAATAAAAAACAACCCCTTTAAACTAGGTTTAAAAGGGCTGCTAGTTAAATTTCTAATTCATACAATCTCCGAGTTTAGACTATTAGTCAAAGTCTTTAGGTAATTTTTCAATAAAATAATCAATAACAAAATTGGAACCAACTACTACTTTTACATGACTTTTTCCTTCTTCAGATGTTTCAATCGTTACTGAAGTCAATAAATTAAAGGTAAGTAAGGATGAAGAAGTAATTATTTTTACTATTGTATTTGCCAATTTTAACAAACTTTCTTCAACGCTTCTATAATTTTCTTCACTTATAGAAGCGTATTTTTCTTTTACAATTGTTTCTATGTCTGTAGTAATTTCTCTTGTCTTAGAGAAGCTTTCATCTCTTTTAGACAATAAGATTGAGAACACATCTAGGTCATCCTTGTTTAGTATTCCCAACTTGTCAACATCAAAGTTAGATAATGCCATGATTTCACCTCCCCTATATTATTTTAGGTGGCATATAAAAACCACATTTCTTATTATATCTTATAAGTTGTCTCGGGACAACCCTATATTTTAGTGAATTTTAAAAGCAGAAATTATAAGAATAATAAAATTAACCCCTTTCTACTATTAAAAAGGCGTTTGATTAATTTTAAAATAAAAAAAGCTCTTTTACATAAAGAGCTTTTAATCCTCCCAGACAACTTCTAAATCTGGATTGTTTTCTTCGAATTCCTTTTTAATTTTTTCATCATTAGAGCTACTAGATAGAATTATGCTCCTTCTCCTTTCTGCTTCAACACCAATTTCTAACAAAGCCCCAACAATTTTAGCACGGACTTTTCTTTAGTCCATACCCATCCTCCTTTTAAACCTATTGTAAGTATAGATTAAATGTCACCATAAACAAATTCAATAGTGGTGTATACGTATGGGATTATGTTAAATGGGTCCTTGTCCAGAATTTGAATAGCTCCAAACTTTACATAATCTTCTCCTACTATCACCATCCTGTAAGAAATTTCATTTTCCTCCATGATACTTAAGGCCTCATATATTGCTTTTACATCTTTCTTCTTTTCACTAAAATCAATCCAGTCCCAACCAATAAAGCTAATATTGTTTCTTGCTTCAAATACCTTGTAGTTATTCATATAACTTTTTCTATAATCTTCTTCTCCGATTCTTCCCTTAACATAGTTTTTAAGAAAACTTAATCCCTTTTCAGTTACCCCTATCCTTATTTTTGATAAATATGACATAATAAATGCCCCCTTTTTCTATATTTTGTTATTATAATACAGTTATTTAATTAAAAATATAAAAAGAGGCTACAGCTAATTGTAGCCTCTTAAAACTATTATTTTTCTTTGTATGACTCCATCACTTTACTAAGTGCTTGTGGCTTCCACAAAGCATCTCTTTCAACTTTTAACCCAAAAGGAAGTTTAAGATTTTCTAATTCCTCTATGCTGAAATATCCCAATTCTGGATAATATCCTAGGTCTACTAATCCAAAAGCTATTCTTTTTTCCTCATCATATTCTATAATGTACCAGGTCCCAGCTCCCGTAGGATTAAAAAGCTTTACTATACACATTTTTTTATCCTCAGATTGTTCTTCTGTTTCATATAATTTAGGAATTTTTTCAATTAACTCCTTTGTTAATAATTTCATGTTGTCGTTCCCCCTTTATATTTTGTTTTCACCAAAACTCCTTAAATGAAATTCTTAATATATAATAGATAACTGGCTTAAAAATAATCATTATAATAAGCTTAAATAGTTCGCCAGGCGAGACATTAAATTTTTCTTAAAGTTATTACATCAACATTAGGAAAACTCATAAACACGCTAATCTATATTTGGAATTGCTGAAGCATATCATATAGAAAATAAAAAAACAGGAGCAAGTAATAAGCTTGCACAGTATTAATATAAAGGAGGATGTAAAATGAAAAACAGTTGGATTATTCAAATAAGCCAATTGAAAGAGTGGAAAAATTTAATCCTGGAAGGCAAAGGAAATGATGTTGTTAGCCAAATTAACGACATTCTAAATCAAATAGGCCATGATGGCAGTAGATTTAATGAAGTAAAAACAACTTTTTTAATGATAAATGGTATAGGAGATGTTACCTATACAGTAGATGCTTGGCTAACAGATTGTCAAAACGAGGAAGGAGTTGTTTTGGCTGATGTAACAATATTTAAAAATGGCCATTTTGAAGTAAGAATTAGAGATGGATATGAATGCGACCAAGAGGTAGAAAAACTTGTTTATATAGAGCTAGAAAAGCTTCTAAAAAATTATTTAACAGGGAAACGAATATTGGTCCTTAATACAGAAGATGACGACCTTTCTAATTGGTTAGACGAAAACAAAAACAAACCCTTAATAGTTGAAAGCGTTGAAGTTGATTCATGGGGTATATGGGTTAAGGATTGTCCATATAGAATAGACTTGGATGAGTATGTTTTAGCATAGTTTATCTAATAACGCAGCTTAACTATATAGTTAAGCTGTTTTTAATGTAATTCATATATAGTTCACCAGGCGAGACATTAAGTTTTTCTTAAAGTTATTTTCTTAAGTTTATGTTTTTACATTAAGTTTTGTATTATATACCATAAGAATATAGATAGGAGGAGTATAATAAATGAAAAGATTATACAAGTCTAATAGTGATAAAAAATTATTAGGAGTATGTGGAGGTTTAGCTGATTATTTTAATATTAATTCCACTATTATTAGACTATTATGGATTATCTTTACCTTTATGTATGGGACTGGATTTATAGCATATATACTTTGTGCTTTAATAATTCCACAGGAATCAGATATTAAAAAAAGTAACTTAGAAGAAGAAACATCGTTACAAAATTAAGCCAGGGAGAATTCCCTGGCTTTTGTATTTTTCGTAAATAATTTATTAAAGATTAAGCTCTTTTTCAAGTTTTTCTTTTATTTTTTCATCTTTATCTATTAGGTCATTAATTTGTTTACTTGTTGGCATTTTATTTAATGCCAAATAATTCAAATACAGCCTATCACAGCAGTCAAAATATTCTTTTAGTAAATTATCCATTTTAAATCTTTCCCCCTTTTAACTAAATTACCGAGAAGTCCTCCACTTCTAAGCGTAAGCGAAAGCGGAGGATAAATCGGTTATCCAATTGTTGTTTCTACACACCAATCGAATTTTTTCTGTGCTAATTTGCTTATATTTAGATGTTGTTTGTAAATAATTATCTTGTATATCTTGCACATATACCCAATTACCAGTGAATCCCGATATAAAACCAATCTTATTTATTTCTGGTATATACACTTTATCCCACAAGCACCACTTCTTTTCTTTTACAATTATTTCTTTTGTAAAGCCTCCGTTTCTATAAACGGGGGTAGTTGACATGCTATATTACAGTCCAAAAACATATTTAACTTCATCCTCCTCCTTTTTAAATTATGTTTTAGAAAACTCCTTTTTATATGTTTACTCTATTATATACATGATTCAAATAGTATATAACATATGAACCTCTCCCACTTTTTTAGAAGTTTATTTTAAATCTTTCCTTTAAACTCATATCCTTTTTCTATCTGTTGCTTAACTTTCTGGCTTATGGCATTTTTTCTAAAGCTTTGTAATTAAGAAAAGGGACATCGCAACAATCCTTACAAATACTCTCTAAGTTTTTCACTTAAATCCTCCTTTTATAAATAAATAGATTTTTATCTACTTACTTTTTACTTTGTTTGATTTATGATGCAAATTTAAGCATGAAAATATAATTTATAATTTTAATCGTTAAAAAGTATTATATGGTACAAGGGAAATTTAGTTTATTAAAATATAAAATTATAAGGAGGTTAATATTTGAGTAAAAAGTTTGTTTTAGACACAAGTGTATTACTATATGATTATGAAGCTTTATTTAAATTTGAAGAAAACGAGGTAATAATTCCATCGATTGTGCTAGAAGAAATAAATAAATTTAAGGAAGAATCTTCAGAAAGGGGCTATTCTGCTAGAAGAGTATTAGAAACCTTAGAAGAACTATCTAAAATTCGCCCATTAATAGAAGGAATTAAACTTTCTGAAGTTGATAGTGATAGTCCTCTGTATCCTCATGCTAAAGGATTAAAAACGATAATAAGAAGTGACTACGAAATCTATAATAAGAAAATCAATGAAGATTTGAAAATGAGTGAAAATGATTACAATATAATAGCTTGTGCATTAAATAATGATGCAACTTTAGTTTCTAGGGATAGAGGTATGAGAGTTATTGGAAGTGATTTTGTTAAAGTTGGAGATTATAAAGCTGATATGATAAAAACAAAGGAAATATATAAGGGGTATAGAAAAGTTTCAGTTAATGAAGATGTTATAACTTCACTATATGAAAACAAGCTAATGGATTCCTTTGATTTATATCCTAATGAATTTGTAATACTTATAAACAATTGTAATCCTAATCATGTGGGAATAGGAATTAAGAAAGGTGATAAGATAGTTCCATGTGATTTTAAGAATATGAATTGTAGAGGGAGAAAAGTTAACCCTGTAAACTTAGAACAAAAAATGCTTTTATATTTGTTATTAGATGAAGATATTAAATGTGTTACAGTAACTGGAATCTCAGGCAAGGGTAAAAGTTTATTATCTATTGATTATGCACTAGCTTCAGTTAATAATTATTATTATGGCGAATTTTTGTATACTAAGTCAGTAATATCAGTTGATAAAAGAGAAGATTTAGGCTTTTATAAAGGTGGATTGGATGAAAAATTAAAGCCTCATTTACAGCCATTATATTCTTCTATTGAGTTTTTGTACAAAGATAGATTAAACAAAGGAAAAGAAAGACAAACATTAGATTCTTTGGTTAAAGAACTTATAGATAACGACATTTTATCCTTCTACCCTCTAGCAAACATTAGAGGGATGAGTGTATACAATAAAATTGTCATGTTAGATGAAGCTCAGAATACAACAAACCATATGATAAAAAGTTTAGTTACGAGAATTAGCGATAATTCTAAATTAATTATAGCAGGAGATATTGAACAGATAGATGATAGAAACTTAAATAAATATAACAATGGTTTAGTTCATCTAATAGAAGCTGGTAAAGAAGAAGATTTCATAGGGCATATTTGCATGGATATAGATAATGGAAGTAGAAGAGGACAATTAGCTGAGTTTGGTTCAAAGAAATTATAAATTTAAAGAAAAAGTGTTAATCATTTAGAGCTTAAAGTTGTGTTGTAAACTTTAAGCTTTTTCTTTGCTGTATTATATGAAGCTTGACATCCTCCCCTCCCATTCATGGGAGAGGCTTTCTCAAGCTAAGGTCGGTAAAAAACAAATGAAAAGAACTAGCTTTTTTAATATTGATGAACTTAGGGGGTAATGTTAAGATATTAATAAAGAATAGTTTTAGGAATAATTTTTTTATTAATGGAGGCAAGTATGAATTTAAACAAAGAAGAAAGAAACTAATTATATAAGTAGATTAACTAAAGGAGACATGAAAAGGAAAGGGCAGGAGAATTTCTTAGTGCAACGTTATTGTTTGAAGAAAATAATAAAAAAATAAAAACAAAAATTAGGAAAAGAGACGACTAGTCTTTAAAACTTAATAACTAAAAGTTTAAAAAAGGATTAAGCATAAGCTTAACCCTCTTTTTCTAGTTTATTCTTCTCCTGTATCTAATACTTCTAACATATAATCTTTTAAAGCATCTATTGTCTCCCAACCTATTGAAATCATACTTTCTTTCATAGATTTCTCTATTTCTTCGAAACCTTCTTGTATGATTTCATCAGAAGTTCCTTCAGGAAAATAGTTCCTTACATCATCAATTGACCACACTACTGGGGCAATGGAATCTTTTGGTTCATGGATTTGTATAAAAGAACTTTGAAAGACCTCTTTATTTTTCTCAACTAATTTAACTATTTCTTCATATTCCTTTTGTGTTTCTGTTAAAATTTTTATCATTTTAACTCCTCCTTTAAATATTGCCTGTTAATAGGCATCCTTTTCATTTTAAATCTAATATATGGTACAAAAATTAACTCTAAATTATAATGAAATCGTTGAATTTCGGAAAGGTTCCTGAAAGCTTATTATATGTTGGTTCTCCTAGTACAGCAGATGAGGCTAGGGATATATTTAGAAAACTAAGCGATTCATATCCGAAACATCCAGCATATCAAGACAAAGGCATGAATCAATATGGATTAAGTGATTTTCAAAAGAAATTATACAGGATAAATAATCAATAAAGAAGTTAACTTATTAACTCTTATAAAGATACCTCAATCCACATATAAGTTAATGAATAATAAAAATAATAATAATTTAAAGAAATATATAAGCAACAACCCCATCTAAATCAAAACTATAGATGGGGTTGCATTTTTTATCCATTATTCTATATTAATTTTTTTGCTTTTATTATTTTTTGATTCTAATTTTGGAAGTGTTACACTTAATATTCCGTTTTCAAATTTTGCTTTTATCTTTTCAATGTTTACATTATCTATGGAGAAGCTTCTTGACATAGAACCATATCTTCTTTCTTTTATAATGTAGTTTTCTTTTTCTTCATCTATTTTTTCATCTTTTTCTATTGAAATTGTGAGTATATTATCTTTTGCTTCCAAAACAATTTCTTCTTTTTTTATTCCTGGAAGCTCTGCTTCTAATATATACTTCTCTTCATCTTCCCTTATATCAACTCTCATCCTGTTACTATAAACTGGTCGATAGTCTTCAAGCCAAAAATCTTCAAACATAGAATTTATTATTTTATCAATATTTCTTTTATAAGGTATTAATCCAAACATTATATCATCCTCCCTTTATCTTATTGTGTTTTAATATCTGACTTTGACTATCTTTGACCTTTAATGTATATTATACCCATTAAAAAATTATTATAACACCAAACTCTTATGATTCGCTTGGCGAACTATTTTAATATTTTACTTTAATCATAAAAGAGATGCAAAAGCACCTCTTTGCATAAAACTTTAATTTATTTAGCTCTTGAACATTCAAAGTCATTATCATAACTCATACTTGCTCGTACTTTTATGTTTTGCTTTGTGCATTGCTCATATCCTGTAAACAGAGTTTCTTTAGCATTAATTCTAATTATTGGCATCAATTACTCTCATTAAAGTTAGTTAGTTAACTTTAATCTTTAAAATGGAATGTCCTCAACCTCTAGTTTGCTATAATTTGAAGATTCGCTTTCTGATTCAACACAGTCATTAATTTCTTTTGATTTTGTATAGCTCTTACTAATATAGTCGTGAAGAATGGATGGGCAGGCATCTACTTTTTCATTAAAAACCCTATATTCATCAGGGACCATTCCGTATTCTACTATTATCTCCTCTTTTTCATCATCCCACCTTGTTATATAACTTTTTTCTTTATCTATTTCTTCAACATTGTTGATTATTTCTAAAAACGCATTATAAGCTTCCTGAAACTTATTCTCATTAACTGAGTAATATTCAGTATAGCCATTCTTTTCTACAAAACAAATAGCACCATACCCCTTAACTTTCTTATTTTTAGACATTTCAGTGTCATAGATAAGTCCACAAACAAGACATTGGCAAGAACTTCCATACATATCCTCTACGATATGCATATATCCCTCACATTGAGGACACCTTCCGTGAGTTATTAAAGTACTCATATAAACCTCTCCCCTCTTTTTTCTTTTTTTTTTATAATATTCATTCCTGAGAAAAATAATAAGAAGCAGACTCTACTGCCCCGTATCCAGGCAATAATGCCATCATCTTATGAAGTTATAGATATAACTTTATGAGATAAGTGTCAGTATTAATTCACTAACAACTGCAACAATAAATTCAATAAGAATTATTTTTATCTTTCCCTTCTTTTCTCCTTCTTTTTGTGCTTTTATTATTTCTTTAGTCTGTTCTTCTGCTATTTTGTGATTTTCTCTTTTAAGCTCTTTATCTTCTTCTATTAGAAATTCTTTCACATTTTTATCTTATAAGCTAATATTGAAACAAAAAAGAGACAAGATGGGAAGTCTTATCTCTTTTGTGAACAACTCTACTCTTTTTTCATTTGTGCATACCCAATATACGATAATATCATTTGTGTAACCACAAAGAAAAAATAGACTGGGAAGGACACCATTGCCACAGTATAAAGGATTGCACCTGTTAATGCAAACCCCTTTTTTCTAGTAAAAATCCCTAATATATTAAATACAAGTGCTAAAAATGTTAGAAAATAGTGTGGAAAAACAAGCACTACTGCAAGAGCCATACCTATTGATTCTAGGTCAGATGTCATATCTATTCCCACACTTAGCCAATGTACAAAACTAAAAACTAAGTAAACTATAGTTAAAATGCAGGATATAACTAATAGTATATTCGCTTTTTCTTTTTTACTCCCTTTCTCGAAAATAATTTCTTTTTTTCTTATCTCAAATTCTTCTTTTGTTATAGCATCAGAATTTAAAAGGTCTTGGAGTTGTCTCAATTGATTTTCTTTATTAGATACCTTATCTCCCAAAGTTAACCCCTCCTTTCTTTTTTTATGATGGAAACAGTATCATTATGAAAATTATCAATAGTAATAAGGGGATTAATATTATAGCTAATGGAGCATTCCCCTCTTTTGCATGTTTAAGGACCACTTTGTTTCGGAATGTACTTTCATCCATAAATAAGTAAACCACTCCTTCAATAAGAGAAATAGCTGAAGGAATAAATGTCCAGCAAAACATCAAGTGTAATGCCCCTTGGATGTTGTTACCTAAATAAAACTTATGAGCCCCAAATCCTCCAAAAAATAGAGCTAGGAGACCAGCTGTTGTTTTGTTTTTATCTGTAACTGAAATTTCATGAATTATTTCTTTTTTTCTAATATCATATTCTTCTTCAGTAATTATTCCATCATCAAGTAAGTTCCGAAGAAGAATAATCTCTTCCTCTTTGGATAGTTTTTCACCCATAGATAACCTCCTTCCTTTATTCATACTCTAAGAAAGTCCCATCTTCAAATGCAATTTTCTTTATAATATAATTAAACTTTAAATCTTCATACTCAAGCTCATATATTAGAACATCCTCATTTATAAATGGATTTACACCATAACCCATGTCATCAATTACAACGGTTTCTCCTTGATTTATTGTTATCCCTAATAAATCAGCATTTAACCTCTTAATCTTTTCTCCAAAAATATCATTAATCTCTAGTGTTCCCTGTATTCCTTTGATAACTTTGTCTGTATTGTTACTCACTGAAAGTGTAAACCCAACCCAATCTTCATATTCCCAGTTATTAATGTCGGCAGGCTTACTTGTCTTTCCTGTTACCTCAACAATAACATCATTTAGCTTTCTTTCATTATTTTCTACAGTTTTTTCTTTTTTGCGAGGTGTATCATTGTCACCTTCTTTTATAGTGCTTTCCTTAATCTCAGCACCTTCGTCTATTCCATAAATCTGAGAATCCAAATCAATCGATTCTTTTTTATTGCAAGCACTAAAAATTACTGACAATAAAAGTATTCCCAATAGTAAAATAATTTTTTGTTTTTTTGCATACTTTCTCTCCTTTCTTTCATTTTTTATATAATGATATGCATTTAAGATAAAAAGAATTAAATCCACTCATTATTTACACATTTCTACTCTTCCCTAATGACTTCACATATTTCCATCCATTCCCATCTTTGACACACAAAAAGGATTATCTTAATTATCCAAATGCCACATATCTTCAAATTTTACATAAGATTTAATCAATGTATTTTACACAAGATTCAACTAAATAATATAAGTATGTTATTCTTGTAGAAATAAAAAAAGGAAGAGATATATTAAAACCCATCTTCCTTCCCTCAATTTTTTCTATTTCAAGAATTCATATTCAGATAAATGTAAATATCTTATTTTTTATACTTAGTAACAGTTATTATATAAGTTTTAATATCTTTTTTTCTTCATATCCTTCATATTTTAAAAGACACTCAACTTTAGCAGATTTTCTATCAATATTTCCAAAAAAACTTACTTATCTATATTTCAGCATTACTATTAGGTAAAATATAATCAATTTTATAACTATCCACATTATCGTCAACCAACGGAAAATCACTTTTTATAATTAAAATAGTTACACCTTCTATTGTAATGTCATTTGGATTTTCTAACAATATTTTTACTTTATTATCATGTCCATGGACTAATTTAGCATACATCTTTTTATCTATTTTTCTCATCTCCTTCCCTTGGGATGATATTCCTCTCCCCTCTTTTCTCCCAATAATATATAATACAAATTCTAGCAAAAAATAATAAGAGGCAGACTCTGCTGCCCCGTATCCAGGTAATAATGCCATTATCTTATGAAGTTATAGATATAACTTTATGAGACAAGAGTCAGTATTAACTCGCCAATTACTATAGAAACAACTCCAATGAAAGCTACTTTTATCATCCCCCCTTTTTTTCTTCATCCCTACACCCCCCTACTCCATCCTAATGTCTTCATATATTTTTCCATCCATTTCCAATCAGGATTTCCTTCTGGGGTTGATGGAAGTTTTATAGCAGATTCTTTCATCCTCTTTAAGCTCAATGGTCTTCCATACGAATATCTATATATCTCTTGCTTTAAAAGAGTAATTAAAAAAATTGCCACAAATACATTTAAGGTATCACCTTTTAACCTTAATATTGATATATTTTGAGAACAACAAAATTCGTTTTCTTGATATGTTCCTTTCATTGCATTACCAACCATTGGAACTGTTATACAATTACCACTATAGACATATTTCTCATCTGGTCTTTTGACAATGGCTGTTACCCCATTATTTTCTTCAGTTCTTCCTACATAGTTCATTCCAATGTTGGATTGCTCTAATTTATTCAAATCAATGCTTCTACCAATTTCTATCTCAAACAACTCATCCAACCTAAACTCCTTCCATTCTTCCACATTTAATGCAGGTGTTGGCTCATCTAAATATGGCTTTGTTACATTGGAGTAGTCAGGTATTTCCACTTCATATACCCATGAAGGGATTTCGTCTGGGGAGGGAACTAGGATATCTTTAAGGGTTTTATTTGCCTTCCTGCCATAACTATATCTAAACTTATTAGACTCAATACATGAACAGTAAAACAATTTTTCCCTATCAGTCATATTTATTTTTGGACTAAGAACTGCAACATGTAGAGACGTGTAAAAATCTTTAGGTTGAAGAAAAGTTGATAAAACAGTTCCTTGCATAGCCACAGTTATCAATCCTTTTGAATATGGTTCTACTGCATCAACTTTATGAACACTTGCAGAAACTCCATTGTTTTCTCCAGACATTGATATATAATTAATGTCTCCACCAATCTTCATATCTTTTAAATAAAATCCATTCCCCTTATCTATTTGAAACAAATCCCCTAGTCTAATCATTTACATCACCAACCAAATTCTCATTCATTAACTTAAATAACATATATTTCTTTAATTCTTCCTCAAAATCTTTCTTAGTTAATTTAGAATAATCCGTTTTCATATAAGCCTCCGCTACCCATTCATCCCCTGCTTCCACATGCTTTCTTACACTCAATCCTGGTATCTCTTTCCTTCCTTGATACATTTCTAGCCATTCATTTTTTATTCTGTTTTCATATTCATGATTTACATCCACTCTTCCATCATTTCTTGTTTTTTCAAATCCATCCTCTTTCCAGTATCCAAACCAAGTCTCATGATATTTGCTATGTGGAACGTGAGCCCTAAAAACCATAATTACAGTTACAACCCCAACTGGATAAAATAAATCATCAGGCATACTCATAACTGCTTCTAAGGTGTGTTTCTCTAATAACCTCTCTCTTATCTTATTTTTGGTATCTAATGCACAACTCATAGGAACAATTGCTATGCCTATTCCGTTTGGAACCAAACATTCTAATCCATGTTCAATAAAATCTAGTTCACTTAAACCTTCTCCTTTCTGACTATACGGTGGATTAATAAACAAATGTGTTGGTTTTTTATTTTTAAGTTCTTCTGTTTGGTCAAAACAACTCCCTAAATAAACATTAGCTTTGCCATCACCACGGAGTAACATATTAGCTATTCCAAGAGCATACATATGAGGCTGTTGCTCTACACCTATAAGTCTTTCTTTTTTGATTTTATTTTTTAATTCCTCATCTCCACCAGCTTTTTTAATCATATTATCCATGGCCGAGATAAGAAATCCTCCAGTTCCCATACAAGTATCCAATACTACTGATTCTGGCGTTAAATTAGCAAGTTCTGAAAATAGCTCTGTAATATGTCTTGGCGTTAATACAATTCCTAACCCCTTACCATCCCCACCAGTGTATTTCAAGAATTCTCCATAAAATTTTCCAATTACATCAATATGTTCATAATCTTTCATAAATGGCTTAATGTTCTCTTCAATTTCTATAATTAAATCCATTAAAACTGTTCCTCTATTTAGTTCTGGATGAACATTTAAAAAGCCATAAGTTTGTATTAAGTTTTTGATTTTTGAATCTGGTATATCAGCATCATCAAGAACCTCTTCTATTGCATTTGTAACTGCTTTAGATAGGGATTCTGGCTTGTTGGCATATGTTTTATATGACTGAACAAAAGCATCACTTTCTAATGCTATAAGTATGGCACTTACTAATAATGGTTTTTCTGACTCAGATAGTTTTGCATAATCCCTCATTTGATTGTGAAGCTTTCTGGCAAATTCCATAAGTTCTGATTCTTTCTTTTTCCTTATTTCGCTATTATTCCTAAGTATTCTCTTATATTCGTCATAAGATAATAGCCCCTGAGCTTCTATAAGCTCTTTATAGACATTTTCTCCCTTAAGCCATAGGTAAGTATCAATTAGTAGCTCTTTTTTTGTCTGACCGCTAATACCGATTGCTAAAACATTAAAATCTTTAGATAAATATGATGCATAGTGAACAGCTCCATCTATCGCATATTCAGCTGCTTTTGATAAATCTTCGCTTTTATGATTATTTATATCAGCCTTACATTCTATGACAATAAGTAAATCAATATCTTTGTTTGTACTAATTATAAATTCAGGCTTCCCTACCCCTTTTCCACTTTTACTTGCATTTTTGAGCAGCTTCATAATTCTGGGGTTTTTACTTTTTTGCTCCTCAACAATAAAATCTTCTGTATAGAATCCTTTATCTTTTAACAATTCTCTTGTAATACTTTCAGTAATTCTTTCGTTCAATAAAAAACCTCCTTTAAAATATATATGTTATATAAATACAAATATGGACTATAGTCTATAAGACGGTCAAAAAATAAATCACATAAAATGATTAATTTATAAAGTTATTTACGCAACTTTATGGGCTATTTATAGTGATAATTTCTAGTCGTTAAACTCTATTTAGTATTTTCAAAACTCTTTTGAGATTCTTTTAATATTTCTTTCTCCATCTCCCCTATCATGTATTTAACGTGATAATCTTGATATAATGCATAATCCCCTATATAGTTTTTCTTGTCAAATGGATTGATGCTAATACATATCTCTTTCAAGCCTGAATAATTATGTCTCTTATATTTTTTCTTTTTATATTTTAAGCTTCTGTTTGTATTAACAAATAAAGAGATAGCAAATTTAGTCCCTTTATATGTTATAAAAAGGTCTACACCTTTTCGTGTATCTGTTAAGAATGAATACTCAACACTTTCAAATAATCCCGAATTATAACAAAGGATATAAAAATGGAAATCTCTAAGTAATGAGGGATATGCTCTATATACTCTAGCCTTAATGCCCTCTTCTTTATATATCTGGTTAGTATCCTTTAACCTATATTCATCATTTGTTTCTTTTATGAAATGTCTATTTAAATATTCATTATAAAGCTTTTCTGGAGAAGGAATTCTTCTTGAAAAAATGCTTTCATAAAATATTTCAGCTATAGATGGTAATTTGGCACTCTCTACTTTTATATCTTTTATTAATCCATTTCCCTTATATTGCATTTTACTAATTTGTTTTTCTATACTTTTTATATCAAATTCAACTTCTTGAACTTTCATCATTTTGTTATTTACAATCTTTATATCTATCATACGTCCTCCCTTCACAAGTTTTGATTAGAAACGGGTTAAATACACCAACATATTCTTCTAAATGGTTACCATTTATATTTATGCAATTATTGTTAAATTTTGCACAATCCTTCTTTATTGGAGTCCACAGATATATTTCTACATTTGGATTATTTCTTAACACTCCATTCACTTTATAATTTTATACTCAAAGTTATTATCAACTGTTATTTGGAGCAATTACTAAAACTTATTGGGACAAACACTTCACCTTCAGCTTTTAATATTAAATCAATAAAATCATTCACGCTACAACCTGCAAATATTGGGGCTAGGTGTTCATTTTTGTATCTAGGCTCTAGCCAAGGAACTTCCATATTATTTATGTTTTGAACTGAGTAAGGAGAATTATAATGTCCATCACAAGGTTCTTTATAGCCCCATGCTTTAAAATAAATTTTTACAATATCGTCCTTATTTTCATAATATGGTTCTCCTGCATTATGCTCATAAGGAGAATCATTCCAATCGTCTCCCCATTGTTCTGATAGCTTTTTTCTTGTAAAATATGCCATACCATCATCTATATAGCAAAGTTTATAATCTTTATATTTTTTCATAATGTTTTGTGGCAGTGGAGACACGTGATTTTAATCATGTGAGGAAACTGCCACTTTTACACCTCCTTTGCAATCTCTATATCTTTAAGGTTGTATCCATAACCATCACTTCTTTGGATAATTTTACAGTTAGTATATTTAATTCCTTGTGTTGTTTTGTTTTTTTCTTGTATATTGAAGTATCCTGAACTCCTAACTGCTACTCTGCCATAATATGAACCTGCTTTTTTACCTTTAACTACATTAGCCTTGACTATGTCTCCTGTTTGAAAGCCAAAAAAATTCTTTTGCCTTGGCAAATTCTTTGTAATAATACCACAGGAATTAGTTCTACCTCTAAATCGTGAACCTCTACCATAAGCTTTTATCTCTAATACTTTATCTGTTTTAAAATTAAAACTTTTTGGTACTTCACCAACACATAAGGCATCATAATAATGTGTTTTAGGCAGGTTTAAATTAGTTCTATTATACTTAGTTCTGCCACCAGTGGACAGTTCTACATCATTAACTAATGGCTTTATTTCTTCGACTAGTTTTAGCCTGCAACTATTAACCCATGCAGAATATCTTTGATGTTTATGAATTGTACCCTTATCTAATATGTCAATTATATTGTCTATTCTTTTTTGAGTTAATTTGTTTTTACTTTTAGCATATTTGAGCCTATTTAAATACTCTTCCAGTGTTAAATCACCTTTGTCTTGGTTGCAAGACCTACAAGCTATGGTTAAATTATCTACTCTATTAGAACCACCTCTAGATTTTGGGATTTTGTGTTCTATTTCTAGTCTAGCATCTTTAGACTCCCCACTACAATATTGGCAATTGTGTCCATATTTATCTAAGAGATATTCTCTAAGCTCATAGCCAAATAATGTCCCTTGCTGGTATTCAATCCCACTTATAGCAGGATTCTCTAATAGCTGTGAATCAAATTTTACTGATTCAATAGAAACTGATGTTATATTGCATAGCTTCTTATATTTCTTTAAAAAATTAACTATATTGTCTTTTATAGACTCTATAGAAGGTGGAAGCCATCCTTTAGGTCTATTAGAATCAGCCTTATATTTAGAATCCTTTTTTAAATAATAGTTTATGAATTTACATCTTCTGTACCTAGTTTTTCTACTACGTCTATTTCTTCGAATACTGCTTCTAGTTTCAAGTAATGCTACTATTTGTGAGCCTCTATGCTCTATTTCGCCTAAAAAAACTACGGAATCCTCATCATCTACAATAGCTACCCCAGTGTATTTTGAACCAGGGTCTATTTTTAATCTATACTCTTTCTGTGCCTCTTGACTATAATTTGCATCCCTTTTTAGTCTTATGGTAAAGGGATGAACCTTGTGTACTACTGCATGACCTTTTTTAAGCAGTATTCTAGCTTCTGCATTATTACACATGTCAACAGGCTTTTTTTTATAATTTAAAACAAAAACCAATTGAAACAACTCCTTTAAAAACAATCTCCTGCATAGCAGGGTAACGGGAAGACTAGCTTCCTCTCTCCTCGACAATGTTAAAATAGCTTTTTACACATAAAGCACTGCTTGTTAACCCTATAAGCTGTTTAGACCTTATGCCATAGATTAAGATACTGGAGAAGCATATCAGTCTATGATGACTATCTTAACGTAGGTTTTACCTAAGTCTGCTCAATATCGACTAAAGCTTAGAGCTTAAACTACAAGCCTTCGACTTTAGTCGAGGGTATATTGACTTTATCTACTCCTATCAAATATTTAATTTAAAATTATTATAAAGTTGTTCAAACAACTTTATAGTTCTTATTGTCCATGTAGATATTGCTTATGTTTTGCAATTCTCTCTTTTGCGTAAAAGTAATGTTCTTCTGCTTTTTCCATGCCAATATAATTCCTACCAGTATTAATAGATGCAATCACCGTGGAGCCTGAACCTATAAAGGCATCTAGCACAATATCTCCTTTTTTAGTAAATATCTGTAACAAGTGCTCTATTAATTTAACTGGCTTTGGTGTTAAATGTTTTACGTTTAAATCTCTCTCAAACTCCATAATCGTAGAAGGAAATTTATCTTGAAAACCAACATCTATAAGCCCTACTCCATATTTAAGCCAATTATTAACAAAAGTCCCTTCTCGAGGTTTTTGAAATAAAATAATTGGTTCTATTTATCTAAGTAATACGGAGGGTCATTAATAGAAAAATCTATGCTATTATTACCTAAATACTTCAAACCCTCTCTGCAATCAATGTTATATATATTGTTAATTCCTATAGTTTTTATGTTTTTAAAATAACATCACCTCTCATATTCTCTTTCCTCCTCATCTTTAATTGAAAAGGTTGAAAAGTTCTTTAAATAACTTCATAAAGTCTTTTTGTCTTCAGTGTCTTTCTTGAATATTTTGTTTTTTAGATTCATGTATCTGTCGGGATTTATAAACAGGTCAAAAAGCAAAAACCCAAAAATTGCAGCAATTATAAGTAAGATATAAAACATATTCCAACTCCTTAAATTTTATAAATAAACTTTATTAAAATATTGCATATAGTCAATCAACTGTTTAAAAAAACATATTATTTCATTTATTTATGTCCCTTTATTTTCTTGTTTCTTTTTTATGATTAATTGATTAAGTTTTTCTTCTGCTTCCAACAATTGCGTAATAGCAAAATTGATTTCTCTTCTGCTTTTTGCGTTGTTGAACTTATTTTCTGCTTCTTTCACTTCATTAATAGCTAATTTTAAATCAGAATCAATCATTTTTTAAACCTCCTTATAACTTGATAAAATAACTATAGTGTTGTATACTAAAATTATAGCATATAGTCAATGAAAATGCAAAGAAGATGCATTGTTTGCATATAGAAAGCTTTCTTGTCAAATATTAGAAAATTATATAAAGAAAAAAAAGATACTTAACATTAAATATTTATGAACTAGATTACTTACTTTCAGCGATAGAAATAGGAAAAGACATTGTTAAAGAAAATGAAGAACGAGATATATATGGTGATGCCTTAATTTCACTTTTTAATAAAACATATAAAAAGCATAGAAAATATAAAAAGCAAATAAAAGAATTCCATAGTTCCAATAATGAAGCGGAAAAGGTACAAATATTGAAAAAGGTTTATGAATAAAAGCTTGAAAACACTTAGATAAGCTATTGAATTATTTTTATATTATAACTTTAATTATAAGGAGGCATTGATTTGAGAGATAAAAAGATAAAGTTGATATGTATAAACTCCATCGGAGATAATATAAGTAGATTAAGATTTAAAGAAGGAGAAAGTTATGAGGTTGCTATTAACCATCCTAACCTAGTTTCTATAATAGATGATACTGGATACAAAATGAATTTTTCTAGGAGAGAAAAAGACTTAAATATGCCTTCTCTTTGGGAGTTTTTCTCTAAAAAAGACAAGGAAGTATTGGATATAAAAATAGAAAAATTGCACTAATTCTACTTAAATATAAAAAGAGGGCTTACTATTAAAGTAACCCTCTCCCTGTTTTAATGTATCAAGACATTTCCATTTACTGGTACAATGTAATCTCTAGTGTTGAAAATCATCATGTCTTCTTCGGAAAACCCCTCTTTTATAAGTTCCCTTACTTTATTTTCTAATTCTTGAACTGAATGAAATATGTCCCAACCGTCTACCCCATTTCCTGTCCAGCATAATGTATACATAACATAACCCCCTTTTAAAATGTTGTTTAAACAACTCCTTATTGTTATTTTTCTATTTCTATTATAATATGTAAAAAGAAAAAGATTATAAGATGCGACAATCGTTATCTTGCTTGTGGATAACTTTTCAGTAGATATAGATATATATATAAACTATTAACTAAATTAACTATATTAACCTAATTATAAGTTAAGAAAATGAAATGGCTTGTCTCCGACATTAAAAGCATATTTAAAGCAACAAAAAGCCAGTTTAAAGTCAACAAAAAGTCAGTTAATGGGCAACAAAAAGTCAGTCTATACTCAACAAAAGGTCATTTTTGAAGCAACAAAAAGCCAGTTTTGAAATCAAGCTGAAATACTAGACCTTTGTGAATAACTACATTACAAGAAATCCCAAAAAAGACTTTTTTACTAGCAACAAAACGCCAGTCAAAAAGCAACAGAAGGCCAGTTTGCGTATACCAGTCTTTTAAAATACCATATTTGAAATTAAAAAGCAACAAAAGTCAGTTGTTTTTCATTTGTATAAAATTAATCCTGGCATTATGTTGCTACTTAAAAATAAATAAAAGCAACAAAAAGCCAGCTTATAAAATGAACTTTATTATTGGAAGAAGCTCCAACAGTAAACATTTTTTAATATTGGATGTAATGACTACATAAAGCCAGTCCAAATATTAATTCCTAACATCATACCTAAATTAAAAAGCAACAAAAAGCCAGTTTGTATTCACAAATATGTATATTAGTATTTATAAGGCTTTGTAATAAGAAAAAATATTTAAAAGCAACAGAAGGCCAGTCCATAATCTATCACATTTAAATTTTTTAATATGACTATTAATTCATTCATATTAAAAGCAACAAAAAGCCATTATAAGTAGTATAAATATTGTCGATTATTGACTTTAATATGTCTTTGAAAAATTTAGCGTCTGCATTCTCGTGACTTCAGTCATGAGTAAGGACGCTATAGCATATGTTAATTATAGTATAGCCTTAAACTTAAATAAATACTTGGTTTTTACTTATACATATGTTACTATATAATTAGGTGGTAACATATGGCACAAGTACATTATGGACGTGGTTATGTCTATTCTATTCAATATCATATAGTGTGGTGTGTAAAATACAGACACAAGATATTAAGTGATAAAATAGAGCAAACTTTAGTAGAATTGTTACACAAAATTGCTACAGAAAATGGGTTTGTTATACAAGAAATCAATGGAGATTTAGACCATATACATTTACTTATAGAATGTAATCCACAACACTATATACCAGATATTATTAAGGCATTAAAAGGTGTAAGTGCAAGGTTATTGCTTAAACAATACCCAGAATTAAAGAAACAACTTTGGGGCGGACATTTATGGAATCCGTCTTATTTCGTAGCAACTGTTAGTGAAAATACTGAAGAACAAATAAGAAACTATATTAATTCTCAAAAAGAAAGGTAGGTGAGTTTATCTATGTTAAAAGCATACAAATATCGTTTATACCCTAACGAAGAACAAAAAATACAACTATCTAAGACATTTGGTTGTGTTAGGTTCGTATATAATTATTATCTTGCTAAAAAGATAGAATTATATAAAACAGAACAAAAACATATGTCTAAGATAGATTGTAATAATCATTGTAATAAAGAACTAAAAAACGAATTTGTATGGCTTAAAGAAGTAGATAAATTTGCCTTAACTAATGCTATTTATGATTTGGATAATGCTTTTCAGAAGTTTTTTAAAGAACATTCTGGATTTCCTAAGTTTAAAAGCAAAAAATCACATAAATATAGTTATACAACTAATTTTACTAACAACAATATAGAAGTAGACTTTGATAATAATAAAATAAAACTACCTAAACTTAAATGGGTAAAATGTAAGTTGCACAGAAAATTTAATGGTAAAATTAAATCAGCTACTATAAGTCAAGTACCTAGTGGAAAATATTTTGTATCTATATTAGTTGATACTGAAATAGAACAATTACCACAAAATAATAATGTATATGCTTTTGATTTAGGATTAAAAGAATTTCTAATAGATAATCATGATAACCATATAGAAGACCCTAAAGCAATATCAAAATATGAAAACAAATTAGCAAAACTACAAAGGCAAATTGCTAAAAAGAAAAAAGGGAGTAAAAACTGGAACAAGCAAAGAATTAAAATAGCAAGGTTACATGAGAAAATAAGCAACATCAGAAAGGATTTTCAGCATAAGGTATCTTCAAAGATTATTAACGAAAACCAAGTAATAATCAGCGAAGATTTAGCTGTAAAGAACATGACAAAAAATCCACATCTTGCTAAAAGAATATCTGATGTAGCATGGAGTGAATTTTGCAGACAATTAGAATACAAAGCACAATGGTATGGTAGGACATATCATAAAATTAATAGATGGTTTGCATCATCACAGACTTGTTCAAAATGTGGTTATATAAACAAAGAAGTAAAATTATTATCAATAAGAGAATGGGTATGTGAAAATTGTGGTACTATTCATCAAAGGGATGAAAATGCTGCTAAAAATATATTACATCGAGGATTAAGAGAATTAAGTATGACTATATAAATTAATATAACTAGGGTAGGAACTATCCGAAGTTACGCCTGTGGAGTTAGTAGGTTACGAGGACGAAGAAGCAGGAAGAAGCCTACGACTTCAGTCGTGGGAGGTTCACGAACTATATTCTATCGCCGTCGAAAAGTATACAACATATAATGATATGGATGATATATTGCTGTATATGAAAATGTGTTATGAGTATACTAAAAAGATGCAACCTGAAAATGAATATGTTTATTATAAAAAGGTATTAGCTAATGATTATGAAAACTTCATTGCTCAAATCAATACAGGATATTTTATTGATAAACTATAAAAAAGCTTAAGGGAACCAACTCCTTAAGCTTTTTTATTTTAACCTGTGTTCTAACTCTTTTTCAGTAATCCACTTTATTGCCATTTCTCTAAACTCTTCTTTTAGGAATTCAGGAACCCTGATAGCAACAGATACTTTCTTTACATAATTTGTGTCATCAAAGCAATCTTTAATATCTTCTTTAGTCATTGATTTTTTTAATTTTATAACATTATCATCTGTAATTTTGTCTTTAAAATTCTCATAAATCCATTTTTGAGTTTCTTTATCGAACCAAGCAAATCTTAAAAGAGATTTTTTTCTTAATTCATTATTGAAATAGAACTCATTTAGCTCTGGGATTATTCTATTTGCTATTAGCTGGTCTTCGTATACTTTAGTGGCACTAATTCCTAATTCTTTTGCAACTATATCTATAGTCCTGCCCTTTACATCCTTCCTGTCCTTAACTATTTCCAATCTATTTTTAACTATTTGTGGCATTAATCTTTTATCTTCTTCTCTTTGAATATAGTTGGTATCGATTATTATCTCTTTTGCTTTTAATTCATCTATTTCGTCTTTCCTATATACAATGGCTGGTATAGTCTCATATTCTTTTCTATTAAAATTTGGCGTATTTTGATATTCAAGTAAAATTCTCTTGTAGGCTTTTACTCTATTATGGCCAGATAAAATCATATATTCTTTATTTTCTTCTCGCTCCCAAACTATAATAGGGTTAAAAAGCCCATTTTCCAAAATAGAAAACATCATCTCCAGCATTTTCTCCTCTGATATTTCAGGGAAAAAGTTCCAATCATCAGGTGCAGGAGACAATTTGTTGATATCTATATTAGTAACTGGTTTTTCAGTTTTCTTAATCATATCATCGTATTTATCCCTATATGATTCTTTTGTTATCTTCGTTGTTAAGTTTGCTTTTTGTCTTTCTATAGCTTCGGCTCTCTTAGCACTTCTTGACAATTTCAATAACCTCCTTTGCAAGCGACCTAAAATCTTCTACAGCTCTTGAACCTTTATATTCAGCAGCTAAGGGAGCATTTACCCATTGAGCATTTTCAATGTTACTATCTACACGAATTTGGGTTTTTAAGATTTTATCACCGAATACTGCCTCTATAACTTGATAAGCATCAGAACTTAAATTTTTTCTTCGGTCTATTTTATTTAAAACAATTCCTAGTATATTTAGATGTTTATTGTATTCTTTTATTGCTTTATAGTGTTCCATAAATACTCCTAGCCCTTCTATACCAAAAGCTGTTGGTTCTACTGGTATTAATATTTCATCTGTAGCATTTAGTATAGAAGTATTTAACATACCCAAAGATGGACTTGTATCTATAAGAATAAAATCATAGATACCTTCATCTACAACACCAGCAATTATTTCACTCATTCTTAGCTCTCTATAGTCCATTGAGTGCATTTTCTTTTCAATACTAGCTAGTCCAACATCTCCTATCACAATATCAATATTATCATATTCTGTTTCTAATATATGGTTTCTTATGTCATCTTTCTCCATAAATGCTCTGTAAAAATTCTTTTCATTAGGCTCAGTTATCCCATAACTTCTAGTAAGATTTTTTTGAGAATCTGTGTCTATTAAGAGAATTTTATATCCAAGCTCAGCTAAAGCGTACCCAAGATTACCACAAATACTGCTCTTGCCACTACCACCTTTGTGTATAGACACACTTATAACTTTAGTATCCCTAATCTTATCCATTTGTCTCCTCCTTTTTATTTTTTATTTATACCCAACAAAGAACATATGTTTGTTTTTTAGCGGATTTTTATGTATGTCATATATTATATTAGCATTTTTTCTATAAAAAGTGAAGAACTATAAAAAATATTGAAGCAAAAAAGTATATATAAAATCAAAAAGTTCGCCAAGCGAATTCTCGCTGGTATATTTTTGGATTTTATTCTGAGACATATAATATATTAACAGATGAAATCATATGAAACGGAGGGAGGTTAAATTTGAGTAATATTAAAGATTTATTAATAGACCAAGAAAAATTATTTAATGAGCCAGAGCTTACAACTAAAGTTAATGTAAAAGATACTTCAAGTAGTGAACACAAAGAAAATACACAAATAAGCAAAGAAAGGGGTGTCAGGAAATACATGAAGTATGAAGATGGTGAGATAATATATTTGGATGAAAGTAATAGTGAAGGTGAAGTTGAAGTTAAAGGTGAAGTTAAGGATAAAGTTAATGTTAATAGTGAGAAAAAATCTAATTTAAATTTTAAATCTAAGTTTTTGAATTTCTTTAACAAAGAAAAGTTTAATAAATTACTCGAAATAACTGAAAAAGACTTTAACTTTAAATATTTTATTAATACAATGATAGTGATTTTCGTCATCATTTTTATCTTATTTGTATATGCATGTTACTTGAAAGGTAATAATACTGATAAGTATATAGCGAATAATAGCGAGAATACTGTAGCTGTATTAAATACTGAAGAAAGATTTAATAATGTAATCGAAAACAAAACAGAAGAAAATGCACAAGTTACAGATAAAAATATTAAACTAGAAGATATAATAAATGAAATTAAAAAAATAAATTCTGAAGAAATAGGTAAAATTTATGATTATATAGATTTGAAAGCAAATAGAGCATCTACTATATCAGCTATAAAAAGATACAAAACAAACAAAGAAAATTTATATGTACTTATAAGCAAAAATCAAAATCTTATAAAAGAAGGCGATGAGCTATTACAAGAAACAGAAGATTTATTGGTTAAGTCCATTGCAATGAGTAATGAATTTTTAAACGCCTTTCATGATAAATCAACTAAAACTAAATTGAATGATGTTATAGAAAAATATTATTAAAAACTTAAGCAAAAATAAAAGAAAACCCTGAAAATTTTTAAGGGTTTTCTTAAAATATTATATTAAATCATCTAAAGCCTCGTCATCTAAGTCAACAACGATATTGTGTTGCTCTTTTTCTTTTTGAGGTTCTTTTTTGTTATCATTAATTATCTCATTTTCACTATCATTTACAGTTACTACAATATTTGGATTTTTATTATTGATAGGCTTATTTATTGTATTAGCAGGTTTCTCATCCTTAACTTCATCCTCAAAGGTTATAACGGCATCAACCAAAGGCTCATTAATTTCTTTTGACCCTTCTTTTTCTTCTTCGAGTTTTCTAATTTTCTCTTCTTGGTTTTCCTTGTATTCTTCAACCATTCTGTCCAGCTCACTATTTAATTCTTTCGGTATCCAAGACACAAGCCCAACTCCAGGAGGTTGAACTGTTTTATTTTGAATAATTCTATATACTATCTGGCCAAACTTTTTATATATAATATCTGAGTGAGAAAACCTTGCTTCAGTCTTTTCAACTTCTGATACACTTTCATTAGGATATCTCATTTTTTGAAAACCGTATAGTGGATTGAATTTTGCTTTAGAAACAGATTTTCTTTTTTCTATTTTTGTAATTTCTCCAAATTCATCTGAGTAATATTTTGCATCATTAGAGTTTCCACCTGGGAATATCACAATATTTCTAGCGTTGGTAGATACTAGTTCAACAAAGTTTTTACCATCTCTGCTGCCTCCCATGGCCATTAAAGCTCTGTTTTGAGTAGCCAGATGTGATGCAACCCTATAAGAACGGCCTTGAGTCAACATGTCCGCAAATCCTGGATTGGAGTAAACTTGGAACTCGTCAATATATAAGAAGTGAGGCCTTCTTGTATTTTCATTACCTGGCCTTTTGAAAACTGCTGACTGGAAATTAAGAATTATGAAATAACCTAAGAATCTGTTCAAATCTCTTAATTCCCCTTGTGCAGTAGATATAGCAAGGATTTTACCTTCTTCTATTAATTTTCCAAAGTTTACATCGTTTTCTCCATTAGGAGGATTTAACACTCTTCTAAGATGGACATTAGATGTAATTTTCGTTATTTGGGACCTTAGCCCAGAACAGTGTTCGTAGGTTTTAGACCTCTCGTTAAAATAATCAGATAAGAACCATGAAGCTATTTCTCCATTTTCTTTTGCCATCTCAACTGTATCGGTTTTTAATCTTGCAAATTGATTGACCATAATCTTTCCCTGTCCTTGAGAATTGTATATTAATGTAGATAAATCTATTAAAGTAGCATTATTACCTTTAAGTCTTTTTATAACTTTTAGGGCATTTCTTATTAACTGTTCATTCATATTTGAGAAGAAAGGTGAAGACTCTGGACTTAGCATTTTAAAAGTAGTTGCCATGTTTTCAATTACTTCATCTTCTGGTCCATATAAAGGATTAAAATAAGGACAGTCTGGTAATACAGGATTAAAATATACAGCTTCTCTGCCATAATATTTGGCCATAGCAAAGACTTTTTCAGCTAAGTCACCCTTTGGTTCAATTACAGTTATTCCTGCTTCTGGATTCTGCACATCTTGGTTTATTAATGGAATTAAAACCTGAGATGTTTTTCCTGAACCAGTAGGGCCAAGTACTAACATGTGAAGGAATCTATCTTCATATGGAATCACAACTGGCTTTTTTGTTTCTGCATTTATACAAAGTACTGCATCTCCTTTTTTCGTAGACTTCTTTTTTTCTTTATTATTAATTTGTTCGAAAAAAGGAGTATCATATATTTTTTTTAAGTAGCTCCTTTTTTCTTCATCTGTAAATATTGCAAGTAATCCTATTGTAATTCCAATGCCAAGCATAAATAGCAATGGTTTAATAGACTTGTTTGTTCTTAAAACGTTATTTAAAGAATTTCCTATAAGTGCCAGCACATTAAATATTAACAATATAAAAGATAAAATAAAGATAACAAATCCTATATTCTTTTTACTTTTTTCCAACTTTTCTTTTACATATAAGAACAAAAAAATATTAATAGAAAACAATATTAAAGTGTACCAAAAATTAATAGGTTTTATTATTGCAATAAATTGTAATAATGCTATTGCAATAGCAATTATATGATAATAACTTACAATAGCATCTAGATTTAACTTATGTTTCTCTTTTATATTATCAGTCATTTAGCTATCATCCCCTTCAGTCAAATCAATATAAGTAGTGGAGTTGTCGTCTGTAATCTTGTCTTCAATATTTTCGTTGTCAATACTCTTTTCACTTCCACTATCATTTCCGTTAAACTTATTATAGAAATCACGCCATTCTTTTATTGTTAAATAATGTGTAGTCCCCTCTTCTTTTTCTACGATTTTGAATAAATGAAACTTGTCATTTGATTTTACTATATAAGCTAAAAGTATATTATCTTCAATATCAAATTCAAATTTAATTACCTCATCTATGTCTTCAAATCTTCTTCTAATCTCTTCATGTATATTTTCTTCATCAACTATTTCTTTTTTCAAAACTTTTACGCCACCATAAAAAACAGGATTAATACTATCATTCATGTAAATAAACGATTCTCTATCAGCTCTATCAAGCCACATTACTGATATAAAAAAGTTTTCACTGTCTTCTAAATCTTTTATAATATCTTTTAGTAAATTAATTTGACCAGTTTCAAGCATATAAGGGAAATTAGCCATTGATGGCAAATCATGATATAATTTTTCTATTTTATTAAAAGCAGGAGAATTATTTATATCATATTCTTCAAGAGTATCAGCTAAGTATCTTTCAGCTTTTGCAAAATTAAACTGAGAGATTATAGTTCTGGCCTTTTGCTCTATGCTTTCAGCTATTGGTTCTGTCATAATTTGTGTGCCATCTCCATAGCTAATACCAGCTTCTAATTCTTCATCGGTATAGTTTTTCTTTACAGTACTATCTCCTGTATTACTAGTATTATTGTTATTACTAGTTATATTAGTTCCCTTATTTGAATTCTTATCTGACGCATTATTTACAACGATTCTACTAAGAAAGAATGTAAAACACAAAATCACAACAAGCATTAATACAATTGATATTGCTATTTTTTTATTCATTAAAGCACCTCCTGGTATATAATACATATTTAAAGTGTTTTTAATGAAAATTCGCCAGGCGAACTCTAAAAATAAAAATGAGCCTATAACAAAATATAGGCTCATTCTAAAGAAGATTGCCGAGAGGGATATTTAAGATTAATTTTCCTAGTATATTTTCTTTATTTATTACTCCAAAATCCCTTGAGTCCCAAGAGTCGTATCTATTATCTCCCATCAGGAAGTAAGAGTCTTCAGGAATTTTAGTTATTCCAGCTCCATACATCGGGATTTCTAGCTTATCAACATACTGTTCGTCTAATAATTCTCCGTTTATATAAACATCACCATTTTCTTTTATTTCAATTTCTTCCCCTGGGAGTCCAATAACTCTTTTTACATACTCCGTCTCATTATCTGAATCTATGGTAAATAGTACAATATCTCCTCTTTTTAATTTATGATTTTTGGTTACTTTAAAGAAAAACATATAGTCATTTATTTCTACTGTAGGGTTCATGGAGGCAGATACAGGAACTTTTGGTATGATAAAAGTCAAGAACAATAGTATTACTAGAAAAGCTTTAACAATAAAGAAGAATACTAAGCTAGACCTAAATATCATTTCTGCTTTTAACTCGTCTGTCATGATATTTTTAAAAGTTAAATCCTCAGGTATCTTTTCTACTTTTGCATTTCTTAACTTTTTGTCTTTAACTTTTATCATATTATCGCCCCCTTTCTCTCTTACTAGCTAGACATATCTAATACAGAATTGATTAATTTATTCTTAATCTGAGAATTTCTTATTGTATTATCTATTTTATCTATACCCCTATTTAGCTCTTCTCTATCTCCAATACAGACTACTTTTTTCTTAGCTCTAGTCCATGCTGTATATATAATATTACGGTTTAACAAAATATTTAATGATTTGTGAATAGGCATAATTATTATATCAAATTCGCTTCCCTGTGATTTATGAACTGTTATTGCGTATGCTAAAGTTAATTCATGTATTGCATCATCTTTATAGGTTATTATTTTATCTCCAAAATCTACAATTAGTTCTCTAATGGGGTCATTTTTAACACCAATTATTTTTCCAACTTCTCCATTAAAAACTTCTAGGTCATAATTATTTTCTGTTTGCATAACTTTATCTCCTAGCCTAAAAGCTCTTTCCACTCCTACTTTAACTTCTGGTTTGCCTTTTTTAGCTGGGTTAAACATTCTTTGTATGTTTTTATTAAGTTGCACAACACCGAGGTCGCCTTTATTCATGACGGATAAGACTTGTATCTTATCCATGGAGTAACCAAGTTGCAATAACCTATATATGCTTTTTAAGATTTTATCATTTATTTTATTGACCATCAATTCATCAATAAAATAGAAGTCTCCTTTTTTTATATCTAAGCTTATATTTTTATTCCCGTCTATAATTTTATGAGCATTAGTAACTATTTGACTATTTTTTGCTTGTCTAAATACTTCATTTAGTATAGTTGTCTTAATCATATTAGAATCTATTAAATCTCTTAAAATTAACCCAGGTCCTACACTCGGCAGTTGCTGATAATCTCCTACAATTAAAAGTCTGGTTTCTTCTGATATCACAGAAAGCAAATTATAAAAAACATATGCGTCTATCATACTTGCTTCATCAATTATTAGAAAATCAGCTTCAATTTTATTTAATTGGCTTTTTTCTTCTTGGAAACTGTTTAAACCTATCAAGCGATGTATTGTTTTTGCTTCCATTCCAGTAAGTTCTGTCATTCTTTTTGCAGCTCTTCCAGTTGGTGCTGCTAATTCAATTATACTATTAGCATTGACACTTTTATACAATTCTATAACTGCGTTTATTGTTTGTGTCTTACCTGTTCCTGGTCCACCACTTAATATACTAATTTTATTGCTTGTAACCATATAAAGAGCCTCTTTTTGTTTTTCAGCTAAAGTTATTTTATTTTTCTGTTCATAGTTTTTTATAAAATTATCTATATCTTTTTTATAACAAAGATAAGGAAGTTGCATATTAACCATTTGGTTTAATAGCCTAACTATTTCATCCTCTATAAATTTATAAAATGAAACATAAATAACTTTATTGCCATTATTATCAATATCTTCTTTAATTCTCTTATTTATATTTAAACTTTTTAAAGCTAATTTTACTTCATCTTCACTTAAAGTTATGGTTTCTTTAAATGCACCATAAACTTCTAGAAAAGATGATAAGTTATTAATAATATCAGATTTATAAACAAAAATATCTCCTCTATTTTTCATCTGATAGTTCATGTATAACATTATACCTTCTTTAACTCGTTCTTGATTGTTAGGTTTAAATCCTAATTCTTTTGCTGATTTATCTATTGTAAAGAAATCTATTTTATTATATTTACACAATATATATGGATTATCTTTTATTTTATCTATGGCTCCATAGCCAAACTCATCATATATCAAAACTATATCAGTATGGCTAAACCCTAAAGGAACTAAGAATAGGGCAACTTCTTCATAATCTTTATATTGAGCTATTGACATATGGACACTTTCTGCTCTTTTTTTAGTAATACCTTTTACCTTTAATAGCTCTTCAGGATTATTCATTATAACATTGAAAGTATCTTCTTTAAAAGTTTCAACTATTCTTTTGGCAGATACTCTGCCAACTCCTTTAGCAAACCTCACAATAAACTCTATCATACCCTTGTCTGTTTCAGGAAAAACCAATCGTGAAGTTTTTACATTAAATCTATATCCATTAACCCCAGTATCAACCCATTTACCTATAGCTTTAAGTTCATCTTTAACATGAATAGCATTAAAGTAACCTGCTATTATTGGTTCAGCGGTAGGGACTTCTATATCTTTAGGGTGATACATTAAGTTTACATTAGCTAATGTAAAACCAGTTTCACTATCTCTAAATATGATTTTTTTTACTTCAAAAACAATTTCAATATCATTCATAAAATTCCCCCTTAAGATACAAAGAGAACACAAAATAGAGTGTAGTTAATTATATTATACACTATAGTCAGCGACAAATCAACTATAAACAACAAAATTTCAAAGGTTATATATAGTCAATGCAGTTTGTATTATATATTAAATTAAAAAACAGGGGTAGGCAGCCGCAACTACTTACATAATAAAGGAGGAGTAAAAATGAGTAAAACATTTGTTACAATTCTTATTATGGAAAAATATAAAAGGGGAGAAAATATAAAAGAGGGGGATATAGTTGAATTAGAAAAAGAATCAACTAATACCTATGATAAAGATGCTATAAAAGTTAATTTAATAGGGGAGGGCGAAGATAGACAAATAGGCTATCTTGCAAATAATAAGGAAAAAACAGTTTTAGAAGGTACGCTTTCTGCAACAGAAATAAAAAATAAATTCAAGATAAAAACAAAAGCTAAAATTCTTGAGTTAGTTGAAAACAGAGGCTATATGAAGATGTATAAAGCAGAGCTTGTAGCAGAGAAGCAAAGAGCTAAAGAAATTATCTTTACATTACAAGGAGGTTTTTCAACTTATTCAGGTAAAAGAGAGCTTATAAAAGATATTGAAAAAGAAGGGCATAAGAGTATAAAAATTATACGATTAGAAGATGATGGGCGTATTATTGGACAATACAATAATAAGCCAGCAGGAATAGTAACTGCTGATAATGAGACAATGGAAATTATAGAAAACTATTTAGAAGATTTACCAGAAGTAATTGCAACTGCTACAGGAAAAGATATGGGAAACATTATCTGTAAATTGGAAGCTAAAAAAGTAGTTAAAACAAAAAGAGTTAAATTAGAAGAAATTTTGAATAATATCATTGATAAAGGTATAAACACTAAAGAGGAGATTGATAGGAAGCTTAAATATTTAAGACGCAACAAAGTTTCTGAATTAGATATAGCTTTATTATTTGAAAGCTATGTTGAATATCCAGAGAGTGTGAAAAATAGAATACCAGAACCCAAGGTATTATATGTAGACAGAGGAACAATGGTTGCAGATACAATTTCCTATATAAATATAGGGAAGAATTTACTCTTTGAAGGGGATAAGGGAGTAGGGAAGAATGTATTAGCCGAAACTCTAGCTTGGCTATACAATAGACCATTATATCAATTTTCTCTAAACTCCCAGCATAATAATAATTCACTTCTGGGAGGGAAAACATTTAAAACTCCTGAAGAGAAGGAAGTCAAAAAGAAGAAAAAATCAGCAGCAAAACTGTTATCAACTGTTTTTAGAAAATTATTCGAAGTAAAAAACAAGGAAAATGATGTTGGGGAAAAAGAGCTAACAGCGATAGAAGATTTGTTAGATGTTTTTTCATCAAAAAACAATCAAGAATTAGTATTTGAAATGTCTTCTATTTTGGAGGCTTTCATAAATGGAGGAATATTAGTATTAGACGAATTCAATACTGCATTAGCTCATGTAATGACCATGTTCCACTCATTGCTTGATGACAGAAGGGAAATAGAAGTAACTGGATATGGTCTTGTAAGAGGTCACAAAAACTTTTTTGCAATAGCTACTCAAAATAAGGACTATGAAGGTACTTTTGCAACAAACCAAGCGACTTCAGATAGATTTGAGCCATTTATATTTCCTCCATTAACATCACTAATGGAAATGTTAAAGGAAAGAGTTCCAAATGCAAGTTACGAAGTTTTATCAATGGCAGATAATTTATATACAGCAATAAAAGTAGCAGTTGAATCAGGAGAAATCTCAAATCAAGCTCTTACAACAAGGGGTTTTATTAGTGCTTGTCAAGTAATAGCAAATGGCAAATCTCCAAAAAGAGCTTTTGAAATATCCATTGCAAATAGAGCAACAGATTTGGATGACAGAACAGTAATCAAAAATATCATTGATTTACAAATAGCTGATTAATAGAAAGACGAGATTTGTATTAAATCTCGTCTTTTATTTTTTACTTGTTACATGTATAGAATTATAATAATCAGAATAAAAAAAAGGGCACTAATTACTTAGTGAGTTTTAAAAAGGAGGATTATTAATAATGGAAGTTATGAAAAAGGAAAAAAGCCTAGAAGAAATTCAAGCTTTCTTTTTTAGAAAAAGCATGTATAGGGTAATGAAAGGCACTTTAAGTTTTTTGCTTTCAGGAAGACCAATTAAATTTATTTTAAACATAGGAGGACCTTCTTACACAGATAGCAAAGAGTTAGTAGTAGGACTTCCTAAAGAATTTTTTAAAGCAACATATGAGGAAATGTATGCTGCAATATTGGCTTTATTAGGACATGAATCACAACATGTCCTTTCATCTAACTTTAATGAATTTGCAATATACAATAAAGAGGAGACAGATATACTAGTAAGTGAAGGAATGTCTAAAAGATTTGCAAGTCATTTTGTACATGCAATAGGAAACATTATAGAGGACGGCAGAATTGAAATTATTTTAGCAAATAGATTACCAGGATACATTCCAAAATTACAATTTTTGAATATGTATTTTTGGAAGCTAAACGAAGTAACAGAAGAAACAAATGAACTTCATGCACTAACTTCAACTATTCTTAGTTTAAGTAAACTAGGTATTTATCCAAAGGGATATAATAAAGTTTTTGCTGGTACTAGATTAGATAACGAAATAAACAAAGTTAAGGACCTGATTAAAGCTGGTATAAAAGCTAGAACTTGTAAAGATGGATTAGATATTTGTAGAAAAATCATTGCAACATTAAAACCATACCTATTTGAATTATACGAAGATGTAAGAAAAGAAGAAGAAATGATGGAGCAAATTATGGAGTTATTAGAGGATTTAATAGATGATTTTAATAACTCTGAAGAGGTAGAATTTAACGAAAACCATACTCATTCTCCACACATTCAAATGCCAATCATTAATAACAATAAAAAAGATAAAGAAGATGATGACAAAAAAGAAAATAAAGAAACAGCAGATAGTGGGGAAGAGGAGGATAATAAAAATAAGGCAGGTGATTCTAGCAGCAAATCGGAATCAGATGAAGTAGAAGAAGATGAAGCAGAAGGAGAAGGAAATGGAGAAATAGATGAAGAGGCAGATGAAGAAAAAGGAGATAGCAACGATAGTAGTAATGAAGGAGAAATTGACTCTAAAAACAAGAGTAATAATAAAAAAGATGATAACGAGGAAGATAATGCTAAAAACTCTAACAGCAATTCAAAATCTGATGAAGACGATAATAGCAAAGAATCAAAAGATAAAGAAACCAACGAAGAAGCAGAAGGAGATAGCAATGATAGCAATAATAACCATGACAAAGAAATTGATTCTGAGAACAATAATAGTAATCAAAAAGATAGAAATGACAACAATGAATCTAGCAAGGAGAATAATTCAGATTTAGAATCAGAGACAACTGAATTGTCTGAAGGAGTAGGAACAGCAATGGAAGAAGTTGATAAACTAACTGAAGAATTTATATCTGAGAAAATAAAAGAAATATCTAATGAATTATTTGATGAAGCAAGAGAGCAGTTTAATGAAGCAGCAATAGAAGAAAAGAAAAATCCTGAAATTAAAGATGGTCCAGCTTTAACAGAAGAAGAAAAACAAAAATTAGGAAAGAAGTATGAAGGATGCATATTTAAAGAACATCCAAGTAACTTTCCTCTAATTCATGATTTACCTCAAGAAATTAAAGTGCCAGCCAAGAAATTTAGAAAAGAAATTGAGAAAATTTTTAAAGACAAGTCCAGATTAAATATAAATGGACAACATAAAGGAATTCTCAATCAAGAAGATTTGTATAAAGTAATGCTTGGAGATTACAATGTATTTACGATGGAAACTAATAAAAATCGTGGAGATTATGTTGTTTATATACTCCAAGACGGGTCAGGTAGTATGAGTGGTCAAAAAGAAGTATCTTCTGCCTATGCTCTTAGTATTATAGAAGAAGGGCTAAAAGATATAGTTCCATTCAAGATAACAACATTCGCAGCATGGGACGGGATAGAACACTATACTGTAAGGAATTGGAATGACAAATCAAAAAGAAATTACGCATATAACTTTTTACATTACAGAAGTGCTATGGGAGGCAATGAAGATGGATATAGTATTAGAGTCGCTACAGCGGAATTATTAAAACGACCTGAAACTGATAAAGTTCTTATAGTTTTATCAGATGGTCTTCCATCAAGCATTGCAGATACGAAAGAGGCCATAAAAGAAGCAAGAAGTAAGAAAATACATGTAGTGGGTATTATGTTTGGAAGTGAACAATTTAGAAAAGATAATTATGAACGATACAAAGAAATGTATCAGAAAAATATAATAGCAACAAGTCCTCAGAACATTCCAAGTAAACTTACTAAGATATTAAAGAAAATATTAATAAGATAACTAAAAGGACAAGAATTTAGTTAAATGCAGCATACATGGATATAGGATAGATAGTTTACAACTGCCTATCCTATATTTTTTATGCATTATATTTTTGAACTTCTCCCACTTTCACTTCGTTTAGAAGTGGGAGATTCTCGTTTCATCAGCCTCGCAACCTACTACCTCCACGAGCCTCACATCGGGTAGTCCCTACCCTAGTTTATGTTAAGCTATGCTTAATCCTTTTAATCCTTGATTGAGTATGTTGATTGCTGCGTTCCTATCCCTTTGATGAACTACACCACAACTCTCACATACCCATTCTCTTACATTTAGATTTTTTACTTCTTCATTCTTATATCCACAATTACTACATATTTGACTTGAAGCGTAGAATCTGTTTATCTTATGGTAGACTCTTCCATACCAATTGGCTTTATATTCTAACATCCTACAAAAGTCACTCCATGAAACATCACTTATTGACTTTGCTAAATGTTTGTTTTGAACCATACCTTTTACATTTAAGTCTTCACTTATAATCAGTTGGTTTTCCTTGATTATTTGTGAAGATAGCTTATGTAAAAAGTCGGTTCTTGTGTTTCTTATTTTTTCATGGAGTTTTGCTATCTTTAATGCTTGTTTTTTATACCTATTACTACCTTTTTGTTTTTTAGCTAGTTGTCTTTGAAGTTTGACTAGTTTTCTTTCATATTTATTTAATGTTCTAGGGTTCTCTACTATTTCACCATCAGATGTAATTAAGAAATTCTCTAACCCTAAATCAAAACCTACAGCATTATTATTTTTTGGCAATTCTTCTATTCCTTCTTCAACTAATACCGATACAAAATATTTATTTGTTTTAGTTTTAGATATAGTACAATTTTTAATTTTACCATTGAAATTTCTGCTATTAACAAATCTAACTAATCCTAATTTAGGTAGTTTTATTTTATTACCATCAATACTTATGTTGTTATTTACATTTTGAGTTCTATAGCTTTGTTTAGGATTTTTCTTTGACTTAAATTTTGGAAAACCTACTTGTTTATCGCCATTTTTTATCCTTCTAAAAAAGTTTTGATAAGCTACATCTAAATCTTTTAAGCTTTGTTGAAGTGATATACTATCAACCTCTTTGAGCCATTCTTTTTCTTTTTTTAAAAGCTTTAAATCATTAGCACAAGCGTTATAAGTCATAGATTTTTGCTCTACCTTATATAGTTCAATTTTCTTATTAAGATAGTAGTTATATACAAATCTACAACATCCAATCGTTTTATTAATTAGCTCTTGTTGTTTCTTGTTAGGGTATAATCTATATTTATAGGCTCTTAATATAGTTTTCAAGCATATCACCTCTTTCTTTTATAATATATTATAGCAATTCATCTCCCACTTATAGAAGATGGGAGTATTCTTGCTATTTTTAGATAAATGTTACGCAAATATAAAAACAAGAATAAATGCGATATAGTCATGAAAGTAAGGTAATATTGACTATAAAATATATTTATTATATAATACATATATTAAGACAAATGAAAAGGAGTGTGCAAGTGAATGGAGAACAAGGATTTGTACTTAAAAACCATGAAATGTCCAGTTTGCGAACATATATTTAAGTCTACCAAGGTCAAATCAAAGTCAATTAGAATTTCTCACAGAGATTCAGATTTTTGTGCATATTTTTTAGGAGAAAATCCATATTTTTATGAAGTATCAGTTTGCCCTGAATGTGGTTTTGCTGCTACTGATACAGAATATGATAAAATTAAAAGTTTTCAAAGGGAAATCATACTGGAAAAAATATCTCCTAATTGGGCAAAACGAGATGTTAACGGTGTAAGAACTATAGAAGATGCAATTAATTCATATAAGTTAGCTTTGTATGAAGCAAAATTTATGGAAAAAGAGCATCAATACATAGGAATGTTATCTTTAAAGCTTTCTTGGTTATATAGATATGAGAAAAAATATGCCCTAGAAAACAGATTTTTAGGTATAGCATTAGGAGAATTTAAAGAAGCATATAAGAAAGAATCATTTAACACAGATTTTTCTGTTGGACAATGCTGTTATCTAGTAGGAGAGATTTACAAAAAATTCGACGATACTTCTAATGCTATTAAATGGTATGAAGTAGCACTAAAATATTGTAAGTTTAATGAAATTAAATTACAAAAACTCATAAGAGAGCAATGGCAAAACATCTCAAAAGAAAGAAGAAGTGTAAAGGAGGCTGTAAATTAATGTGATAAGGAAGGTGCATAGTAAAATGGATAAAAAGAAAAAAGAAGGTTCTATAATAATAGGACTAATGATTTTAGTTTTAATAGTAATAACTATGTTTGTATTTGCATATGAGGTTGCTATATTGTTCATAGCAAAAGAAAAGAACGACAGTATAGCAAAAAACATGTCTTCTTCATTAATATTAAATATAGATGAATATAAAGCAAGACAGGGAGTTATTGATATTGATAGAAGTAGGGGAGAATATATAGTTAAAAAGATAAAGGAAGAAAGCTATCCAAAAGAGTTATCTATCTTTGATTCTCCATTAGTAGATATAGATTATAGCAACAATAGCCCAAACGAAATAAAAGTAACTATTATAACTGAATTGCCACTAAAAGATGATTTAGTTTTTTTTAAAGATATAAGTATAAAATCTAAAAGTGAACACATAGCTTATTCTAAAATAGACTTAAGTATGTTAGAACCAGAAATGTTAGAGCAAATGGCGTGGGAAGATATATGGGATTTAATTATTATTGAGGAGGTGTTTTAGTGAATAAAAGAGGTTATGTTTCTATAGAAGTAATTTTATTTGGTAGCTTTATATTTATGTTATTAGCTGTACTTATAGGAACATTTGCTTATATTTATCCAACCTTTTCTCTTCAAAGAGATGTTGATTTACTTACTAGACAAGCACAAAGAAATGGGGGATTAACATATAGTGATGTAACAAGTTTTAAAAACAAAGTTAGTAAATATTACTTTGTTAAAGGTAATGATGAATCTATTATAGTAGAGGGCAGAACAAGGGGTGGCCGTAATATAATCGGAGTAAATAATAGTAATTATATAAGCAAAGAATCAGGGGATATTATGAATATTGTAGTTAAAGTACCTAGTAACAATAAGATAATATCTAGATTTACCAATAATAGTAGTGATTACTACATCTTTAAATCCTCTGTTTTATCTGAAAAGCTATAGCAAACTATATTTATCAATTAGCTAAATAGCAATAATACCCCCACTTCTTTAGACTCTCGTAGACATACCATAAGAAGTGCGTAAGTGGGGGATGAATTGCTTATAAATATAAAGCTATTTTCGTATTATATATTATAAAAAATAATACAGGAATAGCTTTTTCTATACTTTTAAGGAGGTGATTTGATGGAGACATAATGCCAACTCACGATAAAGGCAATAGCGGTAAACATAGCTTTAGTGGTAAAAGGATAAAGAGAGGCTTGTATCAAACGAAAGATGGCAGCTTAATTAATGCAGATGTAAATG
>Ga0208938_1000279_pt1 | contig 43682 bp, 37 predicted proteins | sample AD_UKC125_MetaG_FD_184434 | JGI IMG/M metagenome (GOLD analysis project Ga0208938, IMG submission 184434) | Active sludge microbial communities of municipal wastewater-treating anaerobic digesters from USA - AD_UKC125_MetaG (SPAdes) (version 2) | ecosystem: Engineered > Bioreactor > Anaerobic >... | reverse complement strand
TTGGTCCAACGCCGGTGGTCTGGGTGGCGGCGCCGGGCACATCGGGATCAGCATCGGCGGCGGGGAAATGCTGTCCACCAGCGGCACCACCGTGCGCATCATGCCCATCCGCAACAACGGCTACGTCCCCGACGCCAACTACTACGGGTGGATGCCACCGCTGATCACCGCATAACCACCTCAACCGACCAAGGATCCCCATGAACACCATCGCCAGTACCACCGTGATCGCGCACGACCGCCCGTCCACCCCGGCTGCGCCAAGGCGACGCCCCCCAGTCGGGGCTGGCATGCTTCCAGCGGTGACAGTCCACAATGAATCAACTGGGGCAAGGCTGCGGCGTGTCGCAATAACCGTTATACGTGGGACTGCTAGTAATAGCCGTATGGGACGTCACAGCAAGGGACCTCGGCAGTTGGTGGCCGCCACTCGCGTACACCCCGAATTCGTGAGTCTCATCGAGCGTGAGGCCGAGCGCATCGGGTGCTCAAAGAGCGACTTCGTCGCGCACGCCCTGGCGCTGGCCCTTGACGTACCCCAATTCGACCCCCTCGCACGGGCCGACCAGGAACAGCAGTTGGATGACCGCCTAAGGATCGCGGGACGGGGGGTCAAAAGGCTCCCCGGGAAGCAGAAAACCCCATCAGCCCGAAAAGTTTGGCGACTACAAGGCTGACGAGGTTTTCCAACACGTCTAGGAGCCACTATAGCCAGCCCCACGGGGTTTGGGCATGCCCCTGCGCGCGTTTTGCGCGCCCAAGAGGCAGATTTGCCCTGCGATGTGCCCGATTTCTATGACTCTGCGGTGGCTGCCGCCGAGTGGAACAGCTGCGCGCCGCTGATCGCCGCCATCACCTCGATGCGGGTCATGGTCACCCGCAACGGCCGGGGCGCCTACCCGGCCACCGCCCAACGACCCCTGGCCGAGCACCACCCCAGCGGCCCCGCCGCGGTCATGCTGTGGGACCACACCCGGCGCCTGCCTGTGCTCGCTTTGGACTTCGACGCCAAACACGGCCACGGCCCCCGATCGGCCCAACGCGACGCCCTCGACGCCCTGGACCTGCTCACCGACGTCGGCCTGCACCCCATCGCCGATCGGGGCCCCACCGGCGGCTGGCACGTCTACGCCCGCCTCCCCCAACCGGCCGCCGCCTGGGACGTGCGCCAAGTCGCCACCGCCCTCGCCCTCCGCTGGGCCACCCTGGACCCCTCCCCCCTGCTCAACATCGAACACGGCTGTATCCGCCCACCCGGTTCACCGCACCGCTCAGGTGGCTACCAACGCCTCACGACGCCCCTGCACACCGCCCGGCACGCCCTCAGCAGCCGACCCCCAAGCCACGCCTGGACCCACCTGCGTGACCGCATCGGCGCCGCCCAAGCCACCACCCCAGCGCCCACCCCCAGCGAACTGGGAGTCGCCGTGGTGGGCATCACCCGCCGGCGGATCTCCGCGGCCGCGGACCAGCTCGCCCGCACCGGCACCCACCCCCAGCGCGAGTTCGACTCCCCCAGCGAAGCCCGTTACTCGGTCATCTGCTCGGCCGTCGCCGCCGGCTGGAGCCACGCCGACGTCGAAGCCTCCCTGCAAGGCCCCTGGAGCTGGCTGCGGGACTCCTACGGCACCAAACACCACTCCGCGCTGCTGCGCGACTGGCGCAAAGCGCGAAATCAACGCACCAAAAATGTGCGCGGAAGAACTGTCCGGATTCCTTACACAAGCCAACAGGTACACAGGGGGGGCACACCCCACCCACCGCTTCCTGACCTTGACGACGTTCACCTCGCCCTCCGGCGCTTCACCACGCACACCCGCGACCTGGCCCGAGCCCGCAGCCACAGCCCCACCCTGCGCGCCATCACCGCGGCCGTCATCTGGGCCGGCCACGTCCAAGGCCGCGTCCTGGTCAACATCGGTGTACGAGCCCTGGCCGAGCAGGCCGCCGTCTCCCACGTCACCGCCGCCGGTGCCCTGCACACCCTGGCCGAGGAAGGCCTCATCCAGCGCCTGTCCACCGGCCGCGGTCGTGACGCTGACGTCTGGCGTCTCAATGTTGAACTGGCCTACCACGCCAAACCAGCCCGTGGCCGCCGCGTCGGCCTCAGACCCGTTTTTCGGGCCTTAGGCCGCCACCTGGCCGGAGAGGTCTACGAAACCCTTCGCGAAGCGACAGGACCCCTCACAGCCCGGGAAATCGCACTTCAGCTCGGATACGCCCGCCAACGCGTCTTCGAGGCCCTCCAACTGCTCGCCGGCTGGCACCTCGCTGCCGTCACCCCCCACACCGGCTGGACTGCTGGCAGTGCAGACCCCACCGACCTCGCCCGACGACTCGGAGGCTGGGCCGACTGGCACCACCAACACACCCGGCACACACACCAACGCGCAGCCTGGCGAGCCTGGCTCGAACGCCGCCGCTCCCCCACCATCACCCCCGGCCAGCTGATTCTCGACGAAATCACCACCGCCCTGGTCGCCGACGAGAATGCCTGGATCGCCGAATACGCCAACGGCACCAGCCCACCAACAGCCTCACCCCACCACACAGCCGCCGGCTGAGAACCAACTCAGGTAAGCGTGCTCGCGACAATGAGTGCTACAACACGTGCTACACCACCCGCGACACAAGGTGCATGGCAGCATGCAACGCATATAGCGACACGCCCCGCGTCAATCCCCGCGCATTGCAACGCGACATGGCACCATGGGGCACGTTTCAGTTCGAAGGAAAGGAATCCGACGCATGGGTCTGCCGCGCTGCGTGGCCGTCATGAACGGCAAAGGGGGAGTAGGCAAAACCTCGATCGTGGCGAACGTGGGCGCCCTGGCGGCCGCCGCCGGCTACCGAGTCCTGCTCGTCGACCTCGACCCGCAAGGCAACCTGGCCGAGGACCTCGGCTACACCGGCGCCGACATTGATGATGAAGGCCAAGCGCTGTTCGCCGCGGTCGCCACCGGAACCCCTGCCACCATCTCCGGATCAGCCCGGGAACGCCTCGACGTCGTGTCCGCAGGGGAACGCACCGAAGAACTCGAAGGCCTTCTCAACATGCGCCGCCAGCGCACACCAGCGACCACCGTCGGTGCCATACGAGACGCTTTGCAGCCCATCAGCGACAACTACGACCTGATCCTGCTCGACTGCCCGCCCGGGGGAGCGGCCCTGCAAGACGCCGCCCTGGGTGCGGCCCGCTGGCTGATCATCCCCAGCAAGACTGATGCCAGCAGCCGCAAGGGGCTGCGCACGATCGCACGCCGCTTCGTCGAAGCCCGCAACGCCGGCGCCGACGTGGACCTGCTCGGTGTCGTCCTGTTCGGGGCGGGCAGTAGTGCCACATCGATCCGTGAACAAGCCCGCGAGGAATTATCATCCGACCTTGGGGGAGTGGCCCCCGTCCTCGACACCGTCGTCAGGCACTCCGAAGCCTCAGCCCGGGCATCGCGACGCGACGGCCGCGTCGTCCACGAACTCGAGGCCGACGCCGCCAACCTGCCCAGCTGGTACGAGCGGCTTAAGAACCCCAGGATCGACCTGCGCGATGTGCCCGCCTCCGTGACCGGTCTGGCAGGGGACTACCAGCAGCTCGCCCAAGAGATCCTGGCGAAAATCGCAGCCGCCGAGGTGAAGGCATGAGCGGGCTGCCCCCGGTCGACCTGGCGTCCGCCTTCGGATCCACACGATCCGCCGGACTCACCGGCCTGCTGCCAACCAAAACCCCCCAGGCCTCAGAGAATCGCGAAGAATCCAGCACGCAGACCGCGGCCACAGCCGACGCCGCCCCCCGCGCGCCCAAGAAGACCAGCAAGCAGCCGGCGGCCAGCCCGCCGGCAAAGCCCAAAGCGGGACGACCGCGCGCCGTGATCGTCTATGTGACACCTGAACAGCAGCGCTGGCTGCGTGAGCATGTCGCACCGGGTCGCACACTCACCGACATCACCCTCGACACCCTCGAAGCGCACCTGGAAGAACTCACCCCAACATCGACACCCGACGAGCCCACAGGCCTATTCGCCCGACCAACGCGGCCCGCTCCCCAACCCGGCGTCCAGATCCAACTGCGCATGACCCCCAGCAACTCGGACGTCCTTGACCGGCTCGTGGCCGAGCGAGGCTTCCCCAGCCGCTCCGCGCTCATCCGCGCAGCCCTGGCCGCCGCGCAAGAGAAGAAGTAGCTCACCCCCCACTCACGTGGCCCCCGACACGGGCAGCCTCGCCGCTCGCTACATGGTGGGGCATTCCCCTGAGCCGCGAGTGTGCGCCGCGGGTCCGAGTGCGTCAAGCCGCGCGCGGCGCGGCCAGCGCCTCCGCAACTTTCCCGCACGCGCGGGCACGCTCCTTCGTCGCGTCCCCGCATATTTCGCGCGCGAAACTAGCTCCCCCCGCTGCCCTTCGGGTGGACACCCCCGGCCCCCCGACGAGGCCCGGGCAGTTATCAGGGGATTGGCTAGAAACCGGCCACACCGTGAAAAGTGACCCACCGTGCGCACTGTGGGTGGTTGGTGGGGCGGCTCCCGATTTGTACCTAATGGGTGGTGGGGGAGTGGGTATCGGGGGCCCCCGTTCCTATGGGGCAGACGAAGAGGAAAGCCCCCCTCGTCTTCCGAGCCGGCGGGGGGAGTCAGCTGGGCCACGACGAGGGGGGGGCTTTCGACCCACTCAAGTTACCCCTTGTGCGGATCTCGCGAAACTGGAAGGATTGTTGTAGGATGTGATGATACAACAAAATACATACAACATGTACATACAACATACAGAACACGGGAGGTACACGGGATGCCCGCCACCACAGGACTGACCGTCGAAGAAATCCACGCCGCGGCCGACGGGCTCGACGCCCAGGGCCTGAGGCCCACACTGAACGCCATCCGCAAAGCGGTGGGCCGCGGATCGTTCACCACCATCAGCGCGGCCATGTCCTCCTGGCAGCCACCGCAGGCCAGCGTGACGACCGCCCAGGAACCCGTTCCCGACGCCGTCGCAGAACGCGCCGATAGCTTCACGGCCCAGCTGTGGGCGCTAGCCGTAGCAGCCGCCGAGGAGCGGATCGCCGCCCAGAAAGAAGAGCTCGCCGCCGAACGCGCCGAACTGGTCGCCACCCGTGACGAGGCCGTGGCCCTGGCCGATGCCATCACCGCCGAACTCGACGAACACCGCGCCACCAGCGCCACCCAGATCGAGCAGCTCAGCGAGCAACTCGAACAGGCAGCCACCAGCCTGGCCGACGCCCAACAAGCGGGAGAACAGTACCGGGCGGACGCCGAGCAGGCCAAAGTCGCCGCCGCCGAACTCACCGGCAGACTCGGCGCCCTCACCGACGAACGCGACCAGCTACGCGCCGACCTGGCCGCCGCGCAACAAGAGATCGGCCGCCTCGCACAGGAGTAAGTCGGGGGGGAGCAGCGCCCGGACACTACATGTGGGTGTCTCATGAACGAATGCTTTTGAGGACAACGATGGCGCAGCTTTGGGTCCAGGGCCTCTGCGGCAACTCCGCGGGTCTGAGCCGGAGGGGGGCAAGCGGGGCCCCGATTCCCTTGGCGAGAAGGCGGCAGGAAGCCCGGTACACAATCGAGATAGTTCACCGGCGAGGCTGGTGGGGTGATAAGGGGAGGCGGGGATTCGCGATGAGTGACCAGATGCCCAGCTACCGGGTCGGTGACGTGGTTAATGGCCATCGCTGGAGCGGGACGACGTGGGAGCCGGTCGTGCCAGGTTGGGGGTCGAACCCGGGTCCGGGTGTTCCTCAACATCAGATCGGCGAGGTGGTCAACGGTTATCGCTGGAACGGGACGACCTGGGATCAGGTCTTGCCGGGTTGGGGGTCGAACCCGAGTCCGGCTGTTCCTCAACATCAGATCGGCGAGGTGGTCAACGGTTATCGCTGGAACGGGACGACCTGGGATCAGGTCTTGCCAGGTTGGGGGGCCAACCCGGGCATGGGCATGCCGCAGTATCAGATCGGTCAGGTGGTGAATGGGCATCGGTGGAACGGCGCTGCGTGGGAGCCGATCGCGGCAGGTTGGGCAGCCGCCCCGCCGCCGAACAAGCCCTGGTATCAAGCCCCGCTATATATCGGCCTGATGATCGTAGGCGCGCTGGTCATCGTTGGGCTGGCTCTCAGTCGCGGCCAGGGGAGTCCGTCGGCGAGCACGCAACCTGAACAGCCGACGGTTGCCACAGACGATGTGGCGAGCGCGACTCCCGCAGGTGACACGAGTTTCGTCGATGGCGTGCTCACGACCCCGGAGATGAAGATTGTGATCACCGACCACAAGGTGATTCAGCCGGGCAACAAGGGCAATGAGTACGGGGAGAAGCCGGTCATCGCCTTCTGGTACAAGATCACCAACCTGAGCGGCGGGAACCTCAGTCCCATGGAGTGGATCTTTGTGTTCACCGCCTATCAGGACAACAACCCCAACGCCGAGAACGAGATTGGAGTGGGCTCGCTTCCCGATAGTGCGTTCCGGGACAGCCAAACAGAGGAGATCAAGGAGGGCGGCACCGTCGAGAACGCCATGGCCTACGAACTCGACGACCTGACAACGCCGGTTGAACTCGTCGCGTCCGACGACCTTGGAATGACCGAGATCGGTAGGCAGACGTACCCGGTGAGTTAGGAACCAGGCCGCCCAGCCATCATCGCCGGAGAACGTCTGCTGGTAGCGGGTGCTCCTGTTGATCCCCTGCGGGCCTTCCGGATGCGTTTACGGGACTGGCCGATCTCGTAGATGGAGTTGGCGGTGTAAGCGGTTGGTGGTCATGGGCTTACTGCGCAAAACAGGAGAATCGGGGGTGTCCTATTGGCGGACCATGACGAAGCCGAGACGTTTGGCGAACTGGCCGAAGTTCTTGGTGATGTACGCCTGCGCGAAGTCAGGCCTCTTGTAGTAGGTCAAGACGTCGAAGAGCAGCAGTTCGAACGCGAGCGCGTCGAACCATTCCACATCCTCGGTGAAGCCGGTGAGCATCTTCACGCCCAGCTCGGCGCGTATCTCCCGGCGCTGTTTCGGTGTCAGATCAAGCACCGAGCAGGATCCGAGGTGCAGGACCTTTCCTTTCAGGCAGTCCTTCGGCAGACCCGCGCCGAGCTCACGCAGATCCACTTCTTCTCGCCCGACGTACAGGGTGCCCGGGGTGCCGTGCAAAGCGATGTAGCCGATATTGAAGCGTGCATGCTGCTTCTGGCCCCACCTCTTCAACGCCTGCCGCAGGTCGTCGGTGTCATTCAAGGTCAGCGGCACGGTGCGTGCCCGGCCGGCCTGCTCGAGGGCTTCCAGCACCGGTTTCACGGTGCGGACATCAGTGACGCTGTTGGACCAACTGCCCTCCATCAGCCAGATCCCTGGCTTGCTCTGTCCCGGCATCGGTGTGCCCCCTCACATGTACTGGCCGACAGGTCCGATTATCGACCTTTCCAGCCGATCATCGCCTAGCGCTGCGCGAAGCCCCTTGACCGGTAGTGAACGCCGTCGTGCTCCACCGACCGACCCCCAGCCGACCCGGTGGAGTTACTCCGGTTCGTCATCGTCCTCGGGTTCTAGTTCGGGGAGTTCGTCGTCGGGGCCGTCCACGAACAGCACCTGGTCGAACCATTCCTCGAACAGCCGGTTGGACTCCTCGACCGGGATCGGCTCCACCACCACCGACCCGCCCTGGTCACGGTTGGCATCGATCCGGTGGCGGCGACGGCTGGTGGGCAGCCGGCGTTTGATGATCGTGCCGTGCGTGGCCTTCATGTGCGCGAAGGCGTCCTGGACGCGGGCACTGAGCTCGGCGGCCAGCTCGTCGAGGCCGTGTTGTTCGATGTAGTCCTGCAGCAGATCTGACGGGCGTCCGGTGGGAGGCTGGATGAAGTGGTCGTCGTCGATGATGATGCCGAGTTCTCGGCGCAGCAACTGGATCCGCTGGATCACCTCGTGGTGATCGTGCTGCCATCCCGGGTATCCCTGGTACCCCAGGGGGATGTTCACGGCATACCCGGTCTTGGGGTCGATGAAAACCTCCCCGGGAATCTCGAACGGCGGCACCTGCATCACGGACCTCCCATGGTCGACGGTTATGCCGCAGGCAGGGGTTCACCGACGCCGACGGCTGTGGCCCTCGACCTCGACACCGTCCTCACCCGGCCTGTGCGTGTGCTCATCACTACTTGTCTACTCCCACCCCCTGACATTCCCCGGGTGGCGCGGAAACGCTGTGGCGGTGGGTTGTCCCTGTCGCGCGTCAGTGCTTGCGACACTGACCCAGTGCCGAGCGTCTACAAGATCACCTACCCCAACGGGAAGATCTATATCGGCTCCGACCTCACAGACGCCCTGACCTACTTCGGCAGCGTCGATAGCGCCCTTGTCGAGCAGGACTTCACCTTGGAGCAGCGGCGGGACTTCACCATCCGCAAGCAGGTTCTCTGGGAATCCTCCGACGCCACCCGCAGCGAGGTAGTGCGGGTTGAGGTCGAGTTCATTCGACGACTGCGGTCGAACGATCCAAGGCTTGGCTACAACCGTTGGCCCCGACGCTCTGATCCGGAGTGACTAACCTCCCCACGAGGTTGTTACATAAACGAACGTTTGGGAGACACGGATCTTCATTTCGTCGACGGTTCCCCATGGCGGCTCCAGCCCACATGCGCAACCGCGGGCTGGCCCGAAGATAAAGCGGATTCCTCGCCGCGTTCACGAGGCCTGTGCTGGCTGGACGCGTTCAGCGGCTAGCGATCGGTGGGAGTCACTTCGATCCTGATGATGATGGTCGGCCGTTGCATCGGGGTGTCGGCAGTCCAGACTTTGATCCGCTTGTTCCCGAACTCTCGGACGTACCAGGCAACCGGGGTTCCCCGCTTTCCCCCGGTAGCGTTCGGAAAGGCGAGCGCTGTCTCGACCAACTCAACGTTCAGTCCGAGCTGTGCTCGCTGCTTGGCCGCATCGGCGGTGTATAGCAGTGGCTGATCAGAGTAGGCCGCCTTCGTTCGGTTGCCCTGGGGGTGCCGCTGCTGGTGGGCAACCGCTCTCTTAGCCCAAGTCATGGTGAAGATCCCTGCCAGAAACGCGAGTGCGTAGATGATGAGCCCGGTGGGGACTGCATTTGTCACGCCTTCCCCTTGCCGGATCGACCGGAGGTGGACCACTTCAGCAGTCCGCGGCGCGGTTTGTCTGTGAGGGGTGGTTTCACCTCGGGTAGTGGCTTGGCTGCTGCTGCCATGGCGTTGTTGCGCCCCGGTTTCAGGGTTGGCGTTTTGACGAGCTCGACTCCTATCTGGCCGCGGGCGGTGGTGCCGATGCTTCGAACGCGTAGTTCCTGGCCGACCTCGAGTACGTCGGTGACCGACTCCACCCAGGCTCCGTTGTTGAGCGCACGCAGGTTCGAGACATGCAGCCATCCCGTTTGGCCGTTGTCGAGCGAGAGCACGGCACCGTGGGGATTGGTACTCGCCACCGTGGCGGTGAAGGTACTGCCTTTCACATCCGGGGAAGCCCCCTGCCGTCGCGGGTTCGCTTGTGCCTGTTTGATCGGGCGGGTGGCCTTCGGTACATGCTGGCCAGTGGCCTGAGGCAGCGCGGTCAGCTGAGCGTTGGACGCTCGTCGGGCCTGGTCGTTGAGCATGTCGACAAGTTCGCGTGCCTTGGCCTCGGCCAGCCGGATCCTGAGGTTCACCCAGCCCTCGATCTCTTCGCGCAGATCGTCGCCACGGTAGGAGTAGTGCTTGTACAGGAAGCTAAGTAAGTGCTGTTCTTCGTGGCCATGCGGGTAGGCGGCGTCAAGTAGTTGCCAGGCGGTTGCCGCGGGGTCCGGAATAGCGCCGGCCGGTACATTGCTCAGGATTGCTGACAGCTTCGCGTTCGCGTCGACCAACTGCTTGGCCAGTTTGATCCGAAGGCTTGCCCAGGCTTCGATCTCTTCGCGCAGATCGTCTCCCCGGTACGAGTAGTGCTTTGCTCGGAATGTGGCGAGGTGTCGCTGCTCGAGTTCGTCGAACAGCGAGAACCACCCTCCTGATGCGGGCTGCTGCTCCACAGGCTGGCCAGTGCCCCGCGGTGCGGCTGCGGGCGCATGGGGGATTGCGGGGAGCGCTGGGAGGATCTCGGCGGGCAGCCGCGCTGGATCCGTTCGGCTGATCGTGCCGGGCCTGGTCATGGGTGGGTCGGAAGACACGGGCGTAGGGCTTCGTCCCGCAGAGCCGTCGGAAGGCGGCTTCCGTGTTGGCCTGGCGGTACCGGCGGCGCGGACCGACTCTCCGATGGTCTGGCCGGCCCTGCCCTTTCTGTAGAACTTGCCGTCGTGGTTGCCGTTGGCCTTCAGCGCCGCGACTTGTCGGGCGGTGGCGGGCTGGGACCACATCCGCGAGTTCGAAGAACTGCGCGACGATCGTCCGTCGGCTGCACGCGACGAGCCAGACCTCGATGCACCCTTGGCCATCAGGGCGCCTTCGTCCGATAAGGGCGGCCGGCAATCGCTTCGATCTTTCGTCGCGCTGCCGCGACTGAGTCGAGGTCGTTTGCCCTGATGTCGACGGTGCCGTCATCACCGACCTGGATCCGGGTGCCTGTGCTGGCCTCGATCTCCTTGATGGTCCCGCCATTCCGTCCGATGATCCGTCCGATCTGTTCGACGCGAACCTTAACGGCTGCGAAGTAGCACCAGGCAACCGATATGACGACGATCTCCTGAACTGCGGGCCAGGGCTGTGCGACCCATACCTTGAGTGTTCGACCACCGAAGTCTCGCTCGAGGCGCACGCTGCACTTCTTCGGGTCGGGATTGCACCGTCCGGGATTCGCTAGCACCGGCATCACCTGACTTTCGGTGATCTCACGTTGTGCCATCCGCTCCCGAGCGTGCTTCGTCCAGTGCACGGGAGGCAGTGCTGGTTTGCGGTGCCTGAACTTCCGAACGACATAGGTAATAGCGGCGCCGATGAGTATTACGAACGCGAAGCTGGCAAGCGGCGACAGGTCAGACATCTGCGTGTCCTTTCTCGTCTGTGTTGGTGTTATGGGGGGAGACGGCGCCGTAGCGGATGGCGTTTAGGAAGCTCGTCTCCAGCTTCTGCGCACGCGTTGCGAGTAACTCGGCGTGGCCGCGCAGGATCTGGATCGAGACGATTGCGTCCTGTGCCTCTTCCTGTTCAGAGGGCGTGAGCATGGGCACTTCGAATGCCTTGAGCCGATCGACGAGCCGGGGCTTGCTCTGGTCTGAGCGGATCCTCTCGTTCCACGACCCTGTCAGGGCGTACGCGAGATAGGCGGGATTGAGTTCCTCGATGTTCCGGACCCGCAGCACGAAACTCTTCGGCGTCCACACGATCGACGGTGTCCACCGCGCTGCGTAGATTCCCTCGTCCAGTTGGACGATGACGTCCGTGTCGCGCATTTCGACCGTGGTGCCCGACTCTTCCTCGGTTCCCGCAGTGGCGGGCCTCCACTGTCTCGGGGAGAGAATCTCCAGATATCCGGCTCTTGCCAGCTCTCCTAGGCCGAGGCTGTTGGCCGGTCCGCCGACTCCGCTGGTGGAAGCCAGTGAGATCGGTTGACGGTTCTCAGCGAGACGCTGCATCCCGGTGATGTTCCCCTCGACGAAGTTCAGGGGAGTGCTGAGATCCTCTGCGGCGCCTTTGACGCGGCCGGCGGCATCGTGGAGTTGGATCCAGATCTGTTGTGGATCCCGTTCAATCTGATCGAGCAGCAACGTACGGAGGTCGGCGGGCCAGTGCTGCATAAGCCAGCTCGTTTGGATCTCCATCGACGCTGTCTCGCCGGCAGCCGAACGATGACTGACCTTCACGGACGGTCGATCCGGTTCGTGGGACAGAGTCCACAGGTCCTCTTTGGGACCCAGGGACAGCTGCTCCACCCAGCCATTGCCCACCAGACCCCTCAGGATCCGGCTGTTGCCGCCGGTTCGGGTCATCTCGGGGGTAGTCCTCACCACTGCCCGTCCGTCCGGCGCCAGATGATTGACTGCGTGCATGATCCACGCGAGCCCACCTTCCGGGATTCCGTAGATCCACCTGCTGTCGTGGGGCTTGATGCTTGCCTCGTAGTCGTACCCGGCACCTTCCACCTCAGGGGGCGAAACGGCAACGATCAGGTTGGCGTCCAGTCCGGCCATGGGATCATCCGCCAACAGGTCGGCGTGATGAAACTCGATCTGTAGGTCCGCGAGAAACGCGCGGCGCCTGGCGATCATCAGCCGGTCTTCGTCACTCTCGAAGCCGATGAAGCGCATCGGGGGTTGCGAACCTGAACCGTTGGTCTTGGGCCGGACGTTGTCCGCCATGGCCAGCAGATCGCTGCCGATTCCAGCGCAGGGGTCCACAACCGTGAGAAGACCGCGATTCTTGCCTCGTTGGCCCGCAGAGGGCCGTGGTGACTGTCTGGCTAGCAGAACTGCGGCGTGCGCAGCCCCCACGGCATCCCTCGCTGCCTTGCCGGGCCCTGTCGGGGTTCCCCACTCCACACTGTGGTAGGTCTCGGACCACGTCGCATCGCGGTAGGTCTGCCCGCCAACTGTGATCGGGTACGTAACCCGCGGCTGGAAGAATTCGGCAACAATGCGTCGGCCGATTTTGTCCACCTGGCTGGTCGAGCTTGCCGCCCAGACCAGCATCAGGTTGGCGAGCTGCACCAGCTCCGAGGTGTCCTCGGCCAGCTGGGCATGATCCGCTATCCCCGTGTCGATGTGATCCTCTGCCGTGGTAACCAGGATTGCCCACTCGGGTCTCATCGCCGCGGCAATCTTGCCGGCGGAGCGGAGGGGGCCAAGGTTGCGAATCTCCTCGGCCCGGTCGTCTGGGCGGGGTGGCTGGTAGCCCGAAAGGAGCGCCATTTTGGCCAGGCACGCCGTTTCCAGGAGTTGCATCCCCGTGTCCCGCCCTCCGTCCGGAACTACCTCGAGGGACTCGGCGAGTTGACTGAGAATGACCCCGGGGATGAGTCTGAGGAAACGACCCTCATCCCAGTATCCGTTTCTTGCCAGCCACTCGACGACCGACAAGAGCGTGAACAGCGGCCGATCGCCCGAACCTCCCGCCGGTTCCGGGAACCCCCTCTTCCGGGTTGGATTACGCCAACTGGAGACTGTTGACCTACTCACGTCCGCCAACAGCGCGACACTGCTCGAACTGACCAGCATTGCCATGGGGTCGATCCGGTCCGGGCCCTCACCATTCATCTCCGCAATGTTGATCATGAGGCCTCCGCATAGGTGCCAGGTCGCTCCTCGCCCTCGCCCGGCCAGGACCGGCTCGAGGCGAGTTCGCTGTGGTAGTCGGCCGCGAGGCGAAGGCGCTTGGCGCAGCCCGCCCGGGCGCTGCAGACCTGCCACACATACATGCCTTGCGCACGAGCCTGCTCTGCCATCTCGATAAAGAAGTGATCGCCGCTCACAATCACCAGGACCTCGAAACGTTCTGCCATGTGCCGCACGTCCACCGCATCGAGGATCGCGATCTTAGCGCCGTCCTTGCCGCCCCTGGCCAGCAGTTGCGCTGGCACCCCGACCAGAACCGGCATGGCCGCAGCCAAGGTGCGCCGGCACATCGCGACGACCACCTTGTCGTCGGAGGTGATACCCAGTTCGATCCACATGTCCTGCACCACCGTCCGCCACCCCGGTACGTCCAGATCCTTCATTCCCGTGATGTTGTCGAGATCCACAAGCAGAAGCCTGCGACCCCCCGGCGCGGAGGGGGTGGCTGCCGCTTGGTCTCCCGTTCCCGTCGCCAAGGCAGGCCGACCACGCATTCCCAAGGCCATGACCCCTCCGTGCAACTGGTGGGTCAGCTCGTGGCTAGACATATCTGGGTCTCCCTCTCATTGTCGCAATCTATGCGCTTTGCCGTCATGAGAGCAGTAAAGCACATTTACTGCTGCTTCGGAAGTGGGGGGAGGTCTTTGGTCGACGTACGTCGCGTTGCTTGCGGCCTTATCGGGAGGTTGCCGAGGGTGCTGGTTGGGTGTCGCGTGGCCGACCCGTACCCGGTATGTCGGCGCGGCTTCGTCTCCCTTGCAGCCATCCGCTCGCGGATAAGGGGCGGCTCGGGTCCAGGCGGTGTTCCACAAACGAGGGTTTGTGAGACACCCCGGCCGGACCCGCTTCCCGAGGTCGGCTGCCTCGTAGTCGGATTCTCAGAACTCAATGCCGTATTCAATGTCGCGGAACGCGGTCCCTGTCACGCGGTTTCGGTACTGTCCGTGCCGCCCCCTCATGGCCCGCGGGGCTGCGCGCTGCGTTCGGCCCCGGCCACCGCACTGAGGGTGGGGGAGGGTTAGTTACTGGCTGTGGGGCTGCTCGTCATTGACCCCGAGTTGTTCCCACTGGCCGAAGGTGAGGCCGTCATCTGTCACCCAGGAGACGCGACCGTTGCAGGATCGTCCGGTCACGATGGCTCCGGCGGTGGACGGTGAGGAGAACACGACGTCCCGGGTGAACTTGGCCGTCGAGTTGTCGAGGCTCAGTGAGCCGTCGTCCACGAGTTTGTGGTGCAGGTCGCGGAACGCGTCGTAGGCGGCGGCAGTGCTGCGCGCGAAGGTCCCGGTGCGCACTTCGCTGGCGGCGAGCGACCCCTCGAGCACGGTGAATTCCCCATCGACCTGCATGGCGCGCGCGGAGATGCCCCGCTTGGGAACGGTCAGGTGGAACTCCGGTGACAGCACTGCCGGAACGGTGGTTGTGGTTTCGGGTGCGACCACTGTCGTGTTGCGGCCGCGTAGGACGTTGACGCCGAGGACCGGTAGCACGATCTTCAACTGGTCTATGAAGTAGTCCATGTCCGAGACGTCGGCCTCGGGCAGTAGGGGTGTGGGCGGCTTGGTGCTGTTGTCCAGCAGGCTGCGCCCGGCAGCGGATGCCAGGGCGATCAGTTTGGCCTCCAGGTACCTGCAGTGGGATTTGGTGAGATTCGCGTCTTTGGAGGTGATGACTACGACCCGGTCCCAGAACTCCTTGCCGCGCACGCTGTGGTGTTCCTTGAGCCGGGTTCGGACCTCGTCGGCCTCACCGATGTAGCACCGCACCCCGGCGGGGGCCTCGGGGTCGTCGCCCAGCAGCAGGTAGACCCCGGTGCGTTTGGCCTCTTCCCTGTCCAGCAGTTCGGCCAGCCGGGACCGGGGACCGGTCACAATGTGGCCGGTCCAGTTCGTGATCTCCGCCGTTGTTAGCCCGCCGGGGGTTCCCTCGACGAGGAACAACTTGACTTGCTTACCCGCCATGGGTGGTGGCCCCCCCTCAAACCTCGTGCCAAGTTCGTGTTCACAGTCTTGCACCACCCTCTGACGGGGATCAGTTGCCGCGAAGGTGCTGGTATAGCGTCTCCCGGCTGACCCCGTACTCACGGGCCAGCGAAGCCTTCGTCTCGCCAGCGGCAACTCGTTCTCTAATGACGAGGACCTGTTGATTGCTGAGAGCCTTCTTGCGCCCGGTGTAGACGCCGCGTTTCTTGGCCTGTGCGATGCCTTCCAATTGCCGTTCCCTGATCAGGGCACGTTCGAACTCCGCGAAGGATCCCATGATCGACAGCAACAGCGTGGCCATGGGGGAGTCGTCCCCGGTGAAGGTCAGGTTCTCCTTGACGAACTCCACCCGGACGCCGCGGCTGGTGAGCGTGCGTACGAGCTGGCGCAGGTCGTCCAGGTTGCGGGCCAGCCGGTCCATGGAGTGCACCACGACGGTGTCGCCCTCGCGCACGTAGTCCATCAGTTCCTCGAGTGCGGGCCGTCGCGTGTTCTTGCCGGAGACCTTGTCGGCGAAGACCTTGTCGACCTTGATTCCGTCGAGCTGGCGATCGAGGTTCTGGTCGATCGTGCTGACGCGGGTGTAGCCGACGCGTGCCATGATCCTGGAGTCTCCTTGTGCCGTGTGGTGTCAGGTTGGACTCTATGACTTGGGTACGACAATGTCAGGAAACGACGCGCGACACCCTAACCGGACAGATATCGGCGGAAGTGCCTGACGTCAGGTTGGGGTGTAGGTGGGTGGACAGCCGCCACCTCAACGAGGCGACTCCTAACTAACACTTAGGTGACTACGGGCCGCCCGGTGATGGCTCGATGAGGACGCTCGGGTCGTGGTGGAACAAGTAGTCCACCTTCAGGGCGTGGAAGTGAGCCTTCCCGAACTGGATCTTCCACCCCTCGGACTCCCACTGAAGTTTCTCGATGTCGTCTGTGCCCTTGGTCTCGCGGACGAGGTAGAGCCGTTGCCCGTCGGCTTCGTTGCGGACGAGAGCCCAGTCGGGGTTGTACTTGCCGAGGGGTGTGTCGATCTTGAACCAGTGCGGAAGTTTCAAGAAGAGCGGGACGTCCTTGCGATCCTCGAGGAACTTCGCGAACATCACTTCGACCTGGGAGTCGCACACGACTCGGTCGGTCACGCTCTTGCTCACCGGCACAACGAAGTCGGGCTTCGCGACTGTCTCGTCTTGGTGGGCTGTCTCAAACAGTTCGGCCTCCCACCGCTCGCTGCCCTTGGGTGTGTAGACGATCCCTTTGGCGACCTCGTTGTACAGGGCCTGGTTGATCGCCGCCTCGACCCTGTCGATAAACACCGAGGGGTTCACCTTCACCTGGTCTAGTACGTCGCACTCCTTCAGGATGCGCACGATCGTCGCTCGCGAGAGGGGGACCCGTCGGCTCAGTTCTCCCAGGACGTCGGGAAGTTTGCGAGTGGCTTCGACCTCGACCGCTCCCCGGTCGCGCGCGTCTCCTGCACCGACGCCAGTCGCCTTGATGTCCACCTCCGTCTTGGAGATGCGGAACTTGATCGGTTCGAGTTCCTCCATGGCGTTGATGCGCTTGATCGCCTCAGCGACGACGTCATCGGTCTCGAACTGGAGCTGGTACGTCGTCTTGCGGGAGATCCGCTCCCACAGCTGCCGGAAGATCGGATCCTTGAGGACCTCTTCCTTCAGCCGAATCTTGGTCTTCTTCCTAACGTCAATGATGCGGCCAGTGAAGCGGACGCCGGTCTCCTCCTCGATCTCCTTCTGCAGCGCACCAGCGAATGTGGAGAAGTCCTCGTGGGCGACCACCGTCAGCATGTTGACGTCGTCGACCCGGCAGCGTTCACCGTTGTCCATGACGGGAAGCCGGAGGCCGCGGCCGATTTGCTGACGCTTGCGCATCTCGGACTTCCCGTCCTGCAGGTTGCAGATCGTGAAGACGTTGGGGTTGTCCCAACCTTCGACGAGGGCGGAGTGACTGAAGATGAAGCGCAACGGCTCGTCGAAACTGAGGAGCTTCTCCTTGTTCCGCATGATGCGTTCAAATGCACTCTCGGCGTCCTTTGTATCCCGGCCGAATGTGATGTCTTTGGGAACGCCCTTGGCGGTGGTGGCGAAGTAGCCGTCATGGACGTCCCTGACGTCGGGCATTCCGAGCGCGAGGAAGCGTCCGTCGGTCTTGAAGAACTCATACTCCTGCTCGAACCACTGGCGGAACTTTGCATCCTCTGGGGCGTAGTTCGCGACCCTGTCGATGAAGAACAGGGTGAGTGGCTTGATGGCGGCGGGAACCAGTCCACGCCGCTTCTGGAGTTTGAGTTGCAGTTCCTTCTCGAAGTGATTCTCGATCGCCTGGCGGATCATGAGCCGCTGGTGTTGTTCAGTCTCGCTTCCGGTGCCCAGGCCTGCATGGACATGGCGGCCGTTGCTGAACTCGACGTAGCCTGGCCGCCCATCCTGCCCAGCGTGGATGTCCTCGATCGTCCAGCCCTTGTAGACCGAGCGCTGCCCACTCTCGTCGTGCAGATCCATGTCCTTGCGGAGTGCGACCTGCGTGAGTTTCGTGCCCTGCTTCGTGGCCTTGTGAATCCTCGCCGTGGCGGTGACCCCGCCTGGTGTCGCGTTGACCTTTGTGACCTCTACGTAGGCGTCGTTGAGGTCCTCGTCCTTGGTCACGGACAGGACTCCGATTCGCTTCACGAGGCGGAGGTCGTAGGCGTCGACCGGCGTCAATCGGTAGACGAGGTGTTTGAGGTCCTTGTGTGTCGCCGAGTAGCGGAGTCTGAAGAGCGGCGACAGGGACCGGATGGCTTCCTGCCGGATCGGCGTCTCCATGTTCTGCGGCTCGTCCATGATGACGATCGGGTGGCAGGCTCGGAGGTACTCGATCGGTGCGTATCCATTGAGCCGGTCCGGGTCGACCTTGTTCATGATGTTCGTCTCCTTGGTGAAGGAGTCGATGTTGATCACCATGATCTGCACGTGCGACGAGGTTGCGAACTGGTGCACCCGAGTCGGGGAACGAGAGTCCCAGACGTATGAGTCAAACTGCAGTCCGTCATAGAGACCTCGGATATGTTCCTTCAGCATCCGGAGACTGGACAGCACACCTTCACGGATCGCCACGCTCGGCACCACGACGACGAACTTCGTCCAGCCGTACTTCCGATTGAGTTCGGCGATCGTCCGGAGGTAGACGTAGGTCTTCCCCGTACCGGTCTCCATCTCGATGCTGTAGTCGAGACCATCCGACCCGAACACAAAGTCCGTCCTGAGGTCCCCGTCGATCGCCACCCGCTGTGACCCGTCGTCCAGTAGGACGGGCCGGTCCTGCACGCGGCGCAGGTTCGTCTCCAGGGTGGTGTCGGCGATCTCGAGCGAGTTTCCGAAAACGACCTGATCGAATAGCGCCCTCTGCCCTTCTGACTTGAGCTCGGGTTCTGAGGCCGTGAGCGCTCGAGCTAGCCCCTCCTGACCCGCGAAGAGTTCGACGACACTCGAGATGGCGTCGACCTGGTACGGCTGGTTTGCATCGAACTTGATCTCGACGAGCGTCATCAGATCGTCTTCATCGTGATGCCGAGGTTCTTCGCGTTCGTGAAGGCGTTGGCCTTGACCGCGTCCGCTCCGGCGAACCCGTCCTCAAGAAAGATGACGACCCTAGTCTTGAGGTCCAAGGCGCCGGCCACGAGGTCGTCGTTGACCTGGGTCGACAGGACGACCGCCACCCCACCCGCCACGACGACGTAGGCACCCGATATGGAGCGCCGCTCCCACTTCTCGTCGAGTGTGACCCCCTCCTTGAGCAACGCCTCGGCAGCCACGGACTCCCAGTCGGGAGACTGTGACGCGAGGGTAGAGACTCGTAAGTCGAGCTCCCCTTCCTCGACTTCCGAGTCGTCGAAGTTGCTGGAGTTCAGGACGAACGTCCGCAGGCCCATCTCCCCCGCGCCCTCAACGGTCTCCGTCACCTTCTTCAGACGCGCGTGGGTGACCGCTGAGACCGTCTCGTAGCCGAGTTTGCGAGCCTCCGAGTCCTCGTCCGTCGGCTCCGGAAGGTTGACGCTGATGCAGCGACGACGCCCCTCGTCCGCGGCGTTGCGCAAGGCGACGGCGTGAGCGGTGCTGCCGGACCCGGAGAAGAAGTCCAGGACGACAGCATCGCGATCGGAGAGGCATACAGCTTCGACGATCTGGGACATGAAGTTTACGGACTTGGGGTAGTCGAAGGCCCCACCCAGCCCCAACTCCTCAAGGTCCTTCTTGCCCTCCTCCGACAGCGCTTTGATTATCGAGTACACCTTCGAAGCAGCCTCAGTCACGGGAGTGAGCTCATAGATGACCGTCCTCCCCGTATCCCGGAAAGGCTCCAAGAAGAGCTTCCCCTCGGCAACTAGGGCATCCACCTCAAGCTTCTTGTCCAGGCCCTTGAGGTCCTCAAGCTCTTCGTAGAAGCACCGACGGTCCTCCGACTTGTCGTACTTGCCGAAACTCCGGCGAACAACATCGTCGTTCTTGATGTAGTCGATGCCCTCGATGGTTACTACCTGCTGCTGGATTACCTTCGGCCGCAAGAGCGGCGGCATCTCAGCCAGGTTTCGCGCGAAACAAAGCACATAGTCATGACCCTTGACAACGTACTTTGCCTGCCCACCGCCTTTGGCGCGCTGATGCACGAGCGAGGACACGAAGTTCTCCGCGCCAAATATCTCCTTCAGTAGGAGGATCAAGCTGGCCAGCTCTGTGTCATCGATTGAGATGAGGATGGCACCTCTCTGATGAAGGAGATTTCGGGCGAGGACCAGCCGCGGGTACATCATCGACAACCACCGACTGTGCCGCCGCCCAGCGGTTTCGGCGGTCGCCGCGGCCCTGTTCCCGTCCTCGTCGAGCTGGCCGGTGTACTCCAGATACCCGCGTAGCCCGTCGGAGAAGTCGTCGTTGTAGACGAAGTCGTTGCCCGTGTTGTAGGGCGGGTCGATGTAGATCAGTTTGATCTTGTCGTTGTAGGACTTCTGCAGGAGTTTGAGGACTTCGAGGTTGTCTCCCTCGATGAAGACGTTCTGCGCGGTGTCGAAGTCGATGGAGCGTTCGAGGTCGGGCGCGAGGGTGCCTCGACTGGGGGTGAGGAGTGATCGGATGGCCTCCTGCTTGCCTGCCCATTGGAGGCCGTACCGTTCGCGCCCATCGGGGACCTGAGCGACGGGAGTATCAAGCAGTTCCCCGAGCTTTGCTGAGTCCAGGACGCCGTCGGCGAGAACCCCGGGGAAGAGCGCGGCAAGCGCGTCGCGGTTCTCGGCGGCAAGGTCTGGTGTCGACAGGTCCACCTTGTCTGGCTCGTCGGTCATGGTTTCCCCGTTCTCGGTCGGCATATAGGAAGGCTATCTGTGGGGACTCGTTCGATAACTGTCGAACGGATGGTTCCGTCAATAGCCTGGGTCTATGTCAGCAGATGGGTCCGACACGATTCCGGTCCTCGGGGGTGAGGCCGCGGCTGCGGTCGAGCATCGCGGGGGACATGTGCAGATCATCGCGGCGGCGGGTTCGGGGAAGACCGAGGTCGTGTCGCAGCGGGTGGCGGCACTGCTGGCTGACGGTGAAGCCCCCGAGTCGATCGTCGCGTTCACGTTCACGGAGAAGGCTGCGGCGGAGTTGAAGGAGCGGATCCGGCAGAGGGCGACGGCCCGGTTGGGTGACGGAGCCACGGACCACTTAGGGCGGTTGTACGTCGGGACGATCCATGGGTTCTGCTTCCGACTGTTGCAGACCTTCGTACCCTCCTTCGAGACGTACACCCCACTGGATCCGAACCAACTGACGAATTTGCTGTACCGGGAGCAGAACCGGCTGCATCTCAAGCGGCTGGATCCGGGGAACAGGTTGTTCGCCGGGATCAAGTCGTTCCAGGAGAGCATCGAGGTGGTCGAGAACGAGCTGATCCCGGTGGACTCTCTCCCAGCGGGAGACTTTCGTGACTCGGCGGTGGCCTACTACGAGATGTTGGACGGATACCGGTTCATGTCGTTCGGGACGCAGATCGTCGAGGCGGTCCGGGCCTTGGAGGACCCTGTCATCCGTGCCGCGGTGACTGCCGAGCTGCGCCACCTGATCGCGGATGAGTACCAGGACGTGAATCCGGCGCAGGAGCAACTCATCGAACTACTGGCGAAGCCTCACGGTACCGCGGACCTGGTGGTGGTGGGCGACGATGACCAGGCCATCTATCAGTGGCGCGGCTCCAACGTGAGCAACATCGTCTCCTTCGCCGAGCGCTACCAGGACGTGACGACGTTCAGCCTGCTGGTGAACCGCCGTTCGCGGCCGGGGATCGTGGAGGTGGCGAACGGGTTTGCGCAGTCGATCCCGGGTCGTCTCGACAAGGAGATGGCTGCGTTTCGGCCATCGGAGGGCCCGGCGGTGTCGATCGCGGCCGGGCACGCGGATGAGCAGGAGGAGGCGGACTCGATCGCGCTGGCCATCGAGGCGCTGCACGGCCAGGGGGTTCGCTACCAGGACATCGCGATCCTCGTGCGGGGCCGCACCGCCTACGCCAAGATCCTCGACGCGTTGGATGTCTCGGGGATTCCGGTGCAGCCGGGTGGGCGTACGGGGCTGTTCGAGCAGGCCGAGGCGGCTGTGTTCGGGGCGACGTGCGCCTGGTTGTCGGGCATCGATTGGGCTCCGGGCCGGTTCATTAGGCGGCAGACGATTCAGCTCGACGACTTGCTAGCCGACTACCGCGCCACGTTCGACCTGGATGTCGACGATCTCGACCGGTTGCGCACGCATCTGCTGGGGTGGCAGGCCAAGACGCGGCAGGACCCACCGGATTGGGATCCCAGTTTGGTCGGGGAGTTCTATGAGCTCGCCGACTTGCTGCGGATCTCGCAGTGGGACCTCACCGACGCCCACCAACGCAACCGGCTGGGAACGGTGGCTCGGTTCACGAACGTGCTGGCCGACTATGAGTCGGTGACCCGCCGTGCTCGACGCGACCCAGCAAGTCCGAGCGAGCAGGTCGGTGGCGTACCGGGCAACGAGTGGTTCTACCGAAACTTCGCGCTTCTGCTGGTGAACTACGCGACTGGGAACTACGACGACTTCGACGGCGAGGAGGATCTGCTCGGCGATGGGGTCGCGTTGGGAACCGTGCATGGCGCGAAGGGCCTGGAGTGGCCGGTGGTGTTCCTGCCGTCCCTGACTGTTGGGCGGTTTCCGTCCAGCCGCTCGGGGCAAGTCAAGAACTGGTTGATCCCTCGGGACCTGTTCGACGCGGCCCGGTACGAGGGCTCCGACGCTGAGGAGCGGCGACTGTTCTACGTCGCACTGACCCGGGCTCGTGACTGGCTGTCCCTGTCGTCGCATTCGCGGGTGTCGAAGAACACGGCGAGGCCGTCGCCGTACATCACCGAGGCGGCGGCACTGGCCGCGAGCGCTGGGCTTCCCACGGCTGCGGAGCCGCGGAGGGTCGAGGTGCCCGACTTGAGCGTCACCTACAGCGAGTTGGAGGCCTACCTTTCCTGCCCACAGTCGTACTTGTTGCGCAACGAGTTGGGGTTCATGCCCCCGGCCCGCTCGGAGATCGGCTACGGCAACGCGGTGCATCACGTGATGCGGGTGATCGCCGAACATGTGCGCGCCACCGGAGACTTGCCGAAGCCGAAAGCCATCAACGACATGCTCACCTCCGACTTCTTTCTCCCCTTCGCCAACAAGGCCGCGCACAAGGAGATGCGGGAGAAGGCGCGGCTGCTGGTCTTCAAGTACGTCCACGACCACCAGGACGATCTGCGGCGGACCTGGGCGACCGAGAGGCCTTTCGAGCTCTACCTCGATGGGGTGGTGGTCAGCGGTCGAGCCGATGTCATCTACGACGAACACGACGGGGTCATCGACAACCTCGCAATCGTCGACTACAAGACCTCCACCCGTGGTGAGATTCACCCTCTGCAGTTGCAGGTGTACGCCGATGCCGGCCGGCGCGAGGGGCTGAGTGTGGGGGGAGCTTTCATCCACGACATGGGCACGACCATTCGCCATCCCGTCGATGTCAGTGCGGCGGAGGTCGCACTCGCCGAACGCTTGGTGGTCGACACTGCGGCCCGATTGCGGGCCCGTGACTTCACTCCGCAGCCGGAGCGCAAGAAGTGCCTGGCGTGTGACGTGAAGTCGGTGTGCGGGGCTGCTCAAGTCACGTGAACGCGACGATGCTGTCGTGGTCTTCCAACTGGCTCCAGAACTTCAGGTGCGCGTTGTGGCCGCGCCCGACAATGTCGGGGCGACCCGGTGCTTGCTCGGCGCTGGGGACGTAGTTGCGCAGGGTGTCGCCGACGTGGTCGCGCGTGAGCAGGATGAGCGCTGCTTGGTGCCGGGAGGCCATGACGCACAGCCGCCCGGTTTCCAGGTCGAATGCTGATGGGTCGGATACGCCCGAGAGTGGGTGCACGGCGATCATCATGGGCCGCTCGAGACCTTGCCACCGTTCGGGTGTGTCGACTCTGATGTGGCCGGCCGAGGATCCGAGCGCGGCAGTGAGTGCTGCGTTCATGACGCGGTGGCTGCTGGTGATGCCGATGTCGTGGGGCTCGAGCGGGCGTGTGGTCGTGCCGAGCCGCAGGGTGGCTGCGCCGGCCAGGAGGTCGCGAACCACTGCGGCGGCCGCGGCCGCGATCTCGTGGTCGACTTCGATCGGTGGGCCGTGGTCGGGTGTGGGGATGGTCAGTGCCAGTGGGCGGCCGTCGGCGAGTGCGTCACCCCACGGGGTGCTGGTGTCGAGCCCGCGCTCGCCAGGTGGGATGTAGGCCTCGAACGGGAAGTCGTAGAAGGGTCGAACGAAGTCGACGGACTCGTTGGGTAGCCGACGGCAGGCGGGCAGGGAACCGACGAAACGGACTGCCTCCAGGGCGGGTTCGGCGAGGATGACTTCGGGTGCGGCCTTGTGCGGTGCCCGCGGCGATGTCTCCCAGCGACGCACGTCGATAGGGACGACGGGCGGGATTTGGCCGGGGTCGCCGATCATCAAGAATTTGTCGCTGACGACGGCGCATTGCATCAGGTCGGCCCAGCTCATCTGCCACGCCTCGTCGATGGCGAGGAGGTCGTAGGGTGCGGCGAGGTCGGTCAGCGACCATTTCGCGGTCGTGGCAACGGTGACGCCGGGTCCGGTCGGCAGTTCCTTCTTGTCGGTCACCCACGCGACGCTGGCTGGGAATCCCTGCGGGGCGGCGAGACCCTTGCTGGAGAACCGTGCCACACGCACTTCGGGGTGGGCGGTGATCCATCGCTGGCAGATGTCGTCGGCCTGACTGTTGGTCTGCGCGGCGACGGCGATCCGCATCCCCTTGCTGGCGACTACGGACAGCACCTCGATCAGGGTGTGCGTCTTTCCTGAGCCGGGAGGCGCCTTGACCACCGCGAGGCGCCCCCCGGCCGTGACGTAGTCGGTGAGGCGGGCGCGCAGTGCAGCGTATTGGGCGTCGATGGTTTCCAGGCTCACACTCCCACCCCGTCCGCGATTTGGGCGACGTCGTCGTACACCAGGTCGGTGGAGCCGTCGTCGCCGCTGATCTCCATGGGGGCGGACGCCTTGCCGTGGGTCAGCCAGGCACCGGGCCCGTTCGAGGCCGCCCAAACCCGCTGGCTTCGGCGTTGGGTCAGGCTGGCGGCATCGGACTGGACGAACGCGACGTCGACTCCCACCCATGCGTCGTCTGCCGGTTTGGCCATCAAGGGCCCGGCGAGGGGTTTGGTCTTTCGGCTCGTCCATTCGATGGTGACCAGCAGGTCGTCTTCGTTGGTTTCCAGGTCGATGATCGTGGCCTCGTGTCCTCGGGAGCCGTAGGGGGCGACTCTGGCGTTCTCACGCAGCCGGTGCGGCAGGGACGGGTCGAGCCGCAGCGTCCAACGTGGGATGGTCGAACGGCCGACACCGGCATCGTCGACGCGCAGAACGTGGGCCTCGAACGCGCGTCCGTCGTCCAGGGCCTCGCGGAAGAGGGCGGGGTCGTCGTGGATGAGGTACCCGATGTAGGCCTCGTCCGCGGCGGCGTGGATGAGGTAGCGCGACGCGGCTGCGGAGCCATGGAAGTCGGTTTCGGGATGGGCCACGAACGCTGGCCCTTGACTGGGGTCGTTGAGGCGCAGTTCGATTCGTTGGTGCTGGAACCAGAACTCCGAGTGCGCCAACCGGACCAGTTCGCTGACGCCGGCGTTGACGGGTCGTTCGTTGGCGGCCATGAGGTGGTAGGCGTCTTCGGTCAGGTTCCAGCGACGCCGCAGTTCCTTGCTCAGGATGCTGTCGATCTCGTCGCCGGGCGTGTGAGTGTCACCACCGTCGCGGCGTGAGTCCTGCCACGTGCTGACAAGGTCACTGAGGCGGTCTCTCTCGAGGGTTGGGTTCATCGTGGGTGAGACCGTGAGCCCTTCGGCGTCTGCTGCTGCGGCCAGGCGGGCGTCTCGGTTGCCTTGGGTGGTCAGCCAGGCCATTTGGAAGCCGAGGTGGGCGGTGCGCACGTCTTGGGCGGGGAACACGTAGGAGTCACCGAGCAGGCTGCTGGCGCTGACCACGTGCTGACTGCCGACACGAGTGGTGTCACGGAACATCCACCCGGCGACGCGGCCCAGTGCCCGCAGGATGTCTTGGTTCTCTCCACCGTGCTTGGTCTGGGAGTACGTGTAGCTGAGTTGATGGAGCATCGCGATGTGCTGGCCGTTGGGCAGCCACACCTGCCGGAGGTCTCCCAGTTCGGGCTTCTGCGGGGCCGGGTTGAACGTCCAGTTGTGGACGCGGAGGTGTTCGAGCAGGTCCTCGGCGAACGCAGCGCACAGGACGGCGACGTCGTCGCGGACGCGCCCATCTGGCACGGATCGCACGGTCGGCTCGGTTCCGGCGGCGCCCCAGGCGATCCCCCACGGTCGGGACTCTCCGGCCATCCGGACGAACGCGACGATCATCGTTTGGTCGGGCGGCATGATCGCGTGGTGGATCGTGTCGTAGCGAGGCACGGGCTGCCCGATCTGCCAGGCCTCGAGTTTGCGGGTGACTGCGCGTACGGAGTTCATCCGTGGACCAACTGCCGCTGCAGGTCCGCCTCGCGGTCATCGGTGGGCTCGGCACCGTTGAGCAGTTCGATCGCCCGCCCGATTGTTGCGGCCCCCAGCAGCCGCTTCACGTCTCCACCGAGGATGATCGGGTCGTCCGCTTCGAGGGCCCGCTGGTGGCAGCGGGGGGCGAGATCGCAAAACGACAGGCACGCCTCCGCGTATTCGGTCGGTGCGTCGAGGACGCGTTGGACCAGGGTGGGGTTGTCGGCGGAGAAGTCGTCGTCACGCACGACGCCGAGGGCGATTTCCTCGAGTCGTTCGAAGCCCCGCTCAGCTCTAATCGCCTGGTAGGTCAGGTCCTCGTGTGCTCGGATCGAGGGCGAGTTGGAACCCGGCCAGGTGAAGACGAGGAATCCGTCGGGCGCCAGATCGATGTCGTCCGTCAGGGCCAGTGACGTGATGGCCAGGTCGAGAGCGTGTCGGTAGATTCCGGCCTGCGCACGTGCCGCTGCCAACTGGTGTGGATCGGTGTGGCCACCGCGGTCGGGGAAGACTTTGATCTCGCCGACGGTGATGCGTGGGAGGCCCTCAACGGTTCGGGTGACGGTGACGACGTCGATGATGAGCAACGCCTCGGGCAGGATCACCCCCTTCGGGATCTTGATCATCGGTGCCGCCACGATCGGCTCGGCTGAGTCGGGATTCGCCGCGACGCGTTGCAGCCAGCGTTCGGTCTCCCGCAGGGCCTCATCGACAGATGTGACCCTTGTGCCGCCGTTGATTTTCAAGCGCAGGTCGGAGAATCCGACCGAACCGGCCGGGATGACTCCTTCCCGCTGGAGCGCGTCGCGGATCCTGGCTGCGTCATTCGTGAAGAGGCCCGCTTCGAAACGGTTACCCCGTGCGATGGCGAACGGGGATTGACCGTAGCTCGCGTCGATCCCCGCCGCTGCGGCCGCCTTGTCGAGGCGGATGTTGTGGACCGCCGACAGCGTATTGGCCTCGCACGTGGGGTTCTTGGCCCACTGCTCGAAGCGCCCACGCGTGTTTCGTCGCGCCTCCTGCCGGATCTCGTCGACCTCGGTCACGTTATCTACCCCCTGCGGCAGCCCGGGTGACGGCCAATCCGCCTCCGCGCACTCATTGAGTGAAGCCTACGAGCAGGGTCCGACTCGGTGCTCAGATAAACATTCATCGTGTTGCCGTAGCCACCGTCTTGTCCGCGTGCTTCATGACTGGCTTCTGAGCGGTGGGGGCGGTGGTGGCCGCCCCTTGGGGTCGCCCCGGGTGGGGCGCTCCTTCGGTCAACGCGGTGGCGACCGTGGGGGCCTGTAGCCCGGTGCGACCTGCAATGTGTTGAGCGATTTCGCCTTGCTGTTGGTAGGACAGCGATGTGACCAACGATCCAAGCTCGCGGACGGTTTCGATGGTTCGGTGGAGGCCGTGGTCTCGGATGTCGTCGAGGCGTTGGTCGACAACGGCTACGGCGAGGGGGCGGCTGTCATCGAGCGCGTCGGTGGTGGCGGTGGGTCCGAACATGCGTTGGTAGTCGCTGGGGTCGGCTAGGGCGGTGGTGACGTGCTGCGCGTCGGTGACGCCGGCTCGGGCCAACATTTCGTGGGCTCGGGTGGCGGCGTCTTGTCCGGCGGTGTCGGGGTCGGTCCACACGGTGACGGGCAGCTGCAGGTCGGCGATCTGTCGGGCTTGCTCGGCGGTGAGTGCGGTGCCGTTGGCGGAGATCCCGAGGTGTTGTCCGCTGGTGGCGTAGGTGACGGCGGTGGCGTCCCAGGGGCCTTCGACGAGGACGACCCCGGCGGTAGATCCGGTGCGGTTGTGGAGGCCGTGGAGGTGGTGGCCTTTGGTGAATAGGTCGTTGCTACCGCTGTTGAGGTACTTGGGGGCGTTCGTCGGGTGGGCACCGTGGATCCGTGCGGTAAATCCGGCGACGGTGCCATCGCTGGTGATGTAGGGGAAGGTGACGCGGCCGCGGTTGGTGTCGATGAGCCGGCCGGTGCTGGCCACGCGGGACAGACTCGCGGCGGTCAACGTGGCGTCGCGGTGGCCGAGTTGGCGTAGGTGGGCGGTGAGACCGGTCCACGTGTCGGGTGCCCATCCGATGCAGAGACGCGCCGCCACCGAAGGGTCGATGCCCCGGTCACGCACCGCTTGTGCCCAGTCCGGTGATGCGGCGGCCTGGGCCAGGAACCACTGCTGCGCGTCGTAGTTGGCGGCGGCGATCTGCGCTGCGGTGGGGCCGGTGAGCCCGACGGCTCGATCGGCGCTGGAACGTGCGGCGTCTGCGAGGCCGAGGCTACGGGTGGCCCGTTCGGCGACCTGCTCGACCGCGTCCTGATCGACCGAGGTGCGGTCGGCTAAGACTTGGGCGGCGACACCCCGGACACGCTCGGCGGTACTGCGCAACGCTGCGGTCGGGTCGTCGGTGGCGTCGGCCCAACCGGCGATGTAAGCGAAGGAATAGTCGCCGGTGTCGAGGCCGTAGCCCAGATGGACGGTCCACGCATGCAGCATTTCGGTTGACCTGACCGGACCAATGGTCAAGACTAGCCGTGTTGATGAGCGGCTTCGGCCAGTTACGTTGGTGCCAGCGATCAAAGACCGGGGGAAGAGACATGGCCATCTCGAGGTTGCCAGCGTCGCTTCTCTTGACTGGCTTGCTGGCCGCATGCTCGTGGAACGCATCACCGCAGTACAGCTACACGACGCCGGACGCGAACGACACAGCGGTAGACGAAGCAGTGGTGAAGGCACTCGGCTGTGAGCCGACCGGGATGGCGGACGCGCCCACTCACCCCGGGGTCACGGAGCAAGAAGCGACTGCAGCCTACAAAGCCGCTAACGAAGGGACCCGGCTCGTGCTGTTCGCCAACCGGGGAAACCGCCCGAAGCTGTACTCAGAAAGCAGCAGGAGTGCGGCCTACGTCGATGAGAACGCCGTCGCCACCTACCTTGTGTTCCGAGGAAAGACCGGGGTAGGCACCATGAGCGTCTACCAGCAGTCCGACGGCACCTATTACGCCGTCACCACAGCGGTCTGTCCGTAACGGCTAGACAGCGGCGGGTCCAGATGTGATCAGGTGGGATCGCTCAGGGCCTCACGGCAGGATGTGAGAGTGCGAGCCACCAGCTTCAAGGTATGGGAATCCTACGAACTCGACGCCTCGACCTTCCTGGTCGAGTTCTGGGGTCTCACCATGCCGCTTCCGGCAGGGGTGGATCCGAACGACTCCGACATCGCTTCTTACGTTGACGAGATTCTGCTGACTGAATGCAACGTGATCGAAGCGAGGCAGTGGGCACAGGAGCACCTCAAACCAGGTGAGACCTATGCCCTCTACCTGCCGATATCCGTCTCTAACGGACACCTGGCCATCGACGAGGCGGCGGCGTTGGCGGGCAGTCGGTCCGAACATGCCGGGAACGGGTCAGTGGGCCGTATCCGCCTGCTCGGACAAGACCAAGCCGGACCAGGCCGGTTCTTCCACCGCCCATGGGACGAGTCGCCGGCCGAGCCGGCCCAGAAGCCACCACGGCCCACCCCCGGAGGTCGCCCAAAACGGCGATCGAGTTGAGCGCCTCGGGAGTTTGAATCGGGACTGTGGATAACCCCCCACATTGAGCGGTGACCGTCGACCGGCGGGCGGCCCGGCGAACGCCCGAGGAACTGTGTATCCCCCGGTCAGCGCTGCTGGCGGACCCTGCCAAATACCGTGAGCCCACCTGCCATTTAGCGTGGCGAGTCTCCGGACGACGTGACAGATCAGCATGACCCCAGGTGTCTCAAACCCGTCGACAAACCCAGAGGTTGTGGACACGAGTTTCGGACGCGTCGTTTCCTCACGACGTTTCGGACGTCTCAGAAACGGTCGTTTCTGGGCCAGGTGGTGATCCTTTCCTGGGCCGAGCGTCGATGGGCTTCCACACCTTCTCCACCATCTTGATCAAAGCGGGTGTGTAGCGCTTGAAAACACCAAAGTGGTGCGGCTGGCACCTCCGGCATGCGAGCTGCTGGTCTGGTCTGGCCTGGCCTGGATGCTTGTGAGGTGGAGAAACAGGCCGGCGTTGAATGATGTGTTGGTGCTCGGGTAGTAGTCGGGGTACCGCACGAGCACGAGGGCCGCCCCGCGACAGTCGAAGTCCCCGCCGGCTGTCCAGTCGAGGGTGTCTGGGGTGTCTTGGTCAGGTCTGGTGTGCACAGGGGGTTTGCCAGCGCGGCGCGGCGAACTTCTGGGCTGGGGTCCTCAGCCAGTGCCTTTAGTAGGATCGGGGATTTCGTGGTTCGTGCTATCCCCGGGACGCGTCTGCGCGCCATACGGCCAGCGTAACGACTGCCTCTCCCAAACTGAGGAGTCTCCGACGTCAGGGTCTGATCTGTGTGCTCCGGTTCACCCCGCCATGCGTGTGGCCGCCTTCGACTCCAGCGCAGAAGCGAGGCTCGGAACGCTGCCGAGCCGAGGTTGGACCTGAAGCACATTGAAGGCCCCACCGCCCTTCCAGGCGATGGAGTCTGAGATGCCGCCGGTATCGGTCCCTGCGATCACGGCCTCAAGGCGTGGCAGGAGAACGGACGCGACCGTCTCCACCAATCGCTCTGAAATTATCCACCGTCGGCCCATCTTTTGCGCCACCGCTGCGGTCGTGCCCGATCCGCCGAAGATGTCGACGACGAGGTCGCCTGGGTTTGTTGCGATGTGGAGGATGCGCTGGAGTAGCGCTTCGGGCTTGGGGGTATCGAAGACGGTGCCCGTGTCTGGAAAGAGACTGGCGAGATGGCGCTTGGCGTCGTCGTTGGTGCCGACCTCGCGCCCGTTCCATATCGTGCTCGGCACCTGCAGGGCATCGATGTCAAAGTTCTTCATGCGTGGCTGACCGGCACCCCCCTTGGTCCACCAGATGCGGTCCTCGGCGAGTAGGCGAAGGAACGTCGGCTCGGTGGCGAACCACGAGCGTCCACGAGGTGGGAGCAGTTCGTGGCCGGCGGGGTTGATGATCACGTACTGCTGGCCAGCTCGAAACCCTGGCGCGGTGAAGGGTGCATCCCGCCACGGACCCCGATGGTCCCCATCACGGTTGGACATCTCGACGCCGCCGGGTACCCGGTTGCGGGTGCGCTTCCAAGACTTCTGGCCCGACGGAGCGTAGACAAGTATCGGGTCGTGAGCGAACGAGATGGCGGTTCGGGATTCGACTGTCAGTCGCTTCTGCCAGATCACTGTTGCGACGTAGGCGTCGGCGCCGAATACCTCGTCTAGGAGCATGCGTGCCTTGTGACTCCTCGTCTCATCCAGGTGCACCCACACCGAGGCGTCCTCCGTGAGGTACTCGCGGAGCGCGAGGAGTCGGTCGCGCATCATCGAGAGCCACACGCCCTCCGACAGTGCGTCGGAATAGTGCCCGAACCGCTTGCCGGTGCCGAACGGTGGATCGATGTAGACGCAGCGGATCGAACTCGGACTGAGTAACCCTCCGCCTGCGAGGGCTTCCAGCGCGTCGAGCCCATCGCCGCAGACGACGCTGCCGGATAGTTGGTCGTTACCCATAACTGTGACCCCAGTGGCGTCCAAGCCCACCAGGCTCTGCTCACTTGGTTCGACCCACGAGTACTCTGTCTCGCCGCGCGCGACGAGGAACTGATCGCGATTGGGCCAGGCGAGGTGGTTCGAAATGGTCATGCGCCTCAGTGAACCAGCGACGTCCGACAAAATCGGGCAGACGCACCGTGAAGTCAGAGAAGTCTCGTTCAGAAGTAGTCAGAGATCACGTCGCTACCCGGTTTTGTCGCAGGTTGCCAATAGGCTCCAGCCCATGACGGTTGCCCCGGAACAGGACATCGCTCTACCGCCTCTGCGCCCCTTCTTGAAGTGGGCCGGCGGCAAAGGGCGACTCCTGACGAGGATTCAGCCGCACGTTCCGGCGGCTTTCGAGAATTACCACGAGCCGTTCCTTGGGGGTGGCGCGATGTTCTTCGCAGTGCGCGAGCGCGTCGGTGGCACGGCGTACCTGCACGACCTGAACGACGTCCTCATCAACGTGTGGCAACGGGTGCAGGAAGACCCGGCGGGGCTCTACGCTGCGCTGGAGTGGTACCACGAGCGTGACTCCAAGGACTTCTACTACGAGCAGCGCACAGCTACGCCGCAGACTCGAACAGCGCAGGCAGCCCGTTTCGTCTATCTCAACCAAACGGCCTGGAATGGGTTGTGGAGAGTAAACAAGTTCGGGCAGTTCAACGTGCCGTGGGGCGACCGCCAGTTCAAGGGCATCGATAGGGACACCCTCTTCCGAATCAGCGACGCGCTGAGCGGAGCCACGATCACCAACAAGGACTTCCGTGACTCACTGGAGAAGCCGCGGGCGGGAGACTTCGTCTACCTGGACCCGCCGTACCTGCCCATCTCTGATACTTCGAAGTTCTACCTCTACACGGAGAAGCGCTTCCGGGCGCCCGACTTGGCGGAACTGGCCTACCTCTGCCATCAACTCACCGAGCGCGGCGTCCACTGGATCATGTCCAACCGCGACACCCCGCAGGTCCGGGATTTGTTTCCCGGTTGCGACATCGTCCGGTTTACTACGCGACGTTCGGTCGCCGCGCAGAACCGGCGCGACGTCGAGGCACTCGACTCGCCCGAGGCGCTAATCATCGGGAAGCCCGGCACGTGACACCGCGTCCCGTCGACGCGGTCTTTATCTGGAAAATGGAGGCCGCTTCAGTATTCAAGCCGGTCTATGGTCGCGACCCCATGACGGGCTCGGTTGCGGACCCGGTGACCAACAAGAAGGATCAGTCGTACTCGAAGGACTATCTCCAGCCCGATGCGCCAGGCTCGCGGGCGCTTGAAAGAGTGCTGGGTAAGGTTCCCGCAGTCTCTGACGGCTCGGTGCCGATCAAGTGGAAGTGGCCGCAAGATGAGGTCGACGGCTGGTTGCGCCATCACGATAAGGAGATGGTCCGCAAGGATCTGTCCTGGCCCAAGAACCACCCTCCGAGGCCCTGGCGACTCAAGCTCTCCCCGCAACCCGGTGATGTAGAGGTCCTTGCTGGAACACCGAATCTGGGCACGCCGCAACTAGCGGACCAGGAGTTCGCCAATCTCGTGGCGACCGGTGAGCATCCGTGGCTGCTGGGTGTGCACCTCTTGGGCGAGGGCCCGGTTCTTCATGCGCGTGTGGTGTTCGAGAACCCGAGCGCCGCGCACGCAGACGCATCGTGGGACTTCGCGCCTCCTGAAGTCAAGGCCACGGCTCAAGCGTTCCGAGGCAATCAAGTGATGGGTTTCGTGGAGTACACCCCAGGAGTAGACATGAGCGACAGCCTCGTGCGGCGGATCCTCGCTGCCTTCGATGACAGCCCAAACGTGTTACTTGTCGGGCCTCCCGGTACAGGCAAGACGGTCGCTATGGAGAAGATCACCAAGCTCTACTCCGGGGCTGGAACGCCGAGCGTCACATTCGACCCCGACATCCTGCACAGGGCGTTTGGTACGAGTCCGGCGCCGCCGGTAGGAGCTCGGCGCGTGGCCTCGCTGCTCTTCCATCCCTCGTACGCCTACGAGCACTTCGTTATGGGGCTGTTGCCGGACGTAGTCACTGACACGAACGGTAACGAGACGGGGGCGGTGACCGTCAAGCCGCAGGTAGGTCCGTTGCTTGAGTTGGCTCAGTTCGTCGAGGCAGCTCCGGACAACAGGGCATTACTCGTCCTCGATGAGTTCAACCGCGGCAACGCCGCTGCCATCTTCGGTGACACGCTGGCGCTTCTCGACCGCGATAAGCGCGACAGTGCCTTCATCGACACTCCGTACAAGCACCTCAACCCCACAACCGATCTTGGGCCGTTGGGCGCTACCACCAGATTGCCGAGCGAACTGCGCATCCTTGCGGCTATGAACTCGGCCGACCGCTCGGTGGCTCCGCTCGACGCAGCCCTGCGCCGCCGGTTCAGCATCATCCACGTCGATCCAGATCTCGCTGCGCTGAGTTCACACCTGCACGCCGACACCACGGGTGGCTTCAGGCTCGGAGACCCGACAACGTGGACAACCCCGGAGCATGTTGCTGGGGTGGCAGTGGCGATTCTGGATAGCCTCAATCAGCGGATCGGTTTCGTTCTCGGACGGGACTTCCTACTTGGCCAGTCAGTATTCTGGCACCTCGACTTGGACGATGTGGGCAGCGCACTCTCGTCGCTGGCGGCGGCCCTTGACAACCGGGTATTGGGCACGCTGGCGATGTCGTTCATCGATGACGACGAAGGCTTGGCTGCTGTGCTTGGAGTCAGTGAGGCAAACGCCGGCCCCGCAGCAGCGTCGTGGAAGACCGCTCCTGCCGATCTGACTCGCTGGCCAGATCGGCTCCGTCTGCAGAACTTTCAAGAGTTGGACGAGGCCGACTTGAAACAGGCAATCCTGTCGCTATGTCGGACAGGTAGCGGGGGGATTCCGGGGGCTGGCCAGGTCATAGATGGTCCGGGTGACGAGACTGATGACGAGACCGCAGAGGCGTAGTTCCGTGGAGCGCCGGATTGCGGTGACCGAATACCAGGCGGTGACGGGCGTGACAGCCGAGGAGGCCGAACTCATCCGTTCCCGGCTCAGTGAGTTGGCGACCGAGTTGAAGCCACGCTTCAACTTCTTGGCATCGGGCAGCGAACTGACTATCCGCAACCTTGTCGGCAGCGTCCGGATCACCAGAGACTTGGTTCTCGATGTCGCCCCGCGGGTCGCTGCGGACGTCCAATGGACGAGAGCGCTGGTCGATCTGTTGTCTCCACCAACCCGGGTCGGGTTTGGCGGAGACAACAAGGAATCCGAACGCCACCCGGTCCGAGTGCTCCCCGACGCCTTCGCAGATCTCTTCGTCGGGCAGTTGGACGGCGCACTGCGCCGCGAAGGGCCCCTCACTCTTATCCAATCCCGAGCCACGACGCCCCCTTCGCTAACTGGCCGCCTGGACGTCACCCGATGGGTTAGCCAACGGGCGCTCAAGCCTGCTCACTTTCCCCAACACCAGTCGATGCTCACGGTTGACAACCCCTTCACCAGCATGCTCGCCGCAGTCGCAGAACTCCTGGCGGCAAGTACGAGCAACCCACGCACGGCAGCGGCCCTGCGCGGTGTCACCGGCCGACTTCGTCCAGGACTTGCCCCGCACGTCGCACTCGACCCCAGCACCGCACTGCGTGAACTACCGCCGCAATGGCGTGCCTATCGACCAGCTTGGAGTACTGCCGTTGCCGTCGTGCGCCGAGTCGCCCCGCTGAGACGACACGGGAACCTGGAGGGGTTTGGGGTGGCGCTCGAGCCATGGCCGCTACTTGAAACGCTTCTTAAACGGGCACTGCAGGCGTTAGGTGCGGTTGCCGCTCAAAGCGGTCACACAGGGCTAGCGGGATCTGGACACTCCGGGCTCTACCCGCTGCGAAAGCCCGTTGGGAACACCCCTCCGGGGACAGGTTCCTTCCATGTCAAGGGCGAGGTGCAGCCCGATGGAATTCTCAAGCGGGGAACACGAGTAGTGGCTTCGTTTGAGACGAAGTACGCAGTCCCTACGCCGAAGGCAATCCGAGAGCACGCCTTTCAGGCCCTCACAACGGCGGCCGCGTTGCACGCTCCTGCGGCCGTGCTCGTCTACCCGACGGACTTCGAGGCAGTGGCGTGGTCGCTGACCGGCTTCAGCAAGCACCCCGACCGATTGATTGCTGTAGGGCTGGACATGTACGGCTACAGATCAGGCCTTGGCGACGAGTCCCGAGCTGAACGTCTATACCGCGCCCTCGTGGATAGCCACATCCCACTGGCTGGTGATGCATGGGGTTCGGGTGACACCCATCACGGCGTACCTCCCCTTTGACCGGTTGTCACCTGCCGTCCGGGCGTAGCAGCATCTCGGGGAGGTCGGTGCCCCAAGCGGTGGTGCAGGTCTCGCAGGGGCAGTGGTCGTCGTCCCAGGCGTCGTAGGCGGTGAGGTGTACCAGCGGTTGGCTTGTCATAGGTTCCATGGGACCGGTCGGGGGTGGGGGCGCACAACCACCGGTCGCGGTTCTGTGGATAACCGGGGCGGGTGCGGGGTGCCTTTGCTGGGGTGAGGGTCCCGGGGGTTCTCCCGACTTCTTCACGCTGGGGCATCCGCGTCTGTCGCCGCAACTCGACCGAGCAGGCTCGCCAGCTGCGCGGAAAACATCTCCTTCGGCGCTTCGCTTATTTCCTCGAAGATCTTTTCCTCTCCGCCGGTCCGTCGAGTTGCCCCGCCTGCCACGGCTGCCCCTGATCGCGTGCGTCGGGAGGAACCCCCTCCCGGTCTCACCTCAGGAAAGGACCCGCCTCATGCCCGCCAAGTTGCACCGCCGTTACCGCTTCCGGCCGATCGGCTACAGCATCCCGTTGACCGATCCCAGCTTCGATGACCTCGAGGCGGTGCTGGATGCCGAGTTCCTGCTGAACCCGACCTGGGCGGTGGAGTTGACGTGCCGCTGCGTGGAGATCCTGGCCGGGTCACGCCCTGCCCCGGTGACCGACTCCAGCGTGCATCCTCGGCTGCTGGGCAGTCTGCGCCGTGACCATGGTGCACGCCCGATGCTGGCCGATCCTCGGATCGTGTCGGTGCGGTTCCAGCGGGAGGCTGCGGTGACCCGGGTGGCGGCGGTGGTGCGCTGCGGGTCGGCGGTGCACGCGGTGACCGCGGAGTTCCGGCGCAACGGGTCGGGCCGCTACTGGATGACCCACGTCGGGGTGCTGTAACCCCCTGCCGGGGGCGGGGCCGGTGCGACCGGTCCCGCCTCTTGCCGGCGGCGGCTGGTGTGCGGTTGCCAGGTCTCCGCCGCGCGGTCGCCGGCACCTGCTGCGAGGTGTGGGTTGTCAGGGCAGGGGCTGCCAGGTTTGGCCGTTGAAACGGTGGCCGTTGACGACGTCGCCGACCTGGTACTGCAGGGGCGGCGGCTGGTAGACGGTCGGGTAGGCCTGTTGGGGCGCGAAGGGATTGCGGACCGCGGTGAGGGACCAGATGAGGGCGATGAGCCAGCCGAGCAGGGTCCAGCCGAGGAGCAGGTTGACGGCGATGATCGCGGCGAGGTTGTGGTGTTTGCGGCGCCCGGCGATGATCGTGGGCAGGAAGTATCCGGCGATCAGGATGGCCCAGATGAGGTAAGCCCAGACGGTGGTGCCGAAGTCGTCGATGTAGAGCGGTGCCAGGGTCAGCGCGATGACGGCCAGGACGACCGCCGCGGCGAGTACCCATACCCATGGGTTGCCGGTGGCAAAGCGTGAACCCTCTTGATGCGGTGCGCTGCCGGGTGGTGTGTCGGGCATGTCCGGTGTTTCCTTTCCCCGTTGTGCCTGTCACGGTACGCGCCACCCCTGACATTTCTCCGACCCCGCGTTGGCAGGGGCGTGCACCGCGGGCTTAACGGTCGCGGGTTTGTCGCAGCTGGTGGGTGGTGTGCGCTGCCAGTCTTCTCCCGTTTCCTGATAGGCGGCGCATTCCACGAAGTTCGGCTGGTGTGTCAACCCGTAGGGCGGTGGGGGAGGGAGTTTCCGCGCGGAATAAGTGCAGGGCCGTTAGGCCCTGTGCGCGTGCGGAAAGTTCCGGGGGAGCCGGCCGCGCTGTGCGCGGCTTGACTCGCCGGTCGGGCTCGTGAGACTTGTCCGCAGGGGAGGGAACGGGGTCAGGTGGCCGGTGGTGTGGACGCTTTTGAGGGTTTGCGGGTGCGGGGTTTGGCGGCGGGTTCGGGCAGGCCGAGGGTTTTGAGTTCGTCGGCTGTCCAGCCGTCTCGGAGGGCGGCGGTGTAGGCGGTCGCGTCGTCGCGTTCGGCGGTGTCGAGCTGCGCCCGCAGGTCGGTGACGGCCTGTCGTTTGGTGACCAGGTCGCGCACGCTCTGGATGCGTTTGTCGAGCAGGTCGCGGGCGCGTTGGGCGGTGGTGTCGGGGTCGAGGTCGTGTGCCATGCACAGAAGCGTAGCGGCCAGCCGGGTGCGGGCTGTACAGTCGGGGTATCAGAAGCCACAGCGGAGCAAGCTATACAGTTAGCCGTGCTAACTGGGGGTTCCCGCTGGGCGCGGGGAGTGGCACACGCCGTGCGGCGTGTGGTCCCACCGACGGTGGGGCGCTGCGCTGGGCCGAGAAGCGGAAGGTGGTGGGTGCATGTCGGAGGAGCAGGGCCAGGGCGGCGGGCCGCAGGGCGAGGGCGCCGGCCGGTCGTCGCGTCGTGGTGGGCGTCGTCGGCGGGCGAATGCGAAGGGGGGTCGGCATCATCGGCATGAGGTGAAGGTGACGCCGGAGGAGGAGGCGCGGTTGTTGTTGGTGGCGCAGGGGTTGGGGGTGACGGTGTCGCGGTTGTTGGTGGAGTCGGCGTTGGCGTCTGAGCGGGGGGAGACGGCGACGGAGCGGGCGAGGTTGTTGACGGAGTTGTTCGCGGTGCACCGCACGTTGGCCGGTGTGGCGAACAATGTGAATCAGATCGCGAAGAAGCTGCACGCGACTGGTGAGCTGGCCGTCGAGACGGGTGTGGTGTTGGGGGAGGCGCGGGCGGTGATGAGCCGGATCGACGGCCTGATTGACGGGTTGGCGTTGTGATCCCGAACGTGACCCGGGGGACGGGGATGCGCGGGGTGGTGTCGTATCTGGTGGGTGCGGGCAAGCGCAATGAGCATTCGGATCCGCATCTGGTGGCAGGGGATGCGGCGTTGCTGGCCTGGCATGACGACCATGAGCTGAGCGGCGCGGATGCGGTGGCGATTGCGCGGCATCTGGACCGGCCGCGGCACGCGTTCGGTGTGGAGGTGCCGGGGGGTCATGTGTGGCACTGCTCGTTGTCGATCCGCGCCGATGAGGGCGAGCTGTCGGATGAGATGTGGGGGCGGATCGCGGCGGGTTTTCTGGACAAGATGGGCCTGGACGATCAGCAGGGCAGCAAGGCGGCGACCCGGTGGGTGGCGGTGCGGCACGGGCTGTCGTCGGCCGGGAATGATCATGTGCATGTGGTGGTGAATCTGGTGCGTGAGGACGGCACGAAGGCCAGCATCCACAACGACTACCGGCGGGCCCAGCAGGCCTGCCGGGAGCTGGAGGAAGAGCACGGCCTGGCCCGTCTGGGGGCACCGGAGCTGGCGGGGCGCGGCTACCAGCTGGGCGAGGTGGAGGCCGCGGCGCGCAGGGCGGCGCAGGCCGCCTACGAGGCCGGGCCGGGCGCCGGGCAGCCCGGCTCCTGGAAAGCCCTGGATGCCGCCGAACGGGACCGGCTGGTCGCGGCGCAGACCGGTGTGGAAGCGGCGCGGGTGCGCCTGGCACGCACGGTGCGCGGCGCCTCGGTCGCGGCCGGTGACGAGGCGGAGTTCGTGCGCCGGCTGCGCCGCGCCGGGGTGCTGGTCCGGCCGCGTCTGGCGTCGGGCCGGGAGGACGTGGTCACCGGCTACTCGGTCGCGCTGCGCCCGGCCGACGGGGAGCAGCCGGTGTGGTACGGCGGCGGGCGGCTGGACCGGGACCTGACCCTGCCCCGGCTACGCGCCGAATGGCCGGACACCCCCCAAGCAGCCGGCGAGGCGGCCGCGGAATGGACCGCCGCCCGGCGCGGGCAGCGCCCGGTGAACCCGGGCCGGGAAACCGCCGAGGCCGACCCGCAGATGTGGCAGCAGGCCGCCCGGGAACTCGCGCAGCTACGTGAGCAGCTGCGCGCTGTGCCGCCCGGTGATGTGCACGAGTGGGCTCGGGTGGCCCGGCAGACCAGTGGGGCGTTGTCGGCCTGGTCGACGCGGGTGGAACCCACCCCGGGACCGCTGGCCGCGGGGGCGGCGGCGCTGGCCCGCTCCGCGCAGACCCGCACCCGCGCACCAGCCCGACCGACGCCGGGGCCGTCGGTAGCCGGTACGGCGATGCTGCTGGCCGCCGCCGCGGCCGCCGATGACCGGATGGCCCAAGCCCTGGTGCTGCGCCAGCTACTCAACCTGAGCAAGGCCGTGTATGACGCGGCGAAAGCCAGCGGGGACGCCCGCCGCGCGCAAGCGATCGAGACCGCGGTCCGCCAGGAACTGGCCGAGGTGGTCGCCTCACTGCCGGAGCCCGGCATGCCGCCAGACGCCCCAGCGGCGGTGGCCGCGGTAGGCACCGCCCGGCAGGCACAACAAGGCCCGGCCCTGGGCTCGCCGGTGCCGAACCGGCTGGAACCCGAACAGCGCCGGCGAGTGCAGTCCCCGGCGCCGGGGCGGGGCACGGATCAGGGAATGGACGGACGATGACGACAACGACAGGACGGGGTAGGCGATGACCGCAACCAACGGTGATGGGATCGAGGAGGACCTGACCCGCGCGGTCGGGATGGCGATGATCGCCGCGTCGCGGGCCGGAGAGCAGATGGCCCGCATGCGCCAGTCCGCGGCCCGGGAACGCCAGGCCCGCGCCGCCGGGGACGCCGACCGGGCGCAGCGGGAGTTGGCCGCGCACACCGAAGCCGCCCGGGCCTACTTCCAGGTGGTCACCCGCCCCGAATACCTGACCGCCGCCACCGACGAGCAGATCCGCGAAGTCACCCGGCAAGCCCAGGCATGGACCGAGCGGCTCCCCGAAGCGCAACGGGCCGCAGACGCGGCCACCGCCGAAGTCGGAGCCCGCAGGCCGGCCGCGGACACCGGTTCGCAGCGGGCGGCGGTACTGGCAGGTGAAGCTGAGGCCGCCGACCAGCGTGCGGCCAGCGACCAGCAGCCCGCTGCCAGCGCCCAGCCCGAGACCCCGCAAGGCTGGGACCGGGTAGGCAAGTACTACGGCACCGACGGGACCCAGCAGGACACCCAGCAGCCGGGCCAGCAGGCAGCCGCGACAGCCGCCAACGCACAGGCCCGGCCAGCCCGGGAAGCCCCGGCCGAGGGTCGGAAGGCCTCGGCCGCAACATCTCAGGTACCGCGCCCGACAGTAGACCCTGGCCGCCAGCAGACCGAGGTTGGACGGTAAGGACGCCCGGTTCTTTGGCCTCACAGAAGGGGCCACTGCGCGGCCCAGGGTTGCGGGTGGCTCGACCTACCCCTCCGGACAGTTCACACCGAGGGGAGAAGGCCCAATCCTCCCGGCTCGCGACGGTCAGTTGGCCTTGCGCGCGTAGTCTCCCTCGCATGGGTACTACTGGTGACGATTTGCCCGACGATGCAGGGGGAGATGGGACAGGTACGGGTGTGCCGGTTGCGCCTCATCACTCAAGTGGTGTGAGAGGCGCTGAAGAGTCCGATCTGTATGGCCGGGCTCGGCGAGCCCTGAGTCTGCTCGGCAACGACGAGATCATGGGCTGGGCGGTGGTTGTCGGGGCGCTGGATGGAAATCGTGATCTAGTGACCGACCTCATCAGCGACCTTGATGCCGAGGCGGCGGATGTCCAGTCGGTACTGAACATTTTGGAGACAGCCGACTTTCCTGAGATCGACAAGACCACGCGTCCGGAAATGGTGCGAGGCGAGCGGGCGTTTCAGACCGCCGTCGCCTGGCAAGCGGTCGAACGCCTGCGCATTTCAGCCCCTAGGTACCGAGATCTAGAACGAGATCGAGAGCTGGAGGACCAGAGAACCTCGCAAAGAGGAAAAGCGTACGAGCGATTGAGCCAGGAGATTCGGACGACGGCAGACGAGATGGAAAGTGACGTGGCCCAAGCGCAGCTCCTAGCACGCAATCTGAGGACCCAGAGACGAGCTGCCAGGGAAGCTTTGACCTCCATCCTTTCCGCCGGGGTGGACCCCCTCGAGCCGTCAGTGCGCCAAAGGGTCGACTTCCGCTGAAGAACGGACCAAGAGCGACAGCCGGCTCTGGTAGCGGTTGTTGGAGTACCACTGAATGAACAGGTGATCCAGGTTGGCCCAATCGGGGCCATGAGGGTTCGGCCTTCCCCTCGGACCGTGGCCCACAGCGGGAACACCAGCGCCACCGCCATCCGCACTTTCCAGAAGTAGCCCGCGGTCAGGCCGGCGGGAACAGCCCGTCGGGGGGCGGGGCGTAGGGCAGTGGGTCGCTTGCTTTGGCTTCGTCTTGGGAGCGGGCGAACGGTCCTGTGGGGGACAGCAGGATGGTCATGTGGTGGTCGGCGTGGTCGCGTAGCCAGTGGGAGATGCCGGTGGCGGGGTCGTGGCGTAGGGCTTCCCAGGCCCGCCACATGGCCTCCAGGCGCATGATGGCTTCGGCGGATTCCCACCAGCGGGCCGCCCAGCGGTTTTCGGCTCTGGGGCCGACGTTGCGCCGGAACACGGGGATGACCAGGTCGCGGACGAATTCGTCGACGCTGCGGTAGTACAGCCCGGGTTCGGGGGGTGGTTCGGCGAGTAGCTGGTTGACCGCGGCGCGGGTGCCTGCTTGGAGCTGGTCGAGGGTGGCGGGGTCTGCGAGCACTGTAGCGAGGGCGTCGTCGACGGCGGGTATGACGATGTCGGCGAGGCGGTCGGTGATGGTGTCGGTGACGATGCGCACGACCAGCGGCGCGGCCCCGGCCGTTTGCGTGCTGGGTGCTGTGGTGGTGGCCGGGTCTGGGGTGTCCCATTCGCCGAGGGTCATGGTGTGCCGGCGGGGTCGTGGGCGGCCAGGGATTCCCGCACTTTCGTGGCGTGGGGTCCGGTCATCCAGGGTTCGGTGTGGATGAGGGTGGGCCGGGCCCCGGATGCCAGGACGACGGCCCGGCCGGGGGGCAGGGCGGCGAGGTCGGCGGGGTCCATGATCCGTTCCCGGGACAGTTGTTCGGTGACCGAGCGGTGACCGCGGCCGCTGGACACTGAGCGGGTGGACTTGTCGTAGTCGCCGATGAGCCGGGACAGCATGTCCAGGAAGTCGGTTTCTTTGACCCCGCCGCCGTACACGGCGACGTTCGCGGCGGACCACAGTTTGCGCATCCCGGACTGGCCCCACACGTCGACGCCTTGGGACCAGGACTGCAGGATCGTCATGAGCACGATGCCCCGGGACCCGAAGTGGGAGTACAGCTCGGGCAGGTCTTTCCACCGGCAGACGTTCGCGGCCTCGTCCAGGACCCCGAGCAGCGGGACCGGGAGCCGGCCGCCGGGGTTGGTGCGGGCGAGGTCTTCGGCGGCTTCGATGACGGCGACGGTCAGGGCGGTGGTCAGCGGCCCGGTGGAGCCGCGGCCTTCGCGGGACAGCAGGTACAGGGTGTGGGTGCCGGCCACGAAGGTGTGCGGGTCGAACTCGGGACGTTTGGAGCCATTAGGTGTGACCCATTCGGCGGCTTGCCGGTTGGTCAGACACGAGGCCATTTGGGCGGCGGTGCCGAACACGCCGCCGCGTTGCCGGTCGGGGGCGGCGATGTGCCCGGCGAGTTGTTCGGCGGTCAGCGGGTAGCCCGCGTCGCGCAGGATGTCCACGGCGGTGTCGTCGGTGGGCCGGGTCAGCCACCAGTACACGTCGGTGATCGGCCGGTGGTCGCA
>Ga0208938_1000276_pt1 | contig 44095 bp, 36 predicted proteins | sample AD_UKC125_MetaG_FD_184434 | JGI IMG/M metagenome (GOLD analysis project Ga0208938, IMG submission 184434) | Active sludge microbial communities of municipal wastewater-treating anaerobic digesters from USA - AD_UKC125_MetaG (SPAdes) (version 2) | ecosystem: Engineered > Bioreactor > Anaerobic >... | reverse complement strand
ATAAAAAATAATCCTACTGTAAAGTGAAAATATTTTTTCAAATTGCGGTAGGGTTAAAAATTTTTTTCACCTATTTTAATGTGATAAAATAAGGGTAGATTTACCTAAATTAAAATGAAAATCTACAGCTTACTTTTTTGAATGCTTTTTTGTATAATTGCACAACGTTTAATATACTTTCCTATCCACCCAAAGTTTCAATCAGACACTCTGTACTTATTTCTTCTAGGTCAATAAAACTTACAGGTTCTAAAATATCCCCTAAGCTATGGGCGTCAGATGACTGGATAAACTTATAACCCTTATATTTTTCACCATTAATATATTGATTCTTATTACACTTTTTTGAAATTTCCAGGAATTTAAAGTCTAAATTATCCGGTATCATACCAAGATTAGATACTATACTGTATGAATCCCTGTCGATATGGGCGGGTATTACAACGCCTTTAAGATTTGAAACACAGCTTATTGCTTCTTCTATACTAAGGTTTGCAGCGGTCAGTAAAAGCCTGTCAACATGTTTTACAACATTATCATTTTCATCCATTACAATTTGCTCGCCAAAAATATCTTCCCTGTTTTTTATATCCGGAAGGTAATTGTACACTATTTCCTGTAATTTTAAAACGTCCTCTATGTGTTTAAAAAGACATATTAAATGAACCTCTTCACGGGTTTCTAATTCCATGCCGGGTACTGCAACAATTCCTTTTTCCTTTGCACAATTCATTACAGCAAGGCAGTTTTCAGCAGAATTATGGTCGGTAACGGCTATAATATTTAAGCCTTTTAGCCATGCCATGTTTACAATATTGTTTGGGGTCATTTCATTTTCCCCGCAGGGTGAAAGTGCCGAATGAATATGCAAATCATAATACGCCCTCATAAAATCTTACCTGCTTCACATGCTATTTCAAATGATGTTTTTTCACTGCTTAAAATCGCAATACCCTCTTTTGAAGCCCTTTCTATTGTAGCTTGCTCAACTTCAATATTTTCAGGGATAATAATACATGAAACTTCAGCCAGCAGCGCAACCGCTACTACATTTACATGTGTATGAACTGTAATCCATGCGTTCCCTTTTTTTGCTTTAGACATAACCCAGCTTAGTAAATCACATATATACATGCCTTCTACTTCTTTGTCAAGAGTATCTTCACCTGTAAGCAATTTCATCCCCATGCGTTTTGCAAATTCTTCAACTTTCATTTTAAAGCACCATTCCTTTCATCTGGCATAAACTGAATTTTTTAACCTCCCAAATCCATCATCCGGTTTTTTAAATCCCTTATCTTTTCCCTTAGTTTAAATATACAGTCAGTCTCATTTGCATAGCCTCTTACTATATCTTCAGCAAGTGCCCTGCAAGTAGGTGCACCGCATGCCCCACAGTCAAGACCCGGAAGCCCTTTTTCAATTTTTTCAAGCTTTTCAAGCTTTCTCATAGCTACAGCAAAGTCTGTATCCAGCTTCATAACAGGTCTGTACTCAACATCCCCTTTCCAGACCAAATCATAATCATATTTTTCTTCATAGTTGGCATTAAAGCCTTTACTTTTTGCTTCATCAATAACTTTTTTTAATCTGGTCTTTGCTACATAAAGATTTTCGACAGTTAAAGGTCCTCCAATGCATCCCCCTTGGCATGCCAAAGTTTCAACAAAGTCCACATCTTCTAATTTATCATCTTCTAACTGCTCTAAAATGGTAATTACATTGTGAATTCCATCAACTGCAAGAAAATTATCTGTGCCCAGAGCAATGCTTTCTCCGCCTGAATTTGCCCACCTGATTCCTACAAAACCTGCCTTTTCTAGGTCTTCAGCTTCTTCAAGCTCATTGAGATTGGTTAATATTTTTTTATACATATCTTCTATGGACAAAGCCCCGTCAACAGAAGATTTTTCTTTTTCATAAGGTGCTTTAATGCTTGTCACTTTAGCCGCACAAGGAGTTATAAAAAAAACCCCTATGTCTTCTATTGGAATGCCTTCACTTTTTGACACTTCATCTTTTACCATCTTTGCCGCAAGCTCCATAGGTGATTCTAATTTTAAAATATTGTCAATAAGACTTGGGAATCTCACTTGTATAAGCCTTACTACAGCAGGACAGGCAGAAGAAATCATAGGTTTTTTATGGTTTGATTCTTTAATAAGTCTTTTAGTTTCTAATGTTATTATTTCAGCAGCTCTTGCAACTTCAAACACATGATCAAAGCCACACTTTTTTAGCGCTGTCAAAAGATGATTTCTGGACTTGATGGATTTAAACTGTCCATATAAAGTTGGTGCAGGTATTGCCACTTTGTATTTAAATTTGTTTAAATCGTCAAAGGAATCAGTAATTGCCTTCTTGGCATGGTATGGACAAACCCTTATACACTCCCCACAGTCAATGCACCTTTCATTTATTATCCTGGCCTTGCCTTCCCTTACTCTTATTGCCTCAGTGGGGCACCTTTTTATGCAATTTGTACAACCCATGCACTTATTTTCATCTAAAGTAACTGAGTGAAAATATTTAATCATTATATCATCCTCCATACAGCAGGAAAACCCCTATGCCTGTTTAAGGAATATTGTAATCTCAACTGTTGTGCCTTTGCCCACTTCCGTCTTTATATCAAGTTTATCAGAATACCTTTTCATATTAGGTAGTCCCATTCCTGCTCCAAAGCCCTGCTCTCTTATTTCATCAGGGGCTGTTGAATAACCTTCTTCCATTGCCTTATCCAAATCAGGTATTCCCGGTCCCTGATCCTGTATCTTTATAAGGATTTTTTCACTGTCTATTTCAAGCAAAGCCTTTCCCCCATCTGCATGAATTACTGCATTCATCTCTGCTTCATACATGGAAATAGCTGTTTTTTTAACTATCAGTGGATCAACTCCCAGCTGTACCAGCATTCTTTTCACACTGCTGGAAGCTTCCCCGGCAGCTGCAAAATCATTAGCAGGTATAACAAATTCCCTAGTCATTACACTCCCACTCAATCCCAAACACCTCTTCCTTGCAATCCCTTACTATAGAGCTTGCCACATGCTATAAACATAGGGTGTTTTGTTGTGAGTATAGTCATGCCCGCTTCTTCTGCCAGGCTGATTATATTTTTCTCAGGCCTTTTTCCCCTAACGAAAACAACAACACTAATATCCATCATTTCTGCAGTCCTGATAACTTGTGGATTTACAAGACCTGTAAGCAAAACAACATTTTCCTTTACATAAGCCATAACATCACTCATTAAATCTGCTCCACAGGCTGATTTTATTTCCATATCCAGATTTTCTTCTCCGGTTAAAATCTCAGCATCCAAAATATCTATTATTTCTCTTACTTTCATGTATTAACCACCTTTTTTATTTATGCAGTTATAATATTTTATTTAGTCTCGTCCTGCTATATTTTTTATGGGGTTATATAATTATAACACATTGTTATGGATGTAACAATGTGTTATAAAAAGCAGGAGATGTACAAATAAATTTTCACAAACAACTCTCACAAACAAACTTATTTTTTATGTGTAAAAACAACTGCCACCTATAAACTCTCTTATTATTGAATTGGTTGGTATCTCTTTTGAATCTATCGGCAAAAAGTTTCCTAAAAATTCAATAAGCCTTTTTGCTTCTGAATATTCCGGCTGTGATTGATCAATCTCCATCAACAATGGCTCTGCCAGCACTTTTAAAACACCCAGCTCAAATATCAGTGATGAATTAAACATAACATCACATTCTTCCTGGAAGGGGAAAATGTTCTTCTCCTCTCCCCTTCTTACAGAAGGCCATCTGTTTATGGTATTTACAGCGCTACAGCCTCTGAATTGGTGGTCTCTCACTATTCTTCTTATAAACCTGGTGTCTGTAGTGGGAATTCTGTTGTGGTCATCAATATTCATTGAAGTTAGAGCACTTATATATATTTTAAATTTCTTGCTTCTTGGTATAGAAGCTGTAAGCCTGTCATTTAACCCGTGTATTCCTTCAATTATAATGAGCTGGTCATCGTCAATTTTCAGCTTCCTTGTAAAACTTTCCCTACACCCCTTCGGAAAGTTAAATATAGGGGCATCAACTTCTTTTCCTTCTATCAACATGGCCAGATGCTCATTGAATAGTTTTAAATCAATGGCCTCTAAAGCCTCAAAATCATATTCACCATTTTCATCTTTAGGGGTTTTTTCCCTGTCCACAAAATAATCATCCAAGGAAATTGTAACAGGTCTTAGCCCATTTACCCTAAGCTGTATAGATAGTCTTTGAGCAAAAGTGGTCTTGCCTGAAGATGAGGGTCCTGCAATGAGTATCACTTTTTTCTTATCTTCATTAAAAGCTATCATATCTGCAATTTGTGCTATTTTTTTCTCATGCAGGGCCTCTGAAATACGTATTATTTCATTTATAGAACCTTTTTTTACAATGTCATTTAATGACCCCACATTTGCAGCACCAAGTATTCTCACCCAGTTTTTATACTCTTTGAAAATATTAAAGAGTTTCTTTTGTTCTTTAAAAGGGGGTATTTCCTCTGGTTCTGTATTTTGAGGATACAGCATAATAAGTCCTGAGTGGTAGTGCTTTAACTTGAAATATTTTAAATAGCCGGTATCAGGAACCATGTATCCGTAAAAATAATCCTCAAAGCCGTCACATTCATATACAGTCACATACGGCTTGTTTCTGTGCTCCACTGCATTATATCTGTCCATTCTTCCTATCTTTTTAAATAATTCCTTGGCATCAGATATTGACATTATTTTCTTTACAAAAGGAAATTTTAGATCTACAATTTCCCTCATTCTCTTTTCTATCATTTCCACTTCTTCAGGGGTAAGTTCTGCTTCCCCTTCTATTTCACAGTAGAGCCCCTTACTTATGGAGTGGCATATGATAACTTTTCTTTCAGGAAAAAGGTCATTTACAGCTTTTATTAATATAAAATTTAAGCTTCTCCTGTATATCCTCATTCCATCTTCATGGGTTAAATCAATAAATTCCACCCTACAGCTTTCGTATAGATGATAGCTTAACTCTTTGATGTCATTATTTACTTTTGCAGCAACAATTACCGATTTGTATTTATCTTGATAGTCCTTGCTAAGTTCAAGAAGGGATATTCCTTCAAAAACTTCCTTTTCGCTGTTGTCAGGAAACATAACTTTAATAACATTTAAATTGTTCTCTTTCATGGCATTATCCCCTTACCACATAATATTAGTGTTACCAACCTATAACGTTAACTTTTCTTATTTTAAATCTTTTGCTTTTTAAAAAGGACTTTAGTTTTTCAGACAAATTTCCGATATCTACCCTTATATACTATTCTATGTCTATAAACAAAAATCCTCTTTTTTTGTCTTAATGACAAAAATAAATTCTCCAATTAATATTTAAATAAACCATTTGACAGAATATTAAACAATAATATAAAATAAACCTGTTTGAAAATAAAACATGTAATACGAGGTAAAAGTATGAACCTGAAAGATATAATTTCTAAAGAAGTAGACAGGCGGAAGACATTTGCAATCATATCGCACCCTGACGCCGGTAAAACAACATTGACAGAAAAGCTTTTGCTTTACGGGGGCGCTATAAGGCTTGCCGGCTCCGTTAAGTCCAGAAAGACAAATAAATATGCAGTTTCTGATTGGATGGAAATTGAAAAACAAAGGGGTATTTCTGTTACATCAAGTGTACTGCAATTTGAATACGGAGGGTATTGTATAAATATACTTGACACCCCCGGCCACCAGGATTTCAGTGAAGACACTTACAGAACCCTTATGGCAGCAGACAGTGCAGTTATGCTTATTGACGGTGCAAAAGGTGTGGAAGAACAGACGATAAAGCTATTTCATGTCTGCAAAATGAGAGGTATTCCTATATTTACTTTTGTAAATAAAATGGACAGAGCAAGTAAAGACCCCTTTGAGCTAATGGAAGAAATTGAACAGGTTCTCAAAATACGCTCCTATCCCATAAATTGGCCAATAGGAACTGATGGAGATTTTAAAGGGGTTTATAACAGGGAACTGGCTCAAATAGAGTTGTTTGAAGGGGGCAAACACGGTCAAAATATTGTTTCATCCACTAAAGGAAGTGTTGAAGATAAAGTATTTTTAGATCTTTTAGGGGAACACTACTATAATAAACTATGTGAAGATATTGAGCTTCTTGATATAGCCGGGGATGAGTTTGACAAAAAAAAGTTTGATTCCGGCAATCTCACTCCTATATTCTTTGGTAGTGCCATGACCAATTTCGGGGTACAGCCTTTTTTAGAAAAATTCTTACAGCTGGCCCCCAAACCGGGTATTAAAGATTCTTCAGAAGGTCCGGTTATCCCGGAATCAGATAAGTTTACAGGCTTTGTGTTTAAAATTCAGGCAAATATGAACCCTGCCCACAGGGATAGAATTGCTTTTATAAGAATTTGTTCAGGGCGTTTTTCTAAAGGTATGTCAGTTTACCATGTGAGAGAAGGAAAAGAAGTGAAGCTTTCCCAACCCCAGCAATTTATGGCCCAGGATCGCACCATTGTGGAAGAAGCTTACCCGGGAGACATAATAGGAGTATTTGATCCTGGAATATTCCAAATAGGTGATACTTTAAGTGAAGGAAATGCCAAACTGGAATTTGAAGGAATACCTGTTTTCCCTGCTGAGCACTTTGCAAGGGTTATTCCTGCAGATACCATGAAGAGAAAGCAGTTTTTAAAAGGCATCAACCAACTGGCTGAAGAAGGGGCTATACAGGTATTTAAACAAATTGATATAGGTATTGAAGCATTTATTATCGGCGCTGTAGGTGTACTGCAATTTGAAGTTTTGGAATACAGGCTTAAAAATGAGTATGGTGTGGATTTAAAAATTCAAAAACTTCCTCACAGATTTGCCCGCTGGATAGCGGATAGCACAATAGATCCCAGAAAACTTACTCTTACAAGTTCAACTATGATTGTTCAGGACGAAGAGGAAAGATATGTTCTTTTATTTGAAAATGAATGGTCTATCAGTTGGGCTAAAGAAAAAAACAATTCCCTGGAACTACATGATATTGCAAAAAAGAGTTGAACAAAGAAAACCAAATTAACATAAAAGTATCAAATATGCTTTTACAGGCATTATAAGAGGAAAAAGCAAAAGCCTCTTGATTGAAACTTTATTCCCGTCAATCAAGAGGCTTCTGCTTTTAGTTTTGTCCGTACAGAACATTACTTTAATTATTTTGGTGAGCCATGAAGGAATCGAACCTTCGACACCTTGATTAAAAGTCAAGTGCTCTACCGACTGAGCTAATGGCTCAAATGGCTGGGATGCAAGGATTCGAACCTTGGAATGCCAGAGTCAAAGTCTGGTGCCTTACCGCTTGGCTACATCCCAACAAAATGGGGTGAATAATGGGATTCGAACCCACGACCTCCAGAGCCACAATCTGGCGCTCTAACCAGCTGAGCTATATCCACCAAAAGCGTTCCTGTGAAACAGGCACAACGCTATTTTAAGACAGATATGATTAATTGTCAAGTACTATTTTTAATATTTTTTATTTTTCCGGTAAAAAGTTTAAATATGAGGCTCTTTAGCATGTATAAATTTTTGGATTCAAACCATTTAAATGTACTTGTATTATATTTTTCCTCTGTTTTAGCCCTCGATATTATTCCACCCCCGCAAACATCATACCCGTCAACTATTACAAATCTCCCTGTATTTGGATTTGAACTAAAACTATCAAATACAACCTTTTCCTTTAATTTTAATGTAACCTCTGCCACATCATTTGTTTTAACCTCTCCTACATTTTCTATTGCCTTTAAAGTGGTGGCGTCAATTACTTTATCAATTGAGTGTATTTCACCTTCAACCTCTTGTGTTACCAGTTTTATTTTGTACTTTTTGTTTTTTACAAGGGGGTTTTTACCCAGCCAGAATACATTAACTTTAAGGAAATCAGAAGCTGAAGGGGCATTTTCTCTGTGTGATATAATCTCCCCTCTTTTATTAAAAAACTCATCTTCTAAAGTAATGCCTACAGACTCACCTGCCACCGCCTCTTTTAAAGGTTTTTTTACATTCCAGCCTTCTATGGACTTTATTTTGGTGCACTTGCCCTCCGGGGATATAAGTATTTCATCCCCCACTTTGAGTTTTCCGGATTCAATTCTTCCTGCAACTATCCTTCTGCTGTCAAATTTGTACACATCCTGTATGGGAAATCTTAAAGGTTTATCTTCAAGGGCATTATCTTTTTCAAAAAGGTCTAATGCATCTAAAAGGGGTTTTCCCTTATACCACTTCATTTTATCAGAAGGCTTTGTAATGTTTTCCCCGTTAAATGCTGATACAGGTATATATTTTAGTGGGAATACATTTAGATTATTTAAAAATTTATCCATATCCTTTTTTATCTGATTAAACTTAATTTCTGAATAGTCAATAAGATCCATTTTATTCACTATTACATATATCTTTTGTATCCCAAGAAGGGAAAGAATATATCCATGTCTTTTTGACTGTTCCTGTATTCCTTCATTGGCACATATAATAAGCAGTGCGGCTTCTGCATTTGCAGCCCCTGAAATCATGTTTTTTAAAAACTCCCTGTGACCCGGGGCATCAATTATAACATAATTTCTTTTTTGGGTGTGAAACTGAATTTGCGTAATGTCTATAGTTATACCCTGCCTCTGTTCTTCTTCAAATGCATCTAAAAGGTATGCATACTCAAATGGCTTTCCTGTTTCTTTTGAAATTCTTTTTACCTTTTCTACAGTACCTTCAGGAAGAGCTTTTGTATCGTACAAAAGCCTTCCAATCACTGTGGATTTTCCATGGTCAACATGACCTACAACAACTATCTTTAATATCTCTTTTTTTGCATCCATTTTGCATCCTCTCCCTTTTTACCATATATCCTCAATATGCATCCTCTTTATAAATCATCATTCTATATTCCCACTGCACACCTTCATTACATGCCATCATGGCATATTCTCATTACATACCTTCACTACATGCCATCAGTGCTTATCCTCATTACATACCTTCATTACATATCATCATTTCATATCCTTTCTACATATATCCGGCTTTTCTCAGCTTCTGCATAGCATAGGCATCTTCCTGATCCTGTGCCCTTCCGGCTCTTTCGCTTATTTTTGTGTTTTTTAATTCCTGTATAATTTCCTCAACTGTTGAAGCATTTGAATCTATCTGTCCTGTACATGGGGCACATCCAAGGCTTCTGTACCTTTTTCCGTTTCTGGAAAAGTACAAGTCAACTAAGGGAATTTTCTCCCTTTCAATATAGCTCCAAATATCAATTTCATTCCAGTGAAGAATAGGGTGTATTCTTATGTGGTTTCCCTTTGGAAAGTCTGTTTTAAACTGATCCCACAATTCAGGGGGCTGGTTTGTATAATCCCACTCAGAGTCCTTGTTTCTCTCACTAAAAATCCTCTCTTTTGAGCGGGATCCTTCTTCATCCCTTCTTATCCCTAAAATCAAACCTTCAAATTTATATTTTGATACCACCTCTAAAAGAGGATCTGTTTTAAGTGCTTTACAGCATACAAGCCTCCCTTTGTCCGGTCCCATTCCTTCACTTAATGCCTTTTCATTTTTGTGTACTATAAGCTCTATATTATAATCCTTTGCTATCCTGTCCCTGTATTCAATCATCTCGGGTATTTTATAAGAAGTGTCTATGTGTATGAAGGGAAAGGGACAGTGGCCGAAAAACGCCTTTTTCACAAGCCAGAACATCACAGTGGAATCTTTTCCGATAGACCACAGCATAGCCAGCTTTCCAAACTTTTTATATGCTTCCCTCAATATATAAATACTTTGGGCTTCCAAACGATCCAGATGATCCATAAATACAACCTCCTTTTTATATGCATTCTAATATGCATTTGCTTTGCTTTTATCAATGATTATGATTTTTTCTTCCCCTCTTGGATTTTTAATAATCCAGTGCATTAAGTTGCCTTCTTTTTTCACATGAAGGGTGCTGCCTCTTCCTCCAATATCAGCCCCCAAAAAATACCTAATTGCATTAAAGGAACATTCCTTTAAACATGAGGTGCAGCCCCAGCAGTCTTTAGGGTACCTTATTACGGTTTTCCCCAGGCTGTCAGGGTAAAGAAGGTTTCCCGGGCATACCTCCCGGCACCGACCGCATGCAGTACACTTTTCACTTTCAATCATAATGCTCATAAATATCATCCCTTTTTACCAAATTCCTGAATACCACCTTTATCTCCCCGTTTTCATACCTGGAATTTATAAATTTTAAGAAATTTTCATCATCTTTTTCAGGGTAGTCTTTATTCTCCTGAAAAGCACGCCATCTTGTTTCTTTTCTCTCTTCTAAATGCCTTATAAGTACTTTACAAACAAACAATCTGTCTATCACTTCAAAAATAAGCATAAGTTCGTGCATGTCTTTTGCCTTTAAACCCTTTGAAAGTTCTAAAAGTTCATCTATTTTTAGTTTTGCAATTTGAAGTTTTTTAAGGTTATAGGAATACCCGTCACAGATGCCGCCGGCATACTGATCCATCACCTTTTGCATAGCCTCTTCAATTTCTTCTATGCCATAAATACCTGACTTATCTCCTAAAAAACTTTCCACCTGTTTTTGCTTCTTTTCCACTTCGCCGTCGTCTATTTCTTCTTCTTTTTTATCCTTTATGTATTCCAATGCGGAAAGGGCAGCTATTTCAGCTTCCGCAAAACATCCTGTCACGTACTTCTGAGGTGCTCCCCCTGCCACATCCCCTGCTGCATACAGTCCTTTAAGGGTGGTGGCTCTCTTTGTATCCACCCAGTACCCGCTTCCTGTATGTCCTCCCGTTATATAGGGCTCGGTGCCTTCAATTTCAACATCACTAAAAGAAGGGAGACTGTTTGTTTCAATCCATTTTAAAGTCTGGGCAGGAGCCATGTTAAGATACGCCTTCAAAAGTTCCTCCTCTTCTTTTTTAGAAATCCCCGAGGTCTTTAAAAAACATGGTCCCCTCCCCTCTTTGTTTTCCTCAACTGTTGAAAAAAGTCTCATTGAAGTTTTATTTGAACCGTATTTTTCCTGGTATTCCTCCCCGTAACCGTTTACCTGAGGCGCCCCTACCCCCTGGGCAATTGTACCCGTGGGGGCTATGGTATCCTTACACCTCAGGGCAATAAATCTCATTTCAAAGGTTGTCATTTCCGCCCCTGCCCTTATTCCCATTGCATATCCTGCCCCGGTGTTAAATGGACAGTACCACATTTTATGCCTTGAAAATCCCGGATTGTTTGGCCTGTAAAGACCTGCTGCCCCGCCTGTGGCACATATAACCGCCTTTGCTAAAATTACATAAAATACTTTTTCTCTGTTTGAAAATCCGTACGCTCCTATAATTTTCTCGTCCTTTTTTATATAATCTATTATGTTTACATAGTTTAAAACTTTTATATTTTTGTTCTTTTCTACAGCCTCAGCTAAAATGGGTTTTATATTTTCCCCGTTTATTTTTATGTTTCTATTGCCCCTTGAAACGTACTCCCCTTTTTCATCCTTTTGTATAACAAGACCTAAATTCTCTATCTTTTGTGTTACACTGTTAAGCCTTTTGGAAATTGAATAAACAAGGTCTTCCCGTATCAAATCTTCCGAATCTTTTTTTACATATTCTAAATAGCTTTCAGGAGTCTGCCCCTTTACTATATAGGCATTTAAGGCATTTACCCCTGCCGCTAAACACCCGCTTCTTTTTATATTTGCCTTTTCTGCAATTATCACTTTTAAGTCAGAGTTTTCCCCGATGGTAATTGCCGCAAAGCATCCGGCTGTTCCCCCGCCGATAATCAATATATCCGTCTTTAGCTTCTTGGTTTGTAATTTCAAACATCTCACCACCTTTTTTAAAGGCTTTTTAAAGCCTGGTCAAAATCTTCTTTTATATCTTCTATATCCTCAATACCTACACTGATTCTCAATAAATCATCATATACACCCATCATTTGCCTCTCTTCACAGGTATTTGTCGCATAAATTGTTGATGCAGGGTGAATTACAAGGGTTCTTACATCGCCTATATTTGCAAGGTTTGAAGGGAATTTCAAAGAATTTATAATTTTAAATGCGGCATCCTTAGTCCCAACCCTTATTGTAAGTATTCCTCCAAATTTCCCGTCAAACTGTTCATTTGCCCTTTTAAAGTACTTGCTGCTTTTTAAACCGGGATAATTAACTTTTAGCACTTTTGGGTTTTTTTCAAGGTACAGGGAAAGCTCCTTTGCATTTTCACAAATTCTCTCCATCCTGATACCAAGGGTTTCAAGACCTATGCTGCTTAGGTAAGCATTAAAGGGGGAGAGGCATGCGCCAATGTCTTTAAACAATCCTTTCCTAAGTTTTGCAAGGTATGTGAAAACCCCAAACTTCTCATATTCCTTTAAAGTGTCATACTTTTTAAAATCCCATTTAAAATTTCCTCCGTCAACAATTACACCTCCGATGGTGTTGCCGCTTCCGCTTATGTATTTTGATGTGGAGTGCACAACAATATCTGCACCAAGTTTTAAAGGTCTTATTAAGTAGGGAGTGGCTGCGGTGTTGTCAACTATAAGGGGTATTCCCTTACTGTGGGCAAGTTTTGCCAATTCCTTTATATTGGGTACATCAAGCCTGGGATTTCCTATGGTCTCAACAAAAATCAGCCTGGTATTTTGGTTAACGGCCTTTTCAAAACTTTCTACCTCACTGTCCTCTGCATACCTTGTCACTATCCCATAGTCAGATAGGTTTTTAAACAGAGAGTGGGTGCCGCCAAATATGCCGCTGCCTGATACTATTTCATCACCGCTTTTTAATATATTTAAAACCGCCAAAGTAATAGCCGCCATTCCCGACGAACAGGCAACCGCCCCAACCCCTCCCTCTAAAAAAGCAATTCTTTTTTCAAAGGATTCCACTGTAGGGTTGTTTATTCTTGAATATATAAACCCTATTTCACTTCCTTTGAAAATATTTTCTAGCTTCTCCGGGCTCTTTTGCTCAAATGAAGTAGATTGGTATATTGGGACCTGGGTTGCTCCGGTTTTTTCATCACATTTGAAATTGCCGTGTAAAAGTGCCGTGTTAAACCTCATTATAAGTCACCTTTCTTTACCAGTATTGTAAACGTACCGTCATTATTTTTCTCAACTCCAATAACCATGTGACCTTCTTCCTTTAAGCTCCTTGGTATATTTTCAACCGGCTCCCCTTCATTCATTTTAATTTTCAGTATACGCCCCGCTTCAATTTCTTCCATAGCCGCCTTTGTCTTTACAAAAGTCATAGGGCACACTACATCAGTTATATCTACAAAGGCATCCCATTCAGCCTCCCTCTTTACTTCACCTTTAATTCCGCTTCTAACCTCATCTTTAACCTCGTTTTTAACTCCATCTATAATCCTGTTTTTAACTTCTTCTTTTACCCCGTTTTTTATCTCACTTTTAACCTCACTCATTTTAAAACCCCCTTCAGTTTTTCCTCTAAAACCTCCCATCCCACTCTGTTTAATGTGTGGCCAAATCTTTCGTTTTTTCTGCCATGCTCTTCATAAAATTCAAAAGTTGCTTTAATTACTTTGTGCAAATCTTCCATGGAAAAAATCATAGGCAAAAGCTGTCTTCCTATTTGAATGCTGTTTCCAAATAAACCTCCGAAGTACAGTATAAATCCTGCTTCTCCTTCCCATGCATCGGTGGGGCACCCCTTGACGCATCTTCCGCAGTACACACAGCTTTTTTCGTCAAACTTAAGGGCTCTTTTTTCTTTATCAACTTCAATTGCCCCCACAGGACATACTGCCTGACACAGCCCGCAGTATATGCACTTTTCCCACACCCAGCGGGGTTTTAATCCCCCTTTAATACCCATGTCATTTTCCTCTGCTTTAAGGCAGTTGTTTCTGCATCCGGTAATTCCAAATTTAAATTTGTGTGGAAGTTCCCTTGCATAGTACCTGATGTCAAGCTCTTTTGCTATACCCTCTGAATCTATAAGACCACTTGGGCAAATTTTACATCCCTGACATGCGGTTACCGTCCTTACCCTCGGTCCACAGGCACCTGGCTGCAGCCCTACCAGGGAGAGTTCTTTTTTCACTTCTTCCACATCTTCAAGTTTTATAAAGGGTATTTCAATACTCTGTCTTGCTGTCATGTGCACATATCCTTTTCCGTACTTTTGGGCTATTTCATATACTTTTTTTAGTTTTTCTGCCTCAAGATACCCACCTGCAACCCTAATCCTAAGTGAAAACCTATCCTTTTGAACCGTCTTCATAAAGCCGCCTTTTTTAAGCTCTTTGTAATCAGTTCCGGTCATCATTCCACCTCCTCTATTTCTTCCTCAATTACCTTCCCGTCTATAATTTGAAAACTTTTTAAAAGAGGTCTTCTTCTGTCCGTTAAAGATAAAATCATATAACTCATGCTTTTGTCGTATGCAAGTCTTTTATCTTCTTCAGATGGTCTTGGAGGTGTTTGAGGATGACTGTGAAAATTTCCAATCAGCACAAAATTATTTTTTCTCATATCCCTCACTGCATCAAACTGTTCCTTTGGATCCATTGAAAAATGCTCAGGACTTTTATCAATGTTGGTTAAAAGATACACCTTTTGTATAATTTTTTTATCCCCTTCTATGGTGCCCGCCACAAGTCCACAGGCTTCATTTGGAAGTTCTGATAGTGAATGGTCTAAAATTGTTTTAAAATGCTTTTTGCTCAATACAATCACTTTATCCCCCCTTACTTTGTCCAGGACAACAAATTTGCTTTTTTGCTTTTTTAATTTGTCCGGCACTGTACCTGTTGATAGTCAATCAGTTCAGTAATTACAGGATTTTCGCCGCATATTTCACAGTTACCGTTGTGTGAAAGCTTTATTTTTCTAAACTCCATATTAAGGGCGTCATAAGTCAGTAAGTATCCATTTAGTAAGTCACCGGTACCTAAAATGTACTTTATTGCCTCTGTTGCCTGTATCGTTCCTATTACTCCTCCCATAACCCCAATGACTCCTGCCTGCTTACATGTAGGAACTGCATCCGGAGGAGGGGGGTTTCTAAAAATACATCTGTAGCATGGACCTTTCCCTGGGACATATGTCATTGTCTGCCCTTGAAATCTTATTATCCCTGCGTGTGAAAAGGGTTTGTTTAATAATACACAAGCATCATTTATTAAAAACTTTGCAGGAAAGTTATCTGTCCCGTCTATTATAAAATCATAATCTTTATCTTTTATAATGTCAGTTATATTGGATGAATTTACCCATTCCCTATAGACAACTGTATTTACATCCGGGTTCATTTCAGCTATTGTCTCTTTTGCTGATTCCACCTTGTGTTTTCCCACATCTTTTGTTAAATGTATTATCTGCCTTTGAAGGTTTGACAGCTCAACTACATCAAAATCCACCAAGCCTATAGTTCCCACCCCTGCTGCTGCAAGAAACATAGCCGCAGGTGCTCCCAAACCTCCTGTTCCGATTATAAGTACTTTTGATTGGAGAAGTTTTTTCTGACCCCTTATTCCAACTTCTTTCAGGATAATATGCCTTGAATACCTTTCAAGCTGCTCATTTGTAAAACCCATACACCGCTTCCTCCTCCCATAAAGTATAGAAATTCAACTACATCCCCATCTTCTAAAAATGTTGTTTCAAAGCTTTCCCTTGGTATAATGTCATCATTAACCTGAACTGTTACATATTCAGGCATTTCAACCTTTTGTATATCCAAAAGCTCCCTGACACTTACCCTCTCTTTAAGGCTAACCTCTTTTCCGTTAGCTTTAATTGTCATGATAATCACACTCCTTTTAAATCTATTTATAAAAATTTATCTATAAATTGCTGACTTAAATTGCTAACTTGCAGATTGTTAGTTTCATCTACCCTTTATGGGCTAACATTTATTAAGACCCCATCTTTCCCTTATGCCTGCCTCAATTCTTTTAAATACCAGGGCTTCAACTAAAATCCCTATGGCTATTATCACAAACATAACAGCCACAATTTGAACAATATCCTGGTTCTCTCTCCCTTCAAGAAGCACTTTTCCAAGACCTCTTGTGGCTAGGAGCATTTCTCCTGACATTAGCGCTCTCCAGGCAAAAAGCCACCCCTGCTTCAGCCCTGATATGATACCCGGAAGACTTGCCGGGATAATTACATTGATATAAGCCTTTACCCCTTTAGCTCCCAGGCTTTTTGCAGATTTTATATAAACAGGGTTTATATTATTGATGCCTGATATGGTTCCTAATGATATTGCAAAAATAGAGCCAATGGCAATTACAAATATAACAGCCTTTTGGTTTTCTCCAAACCACAGTATTGCAAAAGGAAGCCAGCATACATTAGGAAGAGTTTGAAGCCCCCACAAAAGCCCGATTAAATTTTCATTGAGGAATTTAAAATGAGTTATTATAAATCCGGTTAAAATCCCCAAAACAATTGATATAGCATATCCTATAAACACTGTGTTGAGACTGTCTGCTATATAACTCCAAAGCTTAGTTGATGTAAATAAAACAACCAGCCTTTTTATAACTTCTAAAGGAGATGGAAAATAATTAACATTCCAAAAGCTAAAATAAACAGTTCCTCCTCTATAAGCCAATTCCCAAAGTATCACCAGCACCAGATAAAACAGTACCTTTTTCAACGTACCAATCACTGTCAAATTCGCTCTTTGCAACTTTTCCCACCTCATTTTTAAGCTGATTTTTTATTTTCCTGGCATAGTAGTTGATATCCGGGTTTTCAGGGAGCCTTGGTCTTGAAAGCTGTATAGCATATTCTTTTTTTATTTTTCCGGGAGATGAAGTCAAAACAATTACCCTGTCCCCTAACAATACAGCTTCCTCCACCATATGGGTTACAAATATGATTGTTTTTTTGGTTTTCCACCATATTTGCTGCAGTTCAAGCTGCAGGATGCTTCTTGTCTGGCTGTCTAAAGCTGAAAAAGGTTCATCCATCAAAAGTATTTCTGAATCCAGTGAAAGAGCTCTCGCTATTGCAACCCTCTGCCTCATGCCCCCTGACAGTTCATGTACATATGAATTTTGAAATTCTGTAAGATGCACCAGTTTAAGATACTCTAAAGCCCTTTCTCTTCTTGCTTTTTTTGGTACTCCCGCCATTTTCATACCGAATTCCACATTATCAATAACCCTGAGCCAGGGAAAAAGCGCCCCGTCTTGAAAAACCATTGCCCTGTCAGAACCTGGATTTGTAACTTTAGTGCCGTTTATAATTACCTGCCCCGTTGTTGCCTTTTCAAGACCTGCAATTATGTTTAAAAGAGTGGACTTGCCACAGCCAGAAGGACCTACAATGCAAATAAACTCACCTTTTTTGATACAAAGATTTATTTTGTTAAGAGAAGTATTTGTTTTGTTTTTTGAACTATAAATTTTGCTTATATCCTTTACCACCAGCTCCATGCCTTCACCTCATTTATTATTCATATCGGTTTACTAGGTTTTGATTTGTTTTTTAGCCCTGTCATAGTTCTTAAGCACTATAACAGGGTTTGTTTTTAATTCCTAGTAAACTTATATGTTTTATTGGATATTATTATTTTAATACGCACAGAAATAATTGTCAATAGTTTTTTTATTTTTTAATTGTATTATGTTATAAAAAAATATACATTAGAATTTCTGATTCCAATCAAGGTTTTTAAAATAACTTTCCGGATATGTAAGTAATTTTTTAAGCCGCATTAACAACATATCATAATAGTTTTTTCAATAACATCTACGTAAAATAATATACCTACTGTGCTGGAAATAGCAAATTCACAAAAACCGGAATAATATTTTTGAGCCAGCAAGGCAGATTTCTCCAAATACTTATGAACTTTATTTTCATCAATATAGCCTAAAAATCCCCCCAGCCTGCACAAACTTGTATAATTACTCAGATCAAAAGCATATATTCCGGCTCTGGGAAGAAAAAAGTATGGTTTTACTCATTATTTAGTTCATCAATCCAGGAATTAACTTGTGCATCACTTGGCATCCGCCAGTCCCCTCTAGGTGATAAGCTTACTGTACCCACCTTTGGCCCGTCAGGCATGCTGGATCTTTTAAACTGATGAGTAAAGAATCTCTTTAAGAAAAACAGGAGCCATTTTTTTATTTCATCTTCCCTGTACTTATCGGAAAATGCCTTCTTTGCCAGAAACAATATTTTTGACGGCGCGGCACCGTACCTTATCATGTGGTAGAGGAAAAAGTCGTGAAGTTCATAAGGTCCTATAACTTCCTCCGTCTTTTGCTTTATTTTTCCCTTGTCGTCAGGGGGGAGGAGTTCAGGGGATATAGGGGTATTAAGTATCCTCAATAATACATCCTTTACCCTTTCATCCAAAACATTATCCGCCGCCCATCTTAATAAAAATGCAACAAGGGTCTTTGGCACACCGCAGTTTACAGAGTACATGGACATATGATCCCCGTTATAGGTACACCACCCTAAAGCCAGCTCTGACATATCTCCCGTTCCAATAACAAGGCCGCCCTCTTTGTTTGCAATATCCATGAGAATTTGTGTGCGTTCACGGGACTGGACATTTTCATACGTTATATCATGGGTATTTACATCATGCCCGATATCTTTAAAATGCTGCAGGCAGGCAGGTTTTATATCTATGTCCTTTAAAGTTGCATCAAGGGATTTAATAAGCTCTAAAGAGTTTTGGTACGTTTCTTCAGTGGTCCCAAACCCCGGCATTGTAACTGCAATAATATTTTTTCTGGGTATTTTAAGATGGTCAAAAGTTTTTGCCGTTACCAAAAAAGCCAGAGTTGAGTCGAGACCTCCGGATATGCCGATAACCGCCTTGTCCCTTTTTGTATGCTTCATTCTCTTTGCTAAGGCAGCTATTTGAATTTTAAAAACATCACTGCATCTTTTAGCCCTTGCACCTAAATCACAGGGAACAAAAGGATGAGGCTCTATGTCTCTTGTAATATCATCTGCTTCAATATTGTTTAATTTAAATTGTATTTTTCTGAATTTCATATCTTTTAAATAGCCATACTCCATATAGCTGGTATTTCTGGTCCTGTAGTTAACAAGCTTTAAAAGGTCTATTTCAGAGTATATCATCTGGTCTTCAACAAATCTTTCTGACTGGGAAAGGATTGTTCCGTACTCGGATATAATACAGTGCCCTCCAAAAACCAAATCCGTTGTTGATTCACCCACTCCGGAAGAACTGTAAACATAGGCTGCTATGCACCTTGCTGACTGCTGTTTTACCAGTTCCCTTCTGTACTCATACTTTCCTATTATTTCATTGCTGGCAGAAAGATTAAACAATACGGTTGCCCCGTGCATAGCCTGAAAACAGCTTGGTGGGACTACCGACCACAAATCTTCACATATTTCAATTCCAAAACAAAGCTCTTTATTTTTTTCTTCTTCAAATAACAAATCAGCACCAAAAGGAACTTCCTGTCCTAAAATATCAACGGTATCCCATATGGAGTTTTTAGAGGAAGAAAAATAGCGCCATTCATAAAATTCACTGTAATTTGGTATATAGGTTTTTGGCACAACCCCCAGTATCTTTCCCTTTTGTATAACAACTGCACAGTTAAATAACTGGTTATCCTTTAATACAGGAATCCCAAGTATGGATATTATGTCCAGCTCCTTGGTTTCATCCAGTATTTTATTTAAACACAAAAAAGCATCCTTTATAAGTGCATTTTGATAAAATAAATCCCCGCAGGTATATGATGTTATGGAAAGCTCCGGGAATAACAAAATCTTAATTTTTTCTTCTTCTCCCTTTTTTATCATTTTTATAATTTCACGGGAATTATAGCGGCAGTCTGCAACTTTAAGCTTCGGAACTGCCGCCCCCACTCTTACAAATCCGTATTTCATATAAAATCACCCTTATTTTTAAAAATAACCTTAAATTATTTATTGTAAGCTTTTATCGTCGATTTTATAATCAGTTTATTTCCTTAATTTAGTTTACCATATTTATTTTTAAATATCCATTCTAAGACTTTTATCTTCTTTATTTAGTGGTCTTTTTCTTGCCCTTTTTCTTCTGTTAAGTAACCCGGTTTCTTTTAAACAGTCCAACTCTTTTTAATAACTCAACTCTTTTAAACATCCCCGCTTTTTTTAATAACCCAACTCTTTTAAATTGCCCAATACCTTCCTTGCGGCATCTAATGTTTTGCAAATATCCTCTTCTGTATGGGAATAGCTTATAAACATGGCTTCAAACTGGGAAGGTGCCAGATAAATCCCCTCTTTCAGCATATAGTTGAAGTACTTTGAATAAAGCCCGGTATCGCTGGTTTTAGCCTTTTTATAGTTCTCCACACATTCCTTTGTAAAAAATACACTTACCAAGGAACCTACCCTGTTAACCCACATTGGAAGCTCAAGTTCCCCGGCTGCTCTTTTAAAACCCTCTTCTAATTTTAATGCCAAATTATTAATTTTATTGTATATTTCTTTGTTTTCACTTAGAATTTTAAGCTGTGTATAGCCTGCTGTCATGGCTATGGGGTTTCCTGAAAGGGTACCTGCCTGATAAACACCTCCTAAAGGGGATACACACTCCATTATTTCCCTCCTGCCTCCATAGGCACCAACCGGCATACCTGCCCCTATTACTTTCCCGAAAGTAACTATATCCGCATCTACACCGTAAAATTCCTGGGCTCCTCCAAAGCAAAGCCTGAATCCTGTAATTACTTCATCAAATATTAATAGGGCGTTGTTTTTGTCGCAAAGCTTCCTAAGCCCGGTCAAAAAATTTTCTTCAGGGGGTATAACTCCCATATTAGCTGCAACAGGTTCTATAATTACCCCTGCTATTTCATCTTTATTTTCACAAAATAACCTCTCCACACTTTCTATATCATTATACACGGCAACTAAAGTATCTTTGGCTGTCCCATGAGTGACACCCCGGCTGTCGGGAGCTGACAGGGTTAAAGCACCGGAGCCCGCCTTTACCAGCATACTGTCCCCGTGGCCGTGGTAGCAGCCTTCAAACTTTATTATTTTGTCTTTCCCGGTATATCCCCTTGCCAGCCTTACAGCACTCATTACAGCTTCCGTCCCGCTGTTTACCATCCTCACCATGTCTACATTAGGTACTGAACTTGTAATTAACTCTGCCGCTAAAACTTCAATTTCTGTAGGCGCTCCAAAGCTTAGGCCGTTATAAATTGCACTTTCGATGCTTTTTGCAATTTCAGGATGGTTGTGACCTAAAATAACCGGTCCCCAGGAACATACATAGTCTATATATTCATTACCGTCAACATCGGATATTTTTGAACCTTCCCCCCTGCTTATAAATAAAGGATTTCCCCCAACTGCCCCAAAAGCCCTTACAGGGCTGTTGACTCCACCGGGCATTACCTTTTTGGCTCTTTCATATAAAGAATTTGAATTCATCTACCCAATATCCCCCTTCCTTATTGCCTCAGAAAGTTCCTTTGCATAATATGTTATCAATATATCTGCACCTGCACGGTAAACTCCCACGGCACTTTCACACATTACAGGGTACTCATTTATAAACCCGGCTTTTGCCGCTGCCTTTATCATTGCATACTCACCGCTTACACTATAGGCTGCTACAGGAAGGTTTGTATTATTTTTAACCTCTTTAATAATATCAAGGTAGGACATTGCAGGCTTTACCATAAGTATATCCGCTCCCTCTTTTACATCAAGAAGTGCCTCCTTTACCGCCTCCCTTACATTATGATAATCCATCTGATAACTTTGCCTGTCCCCAAAGACGGGGGCTGAATCCACAACATCCCTGAAAGGACCGTAGTAAGATGAAGCATATTTAACTGCATAGGACATTATGGGTATGTGGCTGAATCCGTTTTCGTCCAAAGCCCTCCGGATTTCACCTACCCTTAAATCCATCATATCGGAGGGAGCCACCATATCTGCACCGGCTATAACATGGGATAGTGCAGTTTTCGCCAAATATGGCAGTGTCTCGTCGTTTAAAATTCTGTCTCCCCTTACCAGACCACAGTGCCCGTTATCGGTATATTCACACAGGCATACATCTGTAATGACCATCATTTCAGGAAAACGTGATTTTATTTCTTTAACCGCCTTCTGTACAACCCCGTCTTCTGCATATGCACCGCTGCCTTTCTCATCCTTTGTTTTTGGAATTCCAAATATAAGAACAGCGCTTACCCCAAAGCTTAATGCCTCTTCAATTGCATAGGCTACAGTGTCCGGGCTGTAATAGAAATGTCCTTCTAAAGATTTAATCTCTTCTTTGATATTGCTGCCTTCTTTTATGAATATTGGCAGTACCAAAGATTTTGGGGAAATTCTTGTTTCCCTTGTAAGGTCTCTTATGTTTTTATTTTCCCTCAGCCTTCTTGGCCTTATCTCTCTTCCACATATTCCTGCTTTTTTCATTGCATACCTCCAAAATCTTACTAATCATACTTGCAACTGTTGCTTCATCAGAAACAAAATGCCTGATACCATATTCTTTAGCCTTTAAGGCGGTTTTTTCACCTATACAAATGCCTGTTACCCTGGACAAATCCACCTTTGGCATGGACTTTACAAATGCTTCAACTGTGGAGCCACTGGTAAAAGTCACTAAATCAATTTCATTCTGTTCAATTAATTCCTGCATATGCTGTGCATTTTCATTTTTAAATAATGTATTGTAAATTGGGATATCTTTAAACACAATACCCCCCTCACTAAGTATATTAGGGATTTCTTCCGTACCCCTTAAAGCCCTTACAAGTAAAACTTTTTCCCATTTCTTTGTCCTTTCTAAAAGCCCTTTAGCCAAATTTTCACCATCAAAAACATCCGGTACAAAATCCGCTGTTATACCGCGTTCTTTTAAAGACTGTGCCGTCTTAAGACCCACTGCGGCAATTTTAATATCTTTTAGCACCCTAAAATCCATATTTTCCTTAAGAAGATATTTAAAAAATGCATCAACACCGTTTTTACTTGTAAATACCATCCAGCTATAGCTGGATATGCAGTTAATTTCATTTTTTAAAATTTGATTATCCGTCATTTCCTGTATTTCTATACAAGGATAATCATAAACTTTGCATCCAAGTTCTTTAAGCTTTGTACTAAGCTCATTTCCCGATTCTTTAGGTCTTGTCACAATGATTTTTTTCCCAAAGAGAGGTCTTTTATTAAACCAATTATATTTATCAGCAAGCTTACACACCTCTCCCACCACAATTACCGAAGGGGATTTTATCTCTTCCACCGTTGCCCTTTCATAAAGGTTTTCAATGGTTCCTGCAACCATACGCTGATTTGGGCAGGTTCCGTTTTCTATAATGGCTGCCGGTGTATCCTTGTCCATACCAGCTTTAATGAGCCCATCCATAATTTCTTTTAAAGAAGCCACCCCCATTAAAAACACCAAAGTGCCTCCCGCTTCACAAAGGGCTTTGTAATTTATCTTTAGTTCTTCATTTTTCTTTTGATGTCCGGTAATTATATGAACGCTGCTGCAAAAATCCCTGTGGGTAACAGGAATTCCCGCATAAGAAGGAACGGATATGGCAGAGGTTATCCCCGGCACCACCTCAAAAGGTATATTGTTTTCAAAGAGAAGTTCCAGCTCTTCTCCACCCCTTCCAAACAAAAAAGGGTCTCCCCCCTTTAGCCTTACCACCATGTTGCCTTCCTTTGCTTCCTTTAGCAATATATTATTTATCTCTTCCTGAGGCACTTTATGATTACCGGAATGTTTTCCCACATCAATTTTTTTTGTTCCTTTTGGTATTAAATCCAGTATCTCCGGCGATACAAGCCTGTCATACACAACCACATCTGCTTTTTCAATATATTCTTTTCCCCTAAGAGTCAATAGCCCGACTTCCCCGGGACCTGCCCCCACCAATGCCACAAATCCTTTTGCCACTTTACTTCTCTCCTTTAAGCTTTTGTGCCAATGCTATTCCTATTTTTTCTGCATCTTTTATTTCCCCTGACATACTGCCCTTTCTCACAATTCCTTTTTCCTCATTGACATATAAACCGCTTAAAACAAATTTTCCCTTTTCAATGCGTGCATATGCGGCTACAGGAGAAGAACAGCCCCCATCTAATGCAGCTACAAAAGCTCTCTCCCCCAGAGATGTCTTTTCCGCCTCTTCACAGTGAAATCCTTTTAAAAAGTCAACATTTTCACCTTTCCTGGCCTGAACTGCAATAACCCCCTGACACGCTGCCGGCATAATCTCTTCCGGTGAAAAATACTTATTGATTCTATGTGTAAGACCAAGTCTTTTTATACCTGCTGCAGCCAAAACAAGGGCGCTGAATTCCCCGTCATCAAGTTTTTTCAGCCTTGTAATGACATTTCCCCGGATTGGGGCTATATTTGTATATCCTAATTGGGATAATTGAATGGTTCTTCTTTTACTTGAACATCCTACAGGCTTTGCCTCATCCCTTTTGGCTTTTGGAAGTATAAGAACATCCCGCTCGTCTTCCCTTTTAGACACCGCCACTATCGGCAAATCCGGGTTTACCTCCATGGGCACGTCCTTATAACTGTGCACCGTTATATCCACCAGGTTATTTAAAAGGGCTTCATCCAATTCCTTTACAAAAAGCCCTTTGCCTCCCACTTTATCAAGGGTTTTGTCCAATATTTTATCCCCTGTGGTTTTCATAGTTACAAGACGGGTTTTTATGTTTTTATCAAAACTTTCTATCGCATCCATAACAATCTTTGTCTGGATAATTGCAAGTTTGCTGTCCCTGCTTCCCACTCTTATTATTCTCATTCCGTAATACGCCCCTTTTTAAAAAAGTCCCTTATTTTTGCAGCCTTTTCTTTTACCATGCTGTGATTATTTCCATTATTTGAGATCATTCCTCCTATTATATCTTCATCAGAAAATATAGCCGGAAAGAAAAAGTCACTGTTTTCTTTGTTATCCGCTGTATTTACAAGAATTTTTAATTCTCTTGCTTCCTTTGCTACAGCTTCATTTACGCTCTTTTTGTCTGTTGCGGCAATAACCATATATGCCCCTTTGATATCCCCTTTTTTGTATTCTCTTTTAATTATATTTATTTTACCCTCATGATATATTAATTCTAATTCTTTTTTTACTTCCGGAGCTATCACCGTTACTTTTGCGCCAAATTTTATAATTACTTTAATACGCCTTAAGGCAACCTTTCCCCCGCCTACCACTATGATTTTTTTGTCTTTTAAATTTACAAAAAGGGGGAAATGAGAATACTCCCTTTTATTTTTCAAATTATCACATCCTGTTTAACCCGGTATTATATCATTTTGATAAAACAACTTTTTTTATAGCTGCATTAATGATGTAACTATTCTATTTATAAAATTTTATTTATAAATCTTACTGATAAAGCTTATTGATAAATTTAAATTTATCTTTTTGACATTATTCCCTCTTTTATTTTTAAAAACATTTCCTCTTTTATATCATCCTTTATAGAATACATAATATAATCAATGGTTTTTGATATGGCTTTTTCTATCTTCTGCTCTTCCGTTAAATGCTTTTGTAAATTCTCTTTTACTTTTTTAATTGTTAAATTTTTAACACTGGCTATGTCCCGGGAATATCTATGCATGGCAAACCATTCATAAAATTTTTTCATTTGCTTTTCAACAATGGCATCTACAATTTCAATTTCCGTACTGTTATCTTTTAACCCACAGCTTCCAATGGTATCAATGTTATAGTGTTTTATTCCTTCAATTGTACTTACAGCCGGCTCCACATCCCTTGGAACCGCCAAATCAATTATATAATCAGGAAGTGCCTTACACTCCTTTAGCATTTGATAAGTTATTGTGTAGTGAGGACTTGATGTGGCACTAATTATCCCATTAACCTTATTAAAATACTCCTGCCGCAAATTGTAGTTTACAGGAATACAGCCATCTGGCACAGTAGCATTCCCGGGTTTCCGGGTTCTAAGGGTGACATATACCTCACATCCTGATTGATTTAAAAGGCTGCATACACTTCTTCCCACTTCACCTGTGCCTATTACAAGGACTTTAAAGCTGGGACTTTTTTTAATATCATCTTGTAAAAGTTCCACAGCTTTTTTGGCAACGGAAGGGCAGACACTTCTTAGATAAACACTGGATTTAACTTCTTTTGCAGAAGTTATTGCATAACGGAACAGAGTGTTTAGCACCGACCCGCTTACATTTTCTTCCCTGGAAATTTCAATGGAATTTCTTACCTGGGAAATAATCTGGTCTTCCCCAAATATCATTGAATGAAGGCCACAAGCTACTTCCATCAGGTGCTTTACTGCTTCTTTCCCTTCTTTCATAAAAAAAAACTTTTTATATTCCCTAGCATCAACTCCTGCATATTTGCACAAAATACCAACAGGGTCAATGGTATTTTCTTTTTTATTACTGTATATGTAAATTTCTGTTCTATTACAAGTGCATAGCAATACAACATCTATGTGGAAGTTTTTATTTATGTCTTTTATTATCTCCCTGACTTTACTTTTTGTAAAACTGAATTTTTCCCTGTACCCAATCTCTGCAGTACGGTAATCAATTCCTGCCATTATTATACCCAAAATAAAGTTCCCCGCTTTCTTGTGGAAAATTTTTAATTTAAAATTTATAATCTACCTTCAGTATTACCCATTTTTTAATTATTCTAACGGTGGCATAAAATAATATACAGAATATAAATTTTAAAAAATGGCCAGCAGCTGGCCATTTTTTATTACTTTTTAAGGCTGTTTAATCTTTCTAACACCTTTTCATACATCTCCTGATATTTTTCTTTCTTTTCACGCTCAGCATTAACCACTTTTTCAGGTGCCTTTGAAATAAATCCTTCGTTAGAAAGCTTTTTATTTACTCTGTCAAGCTCTTTTTCAAGGTTTTCCTTTTCCTTTTCAAGCCTTTCAATTTCCTTTTCAATATCTATTAAATCCTCAAGGGGAATAAATACTTCCACCCCTGCAAGGACAGATGTCACTGCATCAGAAGGTATACCCGATTTATCTGGCTGTATAATAATCTCTGAACTATAGCCTAATGTTTTGAAAAATCCTTCTCCCTCTTTTAATATTTCCTGCTCCCTTATGGCCGGGGCAACAAATATGGCCGTCGCCTTCCTTGACGGTGGTACATTCATTTCTGCCCTTATATTTCTAATGCTTTTAATGATGTTCATTATAAGCTGCATTTTATTTTCTTCTTCTTCAAAATTATATTTCTCCTCATACAAAGGCCATTTTGAAATCATTATACTTTCATCTTCATTTATAAGGTGCGAATAAATCTCTTCAGTGATAAACGGCATATATGGGTGTAAAAGCTTCATGGATGTACCTAATACATAGTTTAATGTATACTGAGCTTCAAGCCTTGAATCAGACTCTCTGTCATAAAGTCTTGGCTTTACAAGTTCAATATACCAGTCACAAAACTCATCCCATATAAATTCATACACTTTTTGCAGTGCTATACCAAGTTCAAATTTTTCCATATTTTCTGTAACTTCTTTAGAAAGGGAATTCACCCTGCTTAATATCCATTTGTCAGCTATTGTAAATTTCTCCGGGTTTACTTTTGAAAAATCAATATTATCATCAAAATTCATAAGAACAAATCTGGATGCATTCCAAATTTTATTTGCAAAATTTCTGCTAAATTCAACTTTATCATCTGAAAATCTCATGTCATTTCCTGGTGAAGTACCTATTGTAAGGGCAAATCTTAATGCATCCGTCCCATATTTATCAATTATTTCCAAAGGATCTATACCATTACCCAAGGATTTACTCATTTTTCTTCCCTGGGCATCCCTCACGATACCATGTATAAAGACGTACTTAAAGGGTATCTTCCCTGTATGCTCTAAAGCTGAGAAAATCATTCTCGCTACCCAGAAAAATATTATATCATAACCTGTAACAAGTACATCTGTAGGATAAAAGTATTTTAAATCCTCTGTCTCTTCAGGCCATCCTAAAGTTGAGAAAGGCCAAAGGGCAGAGCTAAACCATGTGTCAAGAGTATCCTCATCCTGTTTTATCCTTGTGCTGTTACACTCAGGACAAACATCCGGCATTTGGTGTTCCACCATCATATGCCCACATTCCAAACAGTAATATGCAGGAATTCTGTGACCCCACCAGAGCTGCCTGGAAATACACCAATCCTGTATGTTTTCCATCCAGTTAAAATATATCTTTGAAAATCTTTCAGGCACAAATTTTATAGAACCGTTTTTAACTGCCTCTATCGCAGGCTTTGCCAAAGGCTCCATTTTAACAAACCACTGTTTCGAAATTATAGGCTCTACTACAGTATTACACCTGTAGCATTCTCCCACATTGTGGGTATGATCTTCTACTTTAACCAGCAAATCAAGGTTTTCAAGATCCTTCACAATCTGCTTTCTGGCTTCATACCTGTCCATTCCGCTGTACTGGCCTGCAAGCTCATTCATTGTTGCATCATCATTCATAACCTTTAGTTGCGGTAAATTGTGCCTAAGTCCCACTTCAAAGTCATTAGGGTCATGGGCAGGAGTAATTTTAACAACTCCGGTACCAAACTCCATATCAACATATTCATCCGCAATTATAGGAATTTCCCTGTTCACTAAAGGAAGAATTACAGTCTTTCCTACAAGATGCTTGTACCTTTCATCATCAGGATGTACAGCCACCGCCGTATCCCCAAGCATTGTTTCAGGTCTTGTTGTGGCAATTACCAAATACTCGTTGCTGTCCTTTACAGGGTATTTAAAATGCCAGAAATGCCCCTGTTTTTCATTATGCTCAACTTCCGCATCTGATATGGAAGTATTGCATTTAGGACACCAGTTTATAATTCTCTCTCCCCTGTAAATAAGACCTTTTCTATAAAGCTTTATAAATACCTCTTTTACAGCGTTGGAAAGTCCTTCATCCATGGTAAATCTTTCACGTTCCCAATCACAGGAGCTTCCTAGTTTCTTTAATTGTTCTACAATCCTTCCCCCGTACAGTTCTTTCCACTTCCATGCCCTCTTTAAAAACTCTTCCCTGCCTATTTGTTCTTTGGTAATTCCTTCTTTAGCCATAGTCTCAACAATTCTTGCTTCTGTAGCAATACTTGCATGGTCAGTTCCTGGAAGCCATAGGGCACAATAACCCTGCATTCTCTTCCACCTTATTAAAATGTCCTGCAAAGTGTTGTCAAGAGCATGACCCATGTGTAGCTGCCCCGTTATATTTGGCGGCGGGATAACTATTGTAAAGGGTGTCTTTTCCTTATCAATTTTTGCATGAAAATAGCCTTTTTCCATCCATTCACTATAAATCCGGTCTTCAACCTGTTTAGGATCATATGTCTTTGCTATATTACTCATCTAAAAACCTCCATTTATTTAAATGCTATTAAAACCAAAATTACACCGGGTAATGCTAAAAGCAGCCCTGTTATTTTTGTATTTACTTCTGCCCTGTTAAATTTATATTCCAAAATCTCTTCTTCCTTCATTTGGTGTTCAAAATCACACTCAACCTTTTCATGGAGATTGAATTTTTTAACTATAAATTTAGAAAAAATAGCACAAGAAAATCCAGGTATTAATAAAATTATTGATAAAATTTTTAAAAACAAATCCTCCCTCCTCTTAAATAAAAAAATCCTCTCATCCTAAAAAATGGACGAAAGAATGTTTCCGCGGTACCACCATATTTCCCAATTATAAATACACCTGAGTTATGTATATAATTGGACCCTCTATCGGAATAACGGCTCTTTACCGCCACAGTCTACTGCTATTTCAACTGCAGAGCTTCTAAGCTACCTTCGACAGCTGTTGCTTATAGAAAACTTTCAGCCTAAGGTTTTCTATCTCTTTTTAAGCCAGCACTGTCTACTCCTCTTAATCATCGCCTTTTCATTATTTACATTATTAATAAAAATAATAAATGAATTTTTATTATCTGTCAAGGCAATAAAAGAACCTTCTTGTAATTTATATAAAACAAAAAAAGTTGTGTAGAAAGTTTTTAACCCCTCTGCACAACTTCTTTTTTAAGGATTTATTAGAATTTAAAGATAATTACTGTCTTTGTTTCTCCATCCCAGTCAACAACTGCACCCATTGCTTCTGATACAAATCTTATTGGAACCATTGTACGGCCTTCAATAACATTTGCAGGTACATCAAGTTCATATACTTCTCCATTGACATAAGCTGTTGTTTCTCCTATTTTCAATACTATTTCATTATCCCCGTCTACAATTGTAACTGTCCTTGTTTCATGTTCGTATCCTACATCTGCTCCCATTTCCTCTGATATAGCCCTTATTGGAACCAGTGTTCTTCCATCAATAATTTGAGGAACTACATCAGGAAATTCAATATAGCTTCCATTTAAAATAACATTGATTCCGTCTTTTACCGGTGGCTCTACAATTGTATCTGAAGGAATTTCCCCACCAATTACTGAACCCAAAATACCAGCCAGTTCTGCAAATAAATCTATAGAGTTTTCTTCTGTTATTTCAGGTATTTCTACATCAATTTCTTTGTTTATATTGTAAATTGAACTTTCATAATTTATACCTAATTTAATTTTGCCGTCTACAATGTCTTCTTCATTTTCTGCAACTTCATCGTCTTCAAGATATAGATCATTTTCCGGAAGTAGACTAACTTTATTTTCAAGTTTTCCTGCTCCTAAATCTATATTCTCCAAGTTTAATACAGCTTTTTGCCATTGTGCAAAATCTATTTCTATATCTATAGCATGTTTTTGTTCTACCACACAGCCATCTTTATTAATAAAGTAAGTGGATGTAATTCCTTCTTCCCCTAGTATCTTCGCATCTTTCAAAGCTTCAAATACTTTTGATACAGCTTTTCTGTACTCTGGGAATTCTTTAGAAACTTCAGCCAGACCTTCATCTATTTCCGCCATAGCTTCTTTTATAGCTGCTTCCTGGTCAAATTCCTCACCAATGCCTCCTCCAAGATCTTGATAAAGCAACTCGTAATTAACAAGGCTTAAGGAAGTTTCCATGTAGTCTCTGAATAATTCCAATGTTTTATCTTGTAGTATAACATCGTTAATTATAGCTTCCATAAATTTTTTGAAGGATGCATCATCTAATTTTACTTCATATTTTGTAGCACTTTCCCCTTTACTTGTAGTTCCAGTGCCTTTCTTAACTGCAACTTCCATTCCCAGATCTAAATCAGCAGCACTGGATTTTATATAATCAAATATCATATCAAAAATTTCTTTCCCTTATTTTCTACATTGCTATAGTCTACAAATGCATCTACTTCTTCAAATAAATTGTCATAATTGATTACTATGTATTTTCCTGCGTATTCACCATTAGCTAATGAAGCAAGTAACAATTCCGGAACTGTGAATATAATCTTCATTGAAGGCTTATCACCTGAAGCATCTACATCTGCCCAAAAGCTGAAGTTAGCCTTTGTATCTGCTATTTCCAGTTCATAATCAACTGCTGCTTTTGCCTTTTGCCCTTCCTCATCTGACCATGCTTTTTGATTTGCAACCAATTTTATTCCATCTAAATACACAGCCAATTCCTTTAAAACTTCCTGAACCTCTTCATTACTACTTTCGCCACTAAAGCTTATTTCCAATGTTGAAGTACCTTCATAGGATTTTAATTGGTTTGTTGTGGTAATAAGTGAGTCAATTAGTTCAATTTCGCTTGTTGTACAGCCAGCCAATGCCATTGATGCAAGTACTAAAACCATTACTACTGCTAATACTTTTCTTAATTTTTTCATATAGTTACCCTCCTTGTATTAAATATAATTTTATTCTTTATATTAAAGCATTTTCACAAATTAATGTGTTAATACTTTAACACAATGTATTATATCATAAATTTTTAGAAATTGTAAATATTTTTTAAAAAAAATTAATAAATTTTTTAAATCTTTTATAATAGAATTAAAAATTTTAACCTTTGGTCTTTAAAACAATTTTATTCAATATTTTTCAAAATCATTTTTAAATCCATCATTCTTTTCCATATCTGTATTTGAACTATTATTTTGGTCAGTTAACTGCTCTAACATTTTCATTATTTCCGGATTTAAGCCCTTTTTGTCTGTTTTTTCTACATCTTCAGACTTTGCTTCAAATCTTTCCACCAATTCTTTCATTACCTGCGCATGGCTAGAAAGTTCTTCGCTGGCCGCCGCCGCTTCTTGTGAAATTGCAGAATTTGTCTGAATTACTTGGGAAATCTGATTTATGCTCTCATTAACCTGAGATATGGCTGTAGCTTGCTGGTTAGAAGATTCTGCAATGTTTCTTACATAGTTAAATACCTCATCTATATCTTCAACAATCCTGTTTAAAGCTTCTGCAGTTTTATTTGCAATTTCAGTACCGGAATCCACTTTTTCAATAGAGCCTGCAATAAGAGCAGATGTTTCCTTCGCAGCATCAGAGCTTTTGCCTGCAAGATTCCTTACTTCTTCTGCAACCACTGCAAAACCTTTACCGTACTGACCTGCCCTGGCTGCCTCCACCGCCGCATTTAAAGCTAAAATATTGGTCTGGAATGCAATTTCATCTATAACTTTTATTATTTTTGATATATTACTTGAGGCCTCATTTATCTCATTCATTGCCTGAAGCATTTCCTTCATTTTTTCATTCCCTTCAACAGCGGTATTTTTAGCTGTCAAAGCCAATTCATTAGCCTGATTTGCGCTGGCAGCATTCCGCTTGGTTTGCTCTGAAACCTCTTCCATAAATGAACTAATCTCTTCTATAGAACTTGCCTGTTCTGCTGTTCCTTCTGATAAAGACATACTGGTCTCGGACACCTGATTTGCTCCTAATGCAACTTGTTCTGCCGCAACATTAATTTCGTATAAAATTTTATTAAAAGATTCTATAATCAGATTTAAAGAATCCTTTATTTCCACAAAGTCACCTTTATAATCTCCCTTGATGGCTATATTTAAGTTCCCCTGTGACAATTGTGTCAACACATGGGTAATTTCGCCAATATAGTTTGATAATGTTATTACTGTCTTGTTCAGGGCGTTCTTAATGATGGCATGTTCCCCTTTATAAATTCCTTTTACATATTCTTTTAATGAACCTTCTGAAAGCTTTTGAAGCACCTCTGATGCCTCTTCTACCGGTTCTAATACAGCATCTAAAGTATTGTTTACACCTTCAATTACCTTTTTGTAAACACCGCTGAATTTTTCTGTATCCCCTCTTGTACTAAGTTCTCCTTCTATAGCCGAATTTGTCAGCATTTCTGTTTCTTTAACCAAATCAGAAAGCGTATCGGCCACAAGGAGCATACTGTTTGAAAGGATGTCCTTTTCTGATTTCGGCTCTATATTTACATTTAAATCTCCATTTGCTATTTTTTCTGCTACTTCCGCCTGATGCATTACATTATCTATCATTCTTCCAAAAGAATCAATAAGTTCCCCTATTTCATCCTTTGAGGATGATTCAATTGAAATATCCACATCCCCTTCTGCCAATGTATTTGAAACCTGTACAAGCTGCTTTAACGGCTTTGTTATAACCTTCTTTACAAAAAACCATACAAAAATCAATAATAAAATTTCCAATATAATTGTAGCTATGGAGATATGTAGTATGGTTCTGTTTTTTACCACTGCAACCTCGTCATATTTCTGTCCTGCAAAAATAACACCTATTGTCTGATTTTTTTTATCTATTAAAGGCTTATATGCTACCACATATTCTGCCCCAAGAATTTCTGCATTTCCAGAATACTGCTCATTTTTTACCAATACCCTGTCTGCTATTTTACTATCTAGTTTTGTACCTAATATCCTTTTTCCATCCATCTCAATGGTGGTATTATGCCTTACATCTCCTAAAAACAGCGTAAGCTCAGTTTTATAAATTGATTTTAACTCGTCTAAAAGCGCCAGGTTGTCAAGACTGTACCCAAGGGAAATAACACCAATCAACCTTCCCTGTTCCCCATATACCGGCACCCCTGCCCGTGCAGCAAATTCTACCAGACTGCCTTTTTCTATTGTTGTAAAGGCTTCACCTTTAAGGGCAGACTGCACATTGTCCTGATTAATTATACTGTCCAAAGTGCCATCAGAAGTAAAGGTACTGGCTATAACTGTTCCTTCTGTGTCTGCTACTTTTATAAAATCCACTGCCATCTTTTCCTTGAATGTGCCGATAGTATCAGATAAAAGATTTGCATTTCCTTCTGCTAAGCCTCTTATTATATCCGGGTGAGCAGCCAAAACATTTGCAAATTCCAATGCATCTTTTTGCAATTTGCCAAGCTCAGCTTCCAGTCCTTCCATTCCTTTAATTACCTGCTGCTCGCTAAAATTGTGAATAAAATAGCTAAATTGGCTTGTGGCTAAAGTTACTATTATTGCTATTGTCAAAACAAATGCAACTGAAACCCCCAACATCAATTTTACCCCTATTTTTTGATTTCTTAAAAAACTCATTCAAACATCTCCTTCTCTGTATTTTTATATAGTATTTTTTATATATAAATAATCTTTAATATGTATATCGGCACATATTATATAATCTTCATACATAGTAGTATTCCAAAATATAACTGATATGCGGGTTAGAGTAAAGTTATTGTAAGGAATAATACATAAAATATCATATAAAATTGAAAAAAGATGACATCCTTAATGTTATTGATAAAATTTATCCCCATTGATAAAATAGATAATGTGAAAGTAAAGAAATTAAAGGTTGTGTTAATTTGAAAAAAATAAATTCTTTAAAAATATTCATGCTTCTTATTTTATTATTTGTCTTTTTATTTACTGGATGCAGCGTAAACCAAAGCCCGGATCTTCCCCAAAATACAGAAAAACATCCTGAAGGTGCGGATATGGACATGGATACTAAAAGAGATATAAATACAGATACGGATATGGATGCGGATGCAAATTCAGATATAGATTTAGATAAAGATGTACATTCAGATTCGGATAAAGATGTGGACCTTGATGCGGATTCAGATGTAAATTCAGATATAGAACCAGATATAGATCCAGATATTATAGACAATTTAGTTTCCTCAATGACATTAGAAGAAAAGATAGGACAGCTTTTTGTTGTCGCATTTAGAAAAAACGGTGAAGACAAAAACCTTTATGAAATGGATGAGCATGTTAAGAATCAAATAGAAAAGTTTAAAATAGGGGGTGTTGTATTATTTAGTGAAAATATAAGCACCAGGGAGCAAACATCAAATTTAATTAAAAGTATGCAGTCTGTAAGCAAAATACCCCTATTTATCTCTGTGGATGAGGAAGGGGGACGAATAAGCAGACTTGGAAGCAATCCTGAAATGGGAATTACAAAACTTCCTCCTGCAAAAGAAATAGGTGAGACAAATGACCCGGACCTTGCATACCGCCTTGGAAGAAAGTTGGGAAGTGAGCTTTATAGCCTTGGATTTAACATGAACTTTGCCCCCGTTGCCGATGTAAATACCAACCCCCAAAATCCTGTTATAGGTGACAGGGCATTTAGCTCTGACCCCCAAATAGCAGGAATAATGGTTGAACAGTTTGTAAAGGGGATGCAAGAACAAAATATAAGTTCCGTTTTAAAACACTTTCCCGGACACGGAGATGCTTCTGAAGATTCCCATAAAGGGGCGGTTGTAATAGAACACAGTATTGAAAGACTTAGGGAGATAGAATTTGTCCCTTTTAAAAAAGGAATATCTTCAGGTGTTGATGCCATTATGACAGCCCATATAATACTCCCTGAAATAGAACCGGATAATTTGCCTGCAACTCTTTCAAATAAAATATTAACAGGTCTTTTAAGAGAAGAACTAAATTTTGGCGGACTTATAATAACCGATGCTTTAGAAATGAAAGCCATAAAAAAACACTGGTCTTCTGGTGAAGCATCAGTTATGGCATTTAAAGCAGGTGCAGACATTCTCCTTATGCCCGGATCACTAGAAAAAGCGTATAATACCATCCTTGAGGCTGTTTTAAACGGGGACATTGCAGAAGAAAGAATAGATAAATCTCTTTACAGGATACTTAAAGTTAAATACAAAAGAGGCATATTAGAAGGTATGCTAAACTGACTCTGCATATCCATATAACTCCAGTATTTGTTTGTCCCGTTTTGAAAGTTTAACATTATTTTTATCTCTAAAAATTAAAAGAGTCTGGGCAACAACTTTATCTATCCATCCTGATTTTATAAGCTTTTTGCAGCAATCATAAACAGAATTGTCGTAAAAGGAATTTTCCTTACACCAATATATATACCTCCACATTATTTCAGGTTCTAATTTTTTATTGTATTTATTTGCCAAATTGTATATCTCTGATGTTTTTTTAACATCCCCCTTAAGCATGGATGCCAATAATATTATCCCTGCATATTCATCTGAACAATTGGAAGGGGGAATTGATGTAAACTTTTTGGCAATATTCATATCATAAACAAGTTTATTACCTGAATTTGATAGGTTGTTTAAAATATCCCATCTTAATTGATCATCCAGCCCGTCCCAGTACACACAGGTTTTGTACATCTGTGTAACAAAAATGTTATTTTCACCGGTTTTTAAATAATACATGCACAAAATAATCTTTAAAACTATATTGCTGGACTCCTTTGGTACCAAGTCTCTTGCATATCTCATAGTGTGCTTTAAAAACATACTTTTAAGAAAACCTATGGAGCCTGTTCTGAAGAAATCACTTTTACTATAAAAAGAGCTTACACCCCGGACAAGCTTAACCCTGAATATATAGTTTTTATTAATATCCTGCCGGTGTTTAGAAAAGAGATACACTGCTTTTATAAACTTTTTTCTGTATACATATAATTCTATAAGGGCTATTATGGCACGGGTATAATTTTCATCAACAGAAAGGGCCTTTTTAAAATAGTTTTCCGCAGTATTATATTTTCCAAGGCTGAAATAAAGCCTTCCTAAACAATAGAAGCCATAAGCTTTATTGGGATTTTCCTTTACATACTGCTCATATTTTACTATTCTTATATCTATTTTTTCAGTTTTATTCTTCATATATATCACCATGTATCAAGCTAAGTTTTTCACTGGTTTCTTTAAGATAATCCTCTATTATATCTTGAATACTTGAGTCTTTAATAGCTATTTTTATCTCTATTCTCCTGTTCCTCTGCCTTGCGGTTTCACTGATTCCCAAAGCTATTGGCCTGAATTTTGAAAATCCCACCGTTGCAAAGAAACCGGCATATTTTTTCTCTAGTTGGGGATTTGAACTCATAAGGTAATTTACAACTTCAGCTGAACGCTTTGCAGACAATTCCCTGTTATAACTTGAGGTGCCCACATCATCAGTGTGCCCTTCTATATTTATTGAGTCAATATAGTTTCTTATATCCCTGTCATCTAAAATTTTTTCAAATGCTATTGCAAACTGGTCTAAAAGTTCTCTTCCTTCCGGCTTAATTTCATAGGAATCCGTTTCAAATACAAGACTTTCATTTATAATAATATTTGCATTATCCCCTATGGTGACCAGTTCTTCCCCTCTTGCTGTTGTTCTTCCTAACTCGCTTTCTATAGAGTGTTTTACTTTTTCCAGAATATCCAAACGAAGAACTGCTATTGACTCAAGTTTTGAACGCAATTCATTTAATTCACGGTTGCTGTTTAAAATTATTTTACGCTGCTCATAAATTTCCTTTTGTGAATTTGCTAAATCATCTTCTATCCTTTCTGCTTCAGCTTTAACTTTTTCCAGCTCTGCTTTTTGAATGGCTAACTCATTTTCAACATTTTTAAGTTCTAATTCTTTTACTTCTAACTTCGCCACATTATGCAGTAATCTGTTTCCGGTAACCATATTTTGTATATATGCTAATAACATTAGAAAAAACAGTATTAGGGCAATTGTTGACATAACATCTGTAAAAGAAGGCCAAAAATTTGGTGTTTCGTAATCCCGTTTAAAATTTCTTCTTCTGGTTTTCATTAAGTTTCACCTCAATTATTTCTTAAAAGCCTTTTTACATCGTCTAACTGTTTATTTATCTGGGCTGATGCATTTTCATGGTATGTTATCATCTGGTCAGGAAGCATTGTAATTGTTTTAGCTAATAATTTTTCATTTTCCTTAAATTCATCCATAATGGTAAATATTTCTTTTAAAATACCATCCATACTTTCAACTACTTTTTGGGATACAACTTTGCCGCTTTCATCTAAGCTCTTTGAAAAGGCCTCTGCTGTTTTTTCTCCTAACAGGTCAATTTCTTCTCCTAACTTTGTCATTAAACCGTTTATTTTATCATGATATTCTTTTATTTCCTCAGTCCTGACACTTAAATCAGCTTTAATTGTTTCACTTAATTCATTAATTGTAGATACTGTATTCTTCACTTCTACAACTATATTTGATATATCATGAATCACCTGACGGTTATATTCAGTCATTTCCTCCGCAGCATCCTTTATATCTTTAGAGAAATTTTCAATTGAACTGTAGTTTTCAGAAATAATTTCAGATGTATCTGTCAGAACTTCGGTAACTTTTATAAAGCTTACATCCATTTTCTCTATATTATTCCTGAGATTGTTGTTAAATTCAGTAAAATCCTTTATATTTGATGCAAAGTTTTTGAGGGATAAATCAAACTTTTCTACAGTATTATCCAATGCTTTAGAAGTAACATTTACGTCCATTACCACACTGGTAAGACTTTCCCCAAAAGACCGGACAGTTTGTTTTAAAGTGTTTTCTATTTTTTCTCCAAATTCTACAAATGTCTCCCTCAATATCCTGTTCATCAAATTGTACTCTGTCTCTTTGTCCTTTGCAATAACAAGGGATACTGTATTGTCCAGATACTCTTCAATGCGAACCATTAAAGTCTCCCTGGCTTCTTCCACACTGAATAAAACATTAAAAATGGTAAACAATATTGAAGTGGCTATTCCAAAAAGGCTTGTGGTAAATGCTACCCCCATGCTGTACACAGAAGGAATAAGCTCATTTAAAAAACCTGTGGAAAATGTAGGATCTGTAACTGCATCTGACTCCATTATTTTTCTAAACACAGTTACTAAATCAGTAACAGCCAAAGTCAAGCCAATAAATGTTCCTAAAAGACCAAGGGTTATTAATATTGAAACGGTGTGTTTAATAAACCTTTCAAATACAATACAAGTACGGAGATTTGTATTAAAACAATTTTCTATTATAGCCTGGGTATTTACCTCATTATAATTAACTATAGCAGTGTCTTTGTAGGATTGTGCTATTTTATTTAGTAAAGGGCTTTTAAATTCCCCTTTTTCATTATCTTTATTTTTCTCTAAATCATTTTGGATGGAAATGTATCTTCTTCTAACTATTAAGTTAATGGTACATGAAAATATAAAAACAGAAAGAATGATAAATATTATAGCCACACCTATTGGATCTAAATTTACTATCATGTCGGTAAAAAGACTCATGTATACCACTCCTATTATTAAAATTAGACAACAAAAAAACTTTTTTTGAACTGACTCCTATGCAACTTATGCAAAAACTATAAATTCATTTCAAACCGGATAAAACTAAAGATGAAAACATGATGAAAATATAGTCTTTTATTATTTTGCTATGAAGATTTTAACAAGGCAAGTTTACATTGTGTGGTCGGTTGAATCTAAATATATAATATCATATTTTTTTAAAATGAGATATACTTTTTATAAAATTCATTGGTTATACTCTTTTTTTACTATATCCACCTTATCCTTAAGCCCTTCAGTGGTATATACATATTTATCCTTAGTAACAATTATTCCTTCAAATCCATAAGCTTTTTCCATTATTTCAAGTCCTTCATCTACACCTAATACAAAAATTGACGTTGCCAAAGCATCTGCATCAATGGAGCTTTCTCCAATAACCGTCGTGCTTATTACATTTGCTTCAGCAGGATAACCTGTATAGGGGTTAAATATATGATGATAGCGCTTGCCGTCTATTTCTACATAACGCTGGTAATCCCCGGATGTAACAACGCTTAAATCCGAACCTTCAATTACAGCAAAATATCTGGAACCTTCATTTTGGTACCTTGGATCTTCAATTCCAATTCTCCACAGACCACCTTCCGGCTTGTTTCCAATTACTGCAATATCCCCTCCCATATATATAAGGGCATGTTTTATTCCACCTTCTTCTAAAATTTTTCTAACCTCATCCACCGCATATCCTTTTGCAATTCCACCTAAATCAATTGCCATTCCTTCCATTTCTAAAAAAACCGTCATGTCATCAAGATTAAGCTTTATTTTTTTATAATCCACCAAATTAAGGGTTTCATTTATTTCCTCTTCTGTTGGTATATTTTTATTCCCATTGTTTATATTCCACAGTTTAACCAGCGGATATATTGAAATATCAAATGCCCCGTTGGTCAGTTCCCCATATTCTAACGCCTTTTGAACGACAAAAAAAGTATCCTCATGAACTTTCACAGGTCTCTTCCCTGCATTTTGGTTTATTAATGAAACATCACTTTCTGAAATTGTAACACTCATTTTGTTTTCTATATCGTATATTCTGTTTATGGCCTTTTGTAAAACCTTTTCGGCTTCTTCATCCCCATATACAGTTATATTTATTACTGTATTTAATGCAAATATCTCTTTTTGTATTTTCTTAACCTTAGGGCTGCAGCCTGATAGCATTAATAGCAAAATTATACAAATGATTCTTATAAAAAAGATATACTTTTTATCATTTTTTATTTTTAATATCATTATTTTTCATCTTCCTTATGTTTTTCATTTTGTCTTTCATATTCTTATATTTTCACATTGTCTTTTATATCCTTTTTATTTATTTATTTTTATATCCCTTTTTTATATCCTTATATTTTATCTTTTTACTCATTTTCTCTTATTAGTTATTTTAGTTTTGTATTTAACACATTTTCTTCATATATTAAAATATAATTTCTTTTTTTTAAATATAATTTTTTTATATTTAATATAATTTTAATAATATTTCTTTATTTAAATGATATAATATATCTAAACCTTTGTTAACAATTTTTCATACACAACCTCTATATTTTATAGATTTTCAAGATAAAAAGCGTTTATTTTAAATTTATCTCAAAATAAACGCTTTTTGTCGTTAAAAAATGCCAATATTATTTGAATTTTATTTCTTCTCCTTCCATGTAAACCACAATACTGCTTCCTTCTTTGTACTCCCCCCTGATATACATATCTGCAAGTTCATCTTCAATATATTTTTGAATGGTTCTCCTTAAAGGGCGTGCCCCATATTTAGGGTCATAACCTTTTTGAAGTATAAAATCTATAACCGGCTCTTCTATTTCTATTGTCATATTCTTTTCTCTAACTTCATCTTCTATTTCTTTAAGCATAAGTTTGACTATTTCCTTAAGCTCGTCTTTTTTCAACCGGTCAAATACAATTATTTCATCTATCCTGTTTAAAAACTCAGGTCTGAATATTTCTTTCAAAACATCTTTTATTTTGTTTTCCATGACAGCATAGCCGTCACTTCCAAAACCTATCCCACTTGCCTTGTTACTTGTTCCCGCATTAGAAGTCATTATAATTATGGTGTTTTCAAAATTTACCAACCTACCTTGGCTGTCAGTTATCCTGCCATCTTCAAGTACTTGTAAAAACATATTAAATACATCCGGATGGGCTTTTTCTATTTCATCCAGCAATATAATAGAATATGGATTCCGCCTCACCTTTTCGGTAAGCTGTCCGGCATCATCATAGCCTATATATCCCGGAGGTGCACCAATTAATTTGGCAACTGCATGTTTTTCCATGTATTCTGACATGTCAAATCTTATTAGGGAATCTTCGCTGCCAAAGATCTCCTCTGCAATTGCTCTTACCAGTTCAGTTTTACCTACACCTGTCGGACCTACAAATATAAAGGATGCAGGTCTTTTTTTCTTCTTAAAATCTGCCCTGCTTCTTCTTATAGCTTTAGAAACACTTTTAACCGCATTATGCTGCCCTATTATTCTTTTGTGAAGGCGTTCTTCTAATTTCAAAAGTTTCTCTGCTTCCATTTCAGTAAGTTTTGTAACAGGTATACCGGTCCAGGTTTCTATCACATGTGCAACATCATCCGGAGTAATATACACATCTTTAATCTTTTCTTCCATTTCTTCTATTTGACTTAAAAGCTTGCACTCCCTTACCTTTAAATCTGCAGCTTTCTGATAGTCTTCGATAGAATCTGCCGACACTGCATTTTCTTTCTCTTCCTGTACACTTTTCAGCTCTTCTTTTAGCATATCAAGTTTTGCTAATTCTACATTTTTTATATTAGCCCTTGAACCTGCTTCATCCAATATATCTATTGCCTTATCCGGCAAAAACCTGTCATGGATATACCTTTCTGAAAGATTTACAGTTAATTTTATTATTTCATCGGTTATTTTCACCCTATGAAAATCCTCATAATAATCCTTGATTCCCCTTAATATTTCAATTGTCTCTTCAATGGACGGTTCTTCAATAATTACCGGCTGAAACCTTCTTTCCAGCGCAGCATCTTTTTCAACATATTTCCTGTACTCATTAAGAGTTGTAGCACCTATAACTTGTATTTCACCTTTAGCAAGAGCAGGTTTTAATATATTAGCTGCATTCATTGCACCTTCTGCTTCCCCGGCCCCGATAATATTGTGAAGTTCATCTATAACCAATATTATATTTCCTAATGTCTTGGCTTCTTCTATAATTCCTTTCATCCTACTTTCAAATTGTCCCCTAAACTGTGTTCCTGCTACTACACTTGTTAAATCAAGTAAATACACTTCCATATTAAAGAGTTTTACCGGCACTTCCCTTTGGACAATTTTAACTGCAAGCCCTTCAGCAATTGCAGTTTTTCCCACACCTGGTTCTCCTATTAATACAGGATTGTTTTTATTTCTCCTGTTAAGTATTTGGATAATTCTATCTATTTCTTTATCCCTGCCTATGATCCTGTCTATTTCATTGTTACGGGCTTTTTCAGTAAGATTGTCCCCATAGGTATCTAAATATTTTTTTCTTTTAGTTGCCTTTTTTTCTTGTGTTTTTATTTTTTTGTTATTTTTAAAATCCCTTCCTCCGTCTTTCTCTTCATTTATTTCACTATTTTTTGAATTTTTATTTCCTTCCCTTCTAAATAAATTCTTATTGAATATGCCTAAAAACGGGTTTGCAGAGTTTGTAAATTCCTCCGGCATATTATCAACAAGGTCGCTAATATTCATATCTTGTATAAAATCCTTCATCTGCTTGCTTAAATCATCTATTTCTTCATCAGATATACCTGTTTGTTCAAGTATCTGGTTTATTGGCTGGATCCCATTCTTTTTTGCACAAGAAATACACATTCCTTCCTGAGTTTGTTTTCCATCTATTATTTTTGTTATAAAAACAACCGCTATATTCTCTTTGCAAATAGAACACATCATCATGTTAAAACACTCCCATCTGTAGCATACTCCGTTTTAAAGTATAAAACCGTTTTAGATGCATTAAAAACCAATCTATTTAATCACTATAAAGGTGCATGCGCTGTATGCATAGATTTACATAACACCAATAAATTCCCAGTCCCTCACATTTTTTTTCTTAACTAAAGTATAGCACACCGCAACAAGTGGTGCAAGAATCCAGTTACAGTTAAAATGCATTAATTACAGTTATTGTAAATTTTCAAATTAAATTAGATAATATTTTCAAATTATTTTAGGTCAATTTTACCACAAATTAGTGAATATTTTCAAATTAAAATAGGAACGCGATAATCAAATTTTCAAATTCCAGTAGGATTCAAAATAAAATTTGGAAAAATAAGTATTGCATAACACTTTCAAATTTGTATAATAAAAATGAGCAGATTAACTGCTCTTAAAATTTTAATCAAAATATTGATAATAGAAAACTTTTAA
>Ga0208938_1000275_pt1 | contig 44243 bp, 61 predicted proteins | sample AD_UKC125_MetaG_FD_184434 | JGI IMG/M metagenome (GOLD analysis project Ga0208938, IMG submission 184434) | Active sludge microbial communities of municipal wastewater-treating anaerobic digesters from USA - AD_UKC125_MetaG (SPAdes) (version 2) | ecosystem: Engineered > Bioreactor > Anaerobic >... | reverse complement strand
AGAAGGCTTTAGATTTATCGGTATAGATATTTCTGAAGAATACTGCGAAATAGCAAAACATAGAATTGATTATGCCATTAAAGAGAAAGAAAAGCAGAGAACGTTGTTTTAAGCATAATGTGTTATGATATACGCATGATAACAAAAGGTGGAGGTGTTAAATGTGTTCATTCCAATATCGGATAACACGTTCATTAATGGAGACCATATTTCTGGCCCGAGTTGTGGGTGGGGGCTGTGTGATTGAGATGGACGAATATGTAGTAACACCCGAAACCTTAAAGATCAGGCAAGCATGGCCATTTGAATTGAAAGTGCAATGGGCAAAAGCGAAGATCAAGGAATGGGTACAATATTGGGGCGTAGATAACGTTTACGTATCATTCAGCGGAGGTAAAGACAGCACGGTGTTACTACACTTAGCACGTGAATTATACCCTAACATAAAAGCGGCATTTATCGATACGGGATTGGAATACCCTGAAGTTAGGGAATTCGTGCGAACGTGGGACAATGTGGACTGGGTTAAGCCCGAGAAGAGTTTTAGGCAGGTGATCGAGAAGCATGGGTATCCGGTGGTTTCTAAGGAAACGGCTTGCTACATAGGTACCATACGAAGGAACGCTGACAATGAAGCGGTGGTAAATCGCTATAAGTATGGCATTTTACCTGATGGTAGAAGAACCCCGTATAAGCTACCGAAGAAATGGTGGTATTTGCTCGATGCGGATTTCAAAATTAGTGACAAGTGCTGTGCCGAGTTGAAAAAAGGCCCAATAATAAAATACGAGCATAAGAATGGTGTCGTTCCCATCGTCGGCTCGAAAGTAGCAGATGGGATAAGGAGAAGATCAAATTACTTTAAGGGTGGTTGTAATGCCTTTAATGCAAAACGTCCGATGAGCAAGCCGTTGTCTATATGGACGGATCAGGACGTTTTACGCTACATAAAAGAAAACAACCTGCCGATAGCGAAATGTTATGGTGAGATCGTAGAACAGGACGGAATGTTAACAACAACGGGTGAAAAGGGCACGGGCTGTATGTTTTGCGTTTTCGGAGTACATTTGGAGCAGTGTCCTAATAAATTTCAGCGCATGAAAGTCAACCATCCGAAGCGATGGGAATATTGTATGAAGCCATTCGAAAAAGGCGGGCTTGGATTGAAGCACGTATTGGAAACGTTAGGAGTACCATATGAATAGCGAAATTTACCAAGCGGTAAGAAAGCGAGCTGACGGACGTTGCGAATTATGTGGTAAACTTACGAATGAGCTACAGCTACACCACATTGTATCAGGCTACGGTAAAAGAAAAGAATACGAGAGCGTAGAAACATGCATTATGTTATGCGCTGAATGTCATGCTGAGGTACATAACAATGCGAAATTGGAGAAGGCATTAAAGCTATTAGCACAAGAACGTTTGAGAAACCAAGGGTTAAACGAAGACCAAATAAGAGCGAAAATGGGCGGTAAGCTATATTGAAAGGAGGCAAAGCATGGAAGTAAAAACAATGAAGGTAAACGAAATTAACCCCGCACCGTACAATCCACGTATTGACTTGAAGCCGGGCGACCCCGAATACGAAGCACTAAAGAAGTCAATAGAACGCTTTGGCCTTGTAGACCCGCTGATTTGGAATAAACGTACAAACAGGCTTGTAGGTGGCCATCAGCGTTTGAAAGTACTAAAAGACCTCGGATACGAAACGGCCGATGTAGTAGTCGTAGATTTGCCGGAGTCGGAAGAGAAAACGCTAAACATTGCACTGAACAAAATACAAGGCGACTGGGAAGAAACTAAATTAGAAGCACTGCTTGCCGAACTACATGCCGAGGGCGTGGATTTAGAATTGACGGGATTTTCGGAGGAAGAATTAGAAGGGTTGCTCAGAGAGTTGAATGTTCAGGTAGAAGAAGAACCAAAGGTGAAGAACGAATATGTACGTATCGATTGGCAAAAATTTAAGGTATTTCATGTTTCGGTGATACTTAAGCGTTTAGACACATGGTTGCCCGATTTTAACTACATCTTGTCTTACGGGATGCTCAAATATGGTGACTCGCATGTTCCTAACAAACCGAAAAATTCGCTATTTTTCTTGGATAGCGGCGCACTTGTGGGCGTACGTAAAGAGGGAAGAAAATATTTGGAGTACCAAGACGACGTGATCGATTTTGCCGTCAAAAACAATGCGGACTGGGTTGCGATGCTTGATATTCCGTTGTATAAAGATATCCTCGAATATATCAAAATGGACGCAAGTCAGGCATTCAAAATACATCTACGTAATGCTGAGAAGTTCGCTGAAACGAAATTACCAGCGAATATGCGCAAGGTGTTCGTTATCCAAGGCGTAAATGAGAAGCAGTTTCAAACGTGTTTGGAGGCATATAAAGAGCTAACTACCCCTGACGATGTAATCGCTATTGGTGGATGGGCGCTATCACGTGGAGAAGAGCAGGACAGCGAGCTTGTCCGTAGGGTAAGCATTGTACATGAGATGTTCCCGAAAAATGACATTCATTTGTTCGGCGTATCACGACTCAAGACGGTGGCAAAATGTGCGCTTGCAGGAGCGACGTCATGCGATAGCAGTACGGCATCGATTTTAGTTGCTTTCGGCATGGTCCCTATAGCGAAGATAAACGAAGATGGCACATGGCGAATAGAACAGGTAACGTATGAAGAATTGCACGGAGTGAAAAAATTGGGAACGTCGGCTCGAATGCAAACGGTATATGACTATTTTAGCATTTCACAACTCGAGACGGCGTTGTATTGGAACATGATACAACTCGAGATGGCAATTGCAGGGGCAACGGGCGGAATAGAATACCTGAGTGAAAAGAAAAAAGAAACAGACGAAGAAATCGAAGAACTGAAAGAAGAATTACAATGGGCAAGATGAAGGAGGCGGAATGAATGTATAACGTAGGATTACTGATATTAGAGTACGTATTTGCAGTTGCGTTGGTGTTAGCATATGCGAAATTCTTTGGTAAAAAGGGGCTTCACGTTGCTATAGCGGTGCTTATAGTTACATCTCAAATTGTTACAGCCAAAACGTTTCGCATTGGTTCGCTCGAGTTGATTTGTGGAAGCATCGCTATGGGATTTGTTTTTACGATCGCTACCAGTTTGACAGAGGTCTTTGGAACGAAAGAAGGACGTAGTGCAATTTGGGCGGGCTTCTTAGGAGAGTTGGCATTCCTAATATTTGGTTTATTAACGGTGGCATATGAGCCGTCTCCTACGGATTTCGCACAAGGCTATTTACAACAGGCATTTCATTTCACGCCACGTATAGCGATATCGAGCTGGGTAGCATATATAACGTCAGGTTATTTCGCAACGTGGTTAATGAAAGTTCTACAGCCATACACGAAGTTATGGGTGCGTAATAACGCCGCTACCAAATTAGGGCAAATTTTAGATAACCTTATTTTCGTGTTCGGTGCGTATTTTCTCATTCTCCCCGTCAATGTAATTTGGACAATATGGCTGACTACCTCTATTGTCGAATTCATATTGGATTATGCCGACACGTGGGTGGTGTACGTTCTGGTAAAGATGTTAAAACCGAAGAGCGAGGAAATAGGAGGGTAGAATGAACCAACCTTGGGAACGTTTGAAAGGCGAAAGCAGTAAAGCTTATCACGCCTTTTGCATATATAGAGATCTTGGACCTGACCGAAGCATTGATAAGGCTATGGCGCAAGCAGGTAAGAAGAATAGGCGCACGTGGGCTGATTGGAGTCGCACATTCAATTGGGTTGAGCGAGCGCAGGCATATGACGATTACGTAGAACAAGAAAAACGTAAAGAGAAGGAAAAAGAAATCATGGACATGGCACGTAGGCATGCTACGTTAGCCATGGCATTTCAGGAGAAGGTAGCAAAAGCGTTACAATCGATCGATCCGTCTGAATTGTCGCCACGAGATCTACCCCGTTGGTTAGAGGTTGCTACCACACTTGAACGTTTAAGCAGAGGCGAACCTACTGAAATCGAGAAGCAACTCGAGCCGCTAATAATACGCATTGTAGATGATACGAATGCCCCTGATAATAGTGAAACTACATGAAGGACAAATACGGGCTCTTAACTCAAAGGCACGTTATATTGCTATGATAGCAGGAACGGGTGGTGGTAAGACATCGTTTATTCCTATTTGGATCGCATCACAAATTGCTCAAGACCCGCATTCAGATTACATGGTAGTTAGTCCAACGTATAACATGCTGACCAATATTCTTATGCCGCCGATGATGGAGATGTTAGGGCATACCGGTGGGACGTATAAAGCGTTAGAGCGAGCATACCATTTACGGGGCGGAGGAAGGGTATTTTTTGCGTCGGCTGACAGACCGTATAGTTTAGAAGGAGTGCATGTAAAAGCGTTAGCGTTGGACGAAGCAGGGCAAATGAAGAGACAAGTATGGGAAGTTGCACAAAGACGAGTAGGGCTTTATAACGGTAGGATACTCATAGCTACCACGCCGTACGGATTGAATTGGTTAAAGACGGAGGTATATGACAAATGGAAAGCAGGGGACCCGAACTACGAGGTTATTCAATTCGCCAGCATCCAAAACCCAGCTTATCCCCGTGCTGAATTCGAAAGAGCGAAAAGGGAGTTGCCTGATTGGATGTTCAGAATGTTTTACCTCGGAGAATTTTCACGCCCAGAAGGTTTGGTTTATCAGGACTTCAATCCTACCGTGCATATCATTGAACCGTTTGACGTACCGCAAGATTGGATACGTGTAATCGGAGTTGACTTCGGGTACAATAATCCATTTGCCGCTGTATGGTGTGCGATTGATCCCGATAACAATGTCTATGTGTATCGTGAATATTACGAGCGAGAAAAATTGACCAAAGAAGCTGGCTTGGACATATTAGAGATGTCTCAAGGTGAGTTTATCGATGCCGTATTATGCGATCCTTCACGTCCCGAGGGCATAGAAGATTTACGTAGGTTGGGCTTACCGAGCATGCCTGCGAACAATTCGGTTCTTACGGGCATTCAAAAGGTAACTGAAAAATTAAAGGCTAACCAATTGTTTTTCTTTAGAGGGTTAGAAAACACGCTGAATGAAATAGAGAGCTACTCATGGAAGGTTGTTAATGGAGTACAAACGGATCAGCCAACTAAGGAATTCGATCACACCATGGATGCCTTAAGGTATGTTATAATGTTCATAGTGGAAAATATCGAAAAACGTAGTCCGAAAGGGATTGACGTTTTACGGGGGGTGAAGATCTACGACAAATCCGTTTAAGTGGCTTGCGGGGGAAATATCGAAATTACGGCAACCTGATTATGGGCAATACGGATGGGTGGTTAATACTTACAATACGCCATATTCATTAAATACCTCACGAGTAAATTATCAGTTAGCACGTGAATTATATCACAATACAAACGAAGCTTACAAGTTAGGGGCGGGCTTTGCGAAACCGATTATAAACACGCTTGCTGGTTTCATGGGTGTACCGCATTTCAGATGCGCTGACGAGGATGCTCAAGCGGTGCTCGACGACTATTTGGTTGATTGGACAAGTAGAATTTTACGGGTACATCAATTGACGTTACGTGATGGCGATTGCCTCCTTTACTTATATGTGAACAATACCAAACATGTGCTATACCCTGAACGTTCAGGTGCTACGATCGATTTTACCATTATACCGCCAGAGCAAGTTGTGGGCATCGAATTAGACCCCATTACGCATGAGCCTGTGTCTTACACGATTTCAGCAAGAGTATTGTGGGATCAAGGTAGACGGCAATATAATTATACTCAAGTGGTAACCGTAGATAGCATTATAGTTCAAGCTGAAGGTGATGTACCTGAAGACTTGAAGGTAGGAGAACAGCCTAACCTATGGGGTTTTATCCCGATCGTCCATTTTAAGAACGAGGCAGAAGAGACGCAGTTGTTTGGTAACTCAGAGTTGGAAGCAATCGAGCCGTATTTCAAAGCATATCACGATGTCATGTTACATGCACTGCAAGGATCGAAGATGCACTCAACCCCACGCTTAAAGTTACAGCTCAAAGACGTAAGCGGGTTTCTTAAAAACAACTTCCCAGAGGCATGGGAGAACATTCAAAAAGGACGCCCTGCGCATATCGATCTAACGGGACACGAGCTACTCATTTTTACCAATGAAGAGGACGCATCGTTTATCGAAGTGAACTCAGCAATAGGAGATGCGAGCGCTTTACTTGAGTTGTTATTTTACTGCATTGTAGACGTATCCGAAGTTCCCGAGTTTGCTTTTGGCGTGCACACTCCAAGTTCGCATGCGAGCGTGAAAGAGCAATACCCGTTGTTAATTCGAAGAGTAGCACGTAAACGTGAAATGGTTACGGAGAGTTGGCAAACATTCGCACGCATGATTTTAGCGATGTATTCGCAGGTAACAGGCAAAAAGTTCAAAGATTACTCAGTGGCGCTTGCATGGGACGAGGTGATTGAGCGAGATGAAGAACAATATGCGAGGACGCTCAGTCAACTAACGCAGGCAATTAACACAGCGGTTATGGGTGGCTTTATGAGTATGGATGCGGCTGTGGATTTGCTCAGTCAGTACGTTGACACGATGAGTGAGTATGCTTCCGACAATCCTGAAATACCGGGCGAACGTGAACGAATAATTAAAAGCTGGATCTTACGGCAACGACTTGAAGAAAACGCAGGGATGAATGCACAATTAGAGGAGATTAACAAGGCGATAGAAGAAGCACGGAATGAGCTGGCGTGATGACCTGAAACGCTTTAATGGACCTTATTATCAATGGGCACTCGAAAATAGACAAAAATTCCTTGTTACGGAAATAACGACGGAAACGAAGTTGGCAAAGGAAGTAGAGGACATGGTCAAAGATCTGAGCAAATCGATCGAAAACATGCCCTCTGATATAGCGGCACAGATGAGGTACGTAAAAGACGGACTGAAAGATTTCGCTAAGGCGTTAGGTGGTAAACAGACTGATACGATAAGTAAAGGGATCGAGAAGGCGGTAGGCATCGGAGTAGAGTACAACAAAAAAATTAGCGCTGACTTACTTACAAAGGCATTCCCCGGAGTAGCGGAAAAGATTGAGAACGTATTTGGAGCTGTGCAAGAAGATGTAATTAAGGCGATGTGGAACCGAAGGGTTGGCGGCTTATACCTCAGTGATCGAATATGGTATATAACGGCTGATACCACTGAAAACATAGGCAAAATATTGACGGCGGGGATAGCTGAAAATATGGACCCGGTAGATATAGCACGAGCGTTGACCAAATACGTTCAAGAAGGATCCGCTACGTTGGTAAAAGATTACCCTAACATGATGAAACGCATGGGAAAGCGATTACCGAAAGACCTCAATTATGAAGCGTTACGGTTAGTTAGGACTGAAGTATCGGCGGCTCATGGCGACGCTACGGTAAAAAGCGCCACTTATAACCCTGCGTGTAAAGGATTGAAATGGGTATTAAGCGCACAACATCCTGAACAAGACATCTGCGACGAGTTAGCGAATGCGGAGCAAGGAATGGGACCCGGAGTGTATCCTATCGAAGATCCACCACCTATGCCTGCGCATCCGAATTGTTTGTGCTTTTTTACAGAGGTAGTGGAAGACCCAAATGCATTTGTGCAAAGGTTAGAGAGGTTCAGGGACAATCCAGATAGTGATCCCGAATTGCAGGAATATTGGCAAAGGACATTTGCTAAGCCATCTCGTAAAGCACCAGCGGAACAAGTAATTACGTTAAGAGACAAGCTCAAAGATGTGCAACCATTACCAGTTCCCAAGGATATAGAAGAGGCTATGTTTGACCATACGCCTCATAAGTTTGGCGAGTTGTCTTTGCGTTATAAAATAGAAGATGATACCGAAGAGAAGTTTTTCAAGAATCAGCTGTTACGTTTAATAGAAGGTTATGCAGATGTGCAGAAGACTTGTCAAGAGATGATAGACGGGAACGTCGACCAATTGCTTCCACCAGAGAAGTTGAGCACATTCGGAAAAAATATAATAAGGTGGATTAAGACGGCTTTCGATACAATGGAAAAGTCTACACCTTATGGCAATGAATTGATAAGAGTTGAGCCTCTTCATGTTAATCCCGATATTGATAAATTAAAGCCGGGAGACATAATTACACGAGGAATTCGTTCATGGTCTCAGAAGGATGTAATATACAAAGAATGGGGAAGATTTTATTCTAAAGGCCAGGGCGGTTTTGTAGCATTACATGTGAATGGTGCTAAAGGTATAAATATTTCACAGATAAGTCGGTTTGAAGAACAGTACGAAGTGCTTACGGCTGGCGATTTTAGGGTGCTCGATATTAAGATAGAAGATTTCATGGAAGATGGTAAAATATTAGGACAGGTTACACATGTGTTTTTGGAACAAATAGATGTATCTCCGAGAATCCGTATAAAGAAGGGGGGAAGGCGATGAGTAATGCTCCTAAAAGAGATGAATACTATAAAATTGGCTATTTGTCGAGAATGATGCGTTTGCTTGAGTTCAATTCTGAAGTGGCAGAGAAGTTGCATAAAATATTGGAAGATGTTACTCGTGAAGGTGGTTTTCGTGATTTGAACGAACAGGAAGTTGCATATATAAAAGAATTGGTTAAACGATATAAAGAGAAGACTGGAACTTCAATTGTTGACGATATGGTAAAGGTATTAGGTGCGGAAGCGAGAGTGTATTTAAGCGAGTTTGAGGTGGTATAATGGAATATGCGAATGGGGGTGAACGTCCAATAAAAGTTGAGAAGAGGTACGATAAAGCACGAATAGAGATTAACCCGAAGTATGACAAATTGATCATTCGAGACATGAAGACGGGTCAATTCCTTCCGAAGAACAGAAAGGGGGTGTAACAGTGCCGACAAAATTCACGATCAAAAATGACGAGATCTCCGAGCGAGACTGGGGAGAAGTAGACAAGAGCGACATTTGGCAAACGTTTTTACGGGCACGAGAAGAAGGCGCTGAAGGATTAGCATCAGCGATCAGAGAAATGTACGCAGTAGTAAAAGCGCCGATCGATGATAACCTCAGAGAGGCAGACTGCTGGGGACCACATCACGAGATTAGACAAGACGGGACATTAGTCGTTAATCGAAGAGGAGTAATAGCGGCAGTTGGAGCATTAGCGGGTGCTCGGGCTGAACCTAATTTAACACCTGATGAAAAGCGAGAAGCGGCAAGGCATTTAGCGAAACATTACCGAGCGATGGGATTAGAGCTACCTGATACATTAAAAGAATTAACTGGCGAAATAGCGTACCCATTACAAATGGATATCATCGGCGAAATGGCAGTGGAAGACGTTCCGGTAGCACCGTGGGCTGACGTTAAAAGCTTGCAGGAGAATGATCCTAATCCGATGGAGGTAGTTGTAGCGGTTCCCGTTGGCAAATCGAAGAGAGGCTGGTTTTACACCGAAGAAGCTTTACGGGCGATTGAGAAGACGGTAAATGAGCAGGGACTTCCGGGTTTCATGGGACATCAAAAGTCTGACGATGTAGACCACGAATTCCCAGAACCAGTAACGCATTGGGTAGGTGCGAAATTCGAAGATGGTAAGTTGTATGTACGAGGCGTGATTGATAAGTCAGCCGACGATCTTAAACGTTGGATCAAAGGTAATGCTGTGAGGACGGTTTCGATATTCGGCATACCACGATTGAAACACAAATCAAATGGCGAAATTGAGGTAGTAGATTATCAACCTTTAAGCATTGATTGGACACCGTTAGGACGAGCAGGAATGGAAACTCAAGTCGTAGCAATTGGCGAAATGGACAGCGTTAATCAGGGAGAAGAGAAGGCAGGTGAGGTAATGGATGTAGTACAAAAGGTGTACGGAGAATTAACCGAATTGTTAGGCGTAGAAGGTGAAGAATTGGTTTCAAGCGTAGAAAAGATGAAAGCCGCATTTGAAGAGCAGAAGCGAAAAGAATGCGAAGCGCTGATCGATCAGGTTATTGGAGAAAAGGTGGCAGGAGAGGTAGCACAAATATTGGTAAAGAAATTGCTCAAATACGATGGCGAACCTGACAAGGAGAAGATAGAAGGAGAAATCGAAAACATACTGAACGATCCTGAAGTAAAAGAAGCGTTGAGTAAGATTTACGCAGTTAATCCTCCCGTAGTGGGAGAAGAGCAGAATAGCAAACTCGTTGTTAAACGAGTACGAATTTAGAAAGGGGGCAGAAGAATGGCATACGAAGGACAGCCAGTACCAAGCACTGAGTATCAAATACCGCAACCAAAAGTAAGCGATGGACAGAGCGTAGTCGTAACGGCTACGGGCAAAGTGGTTGCAGGTGAATTTTACGAAATTGAAGGGTTCCTCGGAGTAGCGATGACAAATGTAGAAAATGGCGGCACGGTAGTATTGAATATCGAACAGGCAGAGTATCAGACAACGAAGGTAGCACAAAATAAGACTTTCAGCGTCGGCTCGGTCGTGTACTGGGACGAAACTCAATTTACACCTGATGCGAATACGGACACTACTCCAAATAGAGTAGCTGGTAGATGCACGAGCTGGGATGCGAGCAATAAGGTACTTACATTCATCCTCGGACCTCAGGCATATTCGGTAGTGCAAATCTCCGGAACTTAGAAAGGGGGTATAGATAGATGACTATAATCGATCAAGAGAGCCTCAAGGCGGCAAAAAGACAAGAAACATATACGTATACCGTACCTATGGTAATCGATAAAAAAGAGTACCCAGTAGACGTTAGATTGATCAACGGCGAAATGGAAACGTATCAACTAACCAAACCTATAGGCGAATTGATGACCTCGGCATCGTTAGAAGACAAGCAGGACTTACTAAGGAAAATCACTTTGGATGTTCAGCTCGGACGGGAACAAGTGCAAACTCTTTATGCTCCGATTTACCAGACGCTGAGCGATCCGAACTTCCCGAGAGTGCTACAAGCAACTTGGGCAATGTACGGAAATGTGGTATTCCTCGAGCATTTGGAAGGACAAGAGGTTAAGTTTGGTAGTTTGTCCGTTGAGCAAGGACCTATTGCAACCATTCAAGAGTATACGGCGGGCTTCGAATACACAAAGGAATTAATCGACTTTAACGAAATGTTCCGTATCGAGCTGATCAATCAGGCTATTGGACAAGCTTACAATGCGTTACTGAACCACATCCATTTATATCCGATATTCAGTCGCAACTACGGAACAAAGAATACCACAACGTGGAAAGGCGAAGAGGGAGACCCATTATGGTTAGGCATTTATAGAACTTTGAGGCAAGCAATTATAGATGCTACTTTAGCGAAGAGACCACCAGCGGTAATGCTTGCAAATCCTGCTGACCGGTTCGATATCGAATTAGCAATGCGTGGCGGTTTCACGATCGAAGGAACAACTTATCCAGCACTATCAGGTATTGACACGATCATTTATTATGACGGTTGGCAAGGAACGATGAATGGTAAAGCATATGTTTACGATGGTGTACCGCAAGGCGAAGCTTACCTGATCAGACCAAAGGCGGGCTTCAAAGAGTTAATTAAGAAGGACCTTACCATTGAAACAACGAGTGGAGATCTCACGAGGCTGATCGAAGCACAGATTATTGCTTACGCTTATCGTGGCGTATTCGCCGCACCTGACGAGAACGTTCAGAAGGTTATACTGAAACCGGGTACATAACATGGTACCTACTCCCGAGCTGATCAAACAATTACGGTTGCTAATTGACGAAAAAGACGAAACAAAATTTACCGATGACGAACTCGAAATCATACTGCAGAGTTCAGACAACATTTATGCGGCGGCTTCGTTCGCTTGGACTTTGAAAGCGGCAAAGGTACAAGAAGAGTTAGGCAATATTGAAAGCTATTCGATCGGCGCTGAAAGTTACACATATAGGTCGCTAACTGATATGGTTGACTATTGTCTACGCATGGCTGAAGTGTACGGACGAATGAGCAATGCAGGTGCTCGCATTTTACAAGTGAAACCACCTGATGTCCTATGATTGATAGACGAGTAAAAGATATCGCTTGGGCTATTGAACAGAACCCGGTAGAAGTAACGATCTATAGAACAACGCGAATTTTGAGCGACGGACACTATAGCGAGACGAAAGAAGAATTAGGACCTTATAGAGTGCGTATATTCTTAAACCGGAGCGGATTTCGAGACGCATTAAACGAAGTAAAAGAAATAGGAGGGAGGGCGTTGCAAAGTGTAACATGGTCAATGCTTTGTGATGCCTCCGTGGATATCAAAGCTGGCGCTAACGTGGTAGATATTGTGGAAGCTCCGATGCTCGGGAAATTAAAGGTAACGAACGTAACGCCATTGATAGTGAATGGTCAAATAGTTGGTTATCAAGTCCAATTGGAAGGTATGGACGAATGATAGACGTAGGCAGTGGATTTAACAAAGAAATAAAGTTTAAGCTACAGCAAATTTACGTACTGCTCGATACCACTTATAGGCCGATAACTGAAGGGTATATGAAAGCGAATAAACCATGGACTACACGAACTGGCATGGCTGTGGCGGGCTTACATTCACGAGTAGAAGGAAGAGGATCGATGATCAAACTCGTATTAGGACATGGAGTTAGCTATGGCGTTTACCTCGAACTCGGGCATAAGGTGAAATCGAAGAAAGGCAAAGTAAGAGAGGTAAAGCCATATGCGATACTCAAGCCGACGATGGAAAAGTATTACCCTGAAATTAGTAAGAACGTTCAAAGGATCTGGCAGTCATGAGGGACGAAATAAGAAGGATATTAGCAGAGAAGATTACAACGGTTAACTCACGCATTTACGAGCCGTACGTTCCTTCGTTACATATCGAAAAGCCGTACCTTGTAGTGAAAGAAGGAACGAAAGAGGCGCCGAATGATTGGGCTGGGTATACGACAACGATTGAAGTATGGATATTCGAGAACTTCGAGACGTTCAGCGATGTGGATCAGCTGGCTGATGAAGTTATTAGTGCGTTAGACCGTCAAATCATTACCGTAAACGATAAGAAGTACTTATTACGTTACCTTGCTACGATTGGCGAGGATTTCTGGGATGAGGAGCTACAAGCATTAGAACGTGGCTTGCAGTTTCAGGTATTTTCTTTAGGTTGGCTGAATAGCGCAACGTATGAACCTGATCCGGTTATGGCATTGAAGACGTGGAGTGAGCGACGATGGGTAAAGATTGAAACAAAAGACGGTAAAACAATTGAAACTCCTATATTGCAGACCGATCCTGACACATGGGACCCTTCAGATCAAAGACCGGGGTTGTATTGGCGAATAGCAGGCATTTCAGCTCCTTACAACGTAAGCGCTTCAATGTTTTGGTTAAATTTCGATATCTATGGACATGTAGTTGCCCCTGATCCAAGCGTTAGAAGAGAATGGGCGAGAAAGATCACTGAAGCATTAGCAAATGTAATGCGTATACCGATAGATGGGGAGACTGAGTTGTGCATTGATGCATTAGCGGTAACAATGGATGCTGATCCGTTAGCAGTTGGACAAATTCGATTAACGGGTGTAATGGGATTGATGCGTGATAAATCAACGGCTGAGGTGTTAAATCAAGCTACGGTTAATGGAGGTGTATCATTTACAATAGGAGCGACTCAAATGCAACCTGAAGAGGAGGTGTAACAGGTTGAAAGAGAAAAGCGAAAAAATGGAAGTAAAAGAAGATACGAAACAAGAAGAAAAACAAGCAGTCAAACTACCTGAAGATACATATACGATCGAAGATTTTGTGGCAAATGCAGATGCATTTGGAGTAAAACCTGAAGCGATAATAGGCGCTATGAAGTTAGCGGGGAAAGACGTTGCTACAAAAGAAGAAATGGCGAAGTACTTGGCAGAATTTTTAAGAAAAGAGGTGTGATAGATGGCAGGAGTAACGTTCACAAGCGGTGAACAAAAAGTAAGACCGGGCGTATTTGTCCGAGTGCAGAATATAGGACAGCCAGTAGTCCCTGCATTACCGCAAGGGATTGTGGCTGGGGTAGTAAAAAGTAATTGGGGGCCGATTAACACACCTATTACCATAGCTACAAATGAAGCAATACGAGACGTGTTTGGATCAGGTGAAAGTTTAACGATGCTTACCGAGGCGTTTAAAGGTGGGTGTAGTAAACTTGAAGTGGTGCGTGCAGGTACAGGTGGTGCATCGGCAACTATTGTGCTTACCGATACCGCTACCAGTCCAGCGAATGTGGTTAATATCACAGCAAAATATCCGGGCACAAGGGGTAATAATTTCACAGTAACAATTAGGGATTCGTTGACAAATGCAAGTTTAAGAGAGTTCTTGCTTTATGAAGGAGCAACGTTGTTGCTTACCGTACCATTTGCAAAAGGAACAGCAGAGCCAGATGCTTTGGTTTCAGCATTGAATAGTTCACAAGCGAATAAATACGTTACTGCAGAGAAGATTGCGGCTGGTAATGGAACATTGAAGGCAGTAGCTAATGCGGGTATGACAGGTGGGCTTGACCCTACCACTACCGCAAATGATTATTTGACAGCCCTTACATCACTTGAGGCGATAGATTGGAATGTGCTCGTAGTTGATAGTGAAGATCCCATTTTATTTACTTCAATTCAGGCGTACATAGACCGTGTAAGGAACGCTGGCAAGCGTGTCATGGCAGTGTTAGGCCAGAAGACAAATATTGAGTTGAGCTCCAGATTAACATTAGCACGTAGTTTTAACGACCCAGCGATTGTGTTTGTGGTGAATGGGTTCAGTTACGCTGATGGGACAGTGATAGAAGGTTATAAAGCCACAGGGCGGGTAGCTGGGATGATTGCAAGTGCTGATGTAACAGAGAGCCTTACCCATGCGGTAATACAGGGAGCTACAGGTTTGGTAGGTGCTTTGAGTAATACCGATATAGAAAGTGCGCTGAATAGTGGAGCATTGGTGTTTACGTTGAACTCGCAGAAACAGGTTCAGATTGAGCAAGGCATTAATACGTTTATAACTCCGACGGCTGACCTTGACATGGGTTGGAGGAAGATAAGAAGAGTAAGGACAAGGGACACACTGATTGACAGAATTGGTGCAACTTGGGACACATTGATTGGGAAGATAAATAATGACGCTAATGGTAGGGCTACATTGATGGCAGCAGCGCAAGGGGTAATAAATGAGATGATTAATGAAGGGGCACTAATTGCTGGTCAGATTTATGAAGACCCGACCAACCCTCCAGAAGGCGATAGCGCATGGTTTATCATACAAGTAGATGATACCGATAGTGCAGAGAAGCTGTACTTGACATTCCAGTTTAGATTTGCTCCAGTATAAAAGGAGGTGAAAGAATATGGCAGATGGCAGATATATATTCCGAGATTGTGTACCCGATGGTGTGATTGACATAGTGAATGTGCGTACAGGCGATATTGTTCAGCGGGCTTGGAGCTTTAGGGTAAATGCTCCCGTTGAGCTTCAATCCGCACTCGATGCTGGCACATTTCAACCTAACCATATCATTCGTGGATACGATGGCGAACTATATGACGGCGATGGCAATTTGTTAGCTGAAGTCAACACATTTCAAGCGCAAATAAATGTAACGAATACCGATTATCAAGCCGCAGGCAACAAGCAAGTTTGGGCTATTCCTCAGTCATATACGGTTACATTGACATTTACCGAGACGGTTATTAAAGACGCGAAGATACTCAAGAAGGTGCTCGATAGCTTAGCAAAAGGGGCTCCTGATGCGAAGCTGAACTTTATGGGAGTATTGCACGCACATTCCTAAGGAGGGGTGAAAAGGAGTGAGTAAAGTAGATAAAGAAGAACTACTCAGCAAGGAAGACGTGATGCTCAAAGACGTTGCGGGAATTCTCAAAGCAATGGACACGATAGTTGAATACGAAACCTACCATGTAATTCGAGATGGTAAAGAGTTATTTTCATTCAGGGTTCGTGGGCTTAATGATGAGGAAGCTGAAGAATGCAGACAAGAAGCGACAAAAACAGTACGAGACAAAAGACTTGGCAATTTAGCCGTACCGCAGGAATTCAATGCGGCAAAGTTCAACTCGCTTATGATCGTGAAAGCTACACACCCTGAAGACCGAGCAATGCTATGGGACAATAAAGAACTATGGGAAAAAGCCAACGTAATAGCGGCATGGCAATTAGTAGACAAAGTATTGAAACGTGCGGAGAAGGACGAGGTAATTGAACTGATCGAGCGGTTAAGCGGTTACAATAACGAAGAAAACGAGTCCCGCACTGAAACCTTAAAAAACTAATCAAAGCAGGTGGTGAAGCGACGATCATCCACCACCTGCTTCAACGATGCGGGATAACTCCAGATGAGTATTGGAGCAAACCGCCAAAGATACGTGATTTTATGCGTGCAAGCATGTTGGTGGAGTTAGAACAGGAGCAAGAAGAATTAGAGAAGATAAGGGGGAAAGATGGCTAACGAGACCTATAAGGTAGAGCTTTTAATTACCGCACAAGACCAATCAGCACCAGTTATAGAGCAGGCAAATGAGCGGATTAATCGTTTCGCCCAGAATGCCGAGTTAACAAATAAGAAGTTAGCCCGTTCCCTGAATACGACTTATAAGCCGACCATAACAGCGATTGATAATACAGCACCAGCGGTAGCAAGTGCGCAATCAGGCTTGAGTAGAATTGCTGGCAAAGTGTGGAGTGTCGTTGTGCATGCAGTTGACCAAGCCACACCTGTATTTTCGAGCATTTTGAGTGGTGCAAAAAGTTTCGTGAGTAAAATAGGCAGCATTTTGGGTGGAGTAGGAAGGATGATAACATCACCACTTGGAATGCTTGGGATAGCTGGTGCTGGGGTGGGAATGACAGCCCTTATTGCTGGACCGTTAAAACTTGCAGGAGAGATGGAGCAGGCGAGGGTATCATTTAATTTCTTCCTTAAGGATGCCGAAAGGGCTAAACGTTTTATAGGCGAGTTGCAAGCACTTGCAGCTATTACACCATTTGAATTTAAAGATGTGCAGGATCTTGCTACCCAGTTGCTTCCTATATATACGCAAATGTATGGCGTTGAGAAGGCTACAGCAAAGACATTAGAAACGTTGCTGCAATTTGCTGATGCATCTTCCATGACAGGTGCGGGTATGGAAGGGTTGAAGGGTGCAATGCTTGGATTTACGCAGATAGCCCAAAGTGGTAGGTTGAATTTGCAGGATTTACGTCAAGTAACGTTAGGTTTGAGGATACCTATGGAAGATGTATTGAAGGAACTCGGAGTGAAGTCGTTGGATGATATTTCAAAGAAGGCTATTCCCGCAAAGCAGGCTATGGAAGCAATTGGAAGAGCGTTAAAGCAGTATGCTGGTGGAAGTGAATTACAGGCAAAGACGTTGTTTGGATTGATATCTGCATTAAAGGATATTGCAGGCATGACGATAACATATTTCGGTGAAGGAATGCTGAAGCCAGTAGAGGATATCCTTTTCAGCCTATTAGACGCTGCTACTAAAGGTGAGGATGCATTAAAGAGTGTCCAAGATAGATTGTACAAAGCAGGTGTTAGGGTAGGAGAAGCGATGCAGAATGCTTATAGAAAGGTGGTTCGTTTCTTTGGTGATTTGAGTTCAATACCGGGCTGGAATCAGATGTCAATGACACAAAAAATTATTACCGCTTTTAGCCAAGTATTGACAGCATTAAATAATTGGTTGAAGGGGGATCAGGGACAAGAAGCGTTTAGAAAGATACAAGAGACGATAAATACTTTTTTCAAAGCCATTTTTAGTACAGAAAATTCTGAGTTAATTAAACAGCTTGTAACGTTTGGTTACACGCTTGGAACAGAGCTTGCAAGTGCAATTTTCAATGGGATAAAGAGCAATGTTGGATTAATGACAATCCTTGGTGCAATAGTAGGTTTCAAGATAGCTGGCTGGAAAGGTGCTTTAGTTGGGGCTGGAGGAGCAGCTGCTTTGGCTGGACTTTTTAATTTGGAAGAGTATTTAAACGAGAGAGGAACGCCTGAAGTTACATCAAGCACGCCTGAGCTTACAGGTTCAGCAGCACAATATCAGATGATGCTTATACAAGCTGGCATGTTGCCTGATGAAGCTTATAAATTTATGGTTGAAAGTGGTTATATAACAAGTACTGGCGAATTAATAGATAAAATACCACTTTCAAGTTTACCAGCCCATGCGAGAGGTGGAATATTTTACACAAGGCACATAGCGGAAGTAGCTGAAAGAGGAGCGGAGGCAATAATACCATTACAGCGCACAGAACAAGCAGTTAGTTTGTGGCGGGCTGTAGGTGAGTATATAGGAGCGATACCAAAGGAAGTAACATATTCCGTCCAAGCGCAAGCAGTTACCCCATTAGGAAGTGTTCCCTATGGCGCTGTTACAAAGAGTAATGTTATTAACTTAAACGTTAACACTGAAGGGTTAATCAGCGAAGTTGTCATAAACAATAAGGCTGATGTAGATGAAGCGGTCGACAAGATTGTGGGAGCATTAGCTCCAGAGTTAAGGAAGGCGTTTTCTAATATGGTGGTGGGATAAATGGAGTTTTACATAACAGGGAAGAATACCAAGCTTCATTTACCGATGAACCCAGAACAATTGCAAGTGATGACAAGTTCAAAGTTGTTCAGCGTTAGTATAATTGATTTGGGCGATTTCTTAATGCCGAGAGGTATTGCACCAGCGACGATTAGGTGGGAGGGTATATTCCCGGGTGCGAGTAGGAGGAACAGCATATATGTTGTGGATTGGCAGGATCCCAAGGCGATTGTAGGTTTGATTTCAGGCTGGAGACGAGAGAATGTAAAAGTTCATTTGCTGATAACAGAAACACCTATAAATATGGATTGTTACATTCAAGAGTTCGACCATACATGGAAGGGTGGACATGGCGATTGTTATTACTCCATAAGTTTGGTTGAGGCACGCAATTTGGTGGTAATGACAGAGAAAGAGAAGAGTACGAGTGCGCAGGCTAAAACGAGTGCGCAGAGACCAGCTCCGAGTACACCAAAAACGTATACTGTAAAACAAGGTGATACCCTATGGGGTATAGCAAAGAAAATACTCGGTGATGGTGCAAAGTGGAAGACATTGTACGAGTTGAATAAGGCTGTCATTGGGCCAGATCCGAATAAAATTAAACCCGGGCAGGTGCTTAAGCTTGGTTGATATTACCAACATAAAGTATGAAGTGCGCATTATTGACCCAAGCGGTAAGCAAATGGATGTTACGCCATTTGTTAGTCAATTGTCCTTTGGTGATGCCGATGGTGAGTTAGCAGCGCATTTAAGTATGACATTGACAAATCAGCAAGTAGGTGGGAAGTGGATACACCAGCTTGTAGCACTTGGGACACCGATATACCTATTAGCGAATGGGGTAGAAGTGTTCAGGGGCACGGTGTTTGATTGGATGACGTCCACAGATCCGTTGGGTAGTGTAGATATTGAAGCGTATGACCAGCTGATTTACTTGTTTAAGAGTGAAGATGATAGGTACTATAGGTCGGGACAAAGGGCAATAGATGTGTTGACAGATATTTTCAGAGCATGGAATATTCCCATAGGCAAGATAGAGGGGCCGAATGTAGTATTAGCCAAGCAAGTATTCCGACAGATGACAGTTGCGGAGATGATAAACAGCATACTCAAACAAGGTAAAGATAAGGGAGCAGGCGAGTTTATCGTACGTAGTGAAAAAGGGAAGGTTTATATCAGAAAAGCCATGTCCAATCAAGATGTTTACGTGTTTGCATATAACGAAAATGTGCAGTCGGTAATGGATAGGTGGAGCATCAATAATCTTGTTACACGGGTGCGAATAATAGGTGCGGAAGATGAGGAAGGAAGGGCACCGTTAATTGCAGTTCTTGATGGAGACACAAAATATGGTATATTGCAAAGGATTGTCCAGAATAGTTCAGATGACACATTGGCCGATGCAAAGCAGAATGCGAAAGAGATATTGAAGGAGTTCGGACAGCCAGAGAAAGACAGGACAATCAGGTGCGTAGATGTTCCCTTTATCAGGAAGGGTGATAAGGTGAAAGTTGTTGCTGGGACGTTAAATGGGTATTACCAAGTCGTATCCGTAGAGCATAATGTTACGAGTTTAACTATGAGCGTGGGGCTAAAATGAACAAGAAAAGCATTGACGATTTGGCTAAAGTGTTAAATGAAAGAATTAGTTTAATAGCTAACAAACCCGATAGCATTGAATTAGGAACGATACAGCCAGATATGAGCTTGAAGATTGATACATTTGCGATGCCGATAAAGAAAGGCGATTATTTGATAGCTGATTTTACTGCACAGGTTGAGTTTCCCGTTTGGTCGTTGGTAGGTGTTGGCGAGTATCCCGTAGACAAAGAAGGGAAGCCGATAGAAGGAGTAGACATATACCATACCGCACAAACAAGGTGGGATTGGGAACAGAGCACTGTTGAGAAAGTGAATATAAAAATTAAACCCGAGCTTAAAAGTGGCGATAGGGTGTTGGTGGTATGGGTTAATCAGCATAGAGACCCTGTCGTAATTGCAAAGGTGGTGAGTGGGTAATGCCAGACCTTTATCCAAAATTTGATATGCCAGATTTGGTGGAGGAGGTAGAAGATACCAGTATCGCATATCCAAAAAGCTGGCTATTCGATTTTGATACAGGCGACTTTGTGTTAGATGGAGCTGGCAACGTAGTAGAGGCTGATGGGCTGACGGCTTGGGCTCAGTGGTGTGTAAAGGCCGTACTAACGCAGAGGCTTGCATTTGTGGTTTACAATTGGGACTATGGCGTGGATCTTGAAAATGTCATGAAGCAACCGACCAGAGCTGTAACCGAGGCGGAGTTGGAAAAGGAAATTACCGAGGCACTTATGACAGATCCGAGGACAGCAGAGGTAAAGAATTTTACGTTTGAGTGGAGCGGCGATGAGCTGACGGTAAGCTTTATAATCGTGAATGCCGCAGGAGTACCAGCAGAAATTCGTGTCGGTGTAGGTTATAGAGAGGTAATGCGTGAGTTCTCCATATCGAAGGTGGAGCAGACTATCAGCGACTGGTTGCGTGGCGAGTTGGTGAATGTAGAGCCAACCGAGAATGGGGAGCTTGTAATTAAGACAGTAGCACAGCCGACGTTTACTCGTAATTCTATAGCCTATAAAAGCGATGGCACACAGGTTGCGGCGAATCAGCCTCGTTTCGAGCAGGGTCAATTCGGCAAGGCGATTATGATGGAGGAAGGGACGACGAATTTATTAACAAGCGATGATGCACAAGGAAAAACGCTGTTCGATTCTAACAATGACAGTTATTCATCAAATACACTTGAAACATCGTTTGGTCTAAATGATTTATATAGTTTGAAGAGTGTCCAGCTTGTTTTTAGTGGTAATCAAGGATTTTATTCTCCATCTTATCCTACGGTAGCTGGTAACGTTTATACTTTTAGCTATTATGTTTACAATGCCACTTCAACGTCACATAATTTTGTAGCGAACCTCATTTTTTATGACGGTTCTGGAAATTTAGTTCAGAGTTTTGGGTCAAACAGCATTCCTGTCCCAGCTCAGCAATGGAAAAGGATTAGCGTTACGGCTACCGCTCCATCAGGTTCAACGCAATGTAGGGTAGTGGGTTGGGAGAGTGGAACTACTAGCCAAGTTGGAGATGTATATTATTTCGATAACTTCCAGCTCGAGCAGAAGCCATATGCTACAAGCTGGCAAGCCGAAACCCTGACCATACCAAATGCTAATGTATTCAATAAATCCAACTGGAATTTAGAATTTCAATTTAATCCTACCTCTAATCAAGTGGTATCAAACAAAACAGGTTATTTATGGGAGAATTATATAGACGCCAACAACTACTATGCTTTAAAAGTAGGTTCAGATGGTAAACCTTATTTAGAGGTAAAATCTAATGGAACAATATATCAAACCTCAACAGCAGCAGCACCAGTATTAAATGTAGGCACATGGTATGACATAAAGATAAGAGGGAACGGCTCATTAATGGCTATAGCAGTAAATGGAACTAAAATATCGGAAGTAAGCTATGTAGAACCTGTAGGTAATTTACCAGCAAATATGCATATCGGTTCAGACCATAATGGTTCAAATCATGCCAATGGTCTCTTTGACGATTTAAGAATATCAGCCATAGCAAGAAGTGATACAGAATGGACTAACGCATATACAAGCGGACAGCCGTTGCCAATTGATGAGAATACCACATACGCCTTGAGGTTTGATAATAACTTGAAGGTTGGCCGTGGTGGATATAGAAGAAACAAGATATACCTCCAAAGCCTTGGAATATGTCAAGGGTCGCATATTGAGTGGAGTGCTGAGATTCCAACTAATACAACCGCCAAAGTTTATACTAGCCTTGACGATGTGAATTTTACTGAGGCTGTGAATGGGGCGGCAATTGAAGGGTTGAGCGAAGGAGTAAGCCTATCAGACAAAGCATTGACGATTAAGCAAACAATGACGACTGAAGATGCGAGTATTACGCCGATGTTTAATAGGTTGCAGTATTCCATCGATGGAAAAGTTTATTTAAGGGGGTGAATGAATGGAACTACCAGAATTTTTACAAGATGCTACATACGAAACCATTTTAGCTACCTTGCTTGCACAAGTGCCCGATGATGTGGATAAGAGCCAAGGGTCTTTTATATACGATGCTTTATCGCCAGTAGCGGTAGAGTTGACCGAAGCGGCAATTTGGGCTCAGGAAGTGTTGCGTAGAGGATTTGCTCAAACTACCTTTGGTACATATTTAGACCTGAGATGTGCCGAGCATGGAGTGTATCGAAGGCCAGCCGCAAAGTCTGTTGGATATGTGACATTTAGGGGAGATCCTGGGACTGGGATACCTGAAGGAACGATTATTTCAACGCCATCGAGCGAGCTTGCTCCAGCGGTATTTTTTGTTACAACAAAGCAAGGAATAATTGGCGATGCTGGAGAAGTGACAATACCTATTGAAGCAGTAGAAGAAGGAGCAAGTGGGAATGTGGTGGCTGGTGCGATAACGGTGTTAGGTACTCCATTGCAGGGTGTGGCGAGTGTAATAAATGAACAGCCAACTACTGGTGGTGCAGATGTAGAAAGTGACGAGTCGTTGTTAAATAGGTTTTTAGCGCGGGTGCGTAATCCAGGTTCTAGTGGTAATAAAGCTGATTATATTAGGTGGACGATGGAGGTGCCTGGGGTTGGGGCAGTGTCTGTAGTGCCACTTAAATACGGCAATGGAACAGTAAGCGTAGCGTTGGTGGATGAGGAAAAGAATCCTGCTGACGAGGTATTGTTGGGAAGAGTTAGGGAGTATATAGCTCCACCGTGGCATATAGATTGCGAAGCAGAGGCGTTGACTATATCGGGGTATGGAGTGACGATTAACTCAGGCCAGGTGGTTATGGCGTATAGTAGTAGCGGTTCGGGTATGGTGAAGCATGTACAGTTTGACAGTTTATTTAGCCAACCTGGTACATGGAAAGTAATTGTTTATAGTGCGGTGGTGGGGGATGGGGGTAACGATTTGCTGAAAGTTGGTGTTTGGAATAGTAAGCAGAATGCATGGGCAAAGAAGGATGTGTCGAGTACCGAAGATGCTTTTACTGTGTTTAGTGCAGATGACATAAATGCGTCAAGTGAAGTGCGCCAGCAGTTTTATTGGAATGGGCAAGACCATCTCGAGTTGAGAATTGAGAGGTTGCAGACCGATACCGTTAACACAGTTACTATAGACAAAATAGCGTATGAGAGTTTGTTCAGCAAAGACACTGGCGATGGCAAAGCTCCCATTGGTGCGAGGGTGTATATAGAGCCTGCAAGCCCAGTTGTTATTAATGTCAGTGTCCACTTAGTAGTAGCTACTGGGTATGAGGTAGGAGCAGTTCAATTAGCGGTTAAGGAGAATGTGGAACAGTACCTGAAGTCATTGACATTTAAGCAAGATAATGATGTGCGATATGTGAAGATTGGAAGCGTTATTTTAGATACGCCTGGGGTGGTGGAGTATTCCAACCTGTTGGTGAATGGTGCTACAAATAATATTCCAATAGGCGAGCAGGAAGTAGCTGTGCTTGGGACGGTGACATTTACGTGATAAGTGAAGCGGGAAATAGGATGCTTGACAATATGCCGCAGTATTATTTGACAAGTATCGTAATGCGTACCATATGGGATGCGCAAGGTAGGGAGATTGACCAGCTGTACCAAGCACTGGATGAAGTGCTTAAGCAGTTCTTTGTGTCTACAGCCACATGGGGCATTGATAGGTGGGAGCAAGAACTCGGTATTGTGTCAGATCCGAATAAGCCGATAGAACAAAGGCGTTCAGTTGTAATGACACAGTTAAAAGGGTTTGGAACAGCCACGATAAATTTACTTCAAAAGGTAGCAGAAAGCTTTGAATATGGCAAAATAGATGTGATAGAGGATATTCCCAATTATTCCGTTAAAATTGTGTTTGTTGATAGGACAGGGCAGCCACCCAATTTGGCGGATTTTGAGAATGCATTGAGAAAGGTTTTACCAGCACATTTGAATTTTACAATAGAGTTCAATTACTTTACATGGCAGGAATTGGACGAGATGTTGTGGACATGGGACACATTTGATGGTTTGAGTTTGACATGGGACGAATTGGAGGTGTATGCGTAATGCCAGATTTAACTCCGAGACTGGGAATAAAGAAGCCAAAGGCAAATGAGGTAGTGAACAGGCAGTCGTTTAATGAAAACTATGACATTATCGATGAGAAGGTAGCCACGAAGTCAGAATTTCAAGCACATACAAGTGCGAGTAACCCGCATAACATTACCCCAAGTTTGATTGGTGCAGTAAAGAATGCGGGAGGTGTTGTTCAGGCACAGGTAGGTACTTTAAGTGCACGGCCAAGTGCGGGTGTGGTGGGAAGGATTTATATTGCTTCCGATACCAAAGCGATTTATTACGATAATGGTTCAACGTGGGTGCAGGTAGCTACATTAAGCTGGAATGATTTGGCGAATAAGCCGTCATCCTATACGCCATCAGCGCATGCTTCAACACATGGGAAAAATGGGAGCGACCCAGTAACAGTGGATTGGACACAAATACAGAATGTGCCCGATATCCGTAATCAAAGTGGGAGTGCTTTGACATTGGAGGTTCGGACAAGCGACCCCACAAACCCAAAGGTAGGAAGGATCTGGCTTAGGAGCGATTTATAATGGCGACCAATATAAAGAGTTACAGTCCAGCGGGTGTGGTGGTAGTTACACCGTCAGTGGATTTGACATTTACGTTAAATGATGGCTTTACAGCGTCAGCATTCCAAATAAAGTGGCGGCGCATTACCGATAGCACGTGGAATGATACAGGGCTTGTAGCAGGGACATTTACAGGTAGCAAAACGTATACCATAGCGTGTTCTAAAAATACTGTATATGTGTGGAAGGTGCGAGTATGGGATAGTGCAGGGAACATGTGCGATTGGACAGCTCCAGTTGCATTTGCTGTGCAGACAGTAGCTAAAGCCACAATAAAAGTAGCAAAGCCCAGCGGTAATGTGGTGGTAAGAGTTGTCAATCTTGGAGACAGCGAACAGAGTTCTAATGTGCGTGTGTCAACTCCAAGTGGGATAGGGGAACTTGATTTGACAAGTTTGCAGAGTGCGGCTGATAGTGGGCTTCATATAACAGTGAAGAGTGGAGTTATAAAGGCTGTAGCAAAGCCAATTACACCGCCAACCGAAGTTTATAGCAATCATACTAACACTGGATATTTGGCTTATACCGACCACACCAATAGTGGGTATGCCGTTTATAGCGACCATAATAATACAGGTTATGGGGTATATTCCGATTGGGCTAACACGGGATATGGGAAGTATAGCGACCATACTAACTCGGGCTATGGAAGGTATAGCGATTGGGTAAACACAGGCTATTCTGCATATAGCGACCATACAAATACGGGTTACCCACGATATAAGGATTGGACGAATAGTGGGTATGCCGTTTATAAAGCTCACACAAATACAGGATATTCTAAATATAAGGACCATACCAATAGTGGTTACACGGCTTATAACGATCATGCCGATTATGGACAGTACTATAACGATTACAAGTACCCTGATTGGGTCAATTCAGGGTATCAAGCTTATAGTGACCATACCAATTCATATTCTAACGCCTATTCTAATCATACCAATAGTGGTTATTCGGCTTATAACAATCACACCAATACAGGTTATAGTGCTTATTCCGATCACGATAACACGGGATATGGAGTTTATAGCAATCACACCAATACAGGGTATAGTGCGTACAGTAATCATACCAACACGGGGTATAGCAAATATTCCGATTGGACAAACACGGGGTATGGGGTTTATTCCAATCACACAAATGCGGCGTATGGTAGGTACGTTGACCATACCGACACGAATTAGGAGGGAAGATGAACGTAGCATTAACGAATGTGTGTAACTTAAATTGTCCGTATTGCTTTGCTGGGAATATAAGGAAGGAGCAGGCAGTATGGATTAGCGAGGAAGAGTTCAATACCATCTTAAACTTCCATAAGGCGAGTAATGAACATTCAGTTAGGTTCATAGGAGGAGAGCCGACATTACATCCGCAGTTTGGAAGGTTAGTCAACCGTATCATTGACGATGATTGGTTTCATGAGTTGCTGGTGTTTACGAATGGAACGTTTAGCGATGAAGTGTTGGCGGTATTAACTTTGGCGAGTAACATTAAGCAGGTGCGTTTACTTATAAATTTGAACGAGCCCAGCGTTGTAGGTGAGGAAGCCGTTAAGAGAATTGCAAAGAATTTATCACGGTTAGGCAAGACACCGATAACTGTAACGATTGGAGTGAACATATATAAACCCGATATGGATGTCCAGTACGTGCTTGACACGATAAATAGTTTTCGTGTAGCTCGTGAGTTGAGGCTGTCAGTTGTAGCACCGACAAGTGAAGAGCAGAGAAGCCAAGAGCCAGCTGATTACTATAGGCAATTTATACCAATCGTTAATGCGGTGGTGGATCAGGCGATTAAACATAACATAGAGATTGCTCCAGATTGTTCATTCATTCCCTTATGTTTGTTCAGCAAGGAGGAATTTTTACGTTTTGTTGTTAATGCACGGGATGTATTCAAAAGAGTCGTGTGCAATCCAGTAATGGACATTATGCCCGATTTCACGGTAATACGTTGCTTTGGTGTAGATGATGAAAGGGTCGACATGCGCAATTTTAGTAGCGAGGAAGAGTTGTACAAGTACTTTATGCAGAGGCAAGAGCTAATGAACCCGCATACAGTTGATGAGTGTTCAGTATGTCCAATATTTCAGAAACACAATTTCGGTTGTGGATGTAAGGCGTTCAGGAGGCATAGGAATGGGTGCTGATTTTATTCCCGAAGACTTTGACATAAACAAATGGAGGTTGTTCAAGAAGTTTAACAACCGAGAAGAGCGCAATGCGAGACATATTGATGCGTGGTTCTTTGACCAACCCAATATGCCCAAGGAAGAGTGGGAACGTCGGCTGCAGTATAACAAAGAGCGTTTAATCAAAGATACGTTGGAGCAAATAGCTAATAGTGGTTTGTTTGAGGATGAGGAATGAGCGAAGCCATAAAAGTGTTGTTTCGTGTAACTGATAGATGCAATCTAAATTGTAGGTATTGCTTTGCCCGAGAATATAGCCAAGGTAAGGACGCACCAAAGGAGCTTGTGCTTAAGACTGCAGACATGGTAAAGGGTGCAGAGCATGTTATTTGGATTTGGCACGGTGCAGAGCCCACAGTGTGTGGAGTTGATTTTTATAAGCAAATGAATGAAGAGCTTCGGGAGAGAGGTATAAGCGATATTTCGATGCAAAGCAATGGCGTTGTACTTTGGCATAGGGATTGGTTGGACTTCCTTAAGCAAGATAAGATGAACATAAGCATTTCGTACGATGGCAGATGCCAAGACGTAATGCGTGGACATAAGGTGGATGTGGAACGGTCGATTGGAGCATTAGCAGAAGCGCATATTGGGTTTGGTGTTATCACGGTAATTGGTGAGCATAATGTAAAGGATTTGTGCGGTTTATACGATGACATGAAGACTGCAGGTGTAAAGTATTGGCAATTTAATACCATTTTCCCATCGCCGAGAAGTAGTTTTATTCCCACAAACATGGCACGAGATTATCAGCATAGCGTGTTTGAGTTGTTCTGTAAATGGGCTGAAGACCCAGAGCCGATAAGTATAAGGAACTTTGAGGAGTTCATACCATACATGGTTGGTGCAGGCCATTACTTTTGCACGTTTTCAGGCAGTTGTCATGAAGAGTATATTTCAGTTACCACAGATGGCGATATTGCGGTGTGTGATAGGTGGTTCGACCATTATGCTGGGAACATTAACGATTTTAGTAGCATAGATGAAGTGTTCAGTAGCCCTTGGAGACTGCAAATGGCAGAAGCTAAAAGGCAAAGGATTGAGAGGTGCAAGCAGTTAGGATGTCCGTTTACAGATTTGTGTCAAGGCGGATGCCCACGGAATGCATTGGACAGTGGTGATATAAATATGCCGTCCAAAGAAGATTGTTACGAGCGGGCTTCATTTATCGCTGGAGTGGTTAAAGGCGTAGAGAGATACGAGCCAAGCAATATAAGTAATCCGATACTTGCTTCCATATATGCGAGGTATGGGATACGTAACACCAGAATGGTAGGGAGGATTGGCGTATGAGAGACATAACATTGATTGTAAAGCCAACCCACCGATGCAATTTGGCTTGTCCATATTGTTACGATAGGATAAACAGAGCAAATTGGTCAGATATGGATTTGTCCACAGTTGAGCACACAGCAAAGCTGTTTGCAGGTAGGATTGCAGAATGGATATGGCACGGTGGCGAGCCTTTACTGATGGGTGTTGATTGGTTGAAAGAAGCGTCAGGGATTGTGAGGAAGTATGATGCCGATGCGAGGATAGAGATACAAACAAATGGCACATTGATTGATGAGCAAGCAGTACAGTTCTTTAAGGAGTACAATATTCATCCGGGCTTGAGTTTCGATGGTATCTTAAATGAGTATACACGTAAAGATACAGGCAAGTTGTTATCCGTATTCCGTTTGTTGGAGCAAAACGATATCAATTTCGGTGTGATACAAGTTATAACGCCTGAGAGGGTCGACCATATCGTAGAAGAGTACGAGTACTTTAAGCGGTTACATGTGGCAGTGCAGATGAACTTTGAGTTTGGAGCACATGGCAATCCCAATTCGGCAAATGTTGAAGGTAAGAAGATGGCAGAAGGAGTGCTTAATTTCTTTGACTATTGGATTTATGATAAGGTGGAGCCGCAGCCGTCAGAGATGTTGCAAGATTGGTTAGGCCGTTTAATAGGGTATGGCAGGCGGTTCTGTGAAAATGTAGGATGTGCTGGAAGGTGGTTCGGTATCCATCCCGATGGTACTTTAATGCCGTGTGGTAGGGATTGGACACAAGAGGTGTTTTTCGGAAACGTAAATGAGTATGATAATATAGAAGATATCTATAAGCATGAAAACTTTGTGCGCTTTGTACAGGGACAAGCAGAGAAGTTTGAGCATTGCAAAGGATGTCCGTTTTTCGAGGAATGCATGGGAGGATGTCCGGGCAAGGCATGGAGTTACTGGGGGAAGTTCGATAAGCCAGCAGAGGATATTTGTATAGCTACAAAATTGATTTTTACAGGGATGTTCAACCGTTTGTCCGAATTGGATATTGAAGAGCATCCAGAGAAGTATAACCCGATTTTCTTGAGCTTCCTTGCAAAGGCTGGTTATCGCAGTATGAAAATGATACAGACAATAGGAGGTGCAGAATGCCTGAATTAACACCCAGATTAGGGTTGAAGAAGCCATTAGGGTCAGACCCTGTAAGTAGGGTTATGTTTAATGAGAATTACGACATTATCGATGAGAAGGTTGCTACAGTTGATGATTTAAGCATGCATGTAAATGACACTACTAACCCACATAATGTAACAGCAGAGCAAGTGTTTAGTGTTGGAGGTATCCCACATGGGGAAGAGTTACCAGAAAGTGCTGCTCCGTATTCACTGTTTTACAAAATTGATGTAAAGAAGTTGTTCATTTATGATGCTGAGTTGCAGGAATGGGTGGAATTGTAAAGGAGGTGTACAATGCCGGATGCAAGTATAGCCGAATATGGATTGGCAATTTTTGCTATAGCGATGCTTGGTTACGTGCTGGTAAAAGTGTTAGTGCAACCCAAGGGCGATAAGAATGTAGGAACATCACAAGAGTTGGTACAGGTAATTGAAAATAACACTGCTGTGATGCGTGAACTGATGGACGTGATACGTGAGCTACAGGTTGAGATGGCAAGGCAGCAAGTGAAGTTGGACGAAATATTAGATGCAGCAAGACACGTAAGGAGGCGTCCAGATGACAGAAAATAAATTTTCAAAGAAGGTCGTACGCTGGATTATTACACTTAATGCTTTGTTTGTAGTAGCGGTATTAGTTCTTTATTGGCATACAGGTTCAGAGCCAGCAACGTTAATCGCGAGTTGGTTTGCTTTTACCACAGGTGAGCTGTGGGCATTAGCAGGAATAAAGAGAGAAGAGACAAGGAAGGGAGGGAGCAACGATGAAGGTGTGCATTGATCCTGGCCATGGTGGAAGCCAGCCTGGGGCAGTAGGGTATTTCGGGACGAAAGAAAAGGATATTACGCTTCAGGTTGCTTTACAGCTCAGAGATGTACTTAAAAATGCGGGCGTGGAAGTGGTAATGACAAGGGAGATAGATAAGGATGTGAGAACAGCCAAGCAACCAAATGAGCTACAAGCAAGGTGTGATGTAGCGAATAACTCCAAGGCCGATGTATTTGTGTCGGTACATTGCAACGCGTCAGATGATAGAACAGCCCATGGAACAGAAACATGGTATTATCCGAAAGACGCTAAGAGCAAGACTTTAGCACAGTTCATTCAAACAGAGTTGGTGAAGCAAATCGGTCTAAGGGATAGAGGAGTGAAGCAGGGTAAGTATTACGTAACAAGGTATACAAAAATGCCAGCCGTGTTGGTGGAGTTGGCGTTTATCAGTAATCCCGAGGAGGAGGTATTATTAAGAAATAAGGCGTTCCAAAGGAAGTGTGCAGTAGGGATAGCTAACGGCATATTGCTTTTCTTTGGAATGCCTAAGGTGAAGGAGGAGTCGGCCATGAAAGATGTACCGCAGACACATTGGGCGTACAAGTACATAAAAGAGTTGTACGATTTGGGAATTGTGCAGGGCGATGAAAAAGGATATTTCTATCCAGACAAGCCAGCTACAAAGGGAGAAGTAGCAACGATGATAGCAAAGATGTATGAAAAAATAAAAGGGGGGAGATAAGATGCATGATGCGGTTCTAAGATTGTTGTATGACATTATTGCGGTGTTAGTGCCGATACTTGTGGCGTACCTGGTGGCATGGATACAGAAGAAGCTGGGCTCGGAGAAGGTGCAGAAGATAATATATGAACTGGAGACAAAGAAGGAATTGGCCCGAATTGCTGTAATGTTTGTTCAGCAGGCATATAAGGATTTAGGTGGCCCTGAGAAATACGAAAGAGCAGCAGAGTGGCTAAGTGACATGTCAGATTATATGGGCTTAGATTTAACGCCGGAAGAAATTAAGGCACTAATCGAAGCGGCACTGAAGGAACTCAAAGCTCAATTTGGCGAAGCATGGGACGAAATTAAAGGAGAATGATAGTTATGGCTGAAATCATGTTAACCACACTCGTTGGCTTTACCGTTGGTTTTATATTCGCTTTCTTACGGTTACCGATCCCTGCTCCAGCAACGTTTTCAGGTGTAATGGGTATCGTTGGCTTATTCATGGGGTTCATAGTCGCTAATTTCTTGTTCAAGCAATAACGCCGCCTATTCTTTAATATAGGCGTTGCCCTCCGAGGTGCTCCCTCCCTCCTACTCGGAGGGCATTTCATTTTACTATTGATTTTTCAAAAAAAATACTATATAATATGCTTATACCATCCAAAAGGAGGGATGAATACATGGTAAGAGTGAAGTTAGATTTACCGAAGTTAAGGGCGGCAAGAGCTTACAAGGGTTACACGAAGCGAGAGGTATCGGACATGCTCGGTTACGTAGGAGATGTTTACGGAGCTATCGAGAACGGAAAGTACCGCATGACACTTGACATGATCAACCGCATTTGCGCTGTGCTGGAAATCGATCCACGGGACATTTTGGTATTCGAAGAGGAGGGACAACAATGAAAACGTTAGCAGAGTTTGTGAATTTCATGAACGATGAAGAAACAACGACACTGACTGTTCACGTCATCAATTGCCCTGACATCGGAGCTTACGTAAAGATGTTAGATGAACTGGGATTTACCTTTACTTACATCGACGGAGACTCATGCGAGGCAGAGCTTGAAGGCGAGTATGCAAAAGTGTTTGAAGTAATGCGTATGCTTGAGCAGGAAGGGTTTGCGTGGTAGCCATGGCGTTACGTGTAAGCAGTGCAGGAGCATGTCCAAGAAGAATTGAGCTTGAGGCTTGGGGTGTAGAAGGGCTTCCATTGTGGGAAGGTTCAGAGCGAGCGTTTGCTGAAGGTAACATGCATGAGCAGTCCATATTGGAGTGGGCATGCGAGTACTTACCAAATGGGCCGTATGTGGTACATAGCCAGCAGAAGGAAGTTACTATTTTCTACCATGATAAGGAGTTACTGGTCGGACACATTGATGGATTAGCTACTAATAATGAAGGTGTAACAGTATTGCTTGAAGCAAAGGCTTTAGCAAAGAGGGCATTTACAGAGATACGAGAAAAAGGATTGAGAGAAGCGCATCCGCAGTATTTTACGCAAGTGCAGTTGTACTTGTATGCGTTGGGGCTGGAAAAAGGGTATTTGATAGCACGGAATAAGGATACTCCAAAGACGAGGTTCTGGGATCACCTTATTGAAGAAGTCGTTTACGATGCCGAGTTTGTAGAGGCCGAGCTAAAGCGGTTGGAGGAGTTGGCAATTAAGATTGAACAAGGCGTTGAGATTGAGCCACCGTATAATCCCGAGGATAATTGGCAGTGTAGACAGCCATGGTGTCCGTATACAGAAAAGTGCTTCCCAGAGTACTATAAAAACTCCAAACAGCCTAAAATAGCAAAAGTGGATATGGAATTATCAGCGTTGGTCGAACAGTACGTTGAGCTTGGCGAAGAGATATCCGAAATGCAAGAGATAAGAGAAGGGATAAAGGAGCAAATCATGGAGCGAGTAGGAAGCGAACCCGTAATAGCTGGCGAGTATGTGGTTTATACCAAGGAGCGCATTACCGAGACAATAGATACCAAGAAAGTGCGGGAGGTAGTCCCAGCTGAAGTGTTGCAAGGTTTAATGAAGGTTTCAAGGTCGCAGGTATTGTATGTCAAGCCTGCGGCTGAAGAATAAAGGAGGGATAACGATGGACAGTATCGTAAAGTACAAGTCTGAGAGTGGCGAGGAAGTTTCTTTAAGTGTAGACATTATCAAGCGTTATTTGGTGTCGGGGGACCCGAGCAAGGTTACCGACCAAGAGGTCATGATGTTTCTCAAGCTGTGTCAGTATCAGAAGCTCAATCCGTTCCTTAACGAGGCGTACCTTGTGAAGTTCGGTAATGAGCCAGCACAAATAATTGTAGGTAAAGACGTGTTTATGCGGCGGTTATCTAACAGTCCGTTAGTTGAAGGTTACCAAGCAGGTATCATTGTTCGTAAGAAAGGTTCGGACGAGGTTCAGTATAGGAATGGGACATTCTACGTACCGGGTGAGGAGCAGTTGCTTGGAGGCTGGAGCAAGATTTGGCGTAAAGGTTGGAAGGAGCCAGTAGAGCATTCTGTTAGCTTGCATGAGTATATCAAGTTTAATGCCAATAATCAGCCACAGGCTGGATGGAAGAAGGCGGCAACGCAAATCCGAAAAGTTGCACTTGTCCAGAATGCACGTGAAGTAGTCCCTGACTTGAGACAACTCTACGTTCCCGAAGAAATGCAGGTGGATGAAGAGCAACTACAACATATTGATGTAGAATATAGCATTTCAGAAGGGGCTGAAGAAATCGAAGGGCAAAGCATCGAAGGGCAAAGCATCGAAGGGCAAAACGTTGAAGAGCAAAGGAATGAAGAACACGCTACCGTGATAGAACAACCAACGGAAACATATGTAAATACACGCCGAACTATAACCGAGAAACAAGCAAAACGTTTATTTGCTATTGCAAGAGGACAAAGGCAGATAATTGACGAGGTGCTTCAGAAATACGGTTACGAACACACCTACGATATAAGCAGAGACGATTACGAAATTATATGCACCGAAGTTCAACAGCTGGTAAGCCAACTCGAAGAGCGAGCCGACGCACCGCAAAATAAGACCATTATAAAAGAAGTCCGAGAAATCGCACATACGCAAGGGTTAGAAGAAACCGAACCATTAGACGAACAAATACTCGAAGAATTGGAAGAAGAGCTACCCTTTTAACTAAGTCAACGAACACATAAAATGGGAGGAAGACAAGATTTTTCTATCTTCCTCCCATTTTTTTGTATCCATGAAAAATGCGTTTTTCTTAAAATTCATTTAATATTAAAAACAGCGAACTCATATATAATAAAACTAACACTCGAACAAGAGGAGGGATGAAAGATGAAGAAAGAAAGAAAGGAAGCAATTCAAACAGTAGCTCAGCACATACACGATGTGCTGAGCGAGATCGAGAGGGGAATTGTAGAAGAAGGTTTTAAGCCCGAGTACAGCGATGTATTCCTGAACATTCAAACATGCGCATATGACATCGTGAGCTTCATGTCCGAAAAAGCCTTCGCCAAGTTGCGTGAACAAGAGCAAGCGATCGAATACGCACTCGAAGATTTCGAAAATGGGATCAGCGACAACATTGCACAAACACTTGAACCGATCGTTAAAGGAATGGATCGTGCCGCCAAAAGGATGTTAGAGGCGAATTACAAAATACAAAACTACAACAAAAACAAAGATCAAGCAGACAAGTTAGTTCAGTTCTATATTGCCGTAGATAAGGAAGTTAGCAAAAATCTGGTCTCCTTCATTTCGGATTTAGAAAAGATATTGAAAAATGATCCGAAAATTTAATATTCATTTAATATCAAATGACGGCATACACGATATAATAGAATTAGAAGAAAAGAAAAAGGAGGGAGCAGAAATGAGGAAGGAAGAAAGAACACAAACAAGAACAGAAGGAGGAAGGGACATGAGGATCGAAAGGAAGGAAGCAGAGCAGTTGGTAAGCGAGAAGTTCAACACGAGTAGTGTAAGGCTGATTGGTAAGTTAGTAGCACGTTCGATTTCGAAGGCAGAGCTAAGGACAGCAAAAAGGTTCTTAGGCGATCAATACGAACAATTAGCACTGCAGATCATCGAGGACGTATTAGACGAAGTTAGCAATGCCGCATTTGAAGAACTCGGGAGATTGAGCAACCGTTATGACAGAACCATAAAGAACTTCCTAATTGAGAAATATCAACTCCGATTACACGTATCCAATCTTTTGGAGGAAGGAGACCCAAGCAAGTATTTAGTAGAAATGGCACAAATGGATTTCGCTATCGTTACAGCGATGACCGATACTTATACCAAAGTAGAAAAAGAATTTTGGACCAATGCGAACCTGAGCAGATTAGAGCGAATTTATAGCAAAAATGCGGAAGAAAGGATGAGACTTGAAGGGATGTTTTTAGCGGTGTTCGATACTCTACATAGCGAATTAGCAAAAGCGATCGGCGAATTGGAAGTAGCACTGAGCGAAGCACAGAGGGATATCGGATACTTTGTAAAGGAGGAGGGGCGTTAGCCCCTCCCTTAAAAAAAGGAGGGAGAAGAAATGAGAAGCGAAGACAAGATCCAAATAAAGAAAGGAATTGTAACAAGAAGATTAGGAGCAATAATGAGCAGAGGAATTATCAGAGCGACAAAACAAGTAACTATGAATTGTGAGCAGTATTGCTCTGAACCGTTATTAGCAGAGGCAATTATGTCCCACGTAATAGAAACATTGAGCTATGTAGCATTTTCGAAGCTGGGAGAAGTTCAGGACGGCATAGAAGAAGCTTTAAGGAGGTTCGCTGAAGAGGTTGACGAAGATGGGAGGCATAATTGGAAGTATCACGAAGAAGCAATTTTGCTTGGTAGGCAAATCGATGAAACGGTAAAAGAGGAACTCAAAAAGAAGCTGACGGAAATGTATACGACAGAAGATCTTCAGCAGTACATATGGTGGGACCCCGACGAAGAGGTTGACTTTAACGACAGAGCAGTACGGGCATTTGTGCTCGACGAAATCGAATGGGCTATTAAGCAACACTTCTTTAACTTCGTGGAGTACGCCATAGATAAGATGTTCAGGGAGGTAGGGTTAGTACCCTACCTCCCTGAAAGGAGGTAACGGACATGAAGGTAGTAAAGAAGACCGAGAGGGGAGTAATAATTCAGTTGGCTCATTACACATCTAACGGTAAGGATTGGGTAGCAGAGATCGAAGACACGGACTGGCAATACGGATTTAAGCGAACGTTCCTTAACCCCGAGAAGGATTGGAGCGCATCAGGAAAAACCGGTTGGAGCTATTATGAGTTGTGGAACGGAAGGGTTTATGAAGTCAACGAACCATATAAAGGGCGCTGGTTTTTTCAGGTCATTAACGGCGAATGCCTCGAGATTAGCAGGGAAGATGTTTTGGAATATATCGAGCAAAAGCACCTCGGACTGACCAAAGCCGACGCTACCGAAACAAAGCAACCAATACTCGTGAACGAAGATGACGAGGTGTACGAAGAAAATGACCAAGGCATATTGAACCGTGCTCAACCAACAAAAAAAGAAAATGGAAAAGCAGAGTACCTGATATCATCGAAGAGGACATATGCCGTCTTATCGCAGGGTGAAAAAGGCATATGGAAGCTTTGTCTTTACCTTGGAGGCGCCGCACGATTTGCCCCAAAATGCGTCAATGTAGAAACGAAGCCACAATTAGAGTTCCAACGTGTGAAAGACGTCGTAAACGTTTACGACGCCATAAGCAAATAAAGGAGGGAAACAAAATGCGAAAAGACACAAAAAGAATTGAATTTAACCACAAGGAAGCTTTAAACGGACAGCGAACAACAACACTGCCAGGCTGGGGTTTGTTTTATGGGGATTTTGTAAACGCTGAAGAGCGGACAATTTACGGCTGGCTTGTGCCTACAAAACAAAAGTTTGAAGAGTTAAACTTAAAGCCTGGTGAAGTGGCTTATCCGTGCGTAGCTCATTATGTGCCAGAAAATGAAAAAGAAGAAAAACATTTATTGCATTGCATCAGAACAGGCGAGGAGTGGATATGGGCGCATAGATTCCTGTTTATGTGGTGGAAAACATTTGATGTAGAGCTCAGAGACTGGACAAAAGAGGTTTACACTGTCAAAGTAACAGAAGAAGAGCAGTTAAAAGGGTGGAATCATGCGGATTTAGGCGAAGATGGGGACTTCTATGCTGAATTGGCAGAAATCGAAGTTACCGGAATGAGCGACGATGACGAAATAACTCGAGTTACACTACAAGGGATATTCGAAGATGTAGACGGAGAACGTGAAGAAACTACAATGAATGTGCTACTTAGCAACGGGCAATTTTACGTTAAGCAATTACGTGAAAAAGAATTAATGTTATCTGACATCGTGAATGCGGGATGGGATTTTTGGGACTTGCTATGATAAGGGAGGCGAGCACAATGAAGGGTTGGACAATCGAAGAAGTAGACAAGTACGTTGCGATGGTTAAAAACATGATGCTCATTTTAGGCGAGATACCAACCGGCATTGTAAAGCATTTTCGAGAAGCACTTAAGAATTCGCCGCATAACGTTAAGGTTACGTTCTATAAGCGCCTCAAAGCTGAATGCCCTGAAGCTTTACCTTACTTCTTTGTAATGGAGGTAAATCGATGAAGAAGAAGGGAGGGGACGGAGATCTCCTCCGTCCCCTTAAGGAGGTGACACATTATGAGGAAGGGAGCATCGGGCTTAAGGGAGGAAGGGGCTGTGAAAGGAAGGTGGTGTGCTCCCATAAATATATTATAGCATACCCATGCCTTATAATAGAAGAAAAGGGAGGGGATGAGTAATGGATTTTCAGCAAGCCGTTAAACAAGTACTTCAGATGTTCGCCGGACAGCAAAACATGTTAGTTGTTCCTCGTGAGCTTATCGATTTCGTCGGCTCGGTAGAAGGGGCAGTGCTACTCAACCAAATGCTTTATTGGAGTTCACGCACTGAAGATGGCGAATTTTGGAAGACATACGAGCAATGGACAGAAGAAACGTCCTTATCAGAATACCAAGTGCGCAAATACGCAAAGAAGTTTCAGGAGATGGGATTTTTAACGGTAACATTCAAAAAGGTAAACGGAACGCCGATGCTACACTATAAGGTTGATTTAGGAGCGCTGATCGATCAGCTTACTGAAGCGCTTAATTCGAAGAGTGGACCCTTAAAAAACTCAACGGTCGAGGGTGAAAAAATTAAAGGGTCGAACCTTAAAAAACTTCAGGGTCATATATATCATAGATTACAAACAAAGATTACTAATAAAGATATATATACGCAAAGTTCTCAAAGCGAAAATTCAAACGTTCAAGCAGAAGAACAGCCTATAATCGATTTGCTTACCTTAGTTCAGCCAACCAAATCGAGAGCCGACGTTGAGAAAGAGCAAGCTCCGAAACTTGACCCGGTGCAAAAGGATCGGTTCGAGGAATTTTGGAAGTTGTATCCCCGAAAGCGCAACAAATATGACGCTATGCGAGCATGGGAGGTGATAAAGCCTGACAGTGAGCTATTCGAGCAAATCATGTCAGGCTTGAGAAAAGCCGTGAATTCGAAAGAATGGAAGCAAGACGATGGGCGCTATATTCCTTATCCAGCCACATGGTTAAGAAAATGCCGCTGGCTGGATGAGTACGAAGAGGAAGAGGAGCAGTTTGACAGATGGAAAATCCTTTTAAGTCAACGAGAAAAGGAGGGGAGCAAAAATGACAAAGAGCGAGCAGGACGAATTGAAAGCGAGGCTTGAAGATATAGCGGGCGAACTTGGGAATATGGCAGATTACCCTGCAATAGGGGACTACCAAAAGATGGCACGGCGATTGATCGAAACGAGCATCAGTTCGACATTAGAGCGTTACGGCGACGATTTCGAGGTTTTAGAGGAAAATATCGAGGAAGCCATATCCATATTTACCGAAGACATTTTTAACGAGCTCAGGCATTTGGCGGAACAAATAGGATGCTTAAGCGAGAGCGAACTAACTTACAAAGAGGCGTCTGAAAAAGTTTTGGAGTTGTGCATGAAATTCGAAGACGAGATGAGACACGAAATAGCAAATAGGATTAAAAGCGTACCGGTATTAATGGGGTGCGCAGTTGCATTAAGGCACGTATCGGACTATATATATGATACAGTAAGGTTGTAATGTGCCGATGATCGAGAAGGGAGGGAGCACAATGAAGGTTTACGTGAATACCGAAGTGTACGGGAGAATAAATGGCATGGAGCATTTGATTTTGGCGGTAGATGATAAGAGCAAAAAGGAATTGGAAGGTAAATACATTTCGAAGCAAGGGTTTATAACCATGTTCCGGGATTTGGCAAAAATAAAGATCGATAGGTTAATTGTGCATACATGGGTTAAAGATGACGTACCAGATTGGCGCATTTTGATACATTGCTCATTCATAGACAAGGGCGATTTTACACGCTTATTACCACATAAGCCCACGCTCATTTTGAACTGCTATGACGATGTCCCCGAAGGTAAAGAAAGCGAATATATAGAGGTAAGACGGATAGCACAATAAGCGAAATGCCTGAAAAATTTAATATTCATTTAATATCATTTCGGAGGAACACATATATAATAAAACTATGAAGATGAAGAAGGAGGGAGCAAGAATGAGGAAGGGCAAAAGCAGATTTTTAGTGATCAGAGGGAACGTTGTAAAGGTAAGAGGAGACCTTCAGGAATTCGTTGTCAGGTTTGACGAAGTTCAGATGTTCAAAGGTGAGACGATCCAAGAGCGAGCATCGGTATTTCAGCGAAATGAATGGGTAGAGGGAGTAGTAAAAGTAAAAGACGTGGCGCTTATCGAAGATCATACTTACGGAGTACCAAGGACATATGTAGATGTTACCTTAACAAGCACACAACCATTTAACCTTGGGATCAATCCGGTAATGCTATTTTACTTAGGCGAAAGCGAAGACAACGGAGCTACCTTTGAGGTAGCTCTATAATTGAGAGGAGGGGAGTACAATGAAGGTATTAGAATTGGAAGGCAAGCTTGTTAGGGCGAAAGGGGATTTAAGCGAGTTTACGGTGAGGTTTGAAAAGAACGTGAAATACATGAGAAAAGAGCGGTTATACAGCGACGCATCCTTATTCCAAGACCGTGATTGGGTACGTGGCGTGATAAGGATAAAAGACATTGACATTGTAGTAGACTGGAGCGGTGAAGAACCAAAAGGTGTTTTAGAAGTAACGTTTACAGCAAATAGGCGTTTAGATTTGGATTTGAATCCAGTAGTTCTTTTCTACCTTGCCGAAGACGAAGAACCCAGTACGTTTGAGGTAGCTGTATGAACGAAGAAGATTTAGAACAAAAAATGGAGCTTAGCAAAAAACGTTTTGAACGCATGATGGAACTGCTACAAAACGCACCTGTGGTGGAATACAAAATACTTGACCCGTCTATGTGCATTTGGGAGTACCGTCAATGTGAAATATGTGGCAAGGAGGAGGTGATTGAAGAACCGGATTTTGGAGCACAAATAAAACGTATGCGGTACGATGTGCGTGAATGTTACAAGATCGTTCACGGTAGAAGATTATTACGGGAAAGCGGATTACAAGGAGAGGAGGTGAGGCATACATTCGAAGATGCTACCGTGGACGATTGGAACAGGGAGGTGATAACGAAGCTGAAAGAATGGACACCGATCGGGGGGAGAGGACTAATCCTCTCCTCCCATCGCACGAAATTAAACCCATTAGGCAATGGTACGGGTAAATCATACATGCTTCATGCTTTAACGCACAAATTATGTATGGAGGGTTATGCGTGTAAATACGGTAGAACCGTTGATTTTCTCGCTGAACTAAGAAAAGCATACGACAGCGATGACGGATCCGAATATGAAATCACGCAGAGGTATATTGATTGTGATGTGTTACTTTGGGATGACCTTGGCAAAGAAAACATACGTTCAGATTGGGCGCCAGAGCGATTTTACTATGTAATAGATAGACGAGTAACGCTTAAAAGACCTTTGGTTATTAGCACCAATTTAACCATTGCGGAGATCGAAGAGCACTTTGGCAAAGACAACTTCGGTCCTGCAATTACAAGCAGGCTTTTAGGGTCATGTGATATACTTTTTTTAGACGGACCAGACAGACGTTTAACGTTGTAGAAAGGAGAATGCGTATGTTTTTTTGACGCAGGTAACGGGGTGTTCTTAAACGTAGAGGCAATTAGCAGTTTCGTCGTCGTGAGTGATTTCGGGGAGACTGGAGAGGAGCAATGGTACGTTCGAGCTTACGGTTATTTTCAACTACCTGACAATTTCGTAGCACCTGACGGAGCCATAGTAATAGGACCATTCAACACAAAGCAAGAAGCCATTAAAGTTATTGTGGAAGCAGACGAAGAGATTGTATTTGAGGTTGAAAAAGATGGAGTACCACATTAAAGCGGAGCATAGCGTAATAACGGTAACGTTAGAAGACAACAAAGAAATCGAAAAGCCTATTTACCTCGTTTCAGATGTGCACTTCGATAGCGTGGCATGTGATCGAGACACTTTGAAAAGACACCTTGATAAAGCACTGAGCGAAGATGCTTTTATAGTACTTGGTGGTGATTGGTTTGACGCAATGCAGGGTAAGTTTGACCCGAGGCGTAATTTGGATGAGTTGCGTCCAGAGTATCGCTGTGAGAAGTATTTCGACGTGGTGGTGGAAGATAGCGCAGAGTTTCTAAAGCCATATGCGAAAAACATTATTGCTGTAACGCAAGGCAATCATGAGCTGGCTGTTAGAAAAAACTCCAATACCGATTTGTGCGATAGGTTGGTATTTCATTTACGTTTGGCTGGCAGCCGTGCGGTAACGGGTAAGTGGAAGGGCTGGTTCAGATTTCGCTTTTCCGTTAAAGGCCATTATTCATCGTTAAAGATGTATTATGCTCATTCAGCGGCAGGTGCAAATGCTCCAGTAACTCGAGGCGTGATAGCCACAAACAGGCAAGCGGTGTATGAACCCGATGCCGATATTGTGTGGAATGGCCATACCCACACAGCGTACCTTGTACCGATTGTCCGAGATAGGTTGAGCAATAAGGGGAGAGTTTACCAAGACATTGGCTGGTATGTGAGAACACCGGGATATAAACGTGATTGGCAAGAAGACGATTCGTTTATAGCGCAGAAAGGGTATGGGCCACAGCCAGTTGGATGTGCGAAGGTGGATATTTACGCTGGGTACAAGGGTTTTCCGAGGGTACATATGAACTTGGAGATAGAGGCATGAACAGCAAGCGCAAAGGCAAGCGAGGAGAACTTGAGCTTGCAAAGAAACTCCAAGAGTATGGCTTTAATACGAGAAGGGGACAGCAATATTCGGGTCTGGGAGGTGATGACGTAGTTGGGCTTGAGGGTATTCACATTGAGTGTAAGAGAGTGGAGCGATTAAATGTTTATGATGCTATGGAACAAGCTATAAAAGATGCCCAAGCAGATGAGCTACCAGCAGTATTTTGGCGTAAGAACAAGAAGGAGTGGCTTGTTACGATGACTTTGAGCGATTGGATTGAGCTTTATAAAGGCTGGTTGTGGAGCGATAAAAATGTTTAATGGGATCAATGGCATCATAAAGGCGTCGTAAAGGCGTCATATGCGCCACAAATGCGCCAAGTTCGAGAAGTTTTAGAGTCTGACACGCTATCTCATAGAAAGGGCGAGGTATATAGGATTATGAGTGATTACAAGTTTATATCAGCCGATAGTATGGAAATTGTGAACAGAGAAAGGAAACAAGAGATAATGAAGAGACAGAGTGCGCACGATTATGTTTTTTGCCCCGAATGCGGTGCGAGAGTGGTTCACGAAAGTGGCTGCGTTACTTGCCCAGTTTGTGGTTGGGCGTTGTGTAGTTAAACCTTCTAAAGGAGTGTTAAAATGTGTTAGTGGATAACAATTCTGACATCAAGGTAATTTGTGGAGATTGTCTTGATGTAATGGCTTTCATGGACGCAGAAAGCGTTGATAGCATTGTTACTGACCCACCTTATGGTTTGTCATTTATGGGCAAAGACTGGGATCACGGTGTTCCAGGCACGCATTTTTGGAAAGAAGCATTGCGTGTAGCAAAACCAGGAACACATTTATTAGCTTTCGGAGGCACAAGAACGTTTCACAGATTAGCAGTTGCTATTGAAGATGCTGGTTGGGAAATCAGAGATACAATAATGTGGGTTTATGGAGAAGGTTTTCCCAAATCGCACGATGTTAGCAAAGCGATTGACAAAATGGCTGGGACAAAGAGAGAGGTTATCGGTGTTGTTCATAAAAAATATAAAACCAAGAACGGAACCACATTTGGAGGACGCCCTATGGCTGAATACTGGAATCAAAAAACTGCTCCTGCAACTCCTGAGGCTAAACAATGGGAAGGCTGGGGTACAGCCCTCAAGCCTGCATGGGAACCTGTCATTGTCGCACGGAAGCCACTAGAGGGCACGGTTGCCAACAATGTGTTGAAGTGGGGTACAGGTGCGCTGAACATTGATGGGTGTAGGATTGGGGACGAAGAAATCAAAACAAACGGACGTGGTAATATGTCAGGCTCGACGCCTATCGTGCCTCAATCAATGTTATACGTTGGGGGTACGCATATTGGACGTTTCCCCGCCAACCTCATTCACGATGGCAGTGATGAAGTGCTGGAACTGTTCCCGTACACTAAATCAGGTTCGATAAATGGAACATATAATAATACAATTATGGCACAATCAAATGGAAATAGGAATGGTAAGCCAATACAT
>Ga0208938_1000272_pt1 | contig 44836 bp, 45 predicted proteins | sample AD_UKC125_MetaG_FD_184434 | JGI IMG/M metagenome (GOLD analysis project Ga0208938, IMG submission 184434) | Active sludge microbial communities of municipal wastewater-treating anaerobic digesters from USA - AD_UKC125_MetaG (SPAdes) (version 2) | ecosystem: Engineered > Bioreactor > Anaerobic >... | reverse complement strand
CGCAAATGCGATGGCGAACCTGGCGTCAAAACCCTCTGGCTGGGCTTCGCGCGACTGCGAGACTTCGTCCGGGGAGTCGAACATATGCGTTCAATTTATGAAAAATGAGTTGTGTGTAAGGGTATGGCTCTGACCGTGTTTCAACTCAACCTGTTGCCCTATGCCCACGGGGCAGTAAATTACCTGCGGCTACCTTCGGTGGAGGCGGCGGCGGAATACCGGCGCAGCCGGGTGGTAGCAAACCCAGTGTTCGGCAAGACGCATTACACTGGCCGCATCGCGGTGCTGCATATAGACGGCAACCACAGCTACGAGAACGTCAGCGCCGACATCGCTGCCTGGGCAAGTCTGGTACAACCGAGCGGCTGGATAGTCATTGACGATTACCTCTGGCCGTATGGAGATGGGCCAAAGCAGGCTGCAAATGAATTTCTATTCAATTCGCAGCCAAAGGTTGAATGTGCCTTTTTCATGGGAGGGGCACTATTCATCAAGCTGAAACAGGACCCTGTCCATGATGACCTTCGACTCACTGTCTGAAATCACGGGACCACTATACTCGAGTGTCCAGACGTTGGTATTCATGCGATTGCGCTGGCATACGCCGAACGTGGTTCAGTAAGGTGAGCAAACGATTTCGCTGATACGATCGACGATCTTGTGTTCAAGATCAGGATAAATCGGCAGGCACAGAATCTGTTTGGCAATGCTCGTCGCCACCGGCAGGTTGGCAGGATCTGCCGAGGCAATTCCCCGGTACATCGGGAGGTCACTGATCAGAGGATGAAAATAGCGTCGGACGTGAATGTTCCGGCTTCGGAATCTGTCGTAAAGCTGGTCGCGTGAAAGCGGGTACTCCGGGCCAATCAGTATCGGGAAATAGCCGCCATTCGGCTTGACCCCGTCGGCTGCCACCAGGCAGCGTATGCCCGCGACTCTCGCCAGAGCATCGCGGTAGCGGCTGTCAATGCGCATGCGCGCGGCTATGGCCTGATCAATGTGTTTGAGTTGCAGCAAGCCGAGGGCGGCCTGGAACTCACTCATCTTCCCGTTGATGCCCGGAGCCACGACCGTGACTTCGTCGGCAAAACCGAAATTCTTGAGGTAATCGATGCGCTGCTTGAGCTTCGCGTCATGACAGATGATGGCACCACCTTCGAAGGTGTTGAACACCTTGGTCGCGTGGAAGCTCAGCATGGCCAGATCGCCCTGTTCAAGCAACGAGTGCCGGTCAACCGACACACCGAAAGCATGCGCCGCATCGTAGATCAGTTTCAGTCCGTAGCTGTCTGCGATCTGCTGCAGGCGCAGGCTGGCGCAAGGATTACCGTAACAATGCACGGGCAGGATGGCGGTGGTGCGCGGGGTGATTGCCGCCTCGACGAGTTCCTCATCAAGATTGCAGGTATCCCTTCGGATATCGACGAATACCGGTTTGATACCGTTCCACAACAGGGTGTGTGTCGTGGCGGCGAACGTGTACGGCGTGGTGATGACCTCGCCGGTGATCCGCAGCGCCTGCAGCGCGGTCATCAGCGCCAGCGTGCCGTTGGTGAACAGGCAGACGTGCGGAACGCCCAGATATTGTCGAAGCGCCTCCTCGAACTGTTGGTGGAATGGACCGCCGTTGGTGAGCCGCCGGCTTGCCCAGATCTCTTCCAGATAGGGGAGAAACTCTTCCAGCGGGGGCAGGTACGGCCGGGTAAGGAATATGGGCTGCTCTGGCATGAGTTCCGGGGCTGGTGGTCGCGACTCGCGTCACCTCATTATGCACGCGATGACGCGAATTGGAATACTCCTCGATTCGCGCCACCATTGCCATGCCCCGGCCACTCAGGCAATCAGATGGAAATCGCCATGATCAAGGGTCGGGTGGGTCGAGATACCGACCAGCGCGATCTCCACTGCAGCGCCGCTGCCACTGCCATCGGCATCATAATACAGCGAACCGCTGGTGGTGTTATAGACGATCCGGTCATCCGCATCGTGCCCCTTGATGGCGCCGGCGGCAGCCCAGAACTGCTCGACGCCCAGATCGCCGGTTGACCCACCGAGCGCCGTGAACACCAACAGGCTGAGGTCGATATGATCGGTCCCTGCCTGGAAATCGATCAGGGTATCCTTGTTGCTCGCCGCATTCGGAGCCGTATTGAACACAAACGCATCCGCGCCACCACTGCCCGTCAGCGTATCGTTGCCCTGCCCCCCAATCAGCGTATCGTCACCGCTGCCGCCGACGATCCGGTCAGCGCCGCTGCCACCATCGATCTGGTCGGCATAGGCCGTTCCGGTCAGGAGGTTCGCGCCGGCGTTACCGACCAGAGTCATCGCGTTGCCCACCGCCAGTGCATCGACATTGAGGGCAACGGTGCCGGTGGTCGTCGCAACCGTACCGGTGCCGGTGCCAAGCACCACCCGCTCGATGCCACTGTCGCCCGCGTACAGCTTCAGGGTACCGGCGGTAGTGTCAGCGAAACGCACTTCGTCGATCCCCGTGCTGCCGGTATCGGCGAACTCGGCCGCCGTATGTTCGGAGGCACGCGAGATCAGATAGAGGTCGGAACCCTCGCCGCCGTTCATGCTGTCGGTACCGGCCAGCCCCTTCAAAAGATCGGCACCGTCGCCGCCCTCGATCCGATCGCCATAGGTCGTTCCGGTCAGGATATTGGCACCGGCATTGCCAACCAATGTGATGCCTTTGAGCACTGCGGACACATCGATATTGAGGGCGGCCGTGCCCGTGGTATCCGCTACCGCGTCACTGCCGGTGCCAAGGACCACCCGTTCGAAGCCAACGTCCCCGGCATACAATTTCAGCGTACCGGCGCTGGTGGCCGTGAAACGAAGCTCGTCCACACCGACGTTGCCGGTATCGGCGATCTCCGCCGCCAGATGATCGGAGGCCAGGGCAATCAGGTAGAGGTCGGAACCCTCGCCGCCATTCATGCTGTCGTTACCGATTCCACCCATCAATACGTCAGCGCCACCGCCACCCTCGATCCGGTCGGCGTACGCGCTTCCGGTCAGGACGTTCGCGCCGGCATTGCCGACCAGGGTGATGCCTTTGGTTACCGCCGACGCATCGACATTGAGGGCGGCAGTGCCGGTGGTCGTCGCTACGGCGCCGGTGCCGGTGCCCAGCACCACCCGCTCGATGCCCTTGTCGTTGGCATGGAGGGTCAGCGTGCTGGCGCTGGAGGCCGTGAAACGCAGTTCGTCAACACCGCTGCCGCCCGTATCGTTGATCTCTGTGGAAACATGCTCGGAGGCCAGTGCGATCAGATAGAGATCAGAACCCGCGCCGCCATTCATGCTGTCAACGCCGTCCCCACCGATCAGGATGTCGTCACCGCTGCCGCCATCAATCTGGTCAGCGTATGCCGTTCCGGTCAGAACGTTCGCGCCGGCATTGCCGATCATGGCGACACCATTGGACAGTGACGAAGCATCAACATTGAGAGCAGCCGTGCCGGTCGTCGTCGCCGCAGCGCCTGTGCCGGTGCCAAGAACCACCCGTTCGATGCCACTGTCCCCCGCGTACAGTTTCAGGGTAGCGGCGCTGGCGGCCGCAAAACGCACTTCGTCAACCCCGGCACTGCCGCTATCGGTGATCTCCGCCGATAGATGCTCGGAAGCAAGCGCGATCAGGTAGATGTCGGAACCTTCGCCACCATCCATGCTGTCAACCCCAGCCAGGCCGTTCAAGACGTCGACGCCGCCGCCGCCCTCGATCCGGTCAGCGTAGGCTGTCCCAGTGAGGATGTTGGCACCATCGTTACCGACCAGGGTGATGGCCTTGGTCAGGGCCGACGCGTCGACATTGAGGGCAGCCGTGCCGGTGGTCGTCGCCACCGCACCGGTCCCTGTGCCAAGCACCACCTGCTCGATGCCTCTGTCACCCGTAAACAACTTCAGCGTGCCGGCGCTGGTGGCCGCAAACCGCACCTCGTCGACACCCGTGCTGCCGCTGTCGGCGATCTCTGCAGCCGCATGCTCGGAAGCAGCCCCGATCAGGTAGATGTCGGAGCCCTCGCCACCGTTCATGGTGTCGATACCGGCCTGGCCATTCAACACGTTGTTTCCGCTGTTACCGGTAATGATGTTGGCCAGTGTGTTGCCAGTGCCCATAAGGTCGGCGGTGCCCTCCAGTTGCAGGTTCTCGACATTGGCCGACAAAGCCCAGGAAGCCGATGCCCGTACCAGATCTGTGCCACCCGTGGCACTGCTTTCAGTCACGACATCACCGCTGTCGTCAACCAGGTAGACATCGTCACCACTCCCGCCCAGCATTTGGTCGACGCCAGTGCCACCATCAAGCAGATCATTGCCCAAACCGGCGTTCAGCGTGTCGTTGCCGCCAAGGCCATAAAGTCGGTCAATACCGGAGGTACCGTTCAGGGTGTTGGCAGCGTCATCACCGTTGAGTGTCAGCCCGGTACAGGGAATCGCGCTGATCGAGTAACTGCCTGTGGACAGTGCATCGCCCTTGGCTGCCAGGTAATGGGTTCCGCTCGCCGTCGCGGTATAGATGATCTGCGAATCGGTGGTCGACGTACTTGCATCATCATTCTGGGTGATTACCGTCAGGGTTGAGCCATAGAGTTCAAGGTACGGATCGAGAGCCCCGCCAACGCGTTTGAGGTTGAACACATAGGTATAACCCGCAGTCAGGCTGACCTTGAAGAGGTCGCCATCGGACGCCGTCTCGATGACCCCGGATACTGCGCCACCGCCGACGGTAACCAACCCGCGCGTCGCGGTGGTCATCGTGTAATCGTCAGGGACCACGACGACGTCATCGTTACGGATGGTACCCGTGGCGCTTGAGGTACCCAGGACCAGCCCCGACGAAGGACTGGTCAGACTGACGGTCAAGCCCTCGTCAGACTCCACCTGCGTGTCGCCGGCAATGAAAATCTGGATCGCTTTTGCCGTTTCGCCGGCCTGAAAAGTGATACTACCCGTGGTCACACCGGAAAAGTCGGCAGCAGTGGCCGCGGACACGCCGGATCCGGCCACTCGCCAGTTAACGGTTTGCACCGTACTGCTCGCTGCACTGAGGCTGACGTTGAAGACATAGGCGGTCGACCCGCTATTACCTTCGAACACCGACGGTGCGCTGGCCGCAATCGACACCGTGACGGGGTCCAGGGCAACACCGGAGCCATCCGACAACTCGCTGGCGGACTTCGTCACGTTCGAGAACACAAAGGTCTCGACATCCTTGACGATGTCCGAACCGGTAGCGCTGCCGACAAAGGTGAAACCCTGGCCGACAATATAGGAGAAGCTGTAATCGGAGAACGCGCCTGAAAACACCACCGTGTCGTTACCCGTTCCCCCATCAAGAAGGTCGTTGCCGGACCCCGCCACGAGAACATCGTCACCGCCTCCTCCCGACAGCGAATCATTCCCCATGCCGCCGTCGAGAGAGTTGTTCAGGGTGTTACCGCTGATCGTGTCGGCACCGGCGCCACCGACCGCATTTTCGATAGAGCAGGTGTACGCGATCGCAATGTTGTTGGTCATGCTGTTGCATGAGGAATAGGCACCTGGCGCGAGATCGATGGTGCTGGAGGTAGACCATCCGCTCAGGTCAAGCGTATCAGTACCCGCGGAGTCGTAAATCGTCAGGATCGGGTGGAGGTTTACCGCAAAATTGTAGATCGCGGACAAAGCACCGAAATCCGTGCTGTTAAATCCATAGGTGGTGTTGCCTGTACGCGTTGTCGTCTCGGCACCATACATGGCCTGCAGGGCCATGATGTCGTTGAGCATCGGCGTTTGGGGTGAATAAAGTCTTCCGTCGGCACCGATCCAGTCAGCCCAGGCCACCAGACCTACGCCACTGGTCGAACCCGAACCCCAGTTGGGTCCGAAATAGGACATCACGGAATAGACGCCACTATCCTGGTAACTCGACGGCGTCCAGGTGCCTGATCCGTTGTAATCGCCCATGTGATCCAGGCCGAGAGCATGCCCTGTCTCATGAATGTAGGTCAGGAAGGAGTGTGCGCCAACCTGCGGCGCCATCAAGTCCGCATAAGCACGGTTGAACCACACACTGCCGGTCGTCGGCAGATAGGCATGGGCATAGCCAATACCGGTGGTGCTTGTTCCGTATTCGATATTCGACGAACCGGAGCTGACTTCGAGGAAGTCCGGAGCGATGAGGTCATCCCAGGTTTGCAGTGCCAGCCTGGCGGCGGCCTGTTGAGTAGCATTCAGACCCTGGAATCCGGAGAGTTCTGCGCTGCCATAGATGCCGCTTGACGTTGTCGGGAAGGCGTACGTAATCGTACTTCCAGACCAATGATAGCCGGTATCGAGTTGAGCAAGAATTTGCTCTTGGGTCCAGGATGCTAGCGCCACAGTGCCACTCCTTCAAGTAAGAAGGCGGCAAGGTCGAGGGCGCTCAGGAGATACCCAGCAAACTGCGCTGAATCTATGCAACCCGGCCGCCCTTCCCGAAATTCAGGTGAGGGCCCTCGGCTTTGCGTCCGGAGATTTCTCCCCGTTTGCCTTTGGATAAGATGTTGCTCAGCTTACACCTTATGCTCATCCTGTCAATACCCTGACGCATGTTTTCTCGCTGCTCGCCGACGGTCAGGTGCGGCAAAATACCGAAATCGGCTCGCCCGGGGTAAGATGTGGTCCAATGATCACCACCACCTACCGCGATTGCCCAGGACGCCGGCACCACCGCAGCCGCCAGAGAGAATCGATCGAGTTCTCGCGCGGCCCGCACCTGGACATGGGGCCGCCGCCTGGATTGGCGAGACCAGGAAGGGAGGCGTGTGCGGAAAGCAACGGTTGAGTCGCTCAAGAACGCCGTCGCGCTTGCCTACAGCCAAACCGACGCAGCACCGCGTGTCGTCGCCAAAGGGCGCGGACTGGTGGCCGAACAGATCATCGCCCGTGCTCATGAGCACGGGGTATATGTGCATGAATCCGCAGAGTTGGTGTCGCTGCTGATGCAGGTGGATCTCGATCAGCGTATCCCGCCACAACTTTACCTGGCAGTAGCCGAACTGCTGGCCTGGCTTTACCGGCTCGAGAATGGCTCTTCGCTACGGCCCGCACCACTCCTCACAGCCCCCACAGAAGAGAAGCCGGAACGGTGATGTTCGCGTGGTCGGTGACCCCGGCAGCGGTTTTGCTTTAAACTGCCGACTCCAGCTGATTCCGGAAGAACCAATGGAAGAAACTGACGTTCAGGCACAGGCAGAACAGACGCCGATTCGATTCGAGATCGAACGGCCTGAGGATTACGGTCAATACCTGCTGCATTCCAAAGCAGAGATCGTTGCTGTCCTGCGCGCGCTGATCGAGCGACGGGCACTGGTCAGCGTCTACTTCAACCAGGGCAGGTCCTTTCTGCTCACCTCGGTGCTGAATATCGATACGGCAAGCGGTTTCCTCATCCTCGAAGGCGGTCGTGAAGACACCATCAACAGTCAGGCCCTGCAGGCCGAGCAGCTTATTCTGACCGCCGCAGTGGATAAGGTGAAGGTGCAGTTCACCTTGCGCCATCTTTCCGAAACACGCAGCGCCGGACATCCGGCGTTCCGTGCCGAATTGCCTGACCAAGTGCTGCGACTGCAGCGGCGCGAGTATTTCAGACTCTCCACACCTGTCGCCAAACCGGTCAAGTTCGTCGCCACGCTCAGGCGTGCCGATGGTAGCACCCTGGTCCTGGAAGCATCGTTGCTCGACCTCAGCGGCGGCGGCGTTGGCCTGATGGCGACCCCCAGCCTGGCAGCGCTCCTCCAGCGCGGTGCCGTTCTGACCGACTGCAAGATGACGCTTCCTGACGAGGGCCTGCTGGTCGCCAACCTGTGCGTGCGCAACAAGTTTGACGTCACGACCAAGAGTGGTTCCCGCTACATTCGCGTCGGCTGCGAATTCATTTCCTTGCCGGGAGTGAGGATGAGCATGGTGCAACGCTATATCACACGTGTCGAGCGCGAGCGCAAAGCCCGGATCAGCGGCATGGGCTAGGGAGATGGATGTACTCCTAGAAAGCCAACCCTATCTATAGCAAGGCTTGAAGCAGGGCTGGCGCGGCGAGTGTCCGCACCGCCGCGCCTAGAGAACATAGCCCCTAGAAACCGATGGTCAGCAGGGCGTACGCTGCGACCACCGTACCCAGCATGGCCAGCCCGTAGCAAAGCAACTTGGCGCCGGTGCCAGCGTGAATACCGACATCGTGCAGACTGTGAAAGATGCGGTGGGCGGCGTGCCACAGGAAGAGTGCGATGACCGCGAAAACAAAGCCCTTGCCGATCCAGTTCTGGGCAAAGGCAAGCATGCGCGGATAGCTCATGGTATCCGGCGGCAGCAGCAGGCCAAGTGGAACCGCAATGCCGGTAATGAACACCAGCATCGGGCCGAACAGCGCCGACAACATGCCGCCGGCTCCGAACAGTGCCCAGAAAATCGGTGCGTTGGAACGTTTCAGCGTCGGTTTCATCGTGCCATCCCCCATACCAGAGCGAGCAATCCAAGACTGGCCGCAGCCGCGACGGCAAGCCCGCTGCCGGTAATTGCCCAAGCCGACAGACGCTGGCCGCCAACGACCACCGGGGGCATGGTCCGCGGCATGATCTTGAACCACGTGTACGTATGATAAGCGATGGCAACCAGTGCCAACAGGTGGAAACCGATGTACCACGGGTTCTTGAGCGCAGTGAGCCAGGCCGTCCAGGCGGCTTCTCCCTGCGACAGACGGACCAGACCGGTGAGCAGAATGGCGGCGTAGGCGGCGACAAACAGGGCCGTTCCCTCGTGAATCATGTACTCGACGAAGAAGGGATTCTTCCGCCACCAACCCTCCATGGAGCGAACATAGGGACGACGCTTGTTCACTTTGCACCTCCCTTCGGAGCAAGGAAACGCAGAAAATAGTCCATCGCACTATTGGTCTTGTTCTGGTTGACGGCGTTGGCCGGGTCAACATGTTTAGGACAGACCTCGGAGCAATAACCTACGGCCGTGCAGTTGAATACACCTTCTTCGGCATTGACCAGTTCCATCCGCTCGGCCTTGCCACCGTCGCGAGAATCGACGTTGTAGCGATGCAGCAAAGCGATCGCCGCCGGCCCGACAAAGCTCGAATTGAGGCCGAACTGCGGACAGGCTGCATAGCAGAGCAGGCAGTTGATACACGAACTGAACTGCTCGTAGGCATTCAATTGCTCGGGCGTCTGCAGGTACTCGCCCTGCGCCAAAGTACGCGCTTCCTTCGGGATAATGTAGGGCTGGATACTTTCCAGTTTCTCGATAAAACCTTCCATACCGATCACCAGATCGCGCTCGATCGGGAAATGCGCAAGGGCCTCGACCCGCACGCGGGCCGGATAATAGTCCCGCAGAAAAGTCTGGCAGGACAGGTTCGGTTCGCCATTGATCATCATCCCGCAGCTGCCGCAAATGGCCATCCGGCACGACCAGCGAAAGCTCAGCGAGCCGTCGAGGTAGTCCTTGATGTACTGCACCCCCTGCAGTACCGACATGTCGTCGGTAAACGGCACCTCGAAGACCTGCCGGTGCGGTTCCTTGTCCGTTTCGGGGTTGTAACGCAGAACTTCGATTTCGATCGTCTTCTGGTGTTCAGACATGGGACGCCTTCCTTTCCTGCTCGGCCTTTTCGCCTGCCGCACCGTAGGCGCGGGTACCTGGCTGGGACTTGGTGATCTTGACCGGGCCATAGTCGATGCGTGGCGCGCCGCCAGCGACATAATGCGCCTGCGAATGTTTCAGGAAGTTGACGTCGTCGCGCTGCTCGAAGCCGTCGAGCCGCTGGTGGGCACCACGCGACTCGCGCCGGTGCAGGGCCGAATAAGCCATCGTCTGCGCTACGTCAAGCTGGTACTCGAGTTCGATCGCCAGCAGCCATTCGGTGTTCCAGACGCTAGATTTGTCTTCCAGATTGACTTTCCCGAAGCGCTCCTTGAGTTCGTCGAGTTTGCTGCAGGTCTTCTGCATCGTTTCCGCCAAACGGTAGATTCCGCAGCCATCTTCCATGGTCTGCGCCATCTCCTTGCGCAAGGTGGCGATACGTTCGCTCCCGCCGGTTCTGGTTTTCAATGCAAGCACCCGTTGCTCGACGGCCTGCGCCTGCTTGTGCAGGCTCGCGGAATTTCCCGGCGCTACAGAGCGCGCAAAACCCGCCGCTTCGACGCCTGCCACCTTGCCAAAAACGCAGAGTTCGGACAGGGAATTCGAGCCGAGCCGGTTAGCACCGTGGATACCCACGCTGGAACACTCACCGGCGGCATAGAGACCAGCCAGCGGCGACGCACAGAGGCCGTCAACCAGAATGCCGCCCATGGTGTAATGCACCGCCGGGCGAACCGGTATCGGCGCGCGCGCCGGGTCGACACCGAGAAACTGCTCAGCCAGTTCGTAGATTTGCGGCAAGCGCTCACGCAGCTTGGCTTCGCCGAGATGGCGGAGATCGAGATGCACCACCGAACCGTGCTGCCCCTCGATGGTGCGACCCTTCTGTTGCTCGTACCAGAAGGCCTGGCTCAAGCGGTCGCGCGGCCCGAGTTCCATCGCCTTGTTCCGCGGCGTCGGCTCGGCCGGCCCAAGACCGTAGTCCTGAAGATAGCGATAGCCGTCCTTGTTAACCAGAAAGCCCCCCTCGCCACGACATGCTTCCGTAAACAGCAGGCCGGTACCCGGCATGCAGGTCGGGTGATACTGAACGAATTCCATGTCCCGCAGGGGTACCCCGTGCCGGTAGGCCAAAGCCATGCCGTCGCCAGTCACCACGCCGCCGTTGGTGTTCTCGCGGAAGACCCGCCCGGCGCCGCCAGTCGCAATGACCACCGATCTGGCCTCGACCAGAGTAAATTCACCGGAACCAATCTCGATCGCGACAACGCCCTGGACGCGACCGTCCTCGACCACCAGATCAACGCAGAAATGTTCGTCGAAACGCTTGATCGACGGGTATTTGATCGAGGTCTGGAACAGTGTGTGCAGCATATGAAAACCGGTCTTGTCAGCCGCAAACCAGGTACGCTCGATCTTCATGCCGCCAAAGGCACGCACATTGACGTGACCGTCCGGCGTACGGCTCCACGGACAACCCCAGTGCTCGAGTTGGGTCAATTCCTCGGCACAGTGCGCCACGAAGTACTCCACCACGTCCTGCTCGCAAAGCCAGTCGCCACCACCAACGGTATCATTGAAATGATAGTCGAGGCTGTCGGTCGGCAACTTGACCCCCGCCGACCCCCCTTCAGCGGCGACGGTATGGCTGCGCATTGGATACACCTTTGATACCAGAGCGATCCTGAGAGCCGGATCAGACTCGGCCACAGCGATCGCTGCCCGCAGGCCTGCCCCACCGCCGCCCACGATCACGACGTCTGCCTTGTATATCTCCACGCTTCATCCTTTCTCGTACCGGGCATCGCCGGCCACGATCATTGTCCGAAAAGTCAGGCCGCACCACAAACCCCGGCCAGACCCGCTGCTGATCTACCCGCCAGCTTGTCGCTCATGCCCTGTTTCGGCAACCTGTAGCGTCAACATCTGATACATGCCACCAAAGAAGCTCTGCTTGCCCATCGAGACGAAGCCCCCTGCCTTCGGGAGCCAGGCCGTGACCTCCTCGCTGAAGAGGTCGCGGGCAAAGGGTTCCAGCCGGTCGAGGACCGGCTTCCAGAAGTACCGTAGCGGGTTGAAACGGCTGGGCGGAGCATAGTCCACGATGGTCAACGTACCACCAGGACGAACAACCCGCAGGGCCTCGGCCAGCGTCCGCTCGCGTACGGCCTGCGGCTGCTCGTGCAACAAAAAAAACAACAGCGCCCGGTCAAAACTGGCATCGGCAAAACCCAATGCTGCAGAATCCATGCAGTGAAGTTTGATCGGTGCATCGCGTTCCAGCTTGCTGGCCAGATTCTCCAACTGGATCGGCAGGATATCGACGATTTCCAGCGACCCGTCCGAGGTTACACAGTCGGCCAGCCGCGGCGTCAGGTCACCGTACGCACAGGCAATCTGCAGTGTGCGCCCAGGCAAGCGGTGGCCGTAATCATGCAGCACCGCATTGCACAGGCGCTTGTAGTTACCCCAGAGAATCAGGTTCACCAGCCATTGCCGCTCGAAGACATGTACCGCGCGCGGATGAACATAGGCCCACCAATAGTGGGCCTGCAGGTAGTGCGGCACGACAGGGACGGCCTTCTTTACAGCCACACAGGTGGCCACAGGTCTATCGAAGCGATTTTTCATAATGGAGGATGCCAGGGTTTGCGTTCGGCAATATGCCTTTCGAGATCAGTGTGCCTGACCGGAGGTGCCGCATTGATTCCGCGCCGGCCGAGAAGTTCCTTGGTTGATATTCTTTTGATTCTCTGGCCTACCGTTTACCCGTTCTGAACTTGGGCATCCCGGGCCGTCAGGCCGTACCCTACCCGATCAATCGGCCGAACGCAACCGAGGCAACACGGCCAGGGCATTCAGCGTTGTGGCACGCGCCAGATCGTTGGCGTCGATGCCGCGTAACTCGGCCAGCACGGCGTTGATCCGCGGCAACTGCGCCGGCGTGTTCCGGCCACCCGCCAGCCACCCGGGCGGCATGTCCGGGGCATCAGTTTCAAGCACTATCGAAGCCAGAGGCAGCGTAGCGGCCAGGTGGCGAATACGCGTCGAGCCGGAGTAGGTCAGGGCACCGCCAAAGCCGAGTCGAAAACCCAACCGGACAAATTCGTCCGCCTGCTGGCGGCTACCGTTGAAGGCGTGAGCAATCCCACCCCGGACGGTGATGCGGCGCAGATACTTGAGCACCTGATCCACCGAGCGGCGCACGTGCAAGAGCACCGGCAGATCCGTTTCACGGGCAATCTTGAGTTGCTCGACGAAAAAATACTCCTGTTTCTCGACATCCGGATCAGCGACAAAGAAGTCAAGGCCAATTTCACCGACGGCAACCGGCCTTTGCGTTCCGTCTGAAGCACGCTGCAGCCACTCGCGCAATGCCTCCAGATCGGCCTCGCCAGCGGACTTGACGAAAAACGGATGGATACCGTAAGCCGGGACACATCCGGCATGACGCGCGCAGCATTCCCTGACTTCGGTGAAGCTCGCCACATCGACCGCCGGGACGAGCATGCTTGACACCCCAAATGCCCGTGCCATGGCAGCCACCTCGTCGCGGTCACCTGCAAATGCGGCCGCAGCAAGGTGGCAATGCGTGTCAATCAGCACGCCGAAGCTCAGTTCCGATCGTAGGATGCCTTACGACGCTCGAAGAAGGCGGCCAAACCCTCGTTAAAATCGGGATGCGCACCACAGGCTGCAAAGGCCCGCTGTTCGGCGTGCAGTTGAGTTTCCAGAGTGGTGTCCAGCGACTGATTCAACAAGGCTTTAGTGCGTGCGAATGCAGCGGCCGGACCGGCGGCCAGACGCTGTGCCAGACCCTCGGCGTCGGCCGTCAACTGTGCCAGCGGCACGACGCGATTGAGCAGCCCCAGTTCGCGAGCACACGTAGCGTCGAAGCGGTCGCCGAGGAGGGCAATCTCCATCGCCTGTTTGAGGCCGACCTGCCTCGGCAAGGACCAGGTCGCACCACCGTCTGGAGACAGGGCTATGTTGCTGTAGGCCAGAGTGAAGTAAGCATTGTCGGCTGCAACGACCAGATCACAGGCCATCATCAGCGACATTCCGAAGCCCGCAACGGCACCATGCACGGCGGCAATCACCGGCTTCGGCATGCCCTTGAGGCTGAGGATGGAGGTATGCGCGACGGCGATCATTTCTTCGAAGCGTATTTGCCGCTGCTGCGGCGACATCGCCAGTTGGTCGCGAAACCATTTGAGGTCGCCGCCGGCCATGAAATGATCGCCGGCGCCGCGCAACACGACCGCACGTACGTCGGGATCAAAAGCGGCGCGTGCTGTCGTCGTACGCAGGTCGTCGATCATCGCCAGATTGAGTACGTTGAGCGATTCCGGCCGGTTGAGGGTCAATGTGGCGACATGACCACTGACCTCGTAAATCACTGTGCTCATGCTGTTCTCCTGTATGCGCTTAAAGGAACCGGAAAGACAACTCGGGTGAGCGGCCGCTGATGATATCGGCCAAAGCAGCGCCCGAGCCGCAGGCCATTGTCCAGCCTAGCGTACCGTGGCCGGTGTTGAGGTAAAGATTGGGGATTGCCGAACGGCCGATGAGCGGCACGTTGGACGGCGTCGCCGGGCGCAGACCACACCAGAATACGGTCTCCCCGGCGGGACGCAAAGCTGGAAACAGTTCACCGGCCCGCAGCATCAGCGCAGTGCAACGCACCGGATTGAGTTCGGTATTGTAACCATTGAATTCGGCTGTTCCGGCGATTCGCAGGCGCTGGCCAAGACGCGAAAATACGAGTTTGTGACCGTCGTCTGTGAGACTGACGCTTGGCGCGACGCTGTCCTCGGTCAGCGGCACGGTAGCCGAATAGCCTTTGGCCGGATACACCGGCAGTCGCAGACCAAGCGGGCGCAGCAACAGCGGCGTGTAACTGCCGAGTGCGGCGACGTAGACGTCGGCCTGATGCTGCTTGCTGCCGACCTGCACGCCGTCGATCCGGCCCGCTGCGGTGTTCAACCGATCGACCGTGGCACCATAGTGAAAAACGACGCCGCGCGCCGCACAGCGGGCGGCAAGCTGCTGGGTGAAGCGATGCGCATCACCGGATTCGTCGGCTGCCGTATAGTCCGCGCCGACCAGCAGCGCGCGTGCCTCTGCTAGAGCCGGCTCGATGGCAATGCACTCGTCGACGCTCACCGTACGTCTCTCGCAGCCAAGCTCGCGCATCAGTACCGCCGCCTCGATGGCAGCAGCAAACTCGCGACGATCGGTATATACGTGCAGAATACCGCGTTCGAGATGGTCGTAAACCAGCGAGGTTTCGGCGCGCAGCGCCTGCAACTGGCGACGGCTGTAGAGCGCCAGGTTGACGATCTGGCGCATGTTGTCGCGCGTCCGCCGTGTGCTGCACTCGCGCAGAAAACGCAGACTCCAGTCCAGCAAGGCTGCATCCCAGCGAAGGCGGAACAACAGTGGCGCGTCCTCGCGCCGCATCCAGGACAAGGCACGCAGCGGAGCATGCGGGTTGGCCCACGGTTCGGCGTGCGAGACTGAAATCTGTCCGCCATTGGCAAAGCTGGTTTCCAGTCCTGCGGCAGGCTGACGATCAAGCACCGTCACCTGATGCCCCGCTTTGGCCAGATACCAGGCACTGGTGACGCCAACGACACCCGCACCGATCACCAGAACCTTCAAGCAGTGAGCCCCTGATCCCGAGTAATGCGCACGACTTCTGGAATGCGACGCACGCTGCGCATCAGACGCGCCAGGGAAGTACGACTGGCGACCTGCACCGTAAAGTGCAGCGTGGTGTACAGTCCCGGATGCTTTTCTTCCATATTGACGTGCTCGATGTTGGTGCCGGAACGTGATATCTCGGTGGCGATGCGTCCAAGAGCACCAACCGTGTTCTGTACCATGATCAGCAAGCGCACGCTGAACAGCTTGCCGGGCTCCGGTTCCCACTCGACGTCAAGCCACTTCGTCGGTTTGGCGCTACGCGCCTTGCGGATGGCCGGACAATCATGGGTATGGATGACCAGACCCTTGCCCTTCCAGATCGAGCCGATGATCGGATCGCCCGGGATCGGCTGGCAGCAGGGCGCAAACTGCACGGCCATGCCTTCGGTGCCACGAATGACCAGGGACGCCGGCGACTTGTCGGCCGGCTGTGGCGTATCCTCGCGCGCCAGCAGGCGACGGGCAACCACCCCGGCAAGGCGGAAGCCCAGCCCGATATCGGTGTACACTTCCTTGATCAGCTTGTTGCCGGAATCTCGCAGCACGTTCTTCCAACTTGAAACCGGTAGCTCAGAGGCAACCACGCCAAGCGTCCGCAACTCCTGGTTCAACATCTTCTCGCCAAGCGCGGTCGACTCGTCATGGTGTGCTGTTTTGAGGTAATGGCGGATCTTGCTGCGCGCCCTGCCAGTCTTGACGTGACTGATCCAGGCCACGCTCGGATGGGCATCGGCGGCAGTGACCACCTCGACCCGGTCACCGTTGGTCAGTTCGGTCGCCAATGGCATGAGCTTGAAATTGACCTGCGCAGCAACGCAGTGGTTGCCGATATCGGTATGCACCGCATACGCCAGATCGACCACCGTGGCACCGCGCGGCAGGGCGATGATCTTGCCTTTGGGCGTGAACACGTAGATCTCGTGCGGAAAGAGATCCACCTTGACGTGCTCGAAGAACTCGGACGAATCGCCGGTCGCACTCTGCAGGTCGAGCAGCGAGTGAAACCACTTGGTCGTCTTCTGCTGCAGTTCGGCACCGAAGTCCTCGCTGTCCTTGTACAGCCAATGCGAGGCAACGCCTTCCTGGGCGACATTGTCCATCGCCTCGGTGCGAATCTGCAGCTCGAATGGGGTGCCATGCGGACCGATTAGCGTAGTATGCAGCGACTGATAGCCGTTGGGCTTGGGAATCGCGATATAGTCCTTGAACTTCCCTGGCACTGGTTTATAGAGGCCGTGCAGCGCGCCAAGAGCGAGGTAGGCGGTGGGGACATCATTGACCAGCACTCGAAAGCCGTATACATCGAGCACCTGCGAGAATGACAGACGCTTGTCCAGCATCTTGCGATAGATCGAGTACAGCCCCTTCTCGCGACCGAACACCCGCGCCTCTATACCCGCCTCGTCCAGCTTGCCCGTGAGGCCTTCCAGGATTCGCGACAGCAACTCGCGACGGTTGCCACGTGCCGCCTTGAGCGCACGCGCCAGAACACGCGCGCGCATCGGATAAATCAGTTGAAACGAGAGATCCTGCAACTCGCGGAAAAGCTTGTTGAGGCCGAGCCGACTGGCGATCGGTGCGTAAATCTCCAGTGTCTCACGGGCGATACGGCGGCGCTTGTCGGCGCGGACGGCAGCCATCGTCTGCAGGTTGTGGTGGCGATCGGCAAGCTTGATCAGCACCACACGCAAATCGCGTGCCATGGCCATCAGCATCTTGCGGAAGTTTTCCGCCTGCGCCTCCTCGTGCGACTGGAACTCGATCTTGTCGAGCTTCGACAGTCCATCGACCAGGTCCGCGACCGGTTTGCCAAAGCGCTCGGCAATCTCGACCTTGCCCACCGACGTGTCCTCCATCACGTCGTGCAGCAGCGCCGCAACCACCCCCTCCACATCCATCTGCCATTCAGCGATCGCACCGGCAACCGCCAGGGGGTGAGTAATGTAGGGTTCTCCAGACAGGCGCAGCTGCCCACGATGCGCAGCCTCGCTGAACAGATACGCCTCCCGTACGACCTGAATTTCTTCGGGCGGAAGATAGCTCAGACTGTCGATGAAAACCTGATAAGCGGGATCGTCTTCTGGATGAGGCGACAGCGGGGCGTTGTCAGCCACCGGCAATTCACCGGACAGGCTGGCTACGGCAACCGGATCCCTGATCACACACTGCCCAACCGGTGGGGTGAAAGTCAGGCCTGACCGCGGTTGAGGACTTCCAGACCGACCCGGCCGCCGGCGATTTCGCGCAGCGCAATTACCGTCGGCTTGTCCCGACCCGGGTCGACCAGAGGTGATGCCCCAGCGGTGATCTGACGGGCGCGGTAAGTGGCCGCCAAGGTCATCTGAAAACGGTTCGGAATACGGTGCAGACAATCGTCTACGGTCACTCTTGCCATGCAAATCTCCCAGAAGAGTCAGAGCATTGTTGCGAACAGGATGGAATGGCGCCGTCGCTGCGCAGCGTAACGGAGACGTGCGGCGCGAATCACCGCCAACAGGTCGTGCAGCGCGCGCTGCAGATCGTCGTTGATAATAACATAGTCGAATTCGGCCACATGCCGCATCTCATCGCGCGCCGCGGCCACGCGCAGAGCGATCGTTGCGGCGCTGTCGGTGGCCCGCTCGCAAAGACGACGCTCCAGCGCGTCGAGCGAGGGCGGTAGAATGAACACGCCGATCGCCGCGGGGAACAATCGGCGCACCTGCTGCGCCCCCTGCCAGTCAATCTCAAGCAGCACGTCCTGGCCAACCTCCAAGGCCGACTCGATACCGCTCCTCGATGTGCCATAGTAGTTGCCATGCACTTGAGCCCATTCGATGAACTCATCCTTACGGACTTTTTCCAGAAAATCCTGCACGGCAACGAAATGATAGTGGACGCCGTCGCGTTCACCAGTTCGCGGGCTGCGCGTGCTGTGAGAAATGGACACACAGATTCCCGGATCGTTCTCCAGCAACAAGCGCACCAGAGTCGTCTTCCCGGCACCGGAAGGGGCCGTGACAATGTAGAGATGTCCGCTCATGGTTCCTTCGCCAGCGAATATATGGCTTCAATTGTACCTGCGGCGACATCGATTTTTGGCTCTCCTAGTCGCCGGCCGCGCCGATGGGCATGGACTGGCCCCGCGTTACAGACGAAAATTGCGGAATCGATCCGTTCACCGTGCGAGGAGCCCCTTGATGTTCCGATGGAATTTGATGCTGCACACTGCCCTACCGTTTGCCGCGCTATTGGCGACGAATGCCGGCGCGGCAGTGCCGCTCAAGATTCTCGGCTTTGACGACATGTCTTGCCGTGCCTGGTCTGCGTCGAAAGACGATGTCGAGCAACGAGCACTCTACGTCGCCTGGGTACGCGGCGTGCTCAGTGGTCACAACTACGCCAACCCAAGCCAGCAGGTTTCGGCGATTTCGAGTGGAACGGTCGAACAGCATATCAATCGCTATTGCACGGACAAACCGCTGGGGCAGTTCAGTGATGCGGCTTTTCGACTTAGCGACCAGTTTTCCGGTCGCAACGCCGCGATCACCAAGTAGAAAACGATCCACTCGTGCGGCTGTGCTGCGGCGACCTCTCCCTGGCAGAGACCCATAACTCGAGAGACTGACAGGGCATGCCGTCCCGCGATGGCAACCCCTGCCGAGTCCGGCAGGGGTGCATTCACCAGGTGGCAAATTGCCTAAGCTCCCCGGTTCCTTTATCCTTCCCCCTCCTCCCCCTGCCGGCGACCTGAACGCATGAGCATCAGCAAAAAATCCCCCCAAGAAGTCGAGAAAATGCGTGTTGCCGGCCGCCTGACGGCCGAGGTTCTCGACTTCATCGCGCCGCATGTCAGGTCGGGAGTCACCACTGGCGAGATCGACCAACTCTGTCACGACTATATCGTGAATGTTCAACGCTGCATCCCGGCGCCGCTCAACTATGCTCCACCCGGCTACAGACCTTATCCGAAGTCGATCTGCGCCTCGATCAACCATCAGGTCTGTCATGGCGTTCCCGGCGACCGTCAGCTCAAGAACGGTGACATAGTCAATCTCGACGTCACGGTAATCAGCGACGGTTACCACGGCGACAGCAGCCGCATGTTCCAGGTCGGCGAGACGTCGGTGCAGGCGCGCAGACTCTGCGAGGTTACTTTCGAATGCCTCTGGTTGGGCATCGCACAGGTCAGGGCGGGCGCCCACCTCGGTGACATCGGGCATGCAATCCAGCAACATGCGGAGCAATCGGGGTATTCGGTGGTCCGCGAGTTTTGTGGGCACGGCATCGGCGCGAAATTCCACGAAGAGCCGCAAGTCCTTCACTACGGTCGCCCAAATACCGGCATCAGACTCGAGTCCGGGATGGTGTTCACCATCGAGCCGATGATCAACGCCGGTAAAGCAGCGATCCGCACCATGGCCGACGGCTGGACCATCGTCACCAAAGACCATAGCCTGTCGGCGCAGTGGGAGCACACCATCCTCGTCACTGAAACGAGCTACGAAGTCCTCACCGTATCGGAGGGCACACGCCCCAAGCCCGACTGGATCAGATAGTGACCACGCGCACTGCCTCTTTCGACCGTCAGGCGCTCATTGCCTGTTGTCGGGCACGATTGCAGTCGGGTCAGAGAACGGGGCGTGAGCGCTATCTCTGCGAAGGTGATGCACCGCGCCTGTTGCGTGAGCGCTGCCAACTGATCGACGGCGTCCTCTGCGATTTGTGGCAGGCCCTGGAGTTGCCTTCCTCGCTGGCCTTGATCGCGGTTGGGGGCTACGGACGCGGCGAGTTGTATCCAGCCTCCGATGTCGATATCCTGATTCTGTTGCCGAATCCACCCGACGAGGCCTTGACCACCTCCCTTGAACGGGCAGTGGCTCTGTTCTACGACATCGGCCTGGAGATCGCCCCCAGCGTGCGAACTCTCGATGAGTGCAGGCGCGCCGCCCTGGACGACCTCACGATTCAGACTGCCTTGCTCGAAACACGTCTGCTTACCGGCAACAGCGCGGTCTTTCGGGAACTCTGCGAGCAACTCATGGAAGACCTTGAGCCGCAGGCCTTCTTCGAAGCCAAGCGCCTGGAACAGGACGAGCGCCACCGCCGTTATCAGGATTCACCGTACAGCCTCGAACCCAACTGCAAGGAGGCACCGGGGGGTTTGCGCGATCTGCAGACGATCCTGTGGATTGCTCGCGCTGCGGGCTATGGAAATTCCTGGGAAGATCTGGCCCAGCACGGTTTCATCACCCCGGCAGAAGAGCAGCAACTGCAGCGCAGCGTGAGTTTTCTGCAGCGTCTGCGAACCCGTCTGCACCTGCACGTCAACCGGCGCGAAGATCGCCTCCTCTTCGATTACCAGACGGCGCTTGCAGAACAGTTGGGGTTCGAGCCCACAGCCACCCGCCGCGCCAGCGAGCGACTGATGCAAGGCTATTATCGAACGGCCAAGGAGGTCACACAGATCAACACCATCCTGCTGCTGAACCTCGGCGCAGCGATATCGCCGCCACCGCAGCAGTTGCCGCAAGCGATCAATGAGCGCTTCCGCAACGCCTGCGATCTGCTTGATGTGGTCGACGAGGATCTCTTCGGCAGCAACCCTGGCGCCATGCTCGAGGCCTTTTTGTTGATGCAAAGGCATCCCCAGCTGCAGGGGATGACGGCGCGCACTTTGCGTGCCCTGTGGCATGCCCGCACGCTGATCGACGACAGCTTCCGCCGCTCTCCCGACAATCGTGCGTATTTCCTGGAGATCCTGAAACAACCGCGCGGGGTACTGCACGAACTCCGGCGCATGAACCAGTTCGGAGTGCTTGGCAGGTACCTGCCCAATTTCGGCAGGATTGTCGGCCAGATGCAGCATGACTTGTTCCACGTGTACACCGTCGACCAGCATAGCCTGCAGGTTCTGCGTAACCTGCGCCGCTTTCTCGCCGGCGAATTCGCTCACGAGTATCCGCTGTGCAGCGAGCTGATCAGCGATTTCCCACGTCCCTGGGTGCTCTACGTCGCAGCGCTGTTCCACGATATCGCCAAGGGGCGAGGTGGCGACCACTCGGAACTCGGTGCCGTCGATGCCGCGAAGTTCTGTGCAGATCACGGCATCGACGCTGAGGACAGCGAACTGATTGTCTGGTTGGTCCGGCGTCATCTGTTGATGTCCAGCGTTGCCCAGAAACAGGATATTGCCGACCCTGACGTCGTGGGCACATTTGCCGCGACAGTGAAGGACGAGCGACAACTGGTGGCCCTCTATCTGTTCACCGTCGCCGACATCCGTGGTACCAGTCCTAAAGTGTGGAACACATGGAAAGGCCAACTGCTTGAGCAGCTCTTCCGGAGCACCTGCCGGACCCTGCTCGCCGGCGGCCAAGTACCCGTCAGACAAGGACTCATCGAGGAGCGTCAACAGGAAGCGCTGCGCCTGCTGCGCTACTTCGCCCTCCCTGACGCGGTGCATCAACGCTTGTGGCGGCAACTCGACACGGTGTATTTCCTCCGTCATTCGGCGGAGGAAATCGCCTGGCACACGCGCGCCCTGCACTACCGGACTCGCGTCGAGGAACCGGTGGTCAAGGCACGCGTCACCCCGCAGGGCGAAGGGCTGGAAGTGATGATCTACACGCGCGACCAGCGCGACCTGTTTGCACGGCTGGTGGGGTTCTTCAGCCGTGCCGGTTACACCATCGTCGATGCCAAGATCCACACCACGCGTCACGGTTACGCGCTGGACAGTTTCATGCTGCTCGACCTCAGCGATCGCGGCAGCGACCGCGCGATGATCACCTACATCGAGCACGAGTTGAGCGCGCGCCTCAGTCGCCTCAGTCCACCGGAGGCGCCAGGCAGCGGGCGAATCTCGCGGCAGGTCAGGCACTTCCCGGTACAGCCGCTGGTCACCATCGAACCCGACGAAAAAGGCCTGCACTATGTGCTCTCGGTCAGCGCTGCCGATCGCCCCGGCCTGCTGTATACAGTTGCCATGACTTTGGCTGCACACAGTGCTAATCTGCACACGGCCAAGATTTCGACGCTCGGCGAACGGGTTGAAGATACCTTTCTGCTCAGCGGCGGAGACCTCGGCAACACCGCCAGCCGCATCAAGCTGGAAAGCGAGTTGCTGGAGCGACTCAAAATCTGAGCATGTTTGCGCACCGGCGGCACCCCGGGCTTTGCTGTACTTCAGAAAATCCCTGCGGCAGGCACCAAGGCGAATCGATGGCAGGGCAGACGATGGTTCAAAGTGTCGGTTTTTTTTACACACGTATCAGCCCCCCCCTTCCAGCAATTCGCAAAGCAAGGATAATGCAATGATTTAGTTGGTTGTCTTCTGGACACACAACGATTGGTACAGAATTTGCTTGATCTTTGACGAAACCTGACTCGGAGGCGCAAAACCCAGAGCCCAGATCGTCGCGATTCTGCCCATCGGGTAAAAGCGTGATGAAGTCCGCAAGTACTCCGCATGGTCAGCACTAAAATACATTGGTGCAGAAAAGAATCGGTCTCGGTATTGGCTTAAAGCCTGCAGCGGTGGAGACTGAAGTGAAATTCATCGGTTCATACCGGCGGGACGAGACAACTGACGAGGATGGCAAGATGGCTACCGAAAATGACGATACAAAGGAGCTGCTTTTGACACGGTTGAACCGCGTTCGGAGTCGTTCGGGAGAAGCTGCAATGAAGAGTACGGAAGCAGATGGCAACGCGCTACAGACCCTCGGGTCCTCGCCGACAAAAACAATGACCGGGGGGAACCCAGACCAGGTTGCCGCTGTGCAGCCTGACATCAGGAGAAGGCGCCTGGTTCGTGGTGCCGCGGCGGTTGCACCGATGGTCCTCACCTTGCGTAGTGGTGCGCTGGCGGCGGCATCCTGCACCGGAGCAAAAATCATCTCCATCGACAGCACTGGCCAGATCGATCCCGTAGGTCTCAATGATACCGACGTGTGCTTCACCGACCAGCAGGTGTGCCCAGGATATCCCCTGAGCGGCCCCACCAAGATCGAATCAGGAACTCGCGTCGGTCAAATCGCCCCGAGCCATCCCGGCGGTCCCTATGCTTGCGGCAACCTCAGGAGCACCAACGTGGCGATCCTCAGTTCAGCCAGCGCATCCTCCCTCACCGCCTGACGAGTTCTTGCGATGGGCCATTGCCCGGACAGGGAATGACCGGCGCCTGGACCCATCACGGCGGGCGGCTTCACGTTCCGTAAGGCAGACTCGATGATTCTGGTGTCAGCCGGTCGCAGACTGCTGTGGCAGGAGTGGGATGGTCATTACCTGGTCTTTCAACCTTCCTCGGCCGAAACCCACGTTTTCAATGAAACCACGGCATTGATTCTGCGCTGCCTGGAAGAAGGTCCGCTGTCGATAGCGGAGGCAAGAGCCTGGACCGAGGTCGCTCTCGACGCCGCGCCCGGCGAGTTGGGTGCCGACGAGTTCGACTTCGCGACGCGAAGACTTGAAGAACTGGGGCTGATTGAGTACCGGGACGAGACCATTGCCAGTCAATGATTATCGGTGACCTGAGTCGCCAGGAATGCCAGGAGATCCTGGCGGGCAAGGGGCTGGGCATTCAGTTCGGCCCCTTCAACCTCAGGATTCGCTCGAATCTCAAGTCTTTCGCGGCCGTCGCGTACCAGCTCTATGAGCCGTATCCCTTGCTCACGGCGGCGGTCATCAGCGACTTTCACGTCGATATGAACAGTCCACCCGGACTACGCCGCTGGCTACGTCCACAGGCCTGTTTCGCCATCGATGGACATTCCCCTTTCGCCCCCTACAACTTGGAGCATGCCTTTCCAGCCCTCGAATGGGGTATCAACTGGTGTGTAGCCACGCGCGCGCATCACTTGCTGATGCTGCATTCAGCGGTGGTCGAACGCAACGGCCAGGCGATCCTCTTCCCGGCCTGGCCTGGCCATGGCAAGTCCACACTGTGTACCGCACTGGTGCATTCGGGCTGGCGCCTGCTCTCCGACGAGTTCGGCCTGGTGCGGCCCGAGGATGGCATGTTGTTGCCCTTGCCGCGGCTGATTTCTCTGAAGAATGACTCCATCGACGTGATCAGACACTTCCGGCCGGAGGCGATCATTGGGCCATCCTTCCAGGCGACCCGCAAGGGCACAGTGGCGCACGTACGCCCCCCCGTGGACAGCATCCAGCGAGCACAGGAGCCGGCCAGACCCCGCTGCTTCGTCTTTCCACGCTGGATCGCCGGGGCGCCGTTCATACTGGAAGCCATGCCGAAGAGTCAGGCCTTCCTGATGGTCGCGACCAACGCCTTCAATTACGAGGTCCTGGACGAAATCTCCTTTCGTCTTGTCATCGACATGGTCAATAGCTGCGATTGCTACTCCCTGCGGTACTCCAACTTGGACGAAGCAATGGCTGGACTCGACGAATTGTCCCGTTCCTTCGATGCCTAAGCTGGCCAACGCAACCCAACGCGCGCAGAAACTGCTGCTCGAAGCCCTGAAGTCGCCGGAGAATCTGCCCGCGTTGCCGCCAGCCGACTGGGAGTTGCTGCTGCGCGTCGCGCGCCGCGCCAGGCTGCTCGGAAGGCTGGAGTCAGACCTATCGCGTGCGGGTCTGCTCGGGGACATCCCGCCCAGAGCGGCAAACCACTTGAAGGCCGCCCGCAACGTCATCGAGCATCGAAAAACCCTGGTGTCATGGGAAGTGAACCGCATCGTCTGGGCGCTCAAGGGCACCCAGGTGTCGCTGATCCTGCTCAAGGGGGCCGGCTATCTGCTGGCAGGGCTTCCCCCGGCACGTGGCCGGATCTTCGCTGACGTCGACCTCCTGGTACCCGAGGACCAGATCCGGGAAGTCGAGGACAGACTGGTCGGCCGCGGCTGGTTCAAGACACAGATCGACCCTTACGACGACCGATATTACCGTGTATGGATGCATGAAATCCCTCCGCTCCGTCATCAGGAGCGAGGCACCGAAATCGACATCCACCACCGACTCCTGCCGAGAACCAGCCACCTGAAATCCGACCCGGCGCCGCTGTTTGCGGCGGCGCTGCCGCTTGCCGAGCCACGCCTGCGTGTTCTCGCACCAACCGACATGGTGCTGCATGCGCTGGTGCATCTGTTTCTCGAGGGCGACCCGGACGAAGGTTTGCGCCTGCGCGATCTGGTCGATGTTCATGATCTGCTCTGCCACTTTGCTCAACAGCCCGGTTTCTGGGCCAGCCTGGTGGCACGCGCACGTGAACTGGGTTTCGAACGTCCTTTGTTTTACGGACTACAGCATGCGCAACGCCTGTTCGCCACGCCAGTCCCCGCCGAGACACTGCAAAACCTTGCGGACGCCGCGCCCCGCTGGCCAATCCGAAAACTGATGGAGGGCTTGATCAATCGGGCGCTGCTGCCCGGACATCCTGACCATCCCACCCGCTCGGCAAGTCTTGCCCGCTGGCTGATCTACGTGCGCGCCCACTGGTTACGGATGCCACCGATCCTGCTGACCCGGCATCTCTGGTTCAAGGCGTGGCTACGCTTTCGCGGCGTCCGCAAGCGCGTCGACCTAGCCCAACTCGACCTCAAACAGCAGTAGCCGGCAATCCGAGACGCTCGCCATGGCGCGGGTGCGAACATCGGAAGTCACTCACTGCATCATATGAGGCAAGTCGGGCAAGCCGTTACGACGAGCAACGGCAGCCTGCCGACGCAACAGGGAAACAAGCGGTCATTCCCCCTCGCAACGGGCGCAGGACGAGCGACGGTATGTAGAACAGCACGCCGTCGCCGGAAAACACCCCCGCCCTTGGATCAATCAGGCCACACCGGCAATGACTTCGGCGTAGAGATCGTGCTCGTCCGCGTCGAGCACGCGCACGCGCAGGAAATCTCCGGCCTCTGCGTCGAAAAAGTCGTTGAGGAAAACCAGTCCATCGATTTCCGGCGCGTCTGCGGTGGACCGGGCGATCGTTCCTTCATCGTCCACCTCGTCGACCAGGACCTCGATTTCACGCCCGATCTTCGCCGCCAGCAACTCCGCGGAAATATCTTCCTGCAATTCCATCAGACGCTGCCGGCGCTCTTCGCGAACCTCGTTCGGCACCGCGCCGGAAAAGTCGTTGGCGGCCGCACCGTCAACAGGAGAATAGGCAAAACAGCCGACGCGATCCAGACGAGCCTCGCTGATGAAAGCCAGCAGTTCTTCGAAATCGGCCTCGGTTTCACCGGGAAAACCGGTAATGAAGGTACTGCGAATCGTCAATTCGGGACAAACAGCCCGCCATGCGCGCAAGCGTTCGAGGTTATTCTCGGCACTTGCCGGACGCTTCATGGCCGTCAGGATACGCGCGCTGGCGTGCTGGAAGGGCACATCGAGATACGGTAGCAGCCTGCCCTCGGCCATCAACGGCACCAATGCATCTACACTGGGATACGGATAGACGTAATGCAAGCGTACCCAGATACCCAACTCCGCCAGGGCCTCGCAGAGTTCGCGCAGCCGGGTCCGGACCGGACGTCCGCCGACAAAGCCGGTTCGATACTTCACATCCACCCCGTAAGCACTGGTGTCCTGCGAGATCACCAGAAGTTCGCGCACACCCGCTTCGGCCAGCGTCCTGGCTTCCTGCAGCACGTCGCCGATCGGCCGGCTGACCAATGGGCCGCGCATCGCAGGAATGATGCAGAAGGTGCAACTGTGATTGCAGCCTTCGGCAATCTTCAGGTAGGCAAAATGCTGCGGTGTCAGTTTGATGCCCTGCGGAGGGAGCAGACTGGTGAACGGATCGTGCGGCTGCGGCAAATGGGCATGCACGTGTTGCAGCACCTCATCCGCCGCATGCGGACCGGTCACCGCCAGTACCTGCGGGTGTGCCTTGCGGATCACCTCTTCGCGGGCCCCCAGACAACCGGTGACGATCACTTTGCCGTTCGCGGTCAACGCCTCGCCGATGGCATCGAGCGACTCCTCGACAGCGGCATCGATGAAGCCGCAGGTATTGACCACCACCAGATCGGCACCTTCGTACGAAGACGAGATCAGATAACCCTCAGCACGCAGCCTGGTGAGAATCTGTTCCGAGTCAACAAGGGCTTTCGGGCATCCTAACGACACTACACCTATACTTTTCGGATTGGGCATGACAAACTGTTCAAATGGACAATCCGAAAGTATACAGCTATCTCCGATTCTCCGACCCGAAGCAGGCGGCGGGCAGTTCGGCCGATCGCCAGACGGCTTACGCTCAGCGCTGGGCGGCAGAGCGCGGCATGGTGCTCGACGAGGCGCTGTCGCTGCGTGACGAGGGACTATCTGCTTACCATCAGCGACACATCACCCAGGGCGCGCTGGGCGCGTTCCTGCGTGCCTGCGATGCCCGACTGATCGCCACCGGCTCCGTGCTGGTGGTCGAAGGGCTTGACCGGCTGTCACGCGCGGAGCCGGTGCTGGCCCAGGCGCAATTGGCGCAGATCATCAACGCCGGCATCACGGTGGTCACCGCCAGCGACGGACGGGAGTACAACCGGTCGAGCCTTAAGGCGCAGCCGATGGACCTGGTCTATTCGCTGCTGGTCATGATCCGGGCGCACGAAGAGTCCGATACCAAGAGCAAGCGGGTGAAGGCGGCGATCCGGCGCCAGTGTGTGGCCTGGCGGGCGGGGACCTATCGCGGGGTGATCCGCAACGGCAAGGATCCGAAGTGGGTGCGATGGACGGGGACCGGCTTCGAGCTGATCCCCGAGCGTGCCGAACCAATGCGCGCGGCGATCGCGCTGTTTTTGGCGGGCCACGGCGGCTATCGCGTCATGCGCGCGCTGCGCGAACAGGGATACACGGCGGACCAGGTGCCGACGACGTCGGGGACGCTGTACAAGGCGCTTAAGCGGCCGGATCTGATCGGCACCAAGACACTCTCGATCGATGGCGAGGAATGGGCGCTCGAAGGCTACTACCCTGCCCTGCTTAGCCCTGCCGAGTATCAGCAGTTGCAGGCAGCGAATCTGAACCGGGTGAAGCGCAAGGGCAAGGGCGAGTATCCCGGCTTGATCACCGGGCTAGGCTTGCTGTATTGCGGCTACTGTGGCGCGGCGGTGGTAGGACAGGCAGTGCTGGGCCGAAATCGGAAAGCGGATGGGACGCCGCAGGACGGGCATCGGCGGCTACTCTGTAGCGGGTTGAGCACAGGGGCCGGCTGCGACGTGGGCGGCAGCGTCTCGGTGGTCCCGGTCGAGAAAGCCCTGCTCGCTTTCTGCAGCGACCAGATCAATCTGTCGTCGCTGCAGGGCGCCGGTGATCATCTGGCCGCCGGCCGGTTGGCGATCGCGACAGCACGGCAACGGCTCATCGATCTGGGCGCACAGTTGGAGCGCGTGACGGCCGCACTGATCGCCGGCGAGGGTGGCGCTACGCCGATTGCGTTTGTCCGCGCGGCGCGCGACCTCGAAGCCCAGATCGCGGCCGCACGGAAAGAGGAATCGATTGCCGAAGCGGACCTGGCGAGCAGGAGCCGGCACAACCTGCCGGCGATCGCCGAACAATGGCGCCACCTGGTCACCGGCGCCCTGGCGCTGGACTACGACGCGCGGATGCAGGTCCGCCAGCTCGTCGCGGATACGTTTTCACGCATCGTGATCTATCACTGCGGTATCACGCCCGAGACAGGCAGCCCGCATATTGACCTGGTGCTGATGGCCAAAGGGGGAACGCCGAGGATGCTGCGGATTGACCGCAAGAGCGGCGCATGGGTGGCGCAGGAGTACGGATCGGGTTAGTCAAGCAGTGATCACCACTTGACGTGATCCTTGACCCACAGCGCCGCGCCCAACAACGCGGCCGCCACCGGGATCAGGATCTTGAAACCGGACACGACAAGCTTGCTGCCGCGCCACAGCAGGATCAGCTCGTCGATTGCGGCCTTGGTCCCGCGCTCTTCCGCGATGTGCTCGATCACTGAATCATGTGTGGCGCGAGATAACGCCTCGATGATATCCAGGCGCTCATGCAGATTGTCGGCCTCGGCGCGCCAGGTCTGGCGCCGCTCGGCGCCCTGCTCTTGATTTTCTTCGTCGGTCACTTTTGCTCCTGGTGATAAGTTATATCCACGTGATGGCCCCGGTAATCGACCCGTTGCCCATCAGGGCATGCGTTTTGGGGTTGTAGCTCAGATACCGCACAAAGCTGGCGCCGTAGTACGTCGGGAAGATAGACGCGAGGCTGTGCATGGCCACCGGGGTGAGAAGCTCGTAAGTGGTCGAGCCGCCGACCCAATAGACGTAAGCCTGCAGGACGTTGTTGGTCAGACGGATAGCCATGGCATTCAGATAGCTGCCCGTCAGGCCGGTCAGGACGTCGCCGGAGTGAACCATGTTCGGCATGAGCATGGATCCGACGACGCTGGTCGTGAAATAGACGGAGCCCTCGACGATGGTCGGCGCGGGTTGCGGGTCAGTCGACGGGACGCCGGTGTCGAACCCGGAGTTGTGCGCGGCGTCGGCGTAGTCCGGTGGCGTGGTGAAATCGCGCTCGACGGTCCATAGATGCAGCGACCCGTCGGTCTTGTACGTAAATCCCAGGCAATCGGTCTCGGTACCGCCCCCGCCGGCGTAGGTCGCGGTGCCGGTGCCCCATTGCCACCACTTCCCGGCGACGACATTAAACCCCACGTGATTGATGCGCGTCTCTACCAACCCATCGTAAATCGTGGAGTTCGCCCACTGGAAAACGTCGGTGGGAGCGCTGACCGCCAGGGTGCCGGAAATGTCGACAGTGGCAACCGTCAGAATGGCGCCGGCCCGGCAGAATCCGGTGTCGTAGTCTCCGTAACGGGTAATGCCGGACCCGCCGGAAAGGCTTTCGAAAAACCCGCGCATCAGCGCGATTTGTCGGCCGTCTGGCGAGGCTTGCACGCGCCAGATATCGTTGGTCTTGATTTTGGTGACGGAATGCTGCACGGCGCCGGACGACACCCCGCCGCTGTAATACTGGTAATCGGTGGAGCCGGTATAGGTGCGCTTCTGGGCGCCTGTGGCGGTCACCGAATTGGCGTGGGCGTCGGTGGTGGTAATCGTGACGGTGGCCAACACACCGAGCGAGACCGGCGCTACGTCCAGCGTGAACTCGCCATAGTTCCGAATCTCGAAAGTGTCGGACGAGTTGTCCCCCGACACGCGCGCGGCGCCGAGGATGCGCACCAGGCCATCATCCCCGACATGCAGCCATTGCGTGCTGGCCAGCTCGCCGCTCGACGACGGCGAGTAGCGGCCATGGTTGGACAGGATGACGTCGTCGCGGAACTCGTAGCCGGCAGAGGCATAGTCCGGGGGCAGCAGGCCAGCGGCCGGCGTGCCGGGCGCAGAGGGGTGCTTGAAGTACCGCGTGTGGCCGTTGCTCGGCGAAGAATAGCCGATCGGGGTGGCGACAGCGGCGCTGCTGTCAGGCGTGCGGATGCCCGTGCGCGTGCAGAGTCCATGGTAAGGCTGACCGACCGATAGCAGCTTGGACAAGTCGGTGCAGTTGCCGCTGTTGGCTTCGTCGGCGCCGGCGACGTTGTTGAGCAGCGCAGTGTGCTTGTTTGTGGTAGCCGGCAAGAGGCCCCAGGGGGCCAGCGTAAGGCGTACTTCGCCCAGGCCGCTATCCGTGACCAATCGAAACCGTTTGAGCCGCTTGCGGGGCTGCGCAGTGCCGTCGTTCGCGAATTCGCGGTCAGTCAGAATCGTCTCGTTGCCGGTGCGGTTGAGGCAGCAAGGGCTCGACCCGGTGACCCCGGAATCCCCGTCGGTCTTGAAATTCCAGTAGAAGGTGTAGCTGCCCTGGTTGAGCTTGATGGCTTTCAGGCGCTGCACGCAGGCGATGAGGCGCTGCGGGTAGAGGCGCGCGGTTTGCTTGGGGTGCCATTCGCGCGTGGAATGCGCGGATTCGAGAATCTGAATGTCGCTGCCGCCGGCAGCGGGCTCGGCATACGCCGCTGTTGCGGGCGCCGAGAAGTTGATGTGGATCGGCCCGAACGACAAGGACGGGCGGCCGGCTTCGAAGGTGGTGCGGCGTGGCCACTTGACCTGCAGGCGCACAATGCCGTCGCTGGAGACCACCGTATCGGACGCGGCATGCCAGGCGGTGTGATCCATCCACGAGCCGCTGTACTGCTGGGTCCACCAATGGCTGCTGAGGCAGACCGGCGTTTCGATGATCACCGGCGGCGAGCCGGGATCGTATTTGCCGACCCGGGCCGGGATGGTTGTGGCCAGCGCGGCGAAGGGGAGCACTTGGTTGCGCCGCGTCGTCGATCCGACCCCAGACTCCAGCGCCTGGCGCGAGCGCAGGATGTCGCCAGCCGACATCAGGAGGCCTGCGCGTTCGAGGCCGCGGTACCGACCCGTGCGGGAATCGCTGGCGTCGGCGCGGGCTGCGGCAGGCGCTTGTTGTGTTGCGTGCTCAGGCCGGCGGCAGTGGCGACCTGGTCGAGCGTGCGGATGATGTCGTCGGGCATGGCCAGATCACAGGGTAATGGTCAGCACGTCTTCGACCAGCGGCGCCGAGTACGCACTGCTCAGGGCGATCGCCGCCAGATCGCGTTCGACGGCTTCAACGCCGGGGAAGGTGATGGTCAGCACGTGGTCTTCGGCGGCGAGGTAGTTGAAATCGACGGACGCGGATCCGGATAGCGCGGTACTGGCGGGCGAGGATCCGCCGGGCGCGGTGGTCGGGGTTTCGGCGTGCGTGACGCCCGTTCCGGCGACCGAACAGATAGCGATGGAAAACTCGCTGACGGCGGCGCCGGTGTCGGTGGATAGACGGTGCGTGACAGATCGGCATTTGCCCTTGGCCGAGAGCCCCGGCACGCTGATGGCGATGGTCTGGCTGAGATCGATCGCGGGGTTGGCCGCAACGGCCGCCGAGACGGTGTTATGCCGATGCGAGGCCCAGATTTTGGTCTTGGCGACGGCGATCAGCGTTTCCATCGCCGCATCGGCGGCGGCGCGGTCGGTGTCCGGGGTCAGGGTCACGTCGGCGGCGGTGGTGTAGCCGCTGGCGGGGCTGGCGGTGTCTTGAGGCGGGATGCCGCTGATCGCGTTGGCGTAGAGCAGCATGGCGTGCTCGGCGGTGGCCAGCGGCGGGTATTCGCCAACCAGCGCACCCGATAGGCGGTCCTTGAGCAGGCCCACGGCGCTGATGCTGGCCGGGGCGGACACGGTGATGGTGTGGGTCTCTTCGATTTCCTGCGCGTAATCGAAGGAGACGATTGCCGAGAACCCCATGCACAGCAGGTAGTCGCTGGGGCCCGGCGTCCAACTGCCAATGGTAGTGCTCGGTAGCGGGGTGTAGGTGATCGATTCGACGGTGCCGCCGGCGGACTTGATCGCGGCTTCGACGGCACTGCGCTGTAACCACCAGTTGAGCGCGCTGGCGTGCGCGGCGATGGTGGCCTCGCTGACGTAGCTGTAGCTGACGGGCCAGCCTTCGGCTTTCACGCGCGGGAATCGATAGCCGAAATCGATATCGACCTGGTTGATGAAGCTCGCGCGGCTGGAGAGCGCGACCGCGAGCGACTCATCGATGAGGTGTGCGGCGGTAAACGTCAGGTCGGCGGTGCTGGCGGCTTCCCATGGGGTGAGCCGCAGCGCCAGGGCGGTGGTGAGGTCGAGCGAGGCGGGAACGGTCGACAGGCGGTCCTGCGCGCGCGACCAGCCGCGCGCGGCGGGGTCGAAAATCACCGGAGAGTGATAACCGTCGGGGATCGCGGTATCGATGGCGCCGGCGCTCATGCCCTCGACGACATTCTGCAGGTTGTCGGTGCAGCGCAGGCCGATGGTCTTGCGCACGAGATCGAGCGTCGGGGTATCGACGACGCCGGCGAACAGGCGTTGCACGCTCGCGGCGGTGCCGGTGGCGTTGTCGGCGATATCGATGGTGAGCGACTTGCCGACCCAGGCGGCGACGGTAAAACCGGTGCTGGTGGGCGGCCGCAGGGTCAGGTCAGCGATGCGGGCGCTATCCTCCTCGGCATCGATGCGGATTTCGCCCACCACCTGGCTGGTCACGTCGACGCTGTTCAGGATGACGACGGCGGTCCAGACGGCGGCACGGCCACCGGTGCCGGTGGTGCCGGGATAGGTCTCGCTCATAGCAGCCCGACCGCGTTACACGCGGCGCGCGAGGCGAGCAGCCAGACGGCGATGGCGAGCGCGGCCAGGGCAAGCAGAATCTCGTGCGGGTCGGGCATGGCTAGACTTCCTCGGCGGTGAGGGACCAATGCCAGCCGCCTTCGGTGCGTGAGCCGGATTCGCTCGGGCGATTGACCCAGCAGGTGAGCTGCGGGTAATACAGCACCTGGTAGCCGATGGCGCCGGTGACGGCGGCGACGGTGGCGACGTGCGAGACGATGGACACGTCGCTGTCCAGCACGCTGCCATCGGGCATCAGCGCCCAGGCCCACGGGGTGTGCCCGGAGTCGCTGCGCCGGGCGGCCGGCAAGGTGGCCTGGCGGCTGGCGTCGCAGGCGATGGCGCGCGGGACGATGCAGGCGACGACGAGCTGCCCGGCGGTGTCGAGCGTGGCGAGTCCGGGCGGGATCCAGCCACTGCCGGTGATGGTGGTGCGGGTCTTGCGCCATGTGGTCTGCTTGAGGCCGGTCCCGTCGACGGTGCGCAGGGTGGTCTCGCCGCCCATCGGCTCGTAGGTCTGTTCGAGGTCGAGCGCGGCGCGGTTGGGGATCTCGATCGTGCCAATCTTGAGGATGGCGGTCACCGGCGGCCGCCTTTCTGGAGGGCGACGCGGGCGAGCGAATGCTGCAGGCGGCCGAGGATGTCCTGATCAAAACTCGCCGGGAACGAGCCGAATCCCGGGAATTGCAATAAAGCGGGCATGCCGCTGCTCTGCGGCGGGCTGGGAGCGCGCGGCGCGGCGAAGTTCATTCGGCTGACCAGTCCGCCATCGGCGTAGCCTTTGAGTGCGGCCATGCCGATCTGGTTGATGCGCGTCAGCAGGGCGAGTGCGCCGGGCTGACTGACGACTTCCGAGCGGGTGACGAATTCGCGGGCGTGGACGATGCCGGCGGGCTGGTATTTGCCGCCGGGACCGGTGTATCCGCCGCCAGACAGGCCGGGCAACGGGGCGGCGTCGCCCCCGCTGCCGGTGCTGACGGTATTCACCGTGACGGTCACGGTTTTGTCCTGCAGCGCGTCGAGCTGCGCCTGGATGCTGGCAATGTTGGCGGTGGCCTGGTCGATCTGCACGTCGAGCATGACGTTGGCCGCCTGGTTCTGCAGTTCGGTGATTTGTGATTCGATTTCCTTGAGTTTTTCAGTTTGCGAAACGGCGGTTTCGTCGAGCTTGGCGGCTTCCTGTTCCTTGATCTTGGCTTGGGCTTCCTGCGCGGTGGCCTGCGCGTCGGCGATGCGCTCGACAGCCTTGGCGCGCGTTTCCGGGTCGGCGATCTTTTCGGCCAGCCGGCTGGCGCGCTCAGCGTCTTTGCCCGCCTGGTCAGCCAGTTTTGCGGCGTTTTCGGTACGGTTTTGCTGCGCGGCGAGCTTGGCCAGCAAGGCGTTTTGCGTCGCGGCGTCGGCGGCGTCGGCGGCTTCTCGCTGGTTCAGGAAATTCTGGTCTTCCGGCGACATCTGGCCACGGCGAATTTCAGCGGCCTTGTCGGCGCCGCTTTGGCGGGTGCCGGCGGCTTTGCTCAGCAGTTCCGTGGCGTCTGCGGCGGCTTGGCGGGCGCCTTCGATGCTCTGCTGCCAGGCGCTGCGCAGGGCGTCGCGCAGTTTCTCGGCGCTGGCAATGCGCTTCTTGGTGGCCTGATCGTCGTCTGCGACGATGGCGGTGTTGGCCTCGCCGGCCTTGACCGCGCGCAGCTTTTCGAGATCGCCCAGGGCGGTCTGCAGGTCTTCCTGCAGGCGTTTGCGCTTGGCGCCGACGTCCTGCTCGGCAGCCAGCGGTTTGCCGAAGTCGGCCTTCATTTTCTCGTAGGCGGCTTCGTTCTTGGCGGCTTGTTCGTCGCGCGCGGCGCCGATGGCCTTGAAGGCCTGCAGATCGCCGCGCAGCAGGGCGGCGGCTTGTGCCGCGACGGCGCCCAGGGCGTCGCCCATGTCGATCAGGGCCAGGCCGCTGGCCTTGACTGCGAAGGTAATGGATTCGAATGCCAGGGCAAACTTCTCGCCATGTTGCACGCCGATGTCAGCGAACCACGCGCCCAGCTTAACCAGGGTCGGCAGCATCTTCTCGCCGATCTGGATTTCCAGCGCCTTGCCGACGAGCGACAAGTCGCGCATCTGCTCCTTGTACTGCTTGGTTTGGGCTGCAGCGTCGGCGCCGATGACCAGGCCCAACTGGCGCGCGCGGACTTCGGCGCGTTGCATTTCCTCCTGCGTGAGCTTGAGGATGCCGCGGATTTCTCCCCAGCCCTTGCCGTAGACGGACATGCCGGCGATGTTCTGCTCGACGCCATTCTTGATGCTGGCGAGGCGGGTATTGACTTGCGTCATGATCTCGCCGGCGGGCAACATCGCGCCGGTGGTGAGGTTGCGAGTCTGCACGCCGAGCGCGACGAAGGCCTGTTCGTTGGAGGCGAGATTGCGCGACAGGGCCAGAGTAGCGGTCCCGACGAGGTCGGAACTGATGCCCAGGTGATCGAGCGCGACGGCCATGACCGAGGCGCGCTCGGTGGTGATGCCCAGCGACTTGGCGACGCCGGCGACCTGGCCGTTCCAGTCGTTCGCCGCCTGGATCGAGGCCTTGAACAGGCTGCCACCGGCCAGCAAGGCGGCGACGGTGCCGAGCGCGGTCTGAAAGGTCTTGAGGCCGGACGATAGCGGGTTGAGCGCGCCCGCCATCTGGTTGGACGCGTCTGCAAACGCTTTCTTGGTCTCGGCGATCGCCTTGATGGCGCCGGAGGGGTCCCCGGAAATGATGAGCTTGGCGTCAGATCCGGCCATGGGGGTCCCTTACTTTTCGGCGTTGGCCGCGTCGAGCGCGGCGAGGTAGAGCGGCCAGGGATAGCTGAGGATCTGCGCGTGGCCGCGCAGGATCAGGCTACAGAGGCAGCGGTCTAGGCTGCGGGCGGCGCGTCGGGCCTGAGTCGCCGGGTCGCCCATTGCACCGCCGACTGCAAGCGAAAAAAACCGGCGTTGAGCCCCTTGGCGGCTTCGACGACGGGCGCCAGTTCGCTGGGCGTGAAACGCTCTAGGGTGGCGATCGGCACATCGACCATGCGCGCCACCTCATCGAGCCCGACATCCTCGAAGGCGGTGGCGTGCACCGGGTCGCGATACTCGGCCGCGGCGGTTTCGTTGACCCAGGCGCGAATCTCGGCGACCGTCAGCTCGCGGACGGTGACGACCAGCGGGCCGTCGGGTGTCGATAGGGTGATTTTCAGGGTCGGCGCCATGGCTTAGCCTGCCTGCAGGATTTCGAAATACTGCGACTTGCCGACCGTGGTAATGGTCGTGTCAGCCTGCAGGGCAAAGGCGACGCCGAGGGTGCCGAAGTCGTCGCCGATCAGAGCCAGATTTTTGACCGCATCCAGCTTGGCCTTGTGGATCTTGACGACGGAGTACTTCCCGTCAACCTGATTTACGCCCTCGAAGTGGATCGAGACGTCCGGCGCGCTGTTGATGAACGCCTGCACGTCGGCGCCGGCGAGCGGGGTGTAGTCGATGGTGATGGCGTCGCCCGAGACGACGGTGCCGGTGGTGATGGTCGCGGCGATGGTGATGCCGCCCGCGCTGACGGTGTAGTCGGCGGCCAGAATGGTGGTCGCGCCTTTCTTGACGACGGGCGCGACACTGGTATTGATCGGCTTCTTGGTCGGGACGAAGGCCAGAGGGACGATCTTGCCGCCCGCTTCGCCGGTGATCGGCGTCGCGGCAATGGCGTTGGTGGCGCCCCACAGGAGCAGCGCCAGGTTGGCCGGCGTGAAGTGGCGCAGGTCCATTTCACCGTCGATGCTGTCCAGTTGGGTAAATGCGGCGTCGGTGCCACCGGCGGCGCTGGTCCAGTTGGGCAGCTTTTGCTGCTTGCCGGTGGGCGTCAGGCCGAAAGCGCTGGCGTTTTCGAGGTCGGCGAACAGCCGGGATTCGAAGGTGGCGCCACTGGAAAACAGCGCCAGACGAAGCTTGCCTTTGCCAATGAATGCGGCTTGAGCCATGATGGGGATCTCCTAGTGGCCGACGAAATACGCCGGCAGGGTAAAACCAACGGACAGGCGCAGGACGCGCCCGTCGAACCCGGTTTCCGGGGAATCGGCGAGCTGCAGGCCGCGGCCCGGTTCAATCTCGTAGCCGACGAGGGCGGCCGCGGCAGCGGACAGCAGGGCACCAGCGGCGGTTTTCTGCTCGGGGCTGGCGCGATGGATGTCGACGTACACGCTGACGTGCCAGGCGAGCTGCACCCGCGCGGTCTTGCCGGTTTGATCGCCGGGGGTGATCCTGGCGACGGTGACCTGACATACGACAGGGGTGATCGCCGCGTCGGTGAAGTCGACCACATCGAAGGTGCCGGCGAACCGCGAGCCTGGCGCGCATTGCGCGGCGAGACGGGCGAGGATGGCGGCTTCGTGGTCGAAAATCATTGTTTGACGAGTTGCGCGGTGACGTCGTTGTGATGGCGTTGCGGCACGCCGATGACTTTGTAGGTGTCGGTGTCGATGCTGATCAGGTCATCGGCGGCGAGCAGGGTACCGTGCGGGTACTGCAGGGTATGCGTGCCGACGACCGCGTTACCGTCCGCCTCGACATCCGCCGGCGTCAGGATGCCGGCAAAGGCGGTGCCCCCCAGCGTGCAGGACGACGCGGCGCCGTAGGGGCCGGTGTCGTACAGGCTGCGGAACAGGACGGTCGAGTCGAACATGCCGGCTTTTCAGCTTTCGTCGGCCGCGGCGGAAGCAACGGCGGCCGCGGCGCGGCGCGGATCGATGGTGCCGCGATTGGCGCTGATAACGTCCATGGCGATGTTGTCTTCGAGGTCGAGGGTCTCGCCGGGCGAGTGGTCCTGGCCGTTGATCTTGCAGGGTTCGGTGATGGTGACGCGGTGCATGGAAGCTCCTGGAGCAGCGGCCGGAGCGGCCGCCGCGGTGAGGGTTAAAAGAGGTTAGGCGGTCTTGGCGTCGGTCATCACCGCGAAGCTGGCCGCTTGACGGCACGCGACGTCGATAAACTGGTTGGCGGTGATGACGACCTGGCCGGTACCGGCCTGCGTGTAGGGATCGACGACGATATCCAGGCCGCCGAAGAGCGCCAGCACCAGATCCCGCCAGTCGCTGGAGAAGCCGACCGAGGAGAGGATGCTGCTCGACGCGCCCTTGCTGCCGTTGCTCGGGACGTTGTTGGTCACCGCCGCGCGATAGCTGTTGAGCGGCTGCGCGCCGGCGTCCCAGATGAACGGCAGATAGGTGCCCTTGACGGTCTGCTTGCACCAGCCGCGTGCCTTGGTGTTGATCAGGTAGCCGGCATTGGCGTCGGGTTCGGCGTTGGCGTTGGCGCACGCCGATTCGAGGTTGACGAGGTGCGACCAGGCGATGGTGGCGCCGTCGGTGCCGCCGACCACAGAGCCGACGCCAGAGAAGTTGAAGAGGCCGCGCGGCTGGTTGCTGGCGCCGGTGCCGTTGATGGCGAGGTTTTCGATCTGCACGGCGACCCCTTGCGCGAGGTCGTCCTGGAGCATCATGGCGACGTCCGGATTCGCCTGAATCAGAGCCTGCTTGCTGTAGACCACCTGGCCACCGATCCGCTTGGGACTCATGGTGATTTGCGCGGTCGTCGGGTTGCTGGCGGTGATGCTGGCAATTTCCGAGTAGCTGGCGATGGTGGTCGCCACGGTCTTGCGCGGAATGGCGATGTTGGAGGTCAGGCCACCGAGAACGCGGATACCGAGCTTGCTGAGCACCAGGGCGTTGCGCAGCACGTCAATAAACTCGCTGCCGAGCAGTTGCGTACCGACCAGGTTGCCGGCTTCGCCAGCGGTACCGACCGAGAAGGCCCGGGAAAAGGCTTCGACCGGAACGAAGAAGCCTTCCGGGGTGTAGCCGGTGCGCTTGGCGACCGCGTCGGACGCGGCCCGCTCCAGGCCGGCACGACTCCAGTCGCCGGTGAGCGTGGCCTGCACGGCGCGCATGATCGAGTAGGTCTGCAGCTCCTTTCCAGCCAGCCCGATTTCGAGCGCTTGCGCGGTCGAGTGGCGTTCGGTGATCTTGTCCATGATCTGGGCGAGGAAGGTTTCGGTGCTCTTGCCGGTGCGGATGGCGTCGGCAACCAGATCGCGGGCGCCAAACTGGGCGTAGGTATCGGCCAGTGCGAGCAGCCCGGCCGTGCGTTTTTGTTCGGCCTGCAGGCCGGTGGTGTCTTCCATGAGGGGTTCCTTGTGCGGGGTCTTGGGGGTCGCCGGCAGGGTGTTGCCGGCAGCGGCGCGGATAACGAGGGTGTCGTGCTCGTCCGCTCCCGCGGCCCGGTCGACGCCAACGGTTGGGTCCGCCGGGACAGCGACCAGGCTGATCTCGTACGGCTCCCAATCGGTTACTCGGCAGATGGTGCTTTCGGTGCCGTCAGCGGCAACGGTCGTCTCTTCGACGTATTTGTGAATGCGGTAGCCGACGGAGACATGGCGCAGGATGTTGTCCTGCAGGTCGAGAAACTTGGCCTCGGCGTCGGCATTGCGTGAGAAGCGCACCGTGGCGCGGGCGATGCGGTCAGCGTCGCAGCGGGCGGACTCGACGACGCCCAATTGCTTGTCGGTGTCGTGATTGTCGAGCAGCGCGCCGCCGGCGTTGAGGCGATCCATCCGGATCGAGCCGGGCTGGCAATCGAGGACTTCCAAACCGAACCAGCGACGCACGCCGAATTCTGAGGCGAAGGCGACTTCGACCGTGCGCGCTTCAGTGTCGATGCTGGCTGCGGCGCGGTCGAAGGTCACGCTGCGGTAGAGCGTGCCGGTCTTGATTTTTTGCGGTTCAAAGTTCATGTCGCGTCGCCTGGCAGGGGGCTGATTGAGGAGTTGAGCCATGCTGCCGGGGAGACGCGGACATTGTCAGACGGGAATGTCACTACTTTCAGGCGCGAATCGCGGCGGATCGTGCCGGCGTCAGTAATCCTACGGTGACCAGGTGCGCCATGGTGGCGATCACTTCTGGGTTGTCGAGGTCGACGTACGGCAGCGCTTTGGTCGAGAGCTTGAGCAGCGCGAACTTGACGACCGGATCGGCCGATGACGCCACCGCCAGCAGCTCCGCGGGGGTGAATCGGTCGCGGAAATCTTCGGTGGTGATATTCCGCGTGGAGGCCACGGTGGGGAGATCGGCGCCGGTCAGTTTACTGATGAACTTCTCGTTCACCAGCAGGTACGATCCGGCGGCTTCTTCGGCGGCAAGCCAGGCGCGGCCGGCGGCGTTGTTGGGGCGGGTTTCGATCATTTCAGCCTCCGTAAGTTGCTGTGATTTTGCGCACGACGGCCGCGACGTGGTCCGTCGTCGCCGCTACCCTGAGGGAGAAATTCAGGGTGGTTTCTGCCGCCAGGTTGGCCGCCCGATAGTTGTTACTCAGGGTCGGAGATGGCGAATTGCCGACCGAGGCGGCCCAGCGGGTAATCAACTGTTTTGCCAGCGAACCGGCGTTGGTGATCGCGGCCAGCGCCTCGCTTTGCGGCGATGTGGTGGGTGCCAGTTCGTGCAGTTGATACGAGCCCGCTCGAATACGCAGATTTTTTGTGCTGGACAGCACATTTCCATAGAGCGACTCCAGCACCTCGATTGATCCGTTAATGCCCACTTGCGAGGCAAAGTCGAACGGGGTTTGGAACATCTGAATCTCTGATGTCGTGCTGGTCAGGCGCGTCGCGCTGGTAAACGCCATTTCCACCGGAGCGGCCGGAAAAACCGGAACGACGCCCGACGTACTGTCGTAAGTCGTCGTGTAAATTTTTCCGTTGGTATCGTCCGACATGGTGAAGTAGTACCACCCTGCGGGATTGCTGAGTCCGCCAGCGTTTGCGGTCAGATAGACCCACCCTTGTGGGATGGTGAAGCCTGACACTACGGCTGCGGACAACGTAAAGTTTCCCGTGCCACCGCCGGAGAACAAAAGTCCATTGGCGCCACCGTCGCCGGCCGGTATCCAGAACAGCGCGCCGCTCGCCCACATGGTTTTTGTGGTGACTCCGATCGCCGCCAGGTTGGCAGCCAGACCCTTATCCCAGCCAAGTGGCAACGGCGCCACGCGCGTCGCCAGACCGAGCAGGAGCAGCTCCAGCGCGATCGAGTCGGAGATGGTCTGGGCGCCGGCGGCGTAATCGACGCCGAGGTATTTGATGGGCAGCGGGACATTGACTTGCATGGGGGGTCCTTATCAAGCGGGCGGTGCGGGGGGTGGCGAGGTGCGTTCGGGCGGGGTGGGGACGCTTTTACCGAGGGTGACGCCCTTGGCTTTGGCCATCGCCTGGAAAGCGGCGATGTCGTCGAGGACGTCTTCCGTATCGCGGCCCTGCTGCGCGGCGATGCGCTGCGGGCTGTCAAGCCCGGCCTCGATGGCGAGGATGGCGGCAGAGATGTCTTTTTCCGGATCGACCCACGGCCAGCGGCGACCCTGCCAAGTGTGGGCCTGGAACTTGAAAAGCTTGGTCGCCGGCAGGGCGCTGCCGTTTTCCATGATCACGGCGCCCAGCCCGAGCGCCATCTGCAACCAGTCGATGAAGACGGGCGTCAGGAAGCACTCGATGAGCCACTGCTGGGTCTCCATCCAGAATTCCCGCTCATCGAGCAGGCCGGCGCGGATGGAGGAAAAATTGACGCCTTCGAGGTCGTTGGCCAGGCCGTTGTAGGCGACGTTGAAGCCGCTGGCGACGCGCCGCAGGTTGTCCTTGACGAAGCCGCCGTACAGCTCGCTGGGGTACTTGGACTCGTACGGGCGCAGGTCGTAGCCTTCCGGCAGGGTGTCGAAGGTGCCGGGGGCGCTGATCTCGATCGGTGGCTCTTCGGCGTCGCCGGCTTCGGCCGGTTGGCCGTCGGGGCTGACGAAGAAGCCGAGGGTGTCGGCGCCCTTGCGCGCGGCGACCAGCACGCTTTGGTCGAATTCGCCGAGGTGGTACAGGCTCTCGATCGCGGGGTGCATCCACGGCACGCCGCGGCGCTGTTCCGGGCGCAGCGGCACGAAGCAGTGGAAGATGTCGGCAGCGGGAATGCGCTCGCGCGCGATGCCTGGCGCGGCGCCGGGGCCGATTTCTCCGGGGTGCGTGGTGCGTAGCCAGTAGGCGACCGGGCGGCCGGCGGTGTCGATTTCGACGCCCATGCGGACGATGTTGCCATTGTCGAGGCGGCGGTTGTCGGAGACCTCGAGGCGGTCGACGTCGAGGATCTGCAGGGCGTAGCCAAAGCGGTTGACGTTCTTGCCACGGACGCGGCGCACGAGCATTTCGCCATCGCCGGCGACGGCGCGCATGGCGACGGCGCACAGGCTGCGAAAGCTGAGCTTGCCGGAGAGGTCGCAAACGCCCACCTTGCACCACTCCCCGAATGCGGCTTCAATGGCACGGTTGGCCATGGCGTCGGGGATCGAGAGCGGTTTTCCGTTGGCAAGCTTGAGGTCCGCCGCGCGCGCCTGCAGGGTAAAGCCTTGCGCGCCGACGACGTTGGCCGCCACCATCTTGAGGTACTTGGCCCCGTAGGGGTTGTTCTGCGCCAGGGCGCGCGAGCGGGCGCGCATGGTGTCCAGCGCGGCGTACAGATCGGCATCGAGGCTGGTGTTGGTGGCGACGAAATTGGCGGTCAGGCGCGACGGGGTGCCGCCGGCGAAGGAGCGCACGCGCGCCTGGTGCAGCCGGGCTTCGACGGGCATGCCGCGCAGCCGGGCGGGGGGCGTTGTCGCCGAGCGGGCGGCTTGTCGGGCGGCCTCGCGGGAAGCGACGAAGGCCTTGAGGATGACCGAGCCGGGCTGCTTGACGCGCTCTTCGTTGTACCAGGGAGTGGCCATGTCAGAAGCTCACGTAGGTTTTGGTGCTGGCGCTGAGGCCTTCGGCACGGCGCCGGGCGCGGGTTTCCCTGGCGACCTGCTGCCGCCAGTAGTTGATCTCGCTGAGCCACGCCGCCTTGTCGTTAAACTGCATCTTGCGGCCGTTGACTTCGTAGCTCTGGACGTAGGCGTGCGAGGCGGCGGCGATGCGGTAGTTGGCCAGCAGGTTATCGAGGATGACGCGCGCGTCGCTGCGGGTGTCGGCACCGGCTGCTGCGGCGGCGAGGTCCGGGTCAATGACGATTTCGCCGGTGCTGATGGTGTGGCGCTCGCTGCCCTTGATGACGTGCGCGACGCGCGTATAGGTTCCGGCCGGCCAGGCGGCGCTGGTGGCGGCGGTGACGTTGACGGCATGGTCGTCGCCCGAAGCGACGGAGACGATGTCCAGCTTGCCCGCGGCGTTGATCAGGCGGTAGTGCAGCACCCAGCCGGCGCTCGCGGGGTAATCCGGCAAGCTGCGCGTCCAGGCGATGGTATCGCCGGCGGTGACGCGGGGAGGTTCGATCGTCGGGACGGTCATGCGTGGGCGCGTGCCTTGGGCTGAGGATGAGGGTCAGCGCCTATGCTCGCGGGTGCGCGCGGACATTGTCAGTCAGGGATGTCACTGCTGCAGACGATGCGCCGCACCTGGCGCACGGTGAGGTGGTATCGGCGGGCGATCTCGACATGATTGCGGCCGGTGAATTGGGCGCGGATGAGGTGGTTGCGAACGGCCTTGTCTTCGCGGCTAGCGGTCTTGGGGATGTAGATGCGCTCGCCGCCGGATTGGCCACGCAACTGCTTTTCGATCTCGGCGGCCATCATCTCGGTCATGCTCTCGACAAAGCTTTCGGAGAGGATGATTTGCCGGGCAAGGTCGCGAGAAAACTGGCTCATGGGGCGGGCGTCGTGGGCTCGGCTACTCGCCGGTCTGCGAGCGGGCGAACTTGATTTCGTGTTCGAGGATAGCGGGAAAGCGGTCGCGGACAACGCGCACCAGGGCGTCCTGTACGGTCTTGTTGGCAAAGGCCTGTGGGATCGAGGGGCCGTAAAGCTCGCGGATCGGCAGGCGAGGCGCGCGCTTGCCGCCGAGGATGACGCGCTCGAATACGCCGGTGTGACCACTGCGCGTGGTAGCAATGAAGGCGTTGGCCACCCGCTTGCGGGCGCCACCGCTCTTGACGCTGACCGTAACGCCTTTTTGCGTGCGCCGAGCGGCGTAGCTGTACAGCGGCATCATCTTGTCACTGGCGACAACGACTGCCCGCAACGTGCTGGCGCTGGCACGGTCGAGACGGATCGCTGCCTTGATGGCGCCGACCTTAAGCTGGTAGCCGGCGGCGCGGATTTCCCGCGCGGCCTGTACCTTGGTCTGGTCAGCAACCTTGTTGAGCGCCCGCGGCAAGGCTTTCTTGACGACCCGATTGCTGAGGCCGTCGAGCGCGGCAAGGGTGTCACCTGAGCACGGTCAACAATCTCAATGGTATTTGCCGCGTATTTGATCACGCAGCGTGATGGAAGAGGGGTGATCCCCCTCGGGGCACTTGAACAAACGGACCCTTTGGGGGAGTCTCTGGTTACCAAGC
>Ga0208938_1000271_pt1 | contig 44864 bp, 76 predicted proteins | sample AD_UKC125_MetaG_FD_184434 | JGI IMG/M metagenome (GOLD analysis project Ga0208938, IMG submission 184434) | Active sludge microbial communities of municipal wastewater-treating anaerobic digesters from USA - AD_UKC125_MetaG (SPAdes) (version 2) | ecosystem: Engineered > Bioreactor > Anaerobic >... | reverse complement strand
AAGCATCAATTCCTGTGCTTTAAGTGTGGGTGGAAAGGTTCAGGTTATAGACTGATTAATGCTTTTAACCGTAAATATGGTTATACAGGCTCGGTGCAGTTGGACATTCCTGTGGAGCAATCGATAAAGCCTGTTGAGCGTCCTAAAATCTCTCTTCCCGTAGGAGCTTATCCTCTGACTGAGGATGGGGAGAATTACCAACGGGCTCTAGCTTATTTGCAGAGACGGGGAATTGGTAGGAAAGAGATTGAGGAATACCAAATTCACTATACCCATTTTGGTAAGTTCGCAGGACGGATTATATTTCCCATTTACCATAATGGGAAGTTAGTTAGCTATGTGGGAAGAGCTATTAATCCTAAAGTAACTCCTAAGGTTCTTAACCCCAGTAGCAGTGAAGCTAATCCTCCTTCCCACTACCTGTATAACTTTGACCGAGCTCGCTTTTATCCTTCAGTAGTTTTGACTGAAGGAACTTTTGACTGTATTACCACGGGGATAGTGGATTATAAATATGGAGCAGTAGCTACCTTTGGGAAAAAGTTATCTCCTGAACAGGTTAAACTTATTTTCCAATCTTCCTTTCGGGAGATTATTTTTGCTTGGGACTTACGAGATGCTATTCCTGATACCATTAATTACGCTAAAGAGTTTATAGGATTTTATCCCGTTCGAGTGGTTATGCTTCCAGGAGACAAAGACCCCAATGATTTGGGACACGAACAGATGGCTGAGTTAGTTCGCCAAGCAGTCCCTTTTAATCGGGTTAACTTAAAATTAAAAAATTTTTAGATTTTTTTTTAAAAGTGGGAATAAAGTAAAAACGATTGAGTTCTAATACTGTGTTAGGAGGTTATGGAGAATTGGGAAAATGTGAATACTGTCAAAAGTGTCCTCTTTATAATGAGCCACAAGTTCCTGCAGTGGGACTACCATCTGCAGAGATTATGCTCATTGGTGAGGCTCCTGGTGCTCAAGAGGTTGCTTATGGGGAGCCATTTGCAGGTCGATCAGGACAAATTCTCAACTCTGCTTTGGAGGAAGTAGGGATTGATAGAGGTAAATTATATATTACCAATGCCGTGTCCTGTCGTCCACCAGATAATCGAACTCCTACTCCTGAGGAAATTCAATTATGTCGGGGAAGGTTAGTGGAAGAAATTAATCAGGTTAAGCCTAAGCTGATAGTTACGCTGGGTGCTGTTCCTATGAGGTCAGTTTTAAAGCTGAATGGGATAGTAAAGCACCACGGTCAGGAAGTCTATTCTGAGGAGTTTGGGTGCTTAGTGCTACCCTGTTACCATCCTGCTTTTGTCCTTCGAGATCCTCGCCGACAGCACGAATTTCTGCAGGACATTATGAGGATTCCTCGATTGATTGATGATTCAAAACCTAAGACGAAGACCGAATATATCGTCGTGGATAACTTTGAAAAGCTCTACCAGATGAGGGATGATTTAAAATCCCTACCTGCGGTGGCTTTTGACATAGAGACTAATGGATTAAATCCATTTATGGAGGGTGCAAATGTTACAGCTATTTCTTTTTCTGGTCAGTATGGTAAATCCTATTGTGTTCCTCTTTACTACCAAGCTCCCCTGTTCAGCAGTGAATTTCTGGGAGAGCTTGCTACTTACTTGTCAACCCTCTCTAAAAGCAGTTCTACCGAGAGTATCCCTACTAAATTTAAATCCTTGCTGCAGGAGTCCAGGATCTTAGAGGAGTTGCACAGCAAATCGGTTAAGGAATACCGTAAAGCAGTGAACTCCTTTATCGAGGAATTAAGTTCTCGGAGAAAAAATCCTGTATTTTCAGCCGAGGAAATCAATAACCTTATTATCCCTGTTTTACGGGGGATCCTTGAAGACCCCACTAAAGAGCTTATTGCTCATAATGGGAAGTTTGATATTCAGTGGTTGAGGTATAAGCATGGGTTTAACATTCATCTTCAGTTTGATACCTGCATTGCTCACTACTTGCTGGATGAAAATTCAGCTCATAACTTAAAGCAGGTAGCCAGTGCTTATACCGATATTGGAAATTATGCTCACGATTTTCAGGCGTATGAGGATAGATTTAACCGGGCTCCTGAGGAGTTGTTCTACCAGTATTCCTGTGCTGATGCTGATGCTACTTACCGTCTCTATACTGTGTTTAAGCCTTTACTGGCAGAGAAAAAATTGGATAAAACTTTCGCTATGGTGATGAAGTTCTCGGAGAGCCTAACTGATGTGGAATATAACGGAGTAAAGATTGACCAAGAAGCTTTAGCTAAACTGGACCAAGAGATGAGTAAGGTGTTGGAAGATACCACTCACGAGATTCAAGCTCATACCGTTATTAGGGAATGGGAAAAAATCAAAGATGAACCTGTAGAATTCAATCCTAACTCTAACGATATGGTTAGGGAAGTATTATTTGACTGCCTTCATCTTCCAGTGGTGAAGAAGACTAAAACTGGTGCTCCTTCTGTGGATGCTGAAACTTTAGAAGAGTTAGCTAAATACCACGATTTGCCTGAGCTACTCCTCCGCTACCGAAAACAATCCAAACTTTTAGAGACCTACATTCGAGGCTACTGGAAATATACCTCCAGTGATGGAAAAATTCATCCTAACTTTAATTTAGTGGTAGCAAGGACAGGGCGGTTATCTTCTTCCAATCCCAACCTGCAGAACCTTCCCAGTGGGAATGTGAAGGATATTAAGCGGTTGTTTATTCCTTCTCATCCCGATTGGATAATGATGAACTTTGACTTTTCACAAATCGAACTGCGGGTAATGGCTATGCTTTCCAGAGATCCAGTTATGACTAAGGTTTATCAGCGGGGGGAAGATATCCATACTATGACTGCTCAAGCAATTTTTAAGAAGAAGGATATCAACAAAGAAGAACGGCAGATGGCTAAGAAGTTAAACTTCTCTATCCTGTATGGGGCAGGGGCTGAGGCAACCGCTCGGCTTTTGGGAGTTACTCCTGAGGAAGCACAATCATTCATTCAATCCTACTTTAAACGGTATAAAGGGGTAGCTAAATATATTAAGCTGGTTCAGCAAATAGCGGAGAAAAATGGAGTAGTTTACTCTCCCTATGGTAGAGCTAGGCGGTTGCCAGAGGCTCAAATGACTACCAATGAAGGAGTAAAAAGTAAAGCTCTTCGAGAGGCAGTAAATCATACCATTCAGTCTACGGCTAGTGATATCTGTCAGATTGCTTTAGCTAAAATCAATCGAGATTTTAAAATTAAACAGCTTCCCGCTAATGTGATTTTAACTGTGCACGATTCCATAGTAGTAGAGTGCCACAGAGATTATATGCAGGAAGTATACCACTTGGTTAAGTCTCAGATGGAAGGAGTTAAAGGTAAGTTTATTACCATTCCTTTAGTAGCTGAAGCTGAGTGGGGATTTAATTATGGGGATATGTATCCCTGTGACGGAACAAAGTCTTTTGACCAATTAGTAGAGGAGTTTAATAAGGAGGCAGTGGCTTAGTGGCACAAAATTCAGTAGTATTAAAAATTAAAAGATTAACTACGGTAGCTAAACTACCTACTTTTGCTCATCCAGGAGATGCCTGTTTTGACATCTATGCTGGGCAAGATGTAGTAGTTCCCGCTAAAGGTTATGCTACTGTCCCTACAGGAATAGCTTCAGAGATTCCTGAGGGATATGAAGTAGTGATTAGACCTCGGTCAGGTTTAGCTTTTGACCACGGTTTACAAGTTCATCCTGGAACTATAGACAGTGGTTATCGGGGAGAATGGTTAGTGCAAGTTTATAATCATTCCTATACTTCCTATTTGATTCAAGCAGGGGAGAGAATAGCTCAAGGAGCTCTACGTAGCGTTCCCGAAGTGGAGATTGAGGAAGTAAAAGAATTATCGGACAGTGTTCGTGGAGAACGAGGATTTGGTTCTACAGGGTATTGAGAAATATTTAGAAAGTTTTTTGTGCATCCTCTTGACAAGTAAATCAGAAGTGATTATAATACGGGTATAGAACGTTAAGGAAAGGAGATGATAGTTATAAATGATTCCCTTTGAGGTTGTTCCAGCTCGGCAGTATAGTGTGGAAGAGTTAAAAGAGGAGTTTGAAAGATTAAAAGGTAGTGTAGATTTGAATAAAGCTCAGGCAGATCTTGCTTATGACGATGAAAATATCGAAGAGGAAATGCAAAAGCAAGCAGGATTATATTTTTATTATTCTTTACTTCGTAATCAAGCTAAAGCACTATACGAACGAGCGGACATTTTGTTGAGCAACCTCAAAGCTGATCGAGATTTGGTGGTAAGGAAGTATATGGTAGAGAAAGAAATGAAGGTTACTGATACAGCAGTCAAGGCTACTGTAGAACGGAGTGATTCGGTTAGAGAGTTAAGTTTTTTGAAATTGGAAATTGGTGAAGTGTTAGCAATGTTGGATACTGTGGTAAAAGCATTGGAACATAAAAAAGATATGATGACTCAAACATCAGCCAACCATCGTCGAATGGTGGAAAGTAATCTTTTATAGGGAGGTGTATTATGGGATTTTACAAAACTAATCTGGATGTTTTAAGAGGTTTAGCTGAGCAAAAGCAGGGGAGGTTCTGGGCACCAAAGGTAGGATATAACAATATTAGATTCCTGCCTCCATATTCGGAGAAGGGTGTTCCTTATAAGAAAGTGTGGATGCATTACGGTGTAGGAGAAGAAAATGCCATAGTGATTTGTCCGAGAAAAATGACAACGGATCCTGAAGTATTATTGGGAGAGAGAGTTCCAGTAAGGAAGTGTCCTATCTGCTCTTTAGTGGAGAAACTCTTTCACTCTGAAGACCCTCGAGCTTTAGATAAAGCTAAAGCTTTGTCAGCCAAGCCTCGGTATTACTATAACATTTTGGACTTGGATAACCTTAAAGCGGGAGTTCAAGTTTACAGTGCTCCAGCTAAGATTCACGATGACTTAGCTAAGATTTGGAGTAATCCTAAATTTGGGGATGTGTTTGACCCTGAAGCAGGATTTGATTTTATCCTGCACCGAGATGGAACGGGAATTACTTCTCGTTACTCTTTGCAGATAGCTGATCCTAACCGCACTGCTATTCCTGATATGAAGTATTTGGATGAATTGATTAACTTAGATCAGCTAGTTAAGCTGGAAGATTATGAAACTATAAATTTTTACTTGACTGGTGAGGCAGATGAAGATGACCCTGATGACCCTGAAGAAGTAGACCAAAAACCAGAGGAGAATATTGATGAAGATTTGTTTGGACCACCGTTAGGAGAACTGGAGGATGTATTTGAAACTCCATCCTGTTTTGGCAAGTCTTATTCTCCTACTGATGATCTCTGTCTCAATTGTAATGATCAGGAAGCTTGTAAAGCTGAATTTGCTCTTACTGCTAAACCAAAAAGAAAGCCAGCAGTAGGGACGGTTTAAGCCTATGTCTCAAGTTAATTTAATCTCTGATGTTATAAATGCCATGGAGAAAGTATTAGGGAACGGCGTGGTTTATAAGCCCGCCGATATCCCTAATACTAAAATTAGGCAGTATATTTCTACTCAATGTCTGCCTATTGATATGGCAATAGGAAGGAGAGGAATACCATGTGGAAGAATCTCTATGATTTATGGTCCAGAAGCCAGTGGGAAAACTACTATTGCCTATCACATTCTTGCCGAAGCTCAGCGAATGGGTGGAGTCGCCATCCTATATGACACTGAATTTTCCTTTGACCCTGACCGAGCGGAGATAATTGGCATTAATCCTGAAGAATTAATTCTCGTTCAGGATATTAATATGGAGGAGATGTTTACCTCACTAGAAGCTTTGATTGATAAAGTGGAAGAAGGTGATATTCCCACTCCTGTATGTGTAGTTTATGATTCTATTACTGCTACTAAAACTCGCAGTGAAGAAGAGAAAAAAGATAAGTATAACAATCAGCAACCTGCAGTGCAGGCACAAGTTCTTTCTAGGTCTTTAAGATTAATTCTCAATCAAGTAGTTAAGAACAATATTGCTCTAATATTCCTTTCCCAAATGAGGGACAACGTTGCTGGTTATGCCAGTGATGTTGTCCCTGGCGGTAGAGCAGTAAAGTTTTATTCTAGCTTAATGATGAAGGTATCTAGAGTAGGAATACTAAAGAATGGTGATGAAAGCATAGGGATTGAAGGTAAAGTTAAGATAGAAAAGAATAGACTAGGACCTCCATTCCGAACTGCTGATTATACTATTAACTTTGCTACTGGAATAGATAAGATAAAAGGATACTTAGATGCTGCAGAGATGTTAGGTGTGGTTAAGAAAGCGGGTGGGTGGTATGAATTTGCTGAAGACTACCGAAAGTTTGGAGAGAATAAATTTCGGCAGAAAGACTTCAGTGATTTGTGCACCCCTGAACTAATAGAAGTATTAGAAGGATTAGCTTTTCATGGTGTTGATGATGAGATCCTCCCTAACTAACATTTCCCAATACCTCCTCCAGACGAGCCAGGAGCCTCCACTCCTGGCTCCTCTTTGTTTAGGGGGTGCAATATGAGTAAAATACTATTTCATGCTGATCTTCATTTTAGTTTGTATCGGGAGTTTTCCCAAGGGGAGACGGGAAGACTGGATAGGATTATAGAAGTAGAGAAAACTATTATTACTTATGCTTTAGATTATGGAATTAAAGACCTAGTATTTTTAGGGGATTGGTTTCATCACCGCAGTCAAGTAAATGTTTTGGTATTGCAGAAAACCTTAGAGCTGATGTATCAAAATTTATCTAATGACTTAAGATTTTATTTCTTAGTAGGTAACCACGACCAGTATGATTCTAATGGTCAGGTTCACTCTCTATATCCTTTTAAGATGTTAGGTAGAGTAGCTGACCTACCTTGCTATATAAAGATAGGGGACAAATTAGTAGGATTTATTCCTTATCAAGTAAATAGAGATCAATTCTTACAAGATGTAGATAGGTTACTAAGGGGACAGAAAGTGGACATATTATGTCTCCATCAAGGGGTTAAAGAGGCACAGTTGCTTAATGGAATAGCAATGGGGGATGAGTCCTTTATTTCTATCAATGAATTACCTGATTACCTGCCTATTATCTCAGGTCATATTCATAAGCCTCAAGTGGTAGGCAACTTGCTTTATGTTGGTAATCCATTACAGCAGAGCTTTGGAGATGCAGGAGATAGAAAAGGATGGTATGTTTTAGATGATGATGGAGAGTTTGAATTTATTGAAAACAATTTCTCTCCTCGGTTCTATAAGCTAGAGATGAGAGGAGGGAAGATTGATATCCCGGGTACTGTGGATGACTACTATTGGATTACTACTGATGGTGATGTAGAGGAAGTTAAGAAGCAGTTGTCAGACTTAAAGAACCTGCGGATAGATACTTTTCCCAAAGCAGTAATGAATACCAGTAGGGTAATAGAGAAAGATAAAACCTTTGACCAGATGATTGACGAATATGTAGAAGGAACTTTAGCTGATACTGAAGCCCACGAGGTAGTAAAGCAGTATGGAAAAGAAGTTCTTCGTAAGGTGATGGATAAATGAAGCTGCAGCATATATCTATTCATAACTTCTTAAGTATCGGAGATATAGAACTTCAGCTTGCTGGTCGAGGGTTAGTGCTAATAAATGGAATTAATAAAGATACCGTTAGTGGAGATTCTAATGGAGCAGGAAAGAGTGCTATTTTAGAAGCGGTAGTATGGGTATTATATGGTAAGACTCTTCGGGATATTCCTGCTGATGCTGTGATTAATCGCTTTACTGATTCAGGAGCAGTAGTAAAGTTGGACTTTACTGTAGATGACCTACCCTATCAGGTAATAAGAGCTCGTAAACACGATGAGTATGGGAGTGGTTTATTTTTATATCAAGGGGATACTAACTTAACTTTAGGAACGATTAAACAAACTCAAGAGAAGTTAGAATCTCTATTAGGTATGGACTTTACTACCTTTACTTCCAGTATTGTTTTTGGTCAAGGATATGCTAGTGTCTTTACCACTATGAAAGATGCTGATAGGAAAGAAGTATTAGAGAAGATATTAGAACTAAATATTTTTTCTAAATGTTTAGAAGAAGTTAAATTAGATTACAGAGAGTTAGAAGCCGATACAGCTAACTTAAACTCTACTTTGACTACTCTTTATACTACTAGAGATTCTTTAGTTCAGTCTATTAAGTCTCTTAAGGATAAGTTAACTAAGCGAAAGAAAGAAATCAAAGAAGAGATAAAAGAACTCACTGAGGCTATTAAAGCAAATGCTCAAGAGGGAAATCAACTTAAAGCTCAGAGAGAAGCTTTGTTAGTTAAGTTGGCTTCTATTGATGATAATCTTAAAGAGTATCGAGAGATAGTTCAGCCTTATATTAAAGAAGTAGAACAGCTGTTAAATAAAAGTAGAGGAGCTTACCTCTCTTTAGATAAGCAAAGAGAGTTAATGGAGAAGAAGGTTAAAGAACTACAAGCTAGAGTAGATAATATCACTGCTGAATTTCTTAATAAACCTTGTGATAGATGTGGAAGAATTATTACTGAAGCAGAACTTCCCCACGTTCTAGCGTCAGTATTACAAGAGTTAGAGATTAGTGGTCAAGCTACTAAGTCTCTTATTGACCAAGTGAAGGCTCTTAAAGAAGAATATCAAAAATATGAGAAAGAGTATAACAGTAAGCTACTGGAGAAAGATGAGAAGTTTGATGAGTTTATAAAGCAGAGAGATATTATGCAGAGAGAACTAAATGAAGTAACTGCTAAGCTATCCAGAATTATAGAAGCTTTAAAGAGGATGAAGGAAAGCAAAGCGGAGAAAGAATCCAGCACTGAGTTAGAGACTATTACTAATCTCATTGATGAAAAGCAGGAAGAGTTAAAGCAAGTAATTGATAATATTAAAACTCATCAGGAGAAATTAGAAAGCTTTAAATCTCGTAAAGATGTTCTATCTTTCTGGAAGAATGGGTTTGGTAATGGTGGTATAAAGAGCTGGGTTATTAATAGCTATTTAGAATTTATCAATCAACGGATTCAGTATTACATACAGCAGTTAGGATATACCGACTTAGTAGTGCAGTTTGTTCCAGTAGTAGCTACTCGAGGAGATAATGAAGTTGATAGAGTAGAACTACAGGTGGTCAATGGTTCAGGAGGAGAAAGTTACCTTGCTAATTCAGGTGGAGAAAGAAGAAGAATAGATGTAGCGGTTCTCTGTGCTTTACAAGATTTAGTTAGAAGTAGGAAAGGAAAAAGTGCTAATGTTCTTTTCCTAGATGAAATCTTTGATACTTTAGATGGAGCAGGAATTGAGGCAGTAGTATCTTTATTGGGAAACTTTATTCGTAGTAGTGATGATTCAGTATTTGTTATCAGTCATAACAGTGAGTTAAAACCTTATTTTGATAGGGTAATTACAGTGGTTAAAGAAAATAAGATAACGAGGGAGGAAAATTATGAATGTGAATTTGTTAGTTAACACCCCTAATCCAGTGGAGGTTATGTATATTGCTGGTAGAATTTGTAGGAATAAAGATGTTGATGCAGTTTTAAAAGAAGCTAAAGATAAACCTCAGGAAGTAAAAGAAAAATTTATTCAAAAGTTAATCAAAGCAGGGCACGAATCAATATTAGAGCACGTTTCTTTTACCTTTGTGGTTAATAATATTTCGAGAATAGCTACTCATCAATTAGTTAGGCATAGAGTAGCTTCCTACTCTCAATACTCCCATCGAGGAATGGATGATGAATTAACTTTTATCATTCCTGATTCTTTGAGTGATAAGATGAACGAGAAAGAAGAGATAAATAATTTTATTATGGGGTATTTGGAACAGGCAGGTGGTTTTTATTATGATTTAGTAAAGTTAGGAATTCCTCCAGAAGATGCTCGATTTATGCTTCCTAATGGTTTAGCTTCTAATATTATGTTTACTATGAATGGTAGAGAGCTGAGGCATTTCCTTAAGCTACGGTTAGCTAAGAATGCTCAGTGGGAAATTAGGCAGTTAGCTCAAGAGATATTGAAAATATTAAATGATGTTTGTCCTGTGTTAGTAACAGATATAAAGGAGGAATAGAATGCCTACAGTTTATTTAGGTGGAAAAATAGGAGGAAGAACTTACTGGGAGTGTGCTGGTGAAAGGGCTCGGGCTAAGCAAGCATTAGAAGAGCGGGGAATAAAAGTAATTAATCCTCTGCGAGGTAAAGACTATTTAGAAGGTAAAACTATATCTAGATTCGAGAAGCCTGGGGGAATGGATATAGCTGAAATTATAGCTCGGGATAAGTATGACCTTAAGCGGAGTGATTTATTATTAATTCTGACAGGTGATGAGGTTAGTGATGGGACTTGGTTAGAGTTTGGATATGCTAAATATAAATTAGAAATTCCTGTAGTAATGATTGCTCCTACTCGGATAGGACAATATGGTTGGAGTAACCATGAAGCTGATTATATAGCTTTCAATTTAACTGATGCTGTGGATTGGATAGCTAAATATTTTTTTGCATAGTAAACCTAAAACATATTGACTTTAGTTTGATTATATGCTATCTTTTAGTTAAAATAATATGAGGAGGTTGAGTAAATGTCAATCAGAGATAAGGCAATTTTAGTATGGCAGGAGAAGAAAGAAAAACTAAAAAAAGACTTATTGGTGGATTTAAGAAGTATTTTGGGTGATGATGTTCCTATGCAGATCTTGGATACTACCAGTCCTTTGTTAGATATGCCTGATGATGAAGGAACCTATGTCTATGTCCAAGATGGTGATACTCCTATGGTAATAGAAGCATTCTACAATCCCTTTACTAAGAAATTTGAATACTCTTTGATTACCAGATGTAGTTCCTGTAAAGATGTTTATGCTTGTGATGATTATACAGGAGTAATAGCTTTTAGTGATATTGAAACTCTAGGCAGGGCTTTTGAATTATCTTTAGAGGCTCGACCTATCTGCAGTAGATGCTATCAATAGGGAGATGCTATGATTCAAGACTCGGGTAAAAGAGAAGAGTTTGCTACTGGAGCAGTGCGGGATACCCGAGAGGGGAAAGGGAGATTCGATTTGATATCTCCCTTTGCTCTTACGAGGTTAGCTAAGTGGTATGAAGAGGGAGCTAATAAATATTCGGAAAGGAACTGGGAGAAGGGTATAAATTTTTCTCGATACCTTGATTCCGCTTTTAGGCATCTAACTAAATTCCTAATGGGTATGGAAGATGAAGATCATCTAGCAGCAGCAGCCTGGAACATTTTTGCTATTATGCACCATCAAGAATTAGAAGAAACTCATTTAGATGATCTCCCTCACTATAAGCGAGGTATGGATAATGACTGAGATGAGCTTATTAGAACAATCAGGAGCAATAGAAGAAATTCTAAATAGATATCAGAGCTACTGTGTTTTAAAGTGGGTGGGTAATGGGGAATTTGGAATGGTATTTAAAGTAGGTTCTATGCCAGTTATTAATATATCCCTTACTAAAGGGGTATATAAGGTAGACCTAACTAAGAAGCAGTTAGAGTTTAGCACCTCTATGTTTAATACCTTTGAAGAATTGATTGAATACTTAAATAGTCTTGATTTCAAAAATCTGATGGGAGGATTGAAAGAGCTCTATGTCAAGTGATATTAATATTTTAATCAGTTTTGTAGCTGGTCTTTTATCCTTTTTCTCTCCTTGTGTTTTAGCTTTAGTGCCTGCTTATGTTTTTTATATAGGTGGGACAGGGTTAGTAGAGGGAACTAGGAAAAATATTTTGACCCATATTCTACTTTTTACTTTAGGATTTTCTTTAGTGTTTATTTTCTTAGGGACAGGAATTTCTTTGCTAGGGAGTTTTATTGCTCAGTATCGAGAGTGGTTTAATCGTATAGCTGGGTGTATCATAATCATTTTTGGTTTACAACTCTTTGGAATTTTAAGAATCTATTGGATGTATACAGATAAGCATTTTTATCCTCAGCAGATATCTTTACCTACCTTGCGAAGTTTCTTATTAGGAATTTTCTTTGGCTTAGGTTGGACCCCTTGTGTCGGTCCTATCTTAGGTTCTATTCTTTTGTATGTATCTACTATAGGGGTAGCTTGGTATGGAGGACTACTTCTCTTCTTTTATACTTTGGGTTTAGCTATTCCTCTTATTTTAACTGGATTAGGTGGAGATTATGTATTGTATTTCCTTCGTCAAATACAGAGGAGAGGTAATTGGGTAGAACATATAACAGGACTATTGTTGATTGTTTTAGGTATCTTTTTGCTAGTGGGGATATTATAGACAATGAGCTACGAACTTATTCCTTTAAGCGATAATGCAAACAAAATAGTTAATACTCGGTATTTACTTCCTGGTGAACAGAATTGGAAAGATATTTGCCAGAGAGTTTCTCGTTGTGTAGCTGCTGGTTTAGCTTTGTATGATGTTCCTATTGAAGAAATTCATAGCTTTGAACAACAGTTATATCAAGCTCTGCTCCAGCGAGATTTTATTTTTAATTCTCCTACTTTATTCAATGCAGGAAGAGGAGTTCCTAGTGATTTATTATATTCTTCTGTTATGACCTTAGATGGATATCATAGAATAGTAGAAAGTATGGATGACAAAAACATGCTTTCAGCTTGCTTTGTCATTCCTGTAGAGAACTCAATTAAAGGGATATATAAATCTTTATCTGATGCTGCCATAATTTCTAAACTGTCAGGTGGAGTAGGATTTGATTTTTCTAAATTATCTCACCAAGGAAGACCTCTAGATTCAGGAGTAGGAGTAGCTTCAGGTCCCTTATCTTTTATGGAAGTATTTGACACCTCTGCTAAAGCAGTAATGCAGGGAGGAAAAAGGAGATCAGCTCAAATGGGAGTCTTACGAGTTGATCATCCCGATATCATTAACTTTATAGCTGCTAAATCTAAAGGAGATGATAGCTTATCCTTCTTTAATATTTCAGTAATGATTACTGATGAGTTTATGCAAGCAGTAAAAGAAGGAACAGGATTTCAACTTAAAGACCCTGTAACTCACCAACCTCTGCAGATGATAGATGCACGAGGGTTATGGGAAAATATAGTTTACTATGCTTGGAAGAGTGGAGACCCAGGCTTATTATTTTTTGAACACATCAATAGGGATAGGTTTGTAGCAGGGGAATATATAGATGCTACTAATCCCTGTGGTGAAGTTCCTCTTTACAGTTATCAATCTTGTAATTTAGGACATATTAATCTTGCTCATATTGTTAAAGATGGTCGTATTGATTTAGATAAGCTTTGCTATTTAGTTAAACTTGGTATGCAAGCATTAAATCTCATCATAGATATTAATCATTACCCTTTGCCTGAGATAGCTGATAAGACTAAAGCTTATCGTCCTATTGGGTTAGGAGTAATGGGATTTGCTCATTTATTATTTTTATTAGGAATCAGATATGGTTCTTCAATGAGTATAGATATAGCTTCACAACTTTCTCGTTATATTGCTTTTGCTTCTATTAGAGAAAGCATTGAGTTAGCTAAACGATTTGGAGCTTATCCTGCCTACCAAGAGGGAGACAGGAGCATATTAGAAACCAACTATGTATTAAAGCAATTTATGCAGGATAGTATAGAGAATAAACAATTAGTGGAGGAATATGGATTACGCAATGCTAGTTGGAATAGTTTAGCTCCTACAGGAAGTGTTTCTCTTATCTGTGATACTTCATCAGGAATAGAGCCTGTTTTTGCTTTGGAGCATGAGCGGGTATATATAGATAGTAATGGGGAAAAGAAAACTCTAATCGTGCAAGACCCTATCTATGAAAGAAGTCAGGATAAGAATGCTGATTACTTCGTAGATGCTCATTCTATATCTCCAGAAGAGCACGTGCGTATCCAAGCAGCTTGGCAGGAGTATATATCTTCAGGTGTTTCTAAGACTATTAATCTACCCCATAATGCTACTGAAGAAGATGTAAGAAAAGTATATGAGCTAGCTTATGAGTTAGGATGTAAGGGGGTTACAGTATATAGAGATGGGTGTAAAGGAGAGCAAGTCCTCTATAGAAAAGAAGATAAAGGAACAACTTCTAGACCTCAACATCAACCTGAACAAACAAGTAAAGGAGCTGCTAGGGGAGGAGTATCGAGTGGAAATTCAACTGGTAAAGCTACAGGACTGCACCCTAGTGAACGACCCAAAACTACCTATGGCGTTACCAGTGAGTTTTCCGTAGCTTGTGGAACTTTATATGTAACCTTGAACTTTGATGATAATGGTAATCCTATAGAGACTTTTCTAACTACAGGAAAAGGAGGAGTGTGTAGGGCTAATGTAGAAGCAGTATCTAGAACTGTGTCATTAGCTTTACGCAGTGGTATAGCAAAAGAGGAAATAGTTAAACAGTTAAAAGGGATACGCTGTCCTTACTGTTTAAGTAAAAATAAGAAATACTTATCTTGTGCTGATGCCTTAGCTAAATTTATTGAACGATGCCAGTCTCCCTTCACAGGAAAGATTGCTGAGGAAGATAAAAAGATTAATGGAATGCTAGAGCGACGGTTAGTTAGTGATGACAATGAAGTAGCTACCTGTCCTGAGTGTGGAGCTCCTATTCAGAGAGCAGAAGGCTGTATTACTTGTTTAGAATGTGGCTACTCTAAATGCTCATAAAAAAAATGAGATACTCTGCTACTTGTCCTTTTTGTAAAATGGAAAACTTGTTTGATTCTCACGGAGAAGTAGAGAAAAGCTGTTCCCACTTCATTGGAGTGGATAACTTTGAGTGGGGCAGCTGTGCTAAATTTGAAGGCATAGTTACAGAAGTTTTGATGCCTAAGCCACCTTCTATATTTGATAATGATAATTAAGATATCTTATTGTTACACACCAAGGTTAACAATTTTGTTAACCTTGGTGTATAGCTGTGAGAAAAAATTTGATTCAGAGGAAAAGATTACATAAATAAAATGAAAACCATAGAAGAATTTACAAACAAGATAATATGTGGTGATTGTTTAGAGGTTATAAAGCAGATACCAGATAACAGTATAGACAGTATCATTACTGATCCTCCTGCTGGTATTGCTTTTATGGGTGAAGATTGGGATGACTTTACCTCAGTTAAGACTACTAAATCCCAACTCATAACTTGGATGAATGCTGGGGTAAAGTTTTCTAGTGCTGGTCTTTTAGAGTTTCAGGAATTTATTTACCTTACCTTTTCTGAAGCTATTCGAGTAGTTAAACCTGGCAGCCACATTCTAGTTTGGGCATTACCTCGGACTAGTCATCATACTGCTATGGGGTTAGAAAGAGCTGGGTTTGAGATTAGAGATAAGATTTATTTTGTCTTTGGTAGTGGTTTTCCTAAGTCATTGAACATAGGTAAGGCAGTAGATAAATTGCTAGGTAATACCAGAGAGGTTATTTCTAAACAAGAACGGAGCGGGAGAAGTGGTGGAATACTAGGTAAAGATACTAAAATTATTCACTATAAAACTAAAGGTAATTCTGAATGGGAAGGGTATGGAACAGCATTAAAGCCTGCTGTTGAGGAATGGATTCTAGCCCGAAAACCTTTAAGTGAAAAGACTATTACAGATAATGTTTTGAGGTGGGGAACAGGAGGAATAAACATTGATGCTTGTAGGGTCCCTCTTCAGGAAGGAGAGGACTTGTCTATAAATAGAGAGGGAGATAAGAAGCTAGATACTAATAATCGAGGTTGGGGTTTTAAAGCGGTTAGTAGAGATAATGAGGGAAGATTTCCCTCTCACCTAATCCTTGATGAATCAGAGGAAGTAGATAATTTATTTCCTAAAAATACTTCTCGTTACTTTCAACATTGTAGTGCTGATACCAGAATTTTTTATGGAAATAAGGCAAGTAAGAAAGAGAAAGGAGAAGGAAATAATCACCCTACAGTAAAAAGTTTAAGTCTTATGCAGTACCTTTGCCGTTTAGTTATTCCCACTGGAGGAATAGTATTAGATCCATTTGCAGGTTCTGGAACTACTTTAATAGCTGCTTGCCAAGAGGGGTTTAATTTTATTGGAATAGAGAAAGAACCTAAATACTGTAGAATTGCAGAAGAGAGACTAAAAAATTTGATTCAGGAATAAACCATAAACGGTTTGAGGTAGCTAACTTTGTTAAACGATTTGGATTTAAAAAATTGGAAGGCTTACGAAAATATTATTACGGATAGCTTATGGCTAATCGATAAAAGAGATAGCTCTAAATTCAATTCAGGGTGGTATTGGGGGAATTTTATCCCCCAAATCCCCCAACAAATGATGTTGAGATATACTAGAAAAGGGGATTGGGTTTTAGATCCCTTCTTAGGTAGTGGCACAACTTTAATTGAGAGTAAAAGATTGGGAAGAAATGGTATAGGAATAGAACTAAACTCTGAAGTAGCAGTAAAGGTAAAAGAGTTAATAGTTAAAGAGCCTGGTGATTCTGTTGCTGATGTAATAATTGGTGATAGCCAAACTATAGATTTATCAAAAGTATTAAGTAAGCATAATATAAATTCTGTTCAGCTAGTTATTCTTCACCCTCCTTACTATAATATTATCAAGTTTAGTGACGACCCCGCTGATTTATCTAATGCTCCTGACATAGAAACTTTCTTAGATATGTTTGGTAGGGTAGTGGATAACCTAACTCTCTATTTAGATTATGGGAGATATCTTGTTTTAGTTATTGGGGATTTGTATCAAAAGGGAGAATGGATACCTTTAGGTTTCTATTGTGTGCAGAGATTATTGGAGCGGGATTATTTGTTAAAGAGTATTGTAGTTAAAAACTTTGCTGATACAAGAGGAAAAAGAAATCAGGAAAACCTATGGCGGTATAGAGCCTTAGCAGGTGGCTTTTATGTTTTTAAGCATGAGTATATAATTATTTGTCAGAAGAAGTAATTGATTTAGGAATAAACCATAAATTATTGTGGTTTATATATTAAAAGGAGGCGAGTAAATGAAAAATTATCAAAAGACTATTTTATTATTGTTATTGATTATGGTTACTCTAGTTGGGTGGGGTAATACAACTGTTTTTGGTCAAACATCATCTCAAAGTAATGCTGTTCAAACAGCAGAGTTATATCTAAGCGTTTTGCCTCTTTCTCGAAGTGGTTTAATTTATCTGCTAATGGCTGAAGGTTTTTCTACTACAGATGCAACCTATGGGGCAGATAATTGTGGGGCTGATTGGAATAAGCAGGCAGTTAGAGCTGCAGAGACCTATTTAAGCATTTTTAATTTTTCCTATAATAGATTAATAAGTCAATTAAAGTTTGACGGATTTACTACTGATGAAGCAACATACGGAGCTGATAACTGTGGAGCAGATTGGAATAAGCAGGCAGTTAGAGCTGCAGAGAATTACTTAAGCATTTTTAATTTTTCGTATAACAGATTAATATTCCAGCTAGTATTTGATGGTTTTACAATTGAACAAGCTGTATATGCAGCCAAGCAAAGTGGACTAACTCCATAGAAATTATAAATTCACAGAAGAGAAAATTAAAAAATTTTATTTAGGAATAAAGCATAAACGTTTTGGGTTTATACATATAGATGGTTCTCACTAAAAGAAAAGGAGTGATGAGCAATTACTAGAGGCATAAGATTTTGGGACAGTAGTAAAGAAGCAATGATCTATCCTTTTTTAGATGAACACGTTGATGCTGACATTGGGATTGAGGATAGGGATGGGGTAGAGATTTACGAACACGATATAGTGGGGGGGGGGGCTTGTTTGACCCAACAGATCCGGAATTATACTTTGTTATTTATAGCCTACAGAATTGTGGTTTTGTTTTAGCTCCCATAGAGTATTTGGAGAGTTATAGAAATGGTAAATTTCCTGAAGTAGTTTTTGCTATCCAACCTAAGTTTATTCCCTTCTTAAAAGTCATTGGGACTATTTATGATAGAGAGTTAAATGCTGAATCAGAGTTTGTTAAATGTAATTAACTGGATGGTATCCTACACTTTAGAAATAGCTATGCATTGAAGTAATTAATGTTAAATGTTGATTTACTAAATCGTAATTTGTGAATAAACTAAAATTGTTTAGGGATGAACAATGGAATTTTTAAATCAAATCTATAATGAAGACGTAATGAACGTATTAAAGAGGATGCCAGATAATTGCGTTGATATGGTTTACAGCGACCCAGATTATAATGTGGGGATAAAATATAACAAAAAAAGTTATACTAAAAAATTTGAAGAGTATATTGATTGGTATATTGAGCTTGCTAGAGAATCCTTAAGAGTTTTAAAAGATGATGGAAATATGTTTTTTATAAACTATCCCAAACAGAATGCCTTTCTCTGGGTAAATTACTTAGATAAAGCTTGTTATAATGTTTACGAATATGTCTGGATTTATCCTACCCCGATTGGGCATTCTCCTCAACGGTTCACTACGGCTCATAGAAGTATTTTACATTGCACTAAAACGAAAAATAATAAATGGTTTAAAGATAATGTTGCTGAACCTTATGCAAACCCAAAAGATAAAAGAACGGCAAGGGCTATAGCTAAAGGTTCAAAGGGGAGAATGCCTTATTCTTGGATGTATTACAACATGGTTAAGAATGTTTCTAAAGAAAAAACAATTCATCCCTGTCAAATCCCTATTAAATTAGCAGAAAAATTAATATTAGCTTCAACAGAAGAAAATGATTTGATATTTATACATTTTGGTGGTTCAGGTAATGAAATATTTGTAGCTAAAAACCTTGGTAGAAATTATGTCTCAGCAGAGATCGACCCACTCTACTACAAAATGATAACAGATAGATTAAAGCTAAATGGGGAAATTCCACCAGAATATAAACCTAGAGTTAGGAGGTAAATTACAGTGGAAGAAGAGAACATTCAACTAGCTATTACTTTAGATCAAGCTTTGGAATTAGGGGCAAAATTAGATATTAATTGGGGAGAATATAGTTTATTTGAATTTCTACGAGGCTATGGAGTAGAGCTAGAACACGGCACTAAATTCCCCCGTTGGAATGTAACCAATAATGATCCTATTATGACTGCTAAGATTGTGATGGCTCACTTGGAAGAACTACCTGATTATTATACCAGACTTAAGAAAATGGAAAGTAATCTACTGTGATGAATTATCCAGATGATTTTATAAACTTGCAGAAGAGATGATTAAAAAAATTTGTTTAGGAATAAACCATAAACGTTTTGGGTTTATTCATAAGGTTTTCTATGAATAGTTTTTGCCTGAAACTTTCACCTAATAACAAGTTATCTGCCATTGCTTATGATAAGGAAGTAAAAGAATGGAAAATTTAGAATTTAACAAAATATACAATATGGATTGCATAGAAGGAATGAAAGGTATCTCTAATAATGTGATAGATCTTGTTATTACTGACCCCCCTTTCGCAATAGATTTCAAGGCAAAAAGAAATAATTACCATAGAACAGCTTCAAGGGTTATAGAAGGATACAAAGAGATACCAAGGGCAGAATATTTTGATTTTACAATTAAATGGATGAAAGAGGTGTGCAGGGTTCTCAAAGATTCTGGGAGTATGTATGTTTTCTCTGGGTGGAATAATCTTAAAGATATTTTAACAGCAATTGATGAATTAGGTTTTATTACGGTGAATCATATCATCTGGAAATATCAGTTTGGAGTAGTAACAAAAAGAAAGTTTGTAACCTCACATTATCACTGCCTTTATGTCTGTAAAAATAATAAAAAGAGAAAATTTTTCCCTTATTCAAGATATGGAAAAGAAGATAATGATGAAGATGGTGGCAGCTTACATTATAAAGATAAAGAGGATGTTTGGATAATCAAAAGGGAATATTGGACAGGTGACCAAAAAACTCCTACAAAATTACCCGCTGAACTAATAGAAAAAATACTTATGTATTCAAGTGAAGAAGGGGATGTTGTTTTGGATCCATTTTTAGGTTCGGGACAGGTTGCAATTGTTAGCAAAATGATGAAGAGACGATTTATAGGATTTGAAATCGTAAAAGAGTATTATGAATTCGCTAAACAACGATTAGAAAATGATATGTATAGAATAAGTGAAGGAAGTTGTCCACAGCAGTGATGAATTATCCAGATGATTTTATAAACAAGATAATTTGCTGTGATTGTTTAGAAGTAATGAAGCAGATGCCAGATGGGAGCGTTGATTTAGTTTTGACTGATCCTCCCTATGGTATCTCACAAAAGGATTTAAAAATAGACCGCACTAATATTCAAAATAGAAGTCTAAGGAGAAAGGGTAAACGATCCAAGGAACTTAATTATGATTTTGGGGAATGGGATCACTTTGAAAGTAGGGATGAGTTGTTAAACTGGACAGAGCAATGGGTTAAGGAATGCTTTAGAGTTTTAAAAGAGAGTGGTAACTTTGTATCTTTTTTTGCTAAAGACAGCATAAGTCACTTCGAAGATATATTAAAGAAGTATGGACACGTAAGACAAACTATAGTATGGCACAAGACTAATCCCGTTCCCCAGATTTTCAAAGTAGGTTTCATGAGTTCAGTAGAGTTCTTAAGCTGGGCTACTAAACAAAAAGGAGCTAAGCATACCTTTAACTATCAGCTTGGACAGCACCATAACTTCATAGAGACTCCTATTTGTATGGGTAAGGAAAGAACTCCTCACCCTACCCAAAAACCTATTAAAGCTGTCCAGTGGTTAGTAGAATACCTGAGTAATGAAGGAGACCTGGTTTTAGATCCTTTTAGTGGGGCAGGAACTATAGCTGTAGTAGCTAAGAGTTTAGGTAGGAACTTCATTGGCATTGAACTAAATCCTGAGTACTGTAAATGGGCAGAGGAGAGACTTAAAAAAATTGATTCAGTAGTAAACCAAAACTGTTTAGGACTTACATAATTAGATTAAGTATGCAATCTTTTGAATGGTAAAAGAGAGGATAACTAATGAGTTTAAATGAAAAAGTTGAACAAACTAAATTGGCTATAAAAGAGTGGGTAGAATACTGGGGGATAAATGGTGTTTATGTTAGTTTTTCTGGAGGTAAAGATAGTACCGTATTGCTTCACATAGCCAGACAATTATATCCTGATATCAAAGCAGTGTTTGTTGATACTGGAGTAGAATTTCCAGAGATTATAGAGTTTGTAAAACAGTTTGGTAACGTTGATTGGTTGAAATATAGAAAAAGTTTTAGAGATGTAGTTATAGAGTATGGGTATCCTATTGTATCGAAAGAGGTTTCAAACCATATATGGTGTGTTAGATATTATTCAAATGAATCAGATAGAGTGGCTTATTATAAAGAAGGTATTAGAAATGGTAAAAAAACTTCTTATGGTTTACCTAAAAAATGGTGGTATTTAATTGATAGTGATATTAAAATAAGTGATAGATGTTGTTATTGGTTGAAAAAAAGCTCAATTAAAGCTTATGAAAAAAGAAATAAAGTAGTTCCGATTTTAGCGATGAGAGCCGAGGAATCAAATAAAAGAAGAATTGATTTTGTTAAAGGGGGGAGAAAGTGTAATAATTTTGATTTTAAAAGACCAATGTCTAATCCTTTAGCTATATGGACTGAACAAGACATACTTAGATATTTAAAAGAGAACAATATTACTATTGCTGGATGCTATGGAGATATTATAGAAGATAATAATGGAAACTTAAGAACAACTGGAGAGCAGAGAACTGGTTGTATGTTTTGTGCATATGGGTTACACCTTCAGGAACAACCTAACAAATATCAAAGAATGAAGGTTAAGTATCCTGAAATGTGGGAATATGCTATGAAACCAATTGAAGAAGGTGGTTTAGGAATGAAGCACGTTTTAGAAGTATATGGAGTTCCTTATGGTGAGGAATCTTGTCTAAAAAATCAGTTAGCATTTCATGATTCGAATTACATGTCTAAAGAAATAGGTTAATAAGAGATGATTAGAATTTATATAAAGAGGGTGAAGGTAATGGTAGATTTCAGTAGGTATCGGAGAACGGTGAAATAATGGACAGTTATCAGACATTTAGTCCGTTTTGTTTTAAATGTGGGAAACCTTTAGGTACTGTTTATTACGTGGTGGATAACCAGCCGTGGTGTCAAGAGTGCTATCTTAGACTCCAAAAGGAAACTACTCCATCTTATGCTCAAGGTTGGATATGTCCTCGATGTGGTAGAGTTAACTCACCTTATGTCAATCAATGTTCTTGTAGTCCTACTATAAGAACTACGATTACGTATTGCTGATATGTTTATAATTGTTTTATTTTTTGCAATCGTTTTAGTTTATTTATTAGCTAAATTATTTGTCGCAATGGTTGAATACATTTCGGATGCCTGGCGTTCAAAAGAGAAGGATAGGATAGCTGATATTATTTCTTCAATATTTGTTTTTTGTCTTTTGGCTGCGGTAATTCTTTTGTGGATGGTGGTAGCTTTTAGTTCTTTTGTATATGTGGAATAAACTATAACCGTTTAGGGTTTATATAAGTGAAGGTGATAAAAAATGCCCAGTTGGGTAGTCGATCATGACATTTGGGAAAAAGCTAAAAAGAAAGCAGCAGAGGAAGGACATGCAGAAGATTGGGATTATATTACTGCACTTTATAAAAAGATGGGAGGTGAAATTAGAGGGGACAAAAGCCTATCAGGTATTGATTGGACTAACCACCCTCTGATTAAGGAGTAAGAATGACAGAACGAAAAAAAGCATTTAATCCTACACGATCAGTTAATTCTAAATTGCCAGGGGTTATTAACCTCTGGAGTGCTGTTATGACTGCTGGGAGTGGTGAAGAAATCACTGTAGTAGGGTCTACTGAATCAGAAATTCATTGCTGGCAATTATTATTTATGTGGAAGAGAGCCAATAAAAATAGTTCTTTTTGGAACTGGGAAATTAATCCAAAGCTGGTGCGAAAATCATGGCTGAACATATCAATAAATTAACAGATGGTTTACCTAAAATTTTATTTGTAGACGGTAAGTTATATGAGTTAGATACTGTTCCACTAGCTCCTAATTGTTTTGCTTTTAAAGTATTTGATGCAGTTCTGCAGACCTATATCCATTTCATTATTTACCAATCCAAGGAAGATTGGGAAGTAATGATAATGGATGATAAGTTTTGCATTGATGTGCAATATAACAAGTATCAATACGATAAAGATACCAATTGTTTCTACGCTAAGGAGGTTAATTAATGTATATCTATGTTAGTATCTTTCATCTATTGGTCGCTATACCAGTTATCTTTACTTTGGTTTCACTACTATGTGCTTACATAACCAGTGATAAAGTAAAAGCAATGTGGTGGTTTATGGGAATGGTATTTGGTGCAGGAGCCTCATTGCTTTCTATTATTTGGTTTATATTTACCCAATGAACAAGAGTCAATTAGGTAAGTTAGCTAAAGGTCGAGGATATCGATTTGAAAAAAGATTAGAAGCTTTAGGTAATAAGTGTGGTCTAGATATTGAATGTAAAAGACAACCTCTCTCTGGAGCTCATAAGGACCACAAGTTAGATGTCAAAATCTGCAGAGGAGATGAAGAGTTAGGTAAGTTAGAGGGCAAATATCGTGGTGATTTTTCAGGCTTTAAGATGGTGTATAAGAAATTAGAAGAGCAGGAAATAAAAGGTAAGATTGTAGCTATTCAATTTGATAAATATATTGCTCTCTACTATACCGATTACTTATCCTGCTGGTTTGGAGATAAAGAAGTGGATCGGTATGTTCCTGTAGAGATTAAAGGTTTAAAGATTATTAATGATTGGTATGAAAAAGCTAAACAGCAAGGGGCTTGTGGGTTAGTAGTAGGAGGATATAGAGCAAAGCCAATAGCTATAATTTAGGAGCTGAAAAATGACAGTAGAAGAAATCGAAGAATTATATAAAAATTATCGCCCTCTATTAGTTAGTCTTTCTTTATCTGCCTGTCGTGAGTATTCCATAGTAGACTTCGATGATATTCTCGCTTATTTATCTCTTTGCTTTGTAGAAGAAGTTAAGAAGTATAACCTTGAAAGAACTAGAATGGATTTTCCTGGCTATATCAAAATAGCTTTAGAGAAAGATGCTCTGGACTATATTCGTAAGCGGCTCACTTTATCCTCTCGGGAAATACCCAGTTCTTTTCAATCAGGAGATACTGATTATTACTTTAATAGAGATACCAATTTAGAAGATGAATCCTTATTACTAATTGATGGGTTTGAAGATGAATTAGTAGATAAGATATATGTATATGATTTATTAGAACAATTACGAAAATATAGTCCTGAGTATGCCGATATTATTTATGATGTTTATATCCTAGGTTACCGCTGCTCTGAACCCTATATCACTAACAAGTATGGTTTATCGGTGGCAGGTGCTTATAACCGAGTTAAAGCTGCACTACAAGATTTAAGGAGGATTGCTGAAAACAGTGAACGAGTGGAAGAGAAGGCTAATCGCTACAATAGATTTATATACAAAAAAGTATCATCGTCCAGTTCCTTGGGTCTATCTCAAAGCTCTGAAAGTAGAAAAGAAAGATCTGAAGAAGCTAGTAAGACAGAGAGAAATTGAAGAGGTTTATTATACTACTGCTAAAGGAACTTACTATTTGGGATTTGCTCCTCTAGGTTGGAATAGTCAGATAGAAGTAGCAAGAGATACCAATATAGTTCAGGTGCCTAAGAATGGCTAAAGAACCAGTTAGCATTTCCGTAAGAACACAATCGGCTTTAGAACGGTTACTCCGCTGGGATAAATTAGAAGAAGTTAATCAGATGGCAGACCGGGGACTATCTGCTTATACCATTGCTGAGTGGGTCCGCAGTCAAGGAGTAAAGATGTCTACTCAGTCAATGGAAACTTACTTGATGCTTTATCAACAGTCTAAAGAAACTAATACCACAGTAGCCGATTTAGTAGCTCAGTATGCAGGGACTAATCTCTTAGCTAATGTTACCTCAGATATTGAAACTCTTAAATTAGTTAAGAGTGTTTTGAGTGATGTCAGTACCTTAGATGCCATTATCAATGAGGGTTCTAAAAATATAAATAACAATGCTCTTATCTCTGCTAAGGATGTTATCAATGCTATTCAAACTAAAGATGCTTTATTGAGAAACAGTAGGGAAGTATTTATGAAGAGGTTGTTTAAGTTAGATTCTATGCTAGAGAGAATCATTCAGATTATGGTAGATGAAGTTCCTGAAGAATATTTGGATAGGGTAATGACCCGATTCCAAGAGGAGTTTGGTAGCGATGGGATTGATCAATGATCCAGTTCAAGCTTTAGAAGATGCTCGGAGTAAGGCTACCTTTACTGATAGAGTAAAGAAGAGGTTAGAATCTATTATTGATAGTAAGTTACTAGAGATAGAGAATATGAGTCTAACTCAGAGTCGAAGAGCAGTAGAGGATTTGGAAAAGTTAATAAAGATATATCAGCTGTTGAGTGGTGAAGCTACCGAGAGGAGAGAAAGTATTAATCATAATCAGCAGACCACTCAGATTAGAGTATTGATTGATGAACTGAGAGATACTCAGAAAGCTTTACCTTCAGAAGATGATGTCATAGATGCTGCCTTTGATGCTTTAGATGAGGAGGAGAAGCTAAGTGAGTGATATATCAGTTAGGGATTTTTTAGAAGAGTTAGCTCACGAACGACCTAGTGTGTTTGCTCAATACTACCGTAGATTAAAAGGTAAGAGGCTACGATATACTAATCCTCATGACCTATATGCTTGGAGACATTTCTTAATTCAACCTATGGATGACTTTCACTCGGATAAAATAATTAAGAAAGCCAGACAGTTAGGGGCTTCAGAGTGCCATCTCAATGAAGTGTTCTGGTTTTTAACTGAACACGATTATACTAATACTATCTATACCTTTCCTCGTGGTCCAAAGATGAGAGAATTTTCTCAGACCAGAGTAGAACCAGCTATTCAAGAGTCTCCTTATTTAGATTCCCTTAGTCCAGTAAGACTACGAAATGTTACTAGGAAACCTTTTAATCATTCTAACTTATTCTTAAACTCCGCTTGGGGTAAGGAGTTAGGAGAAGGTACTCCTGCTGATATGTTGTGCTTGGATGAGTATGACCAGATGGCTGAGGGTATTGAAGGTGCATTTATTGCTTCTTTGTCTTCATCTCCTTATAAATTAATTAGAAGATTTTCTACTCCTACTCTTCCAGGACGAGGAATATCAGAACTGTTTGATACCAGTGATCAGCATTTCTACTTTTATACTTGTGAACACTGCGGAGAGAAGCAGTATCTAACTAAAGATAATATCATTCAAATAAAGAAGGATGGGGTTAAAGAGCATTTAGGTTTAGTAGAAGACGGAACTTTTATTATTGGTTGCTTAAAGTGTAAGAAGGAACTTAATAGAGTGCAGAAAGGGGAGTGGGTGGCTGCCTATCCTGGAAGAGCTATTAGAGGATATCAGATGAGCCAGTTGAATGCTCCTTGGATTACTGCTGATGAAATTATGAGAAGTAGATTTGAACTCCGTTCTGACCAGCTCTGGTATAACTATGTATTTGGTGAACCTTACTATGATGCAGGGTCTTTGCTTTCTCCTGTAGAATTTCAACGCTGTGAAAATCCTCTGCGAGGTATGTCTTTATCTCGGGAGAACTGCACTATGGTATCAGTAGGTATTGACTGGGGTAAAGTAAGCTGGGTAACAGTCTTAGGTCTGCTTCCTGATGGGAAGGTAAGATTACTAAACTTCTTCTGGGAAACAGATACTAATGTAGCATTGGAATCAGTAAATAGAATTGCCGCTCGTATTCAAATGTTTGAGCCTGATATTATCATCTGTGATACAGGATATGGACAAGACCGTATTCCTCACCTGATGGATTTATTCCCTGGTCGAGTATGGGGTTGTCAGTATAGTGAGAGGGGTTTAATAGCTAAGTTTAATCATCAAGGTTTCGTTGTTAGTGCTAATAGGACAGGTTCACTCAAGCAAGTTATTTTAGCTTTTAAGAAGGGGGGAGTAGAGCTTCCTCGCCACGATGAGGCAATGGAAACTTTAATGAATCATCTCTGTGCTTTAACTATTCTACAGGAGGAAGATGATAGGGGAGAGTTCAAAGAAGTAGTAGAGAGAATGGGACCAGACCACGGAGCTCATAGTTTTAATTATGCTAACTTAGGAATTGAAAAAGAGAAGATGCTTTATCGAGTAATAGGGGAAAGTGATTTTTCTTTTTTAGATACAGGAGGAGGACTTTCCCTACCACAAGATAGACAGTTTAAAGATATGAATGAACTAGCTCAGCATTGGTTGGGGCAGATTAATTCTTTACCTGATGAAGGAGATGATATTGATGGATTCACAGTCGTGTAAAAAAAATTGTCCTAAAGCACAGGATCCCCGTCCTTGTGATGAATCCTGTGCCTTATACGATGAAACCTACAAATGTTGCTCTATTGTAACACTGGCTGAGTCTACAGCTGAGATAAGAGAAATATTGTGGAACTGGTTTAATAAACTCATTGAACCGTTTGGGATGTAACCTCCATTTTCTTCTCTTCCAAATATTTCTCTGCCTCTTCGTAAGGAATAATCCATTCTGAACTGATGCCATCTTTGATAGCACTAATGGTCCCCCTTTTTATTATATTAGTAAATACAAACCGTTTACTTTGGATAAATTATATATATATTATTTTGTTTTTTGTCAAGATGGATTTATCATCTTAAGGAGGTATAGAGCAACTTTTACCACTTTTGTTTTATACTTTTGGTTTTCAAGGTTATCTACGAGCATTGATAATCAAAGCAAATTATAGCTTTGCCACTTCTCACACTTTTTATTGAATGGATGGAATTATAGTTCCCCTTGTAGAAGGCTTAAAGTTCTCGCTGTCTCAAAACTATCTTCATCATAGAAGCTAGGCATAATATTATAACGTTTTTTAATGTATAACCACAGAGAGAAGGGGAGATCCTCAGCTGTTTCTACTGAGTTAGTATAGATTAATCTCCCTTCTTTACGATAAATTAACCCTTTAATTCTTCCTTCCATGTGGTCTTCGAACTCTTCCTGACTAATTGTCTCAGGAAGAATTAATTCCCACCATAGATATTTCTTTAGCTGTTTTATATCCTCTCCTGCAAAGTAAAACCCCTCATTTACACTACCGAAATTTCCTCCATTGATTGGCATAATACTTCTTAGGAAAATATTATCAGTTATAGGAATAGGTTCTTCTACAATCTGAAGAACATACGTAGCGTTATTATGAAGGTAAGGAACTCCCATTTCCTTGTCAGTAGGAAATAGGGCATTGAGAAGCTTTAAAGGACCATGGGCTTTACTCCAATCCATAGCTACTTTATCTATTTCTCTATACTGTAGCTTTCCAGCTAAGAAAGATAGTTCAGGGACATCATAGGTAAGTAATTCAGTTAAACATTTATTGATACTGTAAGCAAATAGAGAAGCCAGTCTCGCATCAATTTCGTTCTTTTGAGGACCAGTTCCCCATTCTGTAGCTGTTCTTAAATTAAAATGGTTTTCCGAATCTATAGTTAGAGTCCCAATATGAACGGGGTCAAAGTATTTTTTATGTCGATTAGGATGAACAGTAAAGAGATACTGAGTTTCATTATTTTCTTTACTAATGGTGACATATACTTGAACGAATTTATCTTCTCTCATCATTTTGCTTCAACTCCTTAATTACTTCTTCCTTAACTCCTTTGATAATATCATCGATAAGGGAAGTATAGAGGGGAGCCAGATAGGATGCTACCCTATCTGGAGCTCCCGCCATTCTTTTAGTTCTTTCAATCTCGGCTAAAGTTTGTCCTATTCTTTCTGATAAATCAGTCATATTAGATACCTCCTTTATTTTATTGGTTGAATCATAATGTAACCTTGTTCGTGAACTGTGTAGTTTGTTGTGGGGGGACGAACAATTGTATCGACTATCCACCAAGTAACTATAGCGATGAAGATGAGACAAATAACTCCTCCTGCAGTAAGCTTGGATTTTTTCTCCTTCTCCTTTTCTTCTGCTAACTTTTCCCGAAATTCATATTCCTCAATAATCTTTTGTTTCTCTTCCTCAGTAAGCATTTTCTTTTCACCTCCCTTCTCTAAGTTTAGATAGCGTTTCAAAAGTTTGAAACTCTTGATACTCTTTCCTAATACTTTCAACATTGAAGCATTTAGGTATTAATTCCTCTCCCATGTTTTCTAATATTCCTCCCAATACAGCCAGCCAATAAGTATTATTTAGGTTGATATAGTTTAGCCCTATTAGATTCCGTTTAATCTGCATCCCACTTCTCACTAACTTAGCATCAAGGTATTGATCCAGATGGAATAAATTTTCTTTAGAATAAGTAGTTGATTTAATTGGTCTCTTCTTCGTATAGAACAGATATAAACCACCCCATAAATCATTGTGTCTAATACTTAAACCGGAGAAGTAAACTATTACATTATCATCCTCAAACCGCATCCATACTTCGTTACCGCTAATATGAAAGTCGAACTTATCCCAAAAGATATGTTCTGCTGAGTTTATTTTTATTAAGTCAAACAAATCTTCTTTAGTAAATTTATCTTCTTCTATTTGGTATAGATAAAGATATTTGCTCCACTCATACACATACACGGAAGGATAATTATATCTATCATTATATATTCTTTGATGGAGGATGGCTGTAATATGAAGGTTTTGTTTCCATTCCTCACTATACAATGGCATAATAAATATATGGTTAGCATCATTAACATAGGTTAGTATATTATTTGTTTTTGTTCGATACACTCCTATAATTCCAATTTTACCATTGTTTTGCTTTCCTTTCCAGATATCAGTATCTCCTTTATCAATGTGATAAGTGTTACTTTTTACTTTAAAGTAGTGTTCTAATCCTGTAGCTATTTCAGTGAGGTTATCATTACTATCAAGGATTACTGATAAATAATCAGGGTAATCATGATTAAAAATTACTTTTATATCACTGTTATTTTTACTCTTAATATACTGGGTAACTAACTGGTAATACTCGTTGTCAAACCAGTTTTGGTTATCGTGTAAATTGATTAAGTATTCCATGTTTTTACCTCTTTCATGGTTATAGTTAGCTGGTCTTCAAAGGGGATATATCCATTTCCTACATAGGACGGTGATTGAACTAAGATTACAAACTCTTTCTCATTAATATTCCAATCTAAGGAATATTCAGGATGGGCATAGGGATTATTACAAAACAGTTCTCCATCCATTCCTGCAGGCACTCCTTGAGTTACAATCTCTATTGTCTCTTCAGGAAAATTATATAGAATGTAATCTTCTACAATCTTTCTAACTTCTTCTGCTTTTACATCTTCAACATAGTTTACTTCATCCTCTTCGTCATCTTCTTCTTTAACCTTTTGTTCATCTACCCATTCTGAAAATCCATCATCGTCCCACCATACCTCAAATATCTTTCCTTTTTTCAACCACTTATCTAAGTAATCATAGACAGTATAATAGTTAAGATAGGTCAACACTACTTCACTTCTACCCCAGCTATTACCATTACTATCAATATGGTGGTTTTCAAATACATATTCTCCATCACCTTTATAAAAATCCCAACCTTCTTCTACTTCACATAACTTATCCCACAATGATTTGGGACCTATCTTTTTCCCTATCCAAAAGTTATAATCAGCATCCATATTAGAAGCCCCTACATTCCCTCGGAAATACCTCTTAGTAACTGTCCATCTCATTTTATTCACCTCCTTTATGAGTAATTACCTGCTTCAATAACAAAGCAGTCCCATTCATTAACTGGTTTTATAACTCCGTGCTTTACCATCTCATCTAACCACCCCTCAAATTCCTCACGAGTAGGAAGCTCATCAATATCATAACCGCTTTTGAATTCCTCAAACATTGCCTTAACTGCATTAGGTTCAATCATATTCTTAAACAAATAAAAGTGTTCTCCTTCTTCCTCGTGGCAGTTAAATATAAGATACAAACTAATCACCTCCATATCTTAATCGACAGATAGCTTTGTAAGTAGAGTGATAGTTCTTCAATAAGTTTAACTCAATTACTGCCTCCTGATACTTCTGCTCTGCTTCAGATAATTTTCTCTGCTGTAGCTTAGTTAAGGTTAACAGTTGAGCATCTCGGGCTTCTTTATTCTTTCCATCAATAACTCCCGTATTGATTAGCTCAGCTTCTTTATCTTTGAGAGCTTGCTTAGCTTCTTCTACTTTCTTTCTTAATTCTAAAGTTAAGAGCTCTTGATTATAGATTAACTTAGGTAGCTTTAATAATTGCTGTTCAATGAACTCATTGGTAAGTTCCTGCCCCTCTTCTAATATGAAATCATATTTTTTGTCCATAATTATCACCCCCATGTTCCTAAAATATAGTCATGCTCCGCACACACTTTAAGAAAATCTCTAATCCGATATAAGTCATCTAAAGTAACTCCCTCTTCTTTTAAATCTTCTAATAAAGCATCTTTATTCTCTTCTAAATCTTCACAGAACCTTTCATATACTTCTTTTACATCCCATATAGTAGACTCACCCGATACATCATACCTATCTAATATTTTAGCTAATTCCCACCCCTGAATAATATTATCTCCACCAGGGAAGTTTTTCCTTGATGCTGGTTTAACCTCATAAGCGATTACGCTGAAGCTCATTTAACATACCTCCTTTTTATTTAATATAAATTGCGTAGTTTTTCTTAACACATACCTGTAACCAATCACACAATTGTTTAATATCATCAAGAGTAAGTTCAGGATAAATCTCTCTTAACTCTTCTAAGTTTTCATCCATATCTCTTTTAATACTCTTGATGAGATTTTTAATATCATCCTTATCACAAAGACCAACAAAACTAAACTCATCATCCCAGCTATAGCTGGGGAGATACTTACTAATAAGCTCTAACTGCCAGCTCCGCCACAATGTAGAGTTATTATTAGGAAATTCCTTATCGTCAGGATTATTAACCTTATAAGCTGTAATATATTTAAGCATCTTATTGACCTCCCAACCAAAAAATACATTCCACTATCTCATCAACATCAAGAGGTTCATAGTCCTCCCCCTCAAAAGTCTCTTCCATTTGCTCAACTATTTCTTCAGTAAGTTCTCTGATTAGGTCCTCATTCTCTCTTACGATCTCAATATCATCAAGTGCATCAATGATTTGTGAGGCAATTTCCTTAACATCATTATTCCACATAATTTCCCAACCCATTATTTTACTCACCTCCTAAACTTGAGTATCTGGAAATTCAAAGACATAAACTTTTTCATCAGGCGGCAGTAGTATTTTAATAACTGCACTGACATCATTACAAAAAGCCCCAATTCTACCATCTTCTCCCACTACTATCCTGACTTCAGTCTTCTCTTCAGGATAGTCCTCATTAAGAAACTCAGTTATAGTTTTCTCATTCATTTAACTTACCTCCTCTACTATGCATAAGCAGTATTGATTTTTAGCACACACTTGAAGAAACCTTTTAACTGCAAATAAGTCATCTATTTCTACAGAGCTGTCATACATTTGCATTTCATGCAGTAGTTCTTCTCTTGTCTCCTCCGTTTTTAAACTCTCACTTAACATCTTATAGACTTTTTTAATTGTCTCAGTGTCTATGAGGGGTGCTTCCCATTCGTGAGGTTCTAAAAACCAGTCAAATAAATCAGCTAACCAATAGCCACAGATATAGTTTTCCTTCTCAGGAAACTTTTCCTTTGGTGCTTTTTCCACAGCTATAAAAGCAAATGGTGTCATTTAACTCACCTCCTTTAAAGCTAATAGATTATTAGCAGTATCTAATATTTCCCTACCTTCTTCATCTAATTGAGATTGGAGATATCTACTGGGTTCAATCCCATTCTCTATTTGGTAGAGAATAATATCCTTAGCTACTTCAGGAGTGATATATCGGATAGGAAGATAAACCACCCCTGTTAAAGAATAGAATGGGTCAGACCAATATAGACCACTGAAGGATTTAGTTGCCTCCTCCAATCTGTGGTAAGGGTTTAACTCTACTCTAACTGAGAGAGCATAGTCATAGTTTTTTGTTTCATCAAAACAGTAACAGCTACTTATAACCCATTCTTTATACATCTTACTATAGTAACAAAGCTTATAACTACCACCTCCTCTCTTATGTCCTAAATAGTAACAACCTATTGTAGTAACTGGGTGATTTTTTATACCCAACTCTTTACAAGCTTGGTTAAGGTGCTTAGCTATAATCCTACATAGCTCTACTTCGCTTGCTGGAATTAAGCTAATGTTATCAGGATAAATTTGAATTCCTTCAACAAAATCTATAGTGGCTAATGCTATTCCTCTTTTTACTACGGGATAATATCTCACATCATAACTATGAGCAAAAGTTTTCTCTAACTTAATTGCTTGAGCTAAATTCCTATAAACACTTTTTATCATAAATCTCACCTCACTTAAAACGATTTAAGTTTACTAATAGATTAAAAATATTACTCATCAATAGTAATAACCACATCAGGGGTAAATCCATCTGGTTCTTTTCCTGTAGTAAGAACTACAGTCTTCTCTACTGTAAAAGGAACTTCTATTTTATCATCACCATTATAACCATCAGTCATTAGAATGACTACACAGTTATCCATAACATTATCTTCAATCCACTTGAAGGCAGGAGCAAATAATGTTCCTCCTCCCCCTTTGATATGCTTTAAGATATCATCTACTCCTCCTACATCTTCTACAATATCATCTACATATACATCAGCATCGCAAGATATGAATGTAACATTATACATCTGAATAAGAGGAACTAATTCAGAGATAAAAGTCCTCATTTCATCATCACCAATACTCCCTGAGGTATCTACAATTACTATAATCCTTGTTTCAGGAGAGTTTAAAGTAGGAACATATATATTTTGCATTCGATAGTAAGGATTACATCTTCTAAAGCTATAGTTATTTCTCACTATCTGAGTAGTTACATCCATAACATAATCTTTCCAAGTTATTTTAGGAGTTAGTAAGTTATCTATCAGCCTTCTGACTGAGGCTGGTAGTGTTCCCGCTCCCCGCAAAGCTTCTAAATTTCTTTCAATCTGAGAGGCAGTGCTTAGGGCATTTTGAGTATTGCATTTAGCTTGTATTAACTCCTGTTCTCCTTCAGGATAGTTATGCTGGTCAAGTTGCTTTCCTTGATACTCATCAGGAAGGTAACCTACCAGGCTTCTCTCTTCCTCTGTAACTTTATTACCTTTAGCTCTACCTTGAGCCATATTTAATAGTATTTCATATATTTTTTCTGCATAGTAATACTCATTATGAAACTCTTCTACATATAAAACTCCTGGAGGAAGAGAAATTCCCATATCCTTGAGAAGATAATTAACTTCTAAATCACTGGCGATATTCCACAAGTCAATATCACGGTTACCTAATCGGAGTAGTGTAGCAGTTAAGATATGCATAGCCTCGTGAGCTAATGCAAATTCAATATCACTACTCTTTAACTGCATCTCCTCTATTTGCTGGGGGTCATAGCTTATAGTATTAGTTGCAGGAGTAATAGCAAAGGGATTATAGGTTTCTACTTCTATACCCTCAGCTATCCTTATCTTCTTCTTTGGAATTGGTTTAGCTTCATACTTCATTCGTAAACATATTGCTCCTAACACTGGTCGCTTGATGATAAACTTACTAATTATCCTCCTGATTTCCTTCTCTGTATCCATACTATTACCCCCTAATTGTCATATATTTTTAACTCTCTAAACCTCCGATTAAACTCCTGTGCATATTTCCCTTTACTTAGCTTGATGATGGCGTTATTGGAGAAGGTAAGCACCATATTCTTTACCATACAGATAGCAAAGGTGTTCCAATGCTCAGGAGCTTTAGCCGAGTATTCCATCAACCTCTCAATATCTTGGTCATCTTTAGCCGATACTGGTAAGATGGTAGCTAACATCCAAGACCTTTCTACATCTGAAGCTGGAGGATAGATAAAGTTACCCTTAAAGATATTCTTAATATCCTGCTCTATACCCTCGCAGTGCTCTATGAAGTTAAAGAAGTTTACCCCTATATCTTCTCCCACATAACCATAGACAAATTGAGGATACTTAAACTCTAATACATCACTAACATTCTTCCAACTCCGAGGAGTGCAGAACGGTTTATCGATGGAGGGTGGAGTTACAAAATGCTCAGGAAATCTCTCCAAGTAAGCATAGATGGAGGGGTGAACTTTTCCTGTAGGATATCCCCACTCCTTCCAATCATCAAAGGAAGGCTCTAACATTACATGGCAACATCGGTTTATAAATGGTGCAGTAAACCGAGTGGGATTTATTTTGTCTTGGTTTCTATTTCCTGCTAACACAATCATAGTGTCTTCAGGAAGAGCTACATCAGCAATCTTCTTCTCATGAATTATCCTTAAGGAAGCATCTCTTACCGCTTGAGGAGCAGTATTTATTTCATCAATGAAGAAGATAAACTTTTTCTTTGGTATATCAATCATTGGAACAAGCTTTACTTTATCCTCATTAGGATTGTATACCATCAACCCCTTAATTTCAGTAGGGTCATAAAGAGTTAATATAACCGATACTACATCTACTTTTTCCTCTTGAGCTAACTGATAAATCATTTCAGTCTTACCAATACCAGGCGAACCCCAAGTCATAATAGTTTTGGGGTTATCCAACCTCAAATTAATCCTCAACATTTCCTTATACTGCTTAGGAGTTACTCCAATTTTTAAATCCATTACCTCTCACCTCCAAGGATGATTATTAAGCAGTCTTTTGAACCGTTCAATATCATATTCCGCTCCTTCTACAATATATAATTTTTCCTGTCCTTCTTCAGTATCCTGAGTTTCATCAGCTTCTTTAACTGTTACCCCACAAAAGTCAGCATATATATTTGTTACATACCACGTTAACTTTTCTCCTCGGTTTACTGACATCCAAACTTTCTCTTCCATTATCTCAAACCTCCTCATCAAAGCCTAATCTTTTTTGCCATTCTTCAGTTAGTTCTTCCACCAATTGCTCATCAATAATTAAATCTACTACTTCTTCTTTAGTTAATATTTTTACCCTGCTTCCAGTATTAGTAGCATACTGGTGTGTCCAGCTCCGTAAATAGAATTCATCATTTTTAGGAGAATAGTAAATCTCTATTCCTGCAGATGAGCCAGGGTCTTCTGATAATGGATGCCACTCATCAACCACTAACTCACTATCACTGGGTAAATAATCCTCCCAATGGACATGGGAATAATCACTTACCCAAATCCCATCCTCCGAATTTTTTAATTTTTCATACAATACTTTCTTACCCATTATCTCTCACCTCCTTATTCATATCTTCCTTAAGTTGCTCTGTGAAAACCTTTGTCATAAATGAGGGTGGTATTCCTCTTAACGGCTCTAAGAATTTACTTACAACTTGCTCAAGTTGCTGTATGTATTCTTCTTGATTATTCATACTATTCCCCCTTTCTATGCACAGCTTCCCTCGTGGCGAGGGATTGTTTTTATTCTTCTATCTGGATGAGCTTCTTCCCATTCTTCTTTTTCTTCTTTAGATGAGAAGGTAAGAATGGTGCACTTAAATTTAGTAGGAGTGCAAGCACACCCTTGACTATACAGGTAATCCTCATAACACTCATTGTCAGCTAAAATTCCCTTGCAGAAGTTATCCAACTCCCCATACCTCACTGTATTATAGCTACCATAGCTATGAGGATGATGAGGAGTGGTTTGTTCACACCTTCCGCAATGCCCCCTGAATGAATAAGTTTTTCTTTCCATATTATCTACCCCCTACATTCTTAATTCTCTTGAGATAGGAGGAAATTCATTTAACCATTCCTCCGCTTCTTTCTCCAAGTCTGTCCAAGTGGTTTTATTAAACACTCTCTCTGAGCCTTCTACTCTTTTAGGATACACATAGTATCCAAAATCAAATACGTTTCGTGCCACCATTTTTACATATTCATCACCTTTTTTCAACAACACTTCACAATAGATATCCTTGCTTCCTTCTCCGTTATCAACCATCTTTACTTTCTTATCAGTAATCTCAAACATTTCTACTCTTCCTTCCCCTGACATATACTCACCTCCTCTTGTTTTAAGACATAAGGATACTCATCAGGAGATATAGAAATTTCAATATAATCTCCTTTATGATTGCCTAATACTCTCCCCCGCTTACCCCAAAGAGGAGAGCTGGGGTTAGTAACATACACATACTTACTCAAGTAGTCTTCACCTCCTCTCCATCTTGAATGACAGGCACAGCTAAAGCAACATACCACTGGTCATAAAGGAAGATTTCAGGAACAACTATTAAGGTATCCATATCTTCTACCTTACATAGTTTTCCATCTTTCTTCCTAACCCAGTAATACCCTGAACCATCAGAATTAACTCTTCCTTTTATAACTACACAACCATCAGGTGTAGTTGCCGACCCTAAAGCCAGACAAACCTCTCTGGCTAAGAAAGTTAAGCTAAAGAAATTCTTAGCCTTAACTTTATAATGCTCCATTTCTTTTATAAAGCCTTGTATTCCCTTAAGCCTTATTGTCTCTTTAGCTAACATAAGGAGCATCTCATCCATCAGTTAACTCACCTCCTCTAAAATAGGGATACCTAAACTCATTAACTTCTCTTCCAAGTCTCCATTACAACCACAGATAACCTGATAATCTTTAATTGCTTCCCTAAACTCCTCTTCATTGTCAGCAGTAATTACCTCAATGCTTCCATCATTTAGAGAAACAATCTTCAGGTTAAAGGGGTTGACCCATACATCCTTGCCTGCCGCCTGTGCAAATCCATTTCTAAAACTACATAAACCAAAGTCCAGATGGTAACGATTGCACTGCCATAGATATCTATCCTTCTTCATACCAAACTCACCTCCATCTCAAGGTCTTCTTTAATCCATTCCTCATAGTTCTCTCTTAAATCCTCTACTACTATTTGAGCATATTCTTCTGAGCTAATTACTTTCTTTCTCTCTTCTAACTTCTTTATAAACTCCTCCCAGAATATAATCTCATCCAATTCATCTATGAGCCGGTTTATAGTTACTCCCTCATAAAGTAACTCCTCCAGCTTTTCTTTAGTAGTAAAGTTTTCCCAATAATACTCATCACCCCAATTAAAGTAATGCTCTACTACTAACCATCCTCCAGAGCGTCCCTCTACAAAATATTCCCGCTCTGGAGCATTATCTTCCATAAAACACCTCAGCTCATCATATAGGGTTTCCCAGACATACCTCTCTACTTCTTCAGAGGGGTCTATTATATCTTCTATAAGCTCTCCTATATTACAGAAGTAGTCAGGAACTTTGATATTAAATTCTAAATACTTTTCTGAGTGAGCTACTCTATGTCTAACTCTATAGTCATCAAGTAGTCCATCTATCCAAGGGTAAACTACATCGGCTACCTTTAATACTTCCCTAATTGAATACTTTTTAGACTCTCCTTTCATCATTAGGAAGTCTCTAAAAGTGTTTAATTCTTCTAAAGTATTTATTCCCACTGCTACTCCTCCTCCTCTCTATAAAACAATCCATAGTCTCCCCAATCAGGATGATTAGTGAAGTAATACACTCCCTTTAATCCATATTTATCCCTCATTATCTCAGTGATTAGCTCTCCTAATATTTCAGTAAATCTTAATATCACCTCCCACTGCTCATCTAAATCACCCCTGTCTTCTATGAAATCCCACAAGCCAAAAGCATTGAGGATTTCCTCACCTTGGTAGATACCAGCACTACCATTGCTAATTTCCTCAATTAGCAAGTCTTCATCAGTAAGAATATTTGCCTTGTTATCCTGCACTATCCATACCGTATTTTGGTAGAGGGTATCTAAATCCCAATCTTTCAGACACTCTTTAGCTTTCCTATGAAGCGAATCTAATTTAGTAACCATTTTTTTTACCTCCTTCAAATCGTTTATAGTTTACTTTACTTCCATAAAAAAGTAAAGTTATTTTTCTAAAGGATGAGTTTCTAACTCCTCAAACTCACTGGTCTCTTCAAACTCATCCATACATCTTTCCATATTCCCAATGTTCCATATCAGTAACCTATTAGGTGTAAGTTTATGCACCTCCGCTGATTGATACTTTTCCAGAAGAAGACAAGCTTCTGGGTCAGTTAACTTCTCATCCAGCTCTTTCTCCTGTTCTGGGTAATAATCCATTTCAATATGGTAGAGGTCATCTTTATCATCAAAAGCTAAGAACTCCCACCACCCTACCCATTTACAAGCTGAGATGAGATAATAAACTTTATCATCAACAATAATTTTCTTATAGCTCAGGTATGGTAGTCTAATCATCTTCTTTCCCCCTTTCAATAACCATATTAAAGGCAACCGCATCACTTCTATTTATTTCCTCTTTTGTAAACAATTCTACATCTTTAAGGCATTCAGGAAGATTGTAAATCTCTTCCCAAGCCTTATTAACCTCTTCCTCTTCTCCTGCAATAAAAACCTCTTCCACCACGGTTACCTTCCCATTCCTTTTTACCCATACTGCTCCTCCATCATAGAAGAGTCCATACTTATTAACAATATTACTAACCTCTTGAGGAACTTCTCCCTCAAAGAACAGCTTACCTTTTTGAACTTCCATCTTCTCCTACCTCCCGAACATATAGAATATTAATGGGTCATCATCCACCTTACCCCATACTTGGTCATCATCACCGTGAGGGGAACTATTCCAGCAACACTCACCATTTTTGGCAATGTATGCAAAGTGGTCACAACCAGGCTCAGCATACGTGCCTGAGTAAAATGTTTCCTTACCACAATAAGGGCATTTTTCTATCATTCCTCTTACCTCCTTTTATCCCCAAGAGAACCCTTTTTCTTTCAACTTTAGCATCGTATACCACACATCATTATAAGTTCCTGATATCCTTGCCAATAGTGAGTCCTCTTGTATATTTAGAAAAGTAAATCCCTTTAATACATCAATTAACTCCTCTACCTCACACGGCATCAGCTGGTAGCAAAATACTTCCAGCCACGCTCCATTATCGTCAGAATAAAACTCTTTAAACTGTTTCATTACCCTACACCTCCTTTATATTCCAAAAAGATATCTCAGGGCTAATTTAACATCTCCTTTATATTCAATAGCACCTAACAACTCATAAATGAGGGTCACCTCTTGCCACCCAAAACCATCCTTTATAAGTGGCTCAAAGATACCCTCTCCATCTTCTCCACCAGGCAGGCTAACTAAAAGCCTACCAATAAACTCCACATACTCAGAAGTTTCTGAGGATAACCAAGTCTTAAGATTCCTCAAAACATCTTTCTGTTCCTCATTCATTTTTCATACCTCCTTATAATTGATAGGATGAATAACAGCATATTCACCCTTCCTCTCTATTTTGTGAAATAACACATAAGAGGGCTTTCCTCGAAAGCTATCATAAACATTTCCATCTTCATCAAGTAGAATACTCACCATTTCCACAATCCCATCCCCCTCTTGCCTTACCCTTACTAATGGGTGGGCTTCTATCTTTTCCTCACTCATCACAATATACCCTCCCCATTCTACTTCAGCATTAGGGAGGAGTTCTTTTACTCGATTAAGAACCTCTTCCATTTTATTTACCTCCTTTAATATAAGGCTTCTTCAATCCCTTCTTTAAACTCTTCAATTGCCTCTTGAGAACCTGAGACAATAAAGAGTCTCTCTTGTCCAAATCCCACATCACGGGTCATTCCTGTGGGAGTAACCTCTAAATCCCACATTTCAGCAAGGTAGGTTATTTCCACCATAGCATCTTCTTCATCCCAATGTTCATTATCAGGATTAACTAATACCCATACATTCTCATCCATTTTACTTACCTCCTCTACTTGAAAATTTCCTGCAGGTAGACAACCCCAGCAATAACATCCTCAGGATTACCCTCTAACATATATAGCCTTTCTCCATTTTCCCCTATAGTATCAGTAGGGGAAATCTTTAGCCGACGAGATATAGCAAGGTCTTCCAGTAGCCAATCGGTAAAATGCTTTGAGTAGTTCTCCCCCTCTTCCATGATGGCAACTCCTACTCTAACAGTATCTTTAGGCTTGCTTATTACCATAGATAAGGAGGCAGACTCCTCATTTATGGTATCAAGGTGAATTACATTATATCGAAGAATATAATAAATACCCTCTTTTGGGGGGTATTCAATCTTATCCCCACGGTCATCGAGGATAAGAGTTCCTGATTCCTCCCAGCCATCAACCCATTTTAATGGGTTGACGTATGGCTCACCCTCATAAAGCTGGGACTCGCCCACAAAATCAACTGTGGAGGATTCCCATACAAAGGGAATATACCGTTTTGCTTTCTTCAGAATGTCCTTAATCATCGTTCATACCTCCTTATAGTAGTAATATAGTAGTAATAGTTAGTAAAAGTTAGTAGTAAACAGTAGTGATAGTTAGTAGTAAACAGTAGTGATAGGAAGGTAGGAAAAACCTCCCTTTTTCTTTTTTTACTACTATATTATTATTTTTATCATAGTGGATTAACCTTACACACACACCATAAATATATTGCACACAAAAACTGTCTCAATAAGAGACAGTTCTCGTGCTGCAATAGGCTTGCCTCATCAGGTAGCAGGTTGTCATCCTGCTACTACTGGGAGATACCTCTCCCAGTTTCGACTTTAATAGAGGTGTTCATTTAACACCTCTTCAAACCATTCAATATTCTCCTCCTTTCCTTTTACTATATACATTCTCTCTTGACCAAATCCCATATCCCTTGTTTTATTGGTTTCAGTAGCTATTACTCCAGCATAATCCGAATACTTAGCCACCACTAAGGTGGCATAATCTTCATCCCAATGCTCATTGTCTGGGTTCATTAAAACCCAGACCTCTTTCTCTACCATTTTTCATACCTCCTTTTAAATCCTATAGGCATAACAGATACCGTATCAGGACAATCTTCTCCCCATACTCCATCCTCAAATATTACTGGGAGAAAGATGAAGTATCCTTTATGGATAACTTCAGTCTTATCTGTGGGGTGCATCTTTAAGGTATTAAAATCAAAATCAGCCTTAAAGAAGTCCTCAAAGTAGTCTATATCCTCATACCTTATCGGCGAGATGCCTTCCAGTTTTAGATTTACTATTTCCCAGTAATCTTCAGGGTATAGTAAATCAGCAAAGACATATCTCGTTACCGAGATAGTAAATTTTATACCGTCTTCAACTTCCTCTACTTGGATAGTGGGGTCATATACTATAGTCCCCAAATATCCTAATTCATTATCACACAAGACAGTATAAAGCTTTTGTGAATGGCGTTTAGATATTACAGTTTTCATTATCATTACCTCCTTTGTGTGAGTAAATGCTCACACACAAACAACTCATAAATATATTGCACAGCCTGAAAACCATTAAGATAGTCTTCAGGCTGTGCTAACAGACAAGCTTAATTACTCTTCCAGATGGACGATAAACCAATCCAACTGGATGGCTTCTAATTCCTCTTTACTTAACACCCTACCCTCAGGTAACCTTCCACCTGAAGGCATACCCACCAGCAAGGTAACCTCACTGGTGAGTGTAAATGTTTCCCTATTTACTGGGACTTTTACACCCAGTAAATCACTAAGTAGCTGAGCATTACCTTCATGCCCAATGATGGATTTAAAAGGGAACTGTTGAACAATTCCCTTTACCTCCTCTTGAGAGGAGGGAATTACTGTCAGCTTGCTGGTTTTCTCCCTCGGTAGCATTTTGAGGGAGAACGCATTTCCTAAGACAATCATTTCATTACACCTCCCTTCCTGTCTCAGCTTTAACTCTTGGAGTATAATCATCTATTAAAAGTTCACTTAAATCTATATCAAAAACTTTCTCAGCCATTTTTATGGCATCTCGTAATGATGAGTAATGTATTCCTTGACAAGCAAATATTCTTTTATCATTGTAGTTATGTGAATCTTGGTAGTCATTAATATCAAGATTAAGATACTTTAAATCTTTTTTCCGTAAGGGATAGGTAGATATACCATCAATATATCCAATCCTTAATACAAAGTCATCTTCTTCTTCTGTAATCATAATGTCATATCTTAATTTTATACATCCTTGTGTCATTCTAATCTCCCATCCGTAATGCTTCTCACCGTTATATGAAGTAATTCCACCCCCATATATAATTCTTTTTTCCATAACCTTCATTTCCCGTTCCTCCTTTTTAAGGGGGCTAACGCCCCCTTTATTTCTCCTTAAAATACCAGTAATTGTACAGACCACCCATGTCGGTGGTCGAGTAAAAGTAGTGGGGGCAATCCCCCACATGCTCTACCTTTCGACGACACACTGGGCAATGGATGCTCCGGTCTTCAACGTCAACAATTACTCGCCACTCTTTTTTATCCAGAATTTTGTCATGTACCATTCCTTCCTACCTCCTTTACACCCCGAATAAATATCGGAGTGCTAACTTAACATCTTCACCATTGTTAATAGCTGACAATAAGTCAACTATTAACTCTAACTCCTTCCACCCAAGATAATCATAGAGTGGTTCAAACATATCATTCTCCCCATCAGGAAGACTTGTGAGAAGTCTTCCAACAAACTCATTAAACTCGGCTGGCTCTGAAGCCAGCCAGTTCTTCATATTCCTTAAAGCCTTCTTTAACTCGTCTCTCATCTCTACTCTACCTCCTCTGAGTAGATGAGCCCATAGTCTCCAGAATCACTAAAACTGGAGAAGTAGTAGAACCCCTCTACTCCATATTTTTCTCTCATTACCTGAGTAATTAACTCACTCAGGCAAGAAGAGAAGTCATCTATAACATCCCACTTCTCTTCTTCTTCCTCTACATCCAAATCAAATACCTCTAATATTTCATCAGCTTGGTAGATACCCATCCACCCCTCGCTGATTACATCCACTAAGACATCTCCTTCTCCTTCTGAGAAAGAGATTGTGTTTTGATAGATAACATCAAAATCCCAATTCTTAAGCTCTTTTAGAGCCTTTTCTCTTAAAGAATCTTTAGTACTCGTAGTCATTTTTTATGCCTCCTTTACATCAAACTCTTTAGCAGGAAGAGAAAACTTTTCCTGCTTTAATATAGCTCCCTCTAACTTTGAGGGAACTCTTAAAAAATCTTCCCAAACTAATTTCATTGTTATTACCTCCTTATCTCAGAGCATACCCGAATATGTATGCTCCATTAACTTTTACCACTAAGGTGGAGTAACTCAACTCCACCCAAATCTTTACACCATTACCTACCTCTCCTTCAAATCTCCTCGTAGGAGCGAAGGAGACTTGATAACTTTCCCAATTAGAATTGTAGACCTCTTCCAGTGGTGGAAGAGGAACATCCCAATAATCCTCCACTTCATCGAGCTGGTTAATCCACTCCTGTAACTCTATAGGGAGTAGTTTTTCAACTACTCCCCTTAAGGTAACTAAATCCCTCTCAATTTGAGGAATGAGTTCTACTTCCCTCATTCCTTTCTTTTCTTCTTCCTGAAGAAGTTCTTCCAGAATTTCTAAGGCGTCAGGATTACTATTAGTATTAGTCATTGTATATACCTCCCTTATAGGTAGGTTACAAGCCTACCTTTAATATTCAATAAGTAAGTGAGCATATACTCACTACTTAATTAACTTGAAATAAGCTAAAGTTACTTAATTAAAAACTACTCATATAGTAATAAACCTATAGCTTACTATATGAATAGTTTATAAGGTAACTAAAAAGTTGGTTAGTTAAACAAACTACTCATATAGTAATAA
>Ga0208938_1000269_pt1 | contig 45020 bp, 37 predicted proteins | sample AD_UKC125_MetaG_FD_184434 | JGI IMG/M metagenome (GOLD analysis project Ga0208938, IMG submission 184434) | Active sludge microbial communities of municipal wastewater-treating anaerobic digesters from USA - AD_UKC125_MetaG (SPAdes) (version 2) | ecosystem: Engineered > Bioreactor > Anaerobic >... | reverse complement strand
GTCCCCTACCGGAGGTGGTCGGGGCGTATGCGACGTTACGCCGTGACGCGCACACGATCATTGGTGGGCAAGACCCCGGTGGTGAGGGTGCGGGTGGGCGTGGGTTGGGGGCGGTGATGACGGACTTGGCGTTACGCCGGTTGTCGGTGCGGGGCGTGGGGGAGGGTCAGCCGGTGATGGTGGACCTGGTCATCACCGACCGGTCCCTGCTCGGGGTTGGTGACCCCACCCGGTCGGTCACCGAACCGGCCCATGTGCCCGGGTACGGCCCCATCCCAGTCCCCTTCGCCCACGCGTGGTTGGGCGACCCTCACACCCCCGCCAGGATCAGGCGGTTGTTTACCAGTGTGGATGGGCGGGACCTGGTCGCCATGGAATCCCGGACCCGGGGGCTCACCGGCGCCCTGGCGGACATGATCCGGTTACGGGACCAGTCGTGTGCCGCACCCTGGTGTGACGCCCCCATCCGGGATATCGACCACACCCACCCCTACCGGGACGGCGGGGCCACCAGTTACGTCAACGGCCAAGGGTTATGCCGGCGGTGCAACGACACCAAAGAACAACCCGGCTGGCACGTCACCCTCCACCAGGAACGCCCCGACACCCAGGCGGACACCACCCGGCACGCCGGCATCGACCCCGCCCAGGCCGAGCAGGCCGACAGCACCCGGCGTGTCACCTGGACCACCCCCACCGGACACACCCACACCACCAGCCCACCACCCCTACTCGGACCCGGCTGGCACCCACCCCAACCAGCCCCCGCAGACGACAAGGCTGAGGATGTACCCGGTATCCCCAGTCCCGGCTGGCACCCACCCCCGCCGCCTGATCTGGCCGACGACACCAGCCCACCACCCCTACTCGGACCCGGCTGGCACCCACCCCCTCATCTCGCCGACGACCGGCCCCCGCTATCAACCCTCATCGACATCATCTGGACCCCGAACAGCAGCCTAGAAATCCACCTCGACGCCGCCTAACCACGCCCGCCAACAGCACTCGCGGTTGGGTCACCCAGGCGCCAAACGGGCCGTCCACTGCCAGACCACGAGACCCGGCTCCCCGCTCTGCGCGCAGGAGATCGAACACGCCCCAGCACCACCATCCCCGGCCTTGAGCGCGTCCTCACGATCCCGGCCCCCACCGCGGCATACCCGGCGCTGAACAACCCGATCAAGCCAACGGACGAGATCGAGATCGCGGCGTGCCACTACCACCACAAGGGAGCCGCCTACCTGTGCCGCAGCGGCCTCCCAGCGAGGCATCAGCGGACTTCCGGTGGGAAAGGGACACTCCGCCCCCCGACAGTCGGGGTGCGAAGTGGACGCTAGGCACTTCAGGCGGGAAAAGAGTGACCGGTGGGGCGAACCAAAGCGACGTGCCAACCACGGACTACGGCCCGGTCGCCCCGCGTGGGGTGACCGGGCCGTCGCACCGGTGAGGCGGCATACGGAAAACGTATGCCGGGGACCTCAGCGGCCGGTGAGCTTCTCCCGCAGCGCCGCCAGGGCCTCGTCGGAAGCCAGGGTGCCTTCGGCAGCCGGGGCCGACGGGCGACCGGAGTCGCTGGAGTAGGAGGTCGGGATGTCCGACCCGGCCGCGGACTCGGCGTCGGCAGCCGCAGCGGCCTCGACCTGGGCCCGGTGGGCCTCCCAGCGGGCGTGCGCCTCGGCGTACTGCTTCTCCCAGGCCTCGCGCTGCTTCTCGAAGCCCTCGAGCCACATGTTGGTCTCGGGGTCGAAGCCCTCGGGGTACTTGTAGTTGCCCTGCTCGTCGTACTCCGCGGCCATGCCGTAGAGGGTCGGGTCGAACTCGACCTGGCCGGCGCCGTCCTCGTTGGCCTGCTTCAGCGACAGGCTGATGCGGCGACGCTCGAGGTCGATGTCGATGACCTTGACGAAGATGTCGGAGCCGACCGTGACGACCTGCTCCGGCAGCTCCACGTGGCGCTCGGCCAGCTCGGAGATGTGGACCAGGCCCTCGATGCCGTCCTCGACACGCACGAACGCACCGAACGGGACGAGCTTGGTGACCTTGCCCGGGACGACCTGACCGATCGCGTGGGTCCGGGCGAAGTGCTGCCACGGGTCCTCCTGCGTCGCCTTCAGCGACAGGGAGACACGCTCGCGGTCCATGTCGACGTCGAGCACCTCGACGGTGACCTCGTCGCCGACCTCGACGACCTCGGACGGGTGGTCGATGTGCTTCCAGGACAGCTCGGAGACGTGGACGAGACCGTCAACACCACCGAGGTCGACGAAGGCACCGAAGTTGACGATGCTGCTGACGACACCCGGGCGCACCTGGCCCTTGGCGAGCTCCTTGAGGAAGGTCGTGCGGACCTCGGACTGGGTCTGCTCGAGCCAGGCACGGCGCGACAGGACCACGTTGTTGCGGTTCTTGTCGAGCTCGATGATCTTGGCCTCGATCTCCTTGCCGACGTACGGCTGGAGGTCGCGGACGCGACGCATCTCCACGAGGGAGGCCGGGAGGAAGCCGCGCAGGCCGATGTCGAGGATGAGGCCACCCTTGACGACCTCGATGACGGTGCCGGTGACGACGCCGTCCTCCTCCTTGACCTTCTCGATCGTGCCCCAGGCGCGCTCGTACTGCGCGCGCTTCTTGGACAGGATGAGGCGACCGTCCTTGTCCTCCTTCTGGAGGACGAGGGCCTCGACGGCGTCGCCGACCTTGACGACCTCGTTGGGGTCGACGTCGTGCTTGATGGACAGCTCACGCGAGGGGATGACGCCCTCGGTCTTGTAGCCGATGTCGAGGAGGACCTCGTCGCGGTCCACCTTGACGATGTGGCCCTCGACGATGTCGCCGTCGTTGAAGTGCTTGATGGTCGCGTCGATCGCGGCCAGGAGGTCTTCCTCGGTGCCGATGTCGTTGATGGCAACCTGAGGGGCGGTCGTGTCGACCGTGCTGACAGTCATGTAGTAGGAACTCCGATGTGGACAGGAAAACTCGAACGGACAATGAAGGGATGCCTCCCGTGGCAGCCGAAAGCCACACGGGTGCTCCTGTACTGTATCCGGCGACGGTCGCCCCTGACCAATCCTGTGTTTCCGCTGAGGACGCCGCCGTTTCGGTGGGCGATCCGGTGGCGGTTTCCGGCGATGAGTCGTATGCCGCGGTGCGGCGCGCCGTCTCGGGCGCGGCGACCGCGGCGGCCAACCGCTCGTGGTGGGACGCGGAGGCCGACGACTACTACATCGAGCACGGCGCCTTCCTCGGGGATGCCGGGTTCGTCTGGGGCCCGGAGGGGTGGACCGAGGAGCAACTCGACCTGTTGGCGGCCCGTCCCGGGCAGCGTCTCCTCGAGATCGGGGCGGGCGCGGCCCAGTGCGGGCGCTGGCTGGTCGACCAACGAGGGGTCACCGTCGTGTCGTCCGACATCTCGGCCGGAATGCTCCGGGTGGGGGCCCGGATTTCGCGCGCCCGCGGCATACGGCTGCCGTTGGTTCAGTGCGACGCGACCGCGCTGCCGTTCGCCGAGGCGAGTTTCGACACGGTGTTCACGTCCTACGGCGCGGTGCCGTTCGTCGCGGACTCGGGCAGGCTCATGCGCGAGGCGGCCCGGGTGTTGCGCCCCGGCGGGAGGTTCGTCTTTTCGACCACCCACCCGATCCGCTGGGCCTTTCCCGACGAACCCGGCCCGGCCGGTCTGACCGCCGCCTTGTCGTACTTCGACCGCACCCCGTATGCCGAGACGGACGCCGGCGGCACCCTGACGTATGCCGAGCACCACCGCACCCTCGGCGACCGGGTCCGCGAGATCGTCGCCGCCGGGCTGGTGCTCGTCGACCTCGTCGAGCCCGAATGGCCCGACGGGAACGACCAGACCTGGGGCGGCTGGTCACCACTGCGGGGCGCTCACCTGCCGGGGACCGCGATCTTCGTGACCCGCAAGCCCGCCTGAGACCAGCGCCAGGACGACCACGCGAACTGGCGGGCACCCACCGAGGTGCCCGCCAGTTCGCGCGTCAAGATCAGCCTTGCAGGTCGCGCCGTCGTCGCGTCGTGGCGTCGCCTTCACCGAACACGTCGCCCGCTCCACCTTCGACCACCCGTGGCTGCGCCGAGGCCGCAGGGGCAGCCGCCGACCCACGGCCGCGCACAACGAGAAGGAGGCCGCCGGCGATCAACGCGAGGCCGAGGAGGATACCCAGCATCGGGAAAGTGTTCTTGATGAACGCAAGCAGCCCAGCCTTGGTGCCCCACGTGTCGGCGTTGTCCTTGATCGTCGCCTCGTCGTAGCCGATGGTGCCCACGGTCATCGGGACGGTACCCAGGCTGGAGACGAGGTTCTTGTTGACCTTCTCCTCACCCTTGATGATGACACCGGTGACCGGCTCGACCCAGAGGGTGCGGGTGTTGCCATACATCACCTTGGCCGTCACGGTGCCGGTCGCAGTGGGGCTGAACAAGGTGGCCGGAATGCCATCGCGACTGGCGACCTCGGTGACGGGCAGGGTCTGGGAGAAGACGTAGACCTTGGTCCCGAAGAGGTCGGCCTCTTCCTTGAAGTCGATCGGGTTGGCCTTGTTCTGGTCACCGTCCCACCAGGGGTAGGACTGCTTCTGCACGTCGAAGGGGAACTTGAAGAACAAGCCCTCGCGGGTGACCTGCTGGGTCTTCTGCGGGTTGTCGAGGTCGCCAACCGACTTGTAGTCGCCGCAGCAGTTGGCGATCTGGGCATTGACCCGGTCGATGGACACGCCCTCGTCGCTGTAACTGAGGTCGACCCACTTCTTGTCGACCTCGGCCTGCGACTTGACCTGGGTCTGCCAGAAGGCCGTGGTGTCCTGGAGGTTCTTGTCGGCCACCAGCCCGGGGATGCCTTGCACCGTCCTGGTGCTCTTGACCGTGACACCCTTCAACTTGTCGAGCGCGGCCGAACCGTTGACGGCGTGCGGGTAGAGCACGGACATGTCATGACCCACCGAGACGGATGTCGACTGCTGGTCCAAGGGAACCGTCGCCAACTTCGTGTACAGATAAGGCTTGGCCAACAATCCAAGGCCGAGGAGGAACGCCCCCAGCACCACCAGGGCCGCACCCAGATACCTACGCAATGCCAACACGCTCCTTTGCACGATTATCGACGCGTACCATACCAGCGGGTAGTCTGGCCGAGGACCAAAACGCAAAGGGTGGACTGCACGGTGTACGACTGGCTCCCCGGCGCGCCCGGCAGTCGTTCTCGCGTCCTTGCTGGTTGCGCCGTTCCCGCGCTCGTTCTCGGCGCCCTTGCTGCCCGTGGCGGGTGGTATGTCGACGACCTCGATTTCCTCGTCCACGGCCGCCGTGGTTTCGGTATCAACGAGTTGTTGACCCCAGTCAATGACCACATCGTGCCCGGCCTGCGGTTCATGTACGCGCTCCTCGCTCTCCCGGACGGACCTAACCACCTGTTCTCCGTCGTCGTGCGCGTCGGGTTGTGGTTCGTCGCCATCACTTTGATGGCTGGGCTGGTTCGACGGCTCGTTCCCGGCGACTGGCCGATGTGGGTCGCCATCGTGCTCTACGGGTTCTCCGCCGTGGTCATGCCGTCGTTCATGTCTCTCTCCAGCGCCATGAACACCCTCCCCGCCCACGTCCTCGGGCTGGTCGTGATCCACGCAACCCTCGACTGGTTCGAGGGGGCTGGGGTGACGCGGCTGCTCGCTGTCGTCGTCGCCCTTGTTGCGTCGATGTCGTTCTGGGAGAAATCCGGGCTGATCCTGCTCACCACTATCGCGGTCGTTGTCGTCGCCCAACCCGCCCCCGCCTCGGCCCGCCGGTGGGTCGGGTGGGCCGCCGGCGTGGCGCTTGCCGTCCTCTCGTTCGGCGCGGCATACATGATGTTGGGGACCAGCCATCCCCACTGGCCCGGCACGCGGGTCGTCCTCGGACTCGTTGGGCAGGGGATCGCCTCGGTTCTGCTGCCCGCACTCGCCGGGGGGCCCTGGACCTGGGCGCTGTCCCAGCCGCCCTATTTCGGTCTCGCCGATCCGCCGGCCCTGGTCATCGTCGCGGGCGCGCTCGCCGTGGTGGCCCTCCTCACGGTCGCCGCCCGGCGGGCGCCGAGGGTGCTGTGGCTGTGGGCTGCGGTGCTGCTCTTCGCCGTCGTCGGTGTGCCGGTTGTCGCCCTTGGCCGCTATGCCGTCTTTGGGGCCGTCCTCACTCGACACCACCACTACTGGACCGATGCCGCGATCCCCTTGACGCTCGCCGTGGTGACCACTGTGGCGGCCGCCAAGCACACCCGCCGCAGCGCTGTCGCCGCCGGTGTCCTCACCCTTGTCTGGGTGCTCGGCACGATCGTGAGTTATGCCCAATTCGCAGGGCCCTGGGGACGCAACCCATCCCGGGAGTACCTCGCCTCAATGGCCGCCGACGTGGCCGCACACCCGACGGTGGCGCTATGGGACTCCCGCCCGCCCCTCGACATCATGCCCTACATCTCCGCCAACCGACGCATCTCGTCCCTGTTGGGATTGACCGGCGTCGAGGGGGCGCGGTTCGAGCCGTCCGGTCCGATGCCGAACATGGTCGACAACGACGGGCGGATCCGCCCCGCTCGCCTCCACAAGTGGGCGGTTGGCGTCACCGGCCGCGACTGTTCGGTGTTGCTAAGGGGGGCCGGGGAGGTGCGCATTCGGCTCGACTCGCCCCTCGACTCCGGCGAGTGGTCCGCCGAAGTCGGCTACTTGGCCAATCCCTCAAGTGCCATTCGCGCCGAACTCGTCGATCGCGACGGGCGCCACGTCCCGATGCTCGGTGCCGACGAGTGGGACGCCGGGCTGCTGACCGCCTACCTCACCGCGAGCGAACCCACGACCGCGACCGCGCTCGTGCTCCACAGCGACGATCCCGGCACCAACCTCTGCGTCGGTGACGTCACCGTCGGGCTGGTCGAGGTGGCTCGTTGAGCAGCGCTCCCGCTCGGTTCCCCGGGCTCGACGGTACGCGCGCCTTGGGCGCCCTCTTCGTCGTCACTACCCATGTTGGTTTCCACAGCGGGGCCGGATTGAACTCGACGTTCAATGGCGTGCTCTCCCGGATGGATAGCGGGGTCGCGATCTTCTTCGTCATCTCCGGCTTCCTGCTCTTCCGACCGCACGCCGTGGCCTGGGTCGAGGGGACGTCCCGGCCGAGCACAACCCGCTACTTCTGGCGGCGAGCCCTGCGGATCCTGCCGGCACTCTGGGTAACGGTGCTCGCGGCATACCTGCTCGTGCGATCCGAGGCCACCCCGGTGTCCTCATACCTCCACCACGCGGCCCTCATCCAGATCTACAGCCAAGGCCGCGCGGCGCACGGACTGACGCAAATGTGGAGCCTGGCCACCGAGGTCGCGTTCTACCTTCTGCTCCCGGTTCTCGCTCGCGGGGTGGCCCGCGGCGTGCCGTCCGCCCGCGCCTTCACCTGGCGCATCGCGGTGTTGGCGATGACGCCCCTTGCCGGAGCGGCCTGGATGAGCGGCATCACCGCCTGGAACCACCCCCTGGCCGGCACCTGGCTGCCCGGTTTCGTGGGCTGGTTCGGCCTCGGGATGGCCCTGGCGCTGTGGCAAGTCGGCCGCCAGTACGGGGTCCTCCCCCGAACCTCGGTCGACACGCTGGTCGCGCAGCCCGGGACCTTGTGGGCGTTGGCCGCCGCCGTCTTTCTGGTGCTCGCCTCCCCCGTCGCCGGCCCCTACTCGCTAGCGCTGACGACCCCGTTCGCGGCAGCGGTCAAGAGCATCGGGTATGCCGTGTTCGCCACGCTCGTGGTAGTTCCGTCCGTTGCGCCCCGCGACGGTACCCGCGCGGGATTGGCTTCCCGCCTCGCCGCGAGGGCGGGCTCATTCCTCGGCGATATCTCCTACGGAATCTTCTGCTACCACCTCATCGTGCTGGGCCTGATCGAGCAGACTCTCGGCTATCAGGTCTTTACCGGAGGCTTCTTCCTCCTCTACCTGCCAACGTTGGCGCTGACCATCGCCATCGCTGCGGCGAGCTATTCCTGGCTGGAACGTCCGATCATGCGCTGGGGACGTCGCATCGAAGGCCGCTGGACGAAGCGACGCCACAGCGATGGCCGACGCGAGGACCACGACCAGGACACGACGAGAATCACGGCCAGCACGAGCGCCTGAACGACCACGTTGTCGACCGCGGGCCGGCCCTGGGGCCACCTGGACCCGAACGCGGTCATGAGGGCGGCCATCGCCCCAAGGATCCCAACTCCCCAGATCCGGCCGACGCGCGACTGCGGCAGCGCCCACGCCAGCGCAGCGAGAGGAACGGCCGCCAGCCCAGCCCATCCGAACGTGAGGGCGAACGCGGCGGGTGCGATGAGGGCGCCCACCCAGGACGGCGTGGTCCTGGCGGGTGGGCTGGTAGCGCCATGTTCGCCTCGTGATCGGATCATCATGACGAAAGTGACGAGCAGCGCCACCGCGCCGCTGAGGAGGGCGGTGACATACCAGACGTCCGGGTCGAGAGTCGCGGTCACGATGCCGGTCGTCCCGGCGGGAACAATCCATCCCTGTTGCCAGCCGTCGACACGGACGGGTTGCAACACGACTCCCGTCTCGGTTCGGGCCGACCACCCCGAACTGAAGTTCTGATGGGCCACCAGGATGCTGCTGCTCCCTCGCCGAGGCAGGTCGGCGCGCAGGGTGGTCGCGTCCGGCCGCTCGACGACGACAGCATCGGGGGCGGGACCGTCCGGGTCGCCCAGCGACGAACCGAGTCTGAGATTGCTCGCGCGGAAAGCGGCGGAGTCAACGGCCTCAAGTGCCGATTTCCCGGCAGGGAGGTCGACCATCGACCCACAAGTGCTCCAACTGAGCGGACGCCCGGCGAGCACGTCCTCGAGTGTCCCGGTCACTCGGGTGTCGTAGCGCCGCCCCGCGACCACCAGGGCCGGGCCGTAGCCACAGGGAGCGCCGGTGGTGTCGGCCACCGTTGCCACCCCGCCGGGGTCATAGCCGGGGAACACCACCTCCGAAACCCCGACCGGGAGTGACTGCGGGAAGTGACTGGCCGAGTCCACCGAGTACAGGGGATCGTCTGCCTCGAACGTGATCGCTGCCTGGTGCACCTCCTGCACCGGGAAATGGGCGTACCCCTCGGCGTCCACGGTGACCTGGATGGCGGGGCGTCCGTCGAAGGCGAGGAGCACCGTCCGGGGACGCGAGGCGGCCAGGTACGGGTCGCGTTGGAATTGCACGCGATCGACGGTGACCGGAACCTGCAGGTCGATGTTGAGCACGGGTCGAGGGTCGTCCGGGCTCGCGACCCAACCCGTTGCCAGTTCGCCATCCATGACCGCGTCCGGCCGTCCAGCGGGGTCGCTGACCGCGCGACTGCTCGCCGTGACGCGCGCGCGACTCAACCCGGTGAGCAACGCCTCGACCGCCGGGCCGGGACGAGCCATGACGGTTCCCGTCATCGACGACTGGATCGGGGCATCGAGGTCGAGGGTTCTGCGCAGTCCGCCCTCGGTCTCTGCCTTTCGTTCAGACCCCACGAGGCACAGCGGCCGGTTCACGACCCAAGCGCAGCCGGGGCGTTCCCTGCCCGCGGCACGCAGGAGGAGGGCCGACGTTCGCTCGGGCGCCGCTGGCACGGTCAACGTCGATCGGGTGTCCAGCCCCGGAATACCCACCTCGGCGATCGCCACCCCCCTCTGGCGGCGCTCGGTGTCGGCAACAGTGACCTTGATCCGCACCCACGTCGTATCGCCCGGGTGGACGCTCAGCGGTTGCGGTGCCGCGCCGGCACCCAACCTGGTCGTGGTGCTGCCCCGAGCGGTGTCCACGCGCACCGTGGCGGGCCGCGCCGCCACCTGTTGGGCCGACTCCAGCGTGAGCGTGAGCCCCTCGGGGTTGATGGGACGGGCGAAGTCGAGACGCAGCCACTGTCCCGCGGTCGCGGCATACGACCCCGACACCCAGGAGGTCGAAGGGTCCCCGTCCACGGCAGCCTGCGGACCGTAGCCCGGCCCAAGGCGCAACGTCGCATTGGCATCCGAGGCCGACGACGATGCCGTCACCGACACGAGCGGGTCGGTGTAGGCCCGGACCGTCTGCGGCTGGCCCCGGTCGGAGATGTAGTCGCTCACCCGCCGACCCGTCCGGCCGGAGTCGGTGGCCGTCAGCACCTCGGACGCGTTATCACTGGCGCGCCCGAAGAACCGTTCGCGTCGCTGGGCTCCGTCAGTGAGGATGCCGAGTGCCGCCGCGTCGACCTCGGCCGGCAGGGCCCTCCGGTCCGAACCGACGATCGTGGCCCCGACCTGCGGGAACGCGGCATACACGTCCGGGACGTCCTCCGGCCCCCCCGAGACCGTCGCGAGTCGGTCCGCAGGGACCAGACTTGCCGACTCGGGGTTGGGGACGGCATACACCTCGAGAGCGGGGCGCGGGACGTGCGTGCGTTGGTCGGTCGTCGTCGTCGCGTCCTCGGTCGGCGTCCCCGGTGGGGAGCCCAGGATCGGACCAAAGGTCGCCACCCGGGCGAGCCCGGCCGCGGCGAGCGCCTGGTGGGTGCGCAGCAGTGCGCCCGCGCCACTGTCGATGGCATCGGCACGCAGGTCGTTGCGGACGACCACCTCACGCACCCCCGCCTGCCGCAGCCCGGCGAGCAGCGCGGGCCCCCCACGCCCCACGCGCAGGTTCGCCTCCACGGAGTCCAGCCAACGGGTGGCGCCGGCCGAACCCAGGGGCACCGCGTCTCGTACCGCGAACGGGCGGGTCGACAACGCTTGCAGTGGTTCGTCCTTGGTCGATCCCCATTGGAAGTCTGCGAACCCGGTCGCGGGAACCACGAGGACCGTGCCAGGCTCGGTTCGGCTGTCGAGCCAGGTGGCCGCTTGGCGCCAGTACTCCGGGAGGCCGCTATACCCCTCGGGGCGGGCCAACCCGCCCGGGACTGCTGGTGCCGCCACCATCACCACGACGCTCGCCGCGACGACCCGCGGCAACCACGCGGGTGCCCCCCACCCGGCCAGGCGACGCTGCGCCCAGGTGACCGTGACGGCGAGCCCGAGCGTGAGGGGGATGCGGAGGACCAGTTCGAACTTGTGCGTGTTGCGCAGTGGCGCCAGCGGGCCGTCCAAGAGGTGCTGGAGGGTATCGGCGAACGGCGAGGCCCCCGCACCGGTGTGACCGAGAGTGACGAGAATCAACCCCATCAGCAGGCTGACGAGGAGGAACGAGCGGTGGGGTCGAGGCGCGCCCACCAGGCCCACCGCACCGGCCATCGCGAGGAGGGTCGTCACCACGATGAGGACGGGGACGGTGGCGAACAGCCACCCCGCCGGCCAGGAGGGACCGCCCGGTCCGGACAGGTAGTTCAGCCAGGGTGTCGTGCCCCGCAGCGCCTCGAAGGGGCTGGCCGCGGCGGTGGTGACCTGCGCGTCCTCGATCCAGTCGAGGAACGGCGGGCTGTAGCGGCCCAAGAGGATGAGCGGACCGAGCCACCACAGCGACACCGCGGTGACGCTCGCCAGCCAGGCGAGGAACGGCCGCCAGGTATGCCGCCACCTCGCCCGGGTGGCGAACCACAGGGTCGGGAGCACGAGGGCGGCGCCGGTGGCCACCGCGTTGATGCCCCCGATGAGCGCGAAGGCGCAGGCGGAGGCGGTGATCCGCCACCGCCAGGACCGCTGGGCCGGCGTGACCAGCGGCAGCAACACCCACGGGGCCATCGCCATCGGCCAGACCTCCACCGAGCTGACAGCAACCTCGGCGAGGAAACGGGGGCTGACGGCATACAGCAGGGCCGCGAGGTAGCGCGCCCACGGTGAGCCCATCCGCAACGCCCCGGAGAGCCGCCACATCCCCACGAAGGCGACCGACAGGATGACCGACCACCACAATCGCTGCACCACCCAGGCGGGCACCCCGGCCCCGATGAGCAGGGCGTGGAAGGGCCCGACGGGAAACAGGTAGCCGTAAGCCTGGTTCTGGAGTTGGCCGAAGGCCCCGTTGGGGTCCCACATGTGCAACGCCCGTTGCAGGAATCCCCATGGGTTGGCGGTGAGGTCGAGTTTGGTGTCGGGAACGATCAACCCGCCGGCCTGCCGGAACGCGAGGGCCGTGAGCAGCCCGATCCCGGCCAGCAGGCGAACCCGCCAGACGACGACGCCGGCCCGCTCGTCGGTGCCGGTCACGAATGCGCTCGCAGCACGATGACGACATTCCAACTGGCGATGTCGGCAAGCCCGGGGACGCGCGCCACCCACCGAGCCCAGCGCGGGTGGTAGCGGGCGAACAGGTCGAGCACCTCGATCCGCCCGGCCCGTTCGGCTCCCCGGGCCCACGACACCATCGGCCGCACCGGGCAGGCGAAGAGGGTTCGGCCGAAGTCGTTCTTGGGGCGGTGCCCAGTGCGGGCGGCATACCGATCCGCGGCCCGCTTGCCGCCGAGGTAGTGCCACGGCGACGTCTCGTGCCCGCCCCAGGGCGACAGCCACGGGGTCCAGGAGAGGAAGACGACCCCACCGGGGCGGGTCACGCGGACCATCTCCTGCGCCATCCGCACCGGGTCGGGGACATGTTCGAGGACGTTGCTGGAGAAGGCGAGGTCGATCGAGGCGTCGGCCAGCGGCAGGTCCAGGCCCGACCCCCGCACGGTGTTGGCCCCGACCACCCCGCGGGCAGTGAGTTCACCGGCGTCCGGTTCGAGGCCGGCATACCGGGCCCCGGCCCCGGTGAAGGCGTCGGCGAAATAGCCCGGTCCCCCACCGATATCGACGACCTTGGCACCGGCCAACGGCAGCCACTGCCGCGCCATCGCCACCGAGTCGGCCGCCAGCGCCCCGTAGAACCGGTCGGGGTCGGTCTGCTCGACCCGGAAGGCGGCAAACAGGTCGAGGGAGCGGCGCAAGGTCGCCCGATGGGCGACGTTTCCCCCGCCCACCCTGGGGTCCTGCTGTACCATCCGTCTCCGGTCGTCAAGGAAAGAGCACCACGTGCGCATTGCGTTTCTGAACTGGCGTGACTCTACACACCCCGAGGGTGGGGGCGCGGAAAAGTACGCCGAGACCGTGTGCGCCGGGCTGGCCGCTCGCGGGCACGAGGTCACCTTGTTGTGCGCCCGCCCACCGGGGAGCGCGGAGGCGAGCGAACGGGACGGCGTACGCATCCTGCGCCAGGGTGGGCGGATCGGGGTGTATGCCGCCTCGGTCCGGCGGCTGCGCCGCCTCGAACGCACCGAAGGCCCCTTCGACGTCGTCGTCGACACCCAGAACGGCCTGCCCTTCTGGTCGGTCGCGGCGACCCGGACCCCGGTCGTCGTCCTCGTCCACCACGTCCACCGGGAACAGTGGCCGATCGTTTTCGGGCGCGCGACCGCGCGGCTGGGGTGGTGGCTGGAGTCCGTCCTCGCCCCGCGGGTCTACGCCAAGCGCCCCTATGTGGCGGTGTCCACCCAAACCCGGGAGGAACTTGCCACCTTGGGCGTGGACCCCCCCCGGGTTGCGATCATCCACAACGGCACGGACGTGCCCCTCGCGGCCGGTGTCGGCAAGAGCGCGGAGCCGCGCATCGTCGTGCTCGGCCGCCTCGTCCCCCACAAGCGCGTCGAACACGCCGTCGATGTCGTCGCCCGGCTCGCCGCCGAGGAGCCCACGCTGCGGTTGCGGATCGTCGGGGATGGCTGGTGGCGCGAACGGGTGGCCGAGCACGCCCGGGAGGTCGGCGTTGCCGATCGGGTCGACATTCTCGGGTTCGTCGACGAGGAGACCAAACACACCGAACTGGCCATGGCCTGGCTCGCGCTCGCCCCGAGCGTCAAGGAGGGGTGGGGCCTGTGCGTCGTCGAGGCGGCCTCGCACGCCACCCCCACCATCGCGTATCACGGCACGGGAGGGCTGTCCGAATCGATCGTCGACGGGGAAAGCGGGCTCCTCGTCGACGACCTCGACGCCATGACCAGCCAGGTGCGCGCACTGCTGCACGACGCGCAGGCGCGAGCGCGCTTGGGTGCCGCGGCGCGGGTGCACGCGGCGAACTACACGTGGAACGGGACCATCATGGCGTGGGAACGCCTCCTCACCACGGTGGCCGCGGCGAAAGCGTCCGGCGGCAGTGACGAGGACGAGACCGATTTGGGCTCTACTGACCGTACTTGAGGTTGGCGGCCGGGTCGGCCGGCTGCTTGGCGCCGTTCTCGACCGCGGAGTTGTCGTTGGGGGCGTTGCTCGCGGTCACCGTGGCCGCGGCGGCGAAGGACATGCCCAAACCGATCAGCAGGCTCACCAGCAGGACCACCAGCCCTTTGCGGCGCCCGGTGCCCTCAGTCTGCGTCTGACTCATGTGCGTGCATACCTTCCCTGGAAAAACCTGTCCGCGGAATCCTACCGCGCCGTAACCGCCCTGACGTCGATTCTGTTCACCCGGCGTGGGGCACTTTCCACAGGACGAAATCCGGCGCCTCGGCGAGGACGACCCAACCTTGCCGGTCTCGGGGCGGCTCACCCGGGCTGGTGCGCCAATAGAGCACGTGGGTGACGCCGGCGGCCCGCAGGGAGGCGCCCGTGACCTCGCCGGTGGCCCAGGCCGGGTTTTCGGCGACCCCCGGGTCGCGCACGACGACATCCCGTATGCCGCGGGGCACCGTGAGGACGCTGCTCGTCACCACCGGGGTGGTCACCGCCCGTGGTGTCGGGTCGAGGAAGGCCCCGGTCTGGCCCCATGGGGTGCGCCGCAGCGGCTGCCAGGGGAACGACGCGACCGTTGAACCGGGAGGCAGGGTATCGATCGTGCGGGTGACGGTCTCCCACGCGGAGGGGTAGGTGCTCGGCCGGTAGGTCTGGGCCACCAGTGCGGGGAGGTCCGGGACGGTGACCAGGGTCGCGGCCAGGATCACCCCGGCGACCCCGGGGAGCACTCGCCACGACCATCGTCGCGCGACCTCGCCGACGAGCAGCCCGACGAGGACGGACTCGGTGAGCAGCGCGACCCCGAGCAACCGGTGCTGGTCGCGCACCAGCGCCAGGCCGGGGACCTGCTGGGCCGCGGCATACGTCGAGGCGAGCGGGCCCGAGAGGACGGCGGCCACCGTGGCGGGCCCCACGAGCAGGGCGCCCGCAGCCCACCGCCGCCGGCGGGTCAGGGGCACGAGAGCGGCCAGCGCCACCACCGCGGTGGTGAGGAGCAGCGCCGATGCGGCCACCGCACCGGCGCTCGAGCGTGACGGCGGCACCGCCGCCGCGGACCAGGTGCCGCCCCCCAGCAGGCCCGAAACCCACGGCCCAAACCCGGTGTCGTCGCCGAGGGCGAAGGCCGCGGCGCCGGCCGGGTCGGCCGCTGCTCCGCGCAGGGCGAGCGCGGGAATCAGCCAGGGCAGGCACCACAGCAGGGCGATCAGGCTCACCCAGAGAACGCTCCGGCCGGCCGGACGACCCCGCGAGTGTTTGACGACGAGCGCCGCGACGACGGCTACCACCGCGGCGGCCACCGACCCCCAGGGGGTGAGCGCCGCGGGCGCGGCGGCGCAGGCCAGTGCCAGCAGCCGCCACCGCAGTCGCGCCTGCCAGCGGAGGGCGACGACGATCCACGGCAGCGCGGCATACCCCAGCAGGGTGGGCGCTTGGCCGAGGAGCAAGCGTTCGGTGACGTAGGGGTTCCACACGGCGACGGCGGCCCCGACGACCGCTGCCGTGGTGCCGGCCCGGGTCAGGAGAGCGCCAACGCCGGACCCGGTGAGCACGACCACGCCCACGAGCATGAGAAGTTGCTGGGCGCCCGGCGTCAGGACCGGTGAGAGCGCCCACGACACCGCATCCAACGGCCAGGCGCGCAGTTGCGCCGCCGAGTCCGGGAACCACGTGCGGGGGGCGGCCGGCTGCGGAACCGCGACGAAGTCGCGCACGAGGTAGACCCCGGGGCCGGCGCTGTGCCGCAAGAGAACGAACGCCACCACCCCCGAGACCAGGGTGGCAGCGACAAGCGGTCGCCAGCGCCGCAGAATCCCCCACCCCGGCCACACCCGCTCCCCGCGCACGGCGCTCATCCCCTCCCGGGGCTCGGGGCCCGACACCACCGCATCGGCGCCGTCAGTGGGCGGCATCGTGCCAGTGCCGGCCCACGCCCACGCTCACCTCGAGGGGCACGTCCATCGTTGCCGCCTGGGACATCTGGGCGACGACCAGCTCCTCGAGCGACTCCCGCTCTCCGGCGGCCACCTCGAGGACGAGTTCGTCGTGAACCTGGAGGAGCATCCGGGAGCGGGCGCCCGCTTCGCCCAGGGCCCGGTCGACGCCGAGCATCGCGACCTTGATGAGGTCGGCGGCCGAGCCTTGGATGGGGGCGTTGAGGGCCATCCGCTCGGCCATTTCGCGACGCTGTCGGTTGTCGCTGGTGAGGTCGGGCAGGTAGCGGCGCCGCCCGAACATCGTCTCGGTGTAGCCGTTGACGCGCGCCTGGGCCACGACGTCGGCGAGATAATCGCGCACCCCGCCGAACCGGGCGAAGTACATGTCCATGAGGCCCCTGGCCTCCTCGACCGGGATGGTCAGTTGGCGCGACAACCCGAATGCCGACAGCCCGTAGGCCAAGCCGAAGGACATCGCCTTGACCTTGCTGCGCATCGCCGGCGTCACCTCCTCTGGGGGCACCCCGAACACCTGCGACCCGACAAACCGGTGCAGGTCCTCCCCCGTCCGGTAGGCCTCGATGAGCCCGGCGTCCCCGGACAGGTGGGCCATGATCCGCATCTCCACCTGGCTGTAGTCGGCGGACATGAGCGACTCGAACCCGGCGCCGACGACGAACGCCTCCCGGATGCGCCGCCCCTCCTCGGTGCGGATGGGCACATTCTGCAGGTTGGGGTCGGTCGAGGAGAGCCTCCCGGTGGCCGCGATGGTCTGCAGGTAGGTCGTGTGGATACGCCCGTCGTCGGCGATCGACTTGATGAGCCCCTCGACGGTCACCCGCAAGCGAGAGGTGTCGCGATGCCGCAGCAGCGCCTCCAGGAAGGGGTGCTCGGTCTTGGCGAACAAGTCGGTGAGGGCTTCGGCGTCGGTCGTCCAACCGGTCTTGGTCCGCTTGGTCTTGGGCATGCCGAGTTTGTCGAAGAGGACGACCTGGAGCTGCTTGGGCGAGCCGAGGTTGATCTGCTCACCGTCGATCGCGGCATACGCATCGGCCTGGGCGGTGGCCATCTTGGCCGCGAAATCGGCCTCGAGCGCGTCGAGGGCGGGCCGGTCCGCGGCGATCCCGGTGGCTTCCATCCGGGCCAGGACGTCGACGAGCGGCAACTCGATCTCGGCGAGCAGGCGTGCACCCCCGGTCGCCGCGAGTTGCTCGTCGAGGGCGTCGGCGAGGTCGAGCACGGCGCGGGCGCGCACCATGGCGTCGTCGGCCGCGGCATCCTCGTCCGCCGCGAAGTCGAGCATCCCCTGCGGCTGGGCCGCCTCGGGTTTGAGCTCGCGCCCGAGGTGCCGCAGCACGAGGTCGGCAAGGTCGTAGGAACGCTGGTCGGGCCGCACGAGGTAGGCCGCCAGCGCCGTGTCGCTCACCAGGCCCCGCAACGTCATCCCGCGCCCGGCGAGTGCGTGGATCGGGCCCTTGGCGTCGTGGAGCACCTTGGCGCAACTCGGGTCGCCGATCCAGTCCGCGAGCGCGGTGTCGGCCTCGTCGTCGAGGTCGAGCAACGGCACGTATGCCGCGACGCCGGCCGCGGTGGCCACGGCGACCGCGGTGGCCTCACCCGTGCCTCTCCCCCACCGCCCGACGACGTGCATCCCCACCCGGGAACCCGCCGGGGCATGGTGGGCCAGCCACCCGGGGACGTCCTCGGAGCCGAGGACGTTGGCGTCGAGGTCGAAGCCGCCCTGCGCCTCGTCCTCGACCGGGTCGAGGTAGTCGAAGAGCCGGTCGCGCAGCACCCGGAACTCCAGGCCGTCGAAGACCCGGTGGACCTCCTCCCGGTCCCAGGTATGCCGCGCCAAGCCGTCCGGGGTGATCGGCAGGTCGAGGTCGCGCACCAACTGGTTGAGGCGCCGGTTGCGCAGCACGTCGCCGAGATGGGCCCGCAGGTTTTCGCCCCGTTTGCCGGTGATCTCGTCGGCGCGGGCGACCAAGCCCTCCAGGGTGCCGTAGGTGGTCAGCCACTTGGCCGCCACACCGGGCCCGACGAGCGGGACGCCAGGGAGGTTGTCGGAGGACTCGCCGACGAGGGCGGCCAGGTCGCTGTAGCGCTCGGGGGCCACGCCGTACTTGCCCTGCACGGCCACGGGGGTCATCCGGGCCAGTTCGGAGACCCCCTTGACGGGGTAGAGGAGGGTCGAGGTGTCGGTGACGAGTTGGAGGGCGTCGCGGTCACCGGAGCAGATGAGCACCTCCATGCCCTCGGCGAGGGCCTGGGTCGTCCAGGTGGCGATGATGTCATCGGCTTCGTACCCCTCGACCTCCAGGAAGGGGATGCGCAGGGCCGTCAACACCTCCTGGAGGAGGGAGACCTGCCCGGCGAACTGCGACGGCGTCGCGGACCGGGTCGCCTTGTAGTCGGCATACTCCACCGTGCGGAACGTCTGCCGGGACTTGTCGAAGGCCACCCCGACGTGCGTGGGTTCCTCGTCGCGCAACAGGTTGATGAGCATCGACGTGAAGCCGTAGACCGCGTTGGTGTGTTGCCCGGTGCTGGTCGAGAAGTTGTCCGCGGGCAGCGCGTAGAACGCTCGATAGGCGAGCGAATGACCGTCGAGGAGAAGCAGGCGAGCCACGCATGGCAGCCTAGTCACCATGTCCGACACTCCCGCTCTTGCGACCGCCGCTGCCCCTGCCGACCTCGCCGCCCAGGTCGCGGCCATCAACGCCATGAACACCAACGGCCTGCTCCAGCGGATGCAGATCGAAATCACCGAGGTCACGCCGCAACGGATCGTGGCGACCATGCCCGTCGAGGGCAACACCCAGCCCTACGGCCTGCTCCACGGCGGCGCCTCGGTCGTCCTCGCCGAGTCCTTGGGCTCGATCGGGTCGGCCCTGCACGCCGGGCCGGACCGGGTCGCCGTCGGGGTCGACATCAACGCCACCCACCACCGCGCCGCCCGCTCGGGGATCGTCACCGGTGTCGCGACCCCGGTCAGCCTCGGGAAGACGATGGCCTGCTGGGAAATCGTCGTGGTCGACGACCAGGACCGGCGCATCTGCACCTCACGGATCACCTGCCTGCTCCGCGACCGGGCTCCGGGCGCCTGAGGCGCCGCCGGCGCCGGAACGGCGCACCTGACCGCAGCGGTCAGCCGATGGGGCGGCGCAGCGGCGCGGGCGCCAACCCCCGGCGGCGGCGCAGCATCGCCACCAACTCCGGCTTGGCCTCCGGGTGGAGTTTGCGGCGCAACGTGGCCGTGGGAACCACGCGCCGCACGACGACCGAGCCGAAGCCGAGCCGGGCAAAGAACCGGTTCGCGTCGCGGCTCTGAGTAGGCACGTGGGTGGCGACGACCTCGGCACCGAGCCGCTCGGCATACGCGACCACCGCGTCGAGCAGCGCATGCCCGACCCCTCGACGCCGAACCCGGCGGTCGACAAACAGTTGCTCAATGGCGACCTCGGGGTGCGGGGCCAACCCGAACGGGTTTTCCGACACGATGAGGTAACCGACCGGCGCCTCCTCAAGGCGGGCCAGCCAGGCGCGAACATCACAGCGCCGCAGCGCCTCTCGCAATCGCCCCTCGGCCACGGCACGGGCTGCCGCCTCCGGCGAGGCGCCCTGGTCGACGCGTTGAGCCATCCAGAGCCCCGTCAGTTCGCGCACCAGGTCCTCGTCACGCTCCTCACCGGCACGAACAGACACGACCTCGATGCTCGTTCGAACCACGGCGAAACCTCCTCCGCACCGGACTGGACGAGACGACCTTAGGAGATGACCGGTCCGCCTGTGAAGACGGGTCCCTTATCACGGGGGCTGCTGGTTACAGTGCTCGGTGTGACGGGTGGCTTCATCGGGCTGGGAACGGCCCTCAACGTCGCCACCGTCGTCGTCGGCGCCCTCCTCGGGATGGTCATCGGGCATCGATTCCCCGACCGGACCCGCTCCGTTGTCACCGACGCCCTCGGGTTGACCACGCTGCTCATGGCCGGGCTGTCGGTGGCCGCGGTCACCGCGCCGGCGCTCTCGCAGGCGACCGGCCGCGGGGCACCCGTCCTCATCGTGCTGGGCTCGCTGCTCATCGGCGGCATCACCGGGTCGCTGCTGCGGATCGAGGCCCGCCTGGAGTCGCTCGCGGGCCGGATTCAGGATTGGGTGGGCCGCCGGTTCCCCTCGGAGGGACAGGGCGCGCAAGCGCGCGAACGGTTCATCGAGGGCTGGCTCAGCGCGACCCTCCTCTTCTGCGTGGGCCCGTTGACCATCCTCGGCTCACTGTCGGACGGGCTCGGGCGTGGCATCGACCAGTTGGCCCTCAAGGCGGTGCTCGACGGGTTCGCCGCGCTCGCCTTTGCCTCGACGTTCGGGGTGGGGGTGCTGCTGTCGGCGGTCTCGGTGGCCGTGATCCAGGGGTCGCTCACCCTGGTCGGGGTGTTCCTGGGCTCGATCATGCCGGAGGCCCACATCGCGGCCCTGACCGCGACCGGCGGCCTCATGCTCGCCGGTATCGGGTTGCGGTTGCTGCGGATTCGCGAAACCCCGGTGGCCGATATGCTGCCCGCTCTGGTCGTGGCCCCGCTGCTCACCCAGGTGGTCATCGCGCTGCGCTGAAGCGCCCAGGGGAGGGCTTGAGCGCAGCGGTCTGCACGGCATACGGGCCGGTCGACCCGGCCCGGTCAGGCCTTTTCCATCCCCGCGACGACCGCGTCGGCAACCTCACGCATACTCATCCGCCGGTCCATCGCGGTCTTTTGAATCCAGCGGAACGCGTCGGCCTCACTGATCTTGAGTTTGGTCATGAGCACGCCCTTGGCCCGGTCGACGGCCTTGCGGGTCTCGAGGCGATCGCCGAGGTCGGCGACCTCGTCCTCCAACTCCTTGAGTTCGGCCCAGCGCGACAGGGCAATGTCGATGGCCGGAGTGACGTCGGCGGCCGTGAACGGCTTGACGACATAGGCCATGACGCCGGCGTCGCGGGCCCGCTCGACCAGTTCGGTCTGACTGAAGGCGGTGAGCATGACCACGGGGCACAACCGCTGCGAACCGATCTGTTCGGCGGCGCTCAACCCGTCGAGGACGGGCATCTTGACGTCCATGACGACCAGGTCCGGCTTGAGTTCGTTGGCGAGGGTGACCGCCTGCTCACCGTTGCTTGCCTGTCCCACAACCTCATAGCCGGACTCGGTGAGCATTTCGGCCAAGTCCAGCCGGATGATCGCCTCGTCCTCGGCGACGAGGATCCGCTTGCCGGCCACTGTGCCCTCCCTGCGACGGGTCGATCTTGGCTATCGAGGATGTGCTGTGGTGCCGGGAGCGGGACTTGAACCCGCACGCCCTTTCGAGCAAAGCATTTTGAGTGCTCCGTGTCTGCCATTCCACCACCCCGGCGAGGGTGCGCTCTAGTGTAACCGCTTCGATGACCCGCTGCCTGCCAGGCCACGACGCGGGATACCTATGACCCCTGGCTCAGGGTGAGGTATGCCGGTGCCTGACCGGAGAGGGCATCCCCGATCCGGTGCACCCGCAGCGCGTTCGTCGACCCCGGGATGCCCGGCGGGGACCCGGCGACGATGACGACGATGTCGCCCTCGACGACCCGCCCGGCGCCGAGGAGAACCTGGTCGACCAGGAGGGCGTATTCGTCGGTGTGATGGACGTCGGGGACCAGGAAGGTCTCGACGCCCCAGGTCAGGGCCAGTTGCGACCGGGTCCACTGGTTGGCGGTGAAGGCCAGGTGCGGGATCCGGGGCCGCACGCGGGCCAGGCGCCGGGAGGAATCGCCCGTCGAGGTGAAGGTGATGAGGAACTTCGCGCCCAGGAGGTCACCGATCTCGGAGGCCGCCGCGGTGACCGCGCCGCCCTTGGAGTTGGGCCGGGTGTCGAGGGGCCGGATGCGGTGCATCCCGTGCATCTCGGTGTTCTCGATGATCCGGGCCATCGTCTCCACGGCCTCGAACGGGTGCGCACCCACCGAGGTCTCCCCCGACAGCATGAGGGCATCGGCCCCGTCGAGCACGGCATTGGCCGCGTCGGAGGCCTCGGCGCGGGTCGGACGCGAGTTCTCGACCATCGACTCGAGGACCTGGGTGGCGACGATCACCGGCTTGGCGCGGCGCCGGGCGATTTCGCAGGCCCGTTTCTGGACCAGCGGCACCTCCTCCAGCGGCATCTCCACCCCGAGGTCACCGCGGGCGACCATGACCCCGTCGAAGGCGCGAATGATCTCGTCGAGGTGATCGACGGCCTGCGGCTTCTCGATCTTGGCGATGACCGGCAGCCAGATGCCGACCTCACGCATGATCTCGTGGACATCGTCGAGGTCGCGGGCGCTGCGCACGAACGACAGGGCGATCATGTCGACCTTGAGCCGCAGCGCCCACCGGAGGTCCTCACGGTCCTTCTGCGACAGCGCCGGGACGCTCATCGCGGCACCGGGCACGTTGATGCCCTTGTTGTTGGAGAGCATCCCGCCTTCGAGGACCGAGCACCGGACATCGGTGTCGGTGGTCTCCAGCACCGCCAGGGCGAGTTTGCCGTCGTCGATGAGGATGCGGTGCCCGGGTTGGACGTCACCGGGCAGGCCGGCATACGTCGTCCCCACCTCATGGACATCGCCGGGCACGTCGCGGGTCGTGATCGTGAAGGGCGCTCCCGGCTCCAACAGGACCGGACCGTCGACGAACCGCCCGGTTCGGATCTTCGGGCCCTGGAGGTCGACGAGGATCCCGACGGCCCGGCCCGCCGCGTCGCTCGCGCGCCGGACGTCGAAGTAGACGTGTTCGTGCGCGGCATAGTCGCCGTGCGAGAGATTGAGCCGGGCCACGTCCATGCCGACATCGACCAAGTGGCGAATGCGCTCAGGGGTCGAGGCAGCAGGCCCCATCGTGCAGACGATCTTGGCGCGACGCATGGTCTCCATCCTACTGCGTAACCGGTTACAGGGTGATGAGAGTCACAGCCGGCCGTCGGTGGGGCTTGGTTGGCGGGGCCTTCGCCCCCTCACACGGTCAACGGACGGTCCGTGGGATTGATGGGCCGGGGCAGGTTCGACGCGCGACCGCGCAAGTAGGCATCCACGCCGTGGGCGGCAGCCCGGCCCTCGGCGATCGCCCAGACGATGAGGGACTGGCCCCGCCCGGCGTCACCGGCGACGAACACCCCGGGCGCGCTCGTCATGAACTCCCGGTCGCGCGCGACGTTGCCGCGCGCATCGAGGTCGACCCCGAGTTGCTCGACCAGGCCCTCGCGTTGCGGCCCGAGGAAACCCATCGCGAGCAGCACCAACTGCGCCGGCAGCACCTGCTCGGTGCCCTCGACGGGCTCGAAGCGCCCATCGACGAGAGCCACCTCGTGCAACCGCAAACCGGTCACCGCACCGGACTCGTCACCGAGAATGGCGCTGGTGCTCACGGCATACCGACGTTCGCCGCCCTCCTCGTGCGCGGAGGCGACCCGGAAGATCATCGGATACGTCGGCCACGGCTGGCCGGCGGGCCGCTCTTCACCCGGGCGCGGCATGATTTCCAGGCTCGTCACCGACCGCGCCCCTTGACGCAGCGCGGTGCCGATGCAGTCGGCCCCGGTGTCGCCACCGCCGATGACGATGACGTCCTTGCCCGCCGCGGTCACCTGGCCGGTGACGCTCTCCCCCACCGCAACCCGGTTGGCCGGCGGCAGGTAGTCCATTGCCTGGAGCACCCCGGACAACTCACGCCCGGGCACCGGCAGATCGCGGGGCACCGTCGAGCCGATGGCGAGCACGATGGCGTCGAAGCGAGCGCGCAACTGCGCTCCGGTCACGTCGGTGCCGACGGCGATCCCGTTGCGGAAGATCGTGCCCTCGGCCTGCATCTGGGCCAGGCGCCGGTCGAGGATCGCCTTCTCCATCTTGAATTCCGGTATGCCGTAGCGCAGCAAGCCGCCGGGCCGGTCGGCGCGCTCGTAGACGGCGACGGTGTGCCCGGCCCGGGTCAACTGCTGGGCCGCGGCCAGCCCGGCCGGTCCGGAGCCGACGACGGCGACCGTCTTGCCGGTGAGGCGGTCGGGCACGAGCGGCTGGACGACCTGCGCCGCGAACGCGCGCTCGATCGTCGTCACCTCGACCTGCTTGATCGTGACCGCCGGCTGGTTGATGCCGAGGACGCACGCGGTCTCGCAGGGCGCCGGGCAGAGCCGCCCGGTGAACTCGGGGAAGTTGTTGGTCGCGTGCAGCCGCTCGATGGCGCTGCGCCAGTCCCCGCGCCAGGCGAGGTCGTTCCACTCGGGGATGAGGTTGCCCAGCGGGCATCCGGAGTGGCAGAACGGGATGCCGCAGTCCATGCAGCGACTCGCCTGCGCCTGCAACTCCTCGACGTCCTGGGGTTCGTAGACCTCACGCCAATCCTGGATGCGCACCGGCACCGGGCGGCGGGCGGGCAGCTCTCGCTGGCGGAGCTTGAGGAAACCTTGCGGATCAGCCACGGGATGCCTCCATGATTCGTTCCCAAACCTGCGTGCCATCGACGTCGAGCCCCTCGGCGGCGGCTTCCTCGCGCACCCGCAGGACCCGCTCGTAGTCCCTCGGCACGATGACGGTGAACCGCTGCGAGGCCTCCGGCCATTCGGTGAGCAGCCGGCTGGCCACCTCGGACCCGGTCCACCGGTGGTGACGCTCCAGGAGGTCGTGGACCACTCCCTCGTCGGCAGGGGTGAGGGGGCGCAGGTCGACCAGTTCCCGGTTGACCCGCTCGGCGTCGAGGTCGAGGACGTAGGCCAACCCACCGGACATGCCTGCGGCCACGTTGCGGCCGGTGGGGCCGAGGATGAGGACGGTGCCACCGGTCATGTATTCGAGCCCATGGTCCCCGACGCCCTCGACGACGGCGGTCGCCCCGGAGTTGCGGACACAGAAGCGTTCGCCGACCCGGCCGCGCAAGAAGATCTCCCCGGACGTCGCGCCGTAGCCGATGACGTTGCCGGCAATGACGTTGTCCTCGGCGACAATCGGGCTGGTGCGGTCGGGCCGGATGACGACCCGGCCCCCGGACAGGCCCTTGCCGACGTAGTCGTTGCCGTCGCCGTGGAGGGTCAGGGTCACCCCGGCGGGCAGGAACGCGCCCAGGCTCTGTCCGGCCGACCCGACGAGGGTGAGGTCGATGGTGTGGTCGGGCAGCCCGTGCGGGTGGGCCCGGGTGACCTCGTGGCCGAGCATGGTGCCGATGGTGCGGTGGACGTTGCGCACCGCGACCTGGCCGGTGACCGGCATACCGTCGACAAGAGCGTCCCGCGACAGCGCGATCAACTCGTGGTCCAGGGCCTTCTCCAGCCCGTGGTCCTGGCCGACGAGGTGGCGCCGGCCCGACCCGTCGGGGCTGTCCACCTCGGCGAGGATCGGGCTCAGGTCGAGCCCGCTCGCCTTCCAGTGGGCCAGGGCGGGCGCGGTGTCGATCGACGAAATCTGGCCGACGGCCTCGGCGATGCTGCGGAACCCGAGGGCGGCGAGGTGCTCACGGACCTCCTCGGCGATGTACTCGAAGAAGGTCTCGACGAACTCCGGCTTGCCGCTGAAGCGGGCCCGCAACTCGGGGTTCTGGGTCGCGATGCCCACGGGGCAGGTGTCGAGGTGGCACACGCGCATGAGGATGCAGCCGGACACCACGAGCGGGGCGGTGGCGAAACCGAACTCCTCGGCGCCGAGCAGGGCCGCGATGACGACGTCCCGGCCGGTCTTGATCTGCCCGTCGACCTGGACGACGATCCGGTCGCGCAACCCGTTGAGAACCAGCGTCTGCTGGGTCTCGGCCAACCCCAACTCCCAGGGCCCGCCGGCGTGTTTGAGGCTGGTCAGCGGGGAGGCGCCGGTGCCCCCGTCGTGCCCGGAGATGAGGACGACGTCGGCGTGCGCCTTCGAGACCCCCGCCGCGACCGTGCCGACGCCGACCTCGGAGACGAGTTTGACGTGGATGCGGGCATTCGGGTTGGCGTTCTTGAGGTCGTGGATGAGTTGGGCGAGGTCCTCGATCGAGTAGATGTCGTGGTGCGGCGGCGGGCTGATGAGGCCCACCCCCGGGGTGCTGTGCCGGGTCTTGGCCACCCAGGGGTACACCTTGGTGCCGGGCAGCTGCCCGCCCTCACCGGGCTTGGCGCCCTGGGCCATCTTGATCTGGATGTCGTCGGCGTGGGTGAGGTACATCGAGGTCACCCCGAACCGCCCGGAAGCCACCTGCTTGATCGCGGAGCGGCGCGCCGGGTCGAGGAGGCGTTCCTCGTCCTCCCCGCCCTCGCCGGTGTTGGACCGGCCACCGAGCCGGTTCATGGCGATGGCGAGGGTCTCGTGGGCTTCCATGCTGATCGAGCCATAGCTCATCGCCCCGGTGTTGAACCGGCGCACGATCTCCGCGACCGGCTCGACCTCCTCGATCGGCACCGGTTCGCGTTGCGGGGTGAGCCGGAAGAGGCCGCGCAGGGTCATGAGCCGCCCGGACTGCTCGTCGATGCGCTGGGTGTACTGCTTGAAGATGTCGTAGCGCCGGTTGCGGGTCGCGTGCTGGAGCCGGAAGACGGTTTCGGGGTCGAACAGGTGCGGCTCGCCTTCACGGCGCCACTGGTATTCGCCGCCGACGTCGAGTTTGCGGTGCGAGGGCCGCACCCCGTCCTTGGGGTATGCCGCGTGGTGCCGGGCCGCGGTCTCGGCGGCGATGACGTCGAGACCGACCCCGCCGAGTTGGCTGATGGTGCCGGTGAAGTAGCGGTCGACAAGGTCCTGGGAGAGCCCGATCGCCTCGAACACCTGGGCGCCCCGGTAGGACGCCACCGTCGAGATGCCCATCTTGGACATGACCTTGAGGACGCCCTTGCCGAGGGCCTTGATGAGATTCTTGACCGCCTGCTCCTGGGTGACGCCGGTGACGGCGCCACTGCGGACGAGGTCCTCGACGCTTTCCATGGCGAGGTAGGGGTTGACCGCGGCCGCCCCATAGCCGACGAGGAGCGCGACGTGGTGCACCTCGCGGACGTCCCCGGCCTCGACGATCAACCCGACCTGGGTGCGCAACTTGGTGCGGATGAGGTGGTGGTGGACCGCGGAGGTGAGCAGCAGGGACGGGATCGGCGCGTGGTCGCGGTCGGAGTCCCGGTCGGAGAGGACGACGAACCGGGCCCCGGCGGCGATCGCGTCGCTCACCTCGGTGCAGATCGCGTCCAGCCGGTCGCGCAACGCCGCCTCGCCGCCGGTGGCGTCGTAGAGCCCCTGGATGACGACGGTGGCGTAGCCGGGCAGGTCGCCGTCGGCGTTGATGTGGACGATCTTGGCCAGTTCGTCGTTGTCGATGACCGGGAAGTCGAGGACCACCTGGCGCACATGGGCCGGACCGGCGCCGAGCAGGTTGCCCTCGGGACCGATCGAGGTGCCCAGCGAGGTGACCAGTTCCTCACGGATCGCATCCAAGGGCGGGTTGGTCACCTGGGCGAACTGCTGGGTGAAGTAGTCGAAGAGCAGCCGCGGCTTGTCGGAGAGGACCGCGATCGGGGTGTCGGTGCCCATCGAGCCCAGCGCCTCACCCCCGGTGCGCGCCATCGGCGCGAGGATGATCTTGAGTTCCTCCTCGGTGTAGCCGAAGGTGCGCTGGCGACGCGCCACCGAAGCGGGCGTGTGGAGGATGTGCTCCCGATCCGGCAGGTCGGCAAGCCGGATCAGGCCCGCGTGCAACCACTCCTCGTAGGGCTGGGCGGACGCAAGTTGACCCTTGATCTCCTCGTCGCTCACGATCCGGCCCGCGGCGGTGTCGACGAGCAGCATCCGGCCCGGCTGCAACCGGCCGCGCTTGACGACCCGCTCCGCGGGCAGGTCGAGCACGCCGGACTCGGAGGCGAGGACCACCAGGCCGTCGTCGGTGACCCAGTAGCGCCCCGGACGCAACCCGTTGCGGTCCAGGACCGCCCCGACGAGGGTGCCGTCGGTGAACGTCACGCACGCCGGCCCGTCCCAGGGCTCCATGAACGTCGAGTGGAACTCGTAGAAGGCCCGCCGGGCCGGGTCCATCTCCTCGTGGTTCTCCCACGCCTCGGGGATCATCATGAGGACCGCATGCGGCAGCGAGCGCCCCCCGAGGTGGAGCAGTTCGAGGACCTCGTCGAAGGAGGCCGAGTCCGAGGAGCCGGCGGCGCAGATCGGGAAGAGACGTTTGAGGTCTGCCCCGAGCAGGTCGGATTGGAGCTGGTCCTCCCGGGCATGCATCCAGTTGCGGTTGCCCTTGACCGTGTTGATCTCACCGTTGTGGGCGATGAGCCGGTAGGGGTGGGCCAGCGGCCAGCTCGGGAAGGTGTTCGTCGAGAACCGGGAGTGGACGACGGCCAACTCGGTGGCGAACCGGGGATGGGACAGGTCGGGGAAGAAGGGTTCGAGTTGCCCGGTGGTGAGCATGCCCTTGTAGACCAGGGTGCGCGAGGACAGCGAGGGGAAGTAGACCTCCAACTCGCGCTCGGCCCGCCGCCGCAACCCGTAGGTCAGCCGGTCCAGAGCAATCCCGGCGACCTCCCCCTCGAGCGAGGTGAGAAACACCTGCTCGAAATACGGCATACAGTCGCGCGCGGCCCGCCCCACGATGTCGATCGCGGCCGGCACGTCGCGCCACCCGAGGACCCCGAGGCCCTCCTCGACGGCGATCCGGGCGATCTCCTCCTTGACCGTATGCCGCGCCGCCGGGTCCCGGGGCAGGTAGGCCATCCCCACGGCATACCGGCCGACGGGGGGAAGCCCGAGGCCGCTGACCTCGCGAAGGAAGGCGTCGGGGATCTGGGTGAGAATGCCGGCACCGTCACCGACAAGCGGGTCGGCACCGGTGGCCCCCCGGTGGTCGAGGTTGCGCAGCGCGTCGAGGGCGAGGGCGACGATGTCGTGACCCGCCGTGCCGCGCATCGTGGCCACCATGGCCACCCCGCACGCATCATGTTCCGCGCTGCGGCGGTAAAGACCCTGGTCAACAGGCTGCGCGGAAAAGGGCAGAGACGTCACGACGACTGATCACCGTCCTGGGAGGTGGGGGCCGCGACGCCATAACGCGCCCGGGCCGGGAAGACAACGACGCGCGGGCAGCGTTGGCCACGCGGCAGCAGGATATCCACTCGGGGTGGCGTCCTACGATTCGAGAGGTTCCGTCTTGCGATCCGAGACAGTTCGGCCGCTCCGCCGGTAGACCCAGACGCCGAGAAGGAACACGAGGGCACTGACCCAGACGTTGACCCGCACCCCGAGGATCGTGTTGGCGAAATCGTCGCGGAGCAGTTCGACGACGACCCGGCCCACGGGGTAGCCGGCGACGTAGATCCCGAACAACTGACCGGGCGCCAGGGCGCCGCGGCGATCCAGGCGCAGCAACACCACGGCGAGCACGACGAGGAACAGCGACTCGTAGAGGAACGTCGGCTGGAAGGTGCCCGCGACGACCGGGTGGCCGGCGGAGTCGGTGACCGCCCGGCCCGCGCCCTGATCCCACTCGTGGATGGTCAGCCCCCACGGCAGGTCGGTGGCCCGGCCGTGGAGTTCGTTGTTGAACCAGTTGCCCCAGCGCCCGATGGCCTGGGCCAGGGCCACCCCCGGCGCGGCCGCGTCGGCGAAATCGACGAACGCCACCCCGTGCCGCCGGCAGCCGAGCCAGGCACCGGCCGCGCCGAGCGCGATCGCTCCCCAGATCCCCAGGCCGCCTTCCCAGATGGCCAGGGCCCGCCAGGGTTGCCCGCCGGCCCCGAAGTAGGGCTGGGGGGTGGTGAGGACGTGGTAGAGCCGGCCGCCGATGATGCCGGCGACCACGGCATACACGGAAATGTCGAAGGTGACGCCGGCCGGCTGGCCGCGCGCCTGCAACCGCCGGTCCGTCAGCCAACCGGCGACGAAGATCCCGGCGACGATGCACAGGGCATAGGCCCGGATCGGTATGCCGAGGACGTGCCAGACGGCGACGGTCGGGCTCGGGATGCTCGTCGGCACCACCAGCCCGACTGTCAGCGCCTGCGTCACGAGGACGGCGAGGCGCTCGGCGTCAGTTTGGCGAGGTAGGCCTTGAGCTTGTCCGGGGTGGCGATGTCGGTGTTGTTGACGATCGTGCCGTTGATCCGGTAGGTCGGCGTGCTCTTGATGCCGTCCTTGCCGAAGGCCGTGGCCTCGACGCTCTTGAGGTAGTTGACGTACTTGCCGCCGTCGACGCACTTCTGCCAGGTGGTCAGCGCGTCACCGCTGAGTCCGGCCTGGGCGGCGAGCGCCTTCAGACCCTCGCTGGTCCAACCGGTGCCCTCGCTCGGCTGCTGCAAGTAGGCCAGGTCGTGGAACTCCTGGAACTTGCCCGCGTCGGCCGCACAGTAGGCGCCGTTGCCGGCCTTCATCGACCCGTCGTTGCGCAGCCGGTCGTCGAGGAAGGTGAGGGTGTTGTAGACGAGTTTGATCTCGCCCTTGCCGGCGAGGTCAGTCAAGGTGGAGCCGAGGACGCCCTCGAACTGCTGGCAGGCGGGGCACTGGAAGTCCTCGTACACCTCGACGGTCGGCGCACCCGGTGTGAGTTTGGCGTCCTGGAAGGCCGGGTAGCCGGCGTTGAGGCTGGCGCCCTTGGGGGCTTCCTGCCCGCTGCCGATGATGGCCTTCTGGGCCGAGAGTTGCGACCAGACCACGCCCCCGACGACGGCGACGATGGCGATCACGGCCACGACCGCGGCGATGACGATCTTGTTGGTCCCGCCACCGGTGCCGCTGGATGCGGCGGCCGCCTGGATCTTGGCTTGGCGGGCGGTCGCGTCGGGGCGAGAACTCTGGGTGTTCTTTGCCATGGTGGGAGTCTTCCTGTTGCAGAGTCGTGGATCAAACGGGAGGGACGAGGGCAAGCCGGTCCGAGAGGTCAGAGGAAGCGGTGCCCCCACTTGAGAAGTTCGAGGACGAGCACGAGCGTGAGCCACGCGATGAGCCCGACGGTGAACCAGCCCTTGTGGACGAACGCCAGCGCCTTGCGTTGGGCGGTGTCGGAGAGGTAGAGGTTGTTTTCGAGGATGTTCCATTGGGTCATCGAGGTGAAGACGAAGGTCGTCGACACGGTGACGAGCAGGCACCACGGGCACAGCGCGCCGATGACGACCGTCGACTGGTAGAGCAGCCAGTAGGCGAAGATCACCCCGAGCAGGTAGCAGATGTTGGCCACGAACATGAACCAGCGCGGGAAACGGACCCCGGAGAGGGACGCGACGGCGATGGTCATGACAACCGGCTCGGAGATCAGCCCGAAGAAGGCGTTGGGGAAGCCGAAGACGTGCGCCTGCCAGGTGGCGCCGACCTTGGCGCAGTCGATCACCGAGTTGATGGAGCAACTGAGCACGACGTCGGGGTTGCGGGCCAGTTCGATGGCGTCGTAGGACAGCACGAAGGAGGCGAGCAGGCTGAGGGTGGCGAAGACGAGCATTTCGCCGAAGAGAATGATGCGCTTGCGCCGCGGCGGGGCCACCACCTCCTCCACCTGCGCTCCTCTCGCCGTCGTGACGGCCGTCATCGACGACCCTCACGCACGCCCGCGGCCAGTTCCGCGGTCAACAGGCGCAACGCCTCCAGGCCCTCATCGAGTTCCCGGGCCTGGATGAGGCACCGCACCAGGGCCGACCCGACGATGACCCCGTCGGCGAACCCGGCGACCTGCGCGGCCTGGGCCCGGGTGGACACCCCGAGCCCGACACACACCGGGAGGTCGGTCACGGCCCGGGTGCGACGCACGAGGTGCTCGGCTCCCCCGCCGACGGTGTCGCGGGCCCCGGTCACCCCCATCGTGGAGGCGGCATACACAAAGCCGCGACACGCGGAGGTCACCCGGGTGAGGCGCTCGTCGGTCGAACTGGGCGCGACGAGGAAGACCCGGTCCAGGCCGTGTCGCTCACTGGCCGCAATCCAGTCGTCGGCCTCGTCGGGGATGAGGTCGGGGGTGATGAGGCCGGCGCCGCCGGCGGCGGCCAGGCGGGCGGCATACGCGTCGACACCGGAGCGGAGCACCAGGTTCCAGTAGGACATGACGAGCGGGGGAACCCCGGCGGCGCGGACGGCCTTGGTTGCCGCGAACGTGTCGGCGACCCGGGTGCCGCCGGCGAGCGCGGTCGCGGCGGCGTGCTGGATGACCGGGCCGTCCATGAGCGGGTCGGAGTAGGGCACGCCGACCTCGACGATGTCGACCCCGGCCTCGACCATGGCCACCATTGCGGCGATCGAGCCCTCGACGGTGGGGTACCCGACGGGGAGGTAGCCGATGAGCGCGGCGCGACCCTCCGCCCGGCAGGTGTCGAGAACCCCGGCGACGCCGAGGGGGGAGGTGGGGGCGGTCATGATTCGTCCTCGTCGAGGAGCCCGAAGTAGCGGGCCGCGGTGTGCATGTCCTTGTCGCCACGCCCGGAGAGGTTGACCAGGAGCAGGGCGTCCGGCCCGAGTTCGCGGCCGACCTCGAGGGCGCCGGCGAGCGCGTGCGCCGACTCCAGGGCCGGGATGATGCCCTCGGTGCGGCACAGCAGCGCGAACGCCTCCATGACCTGTTCGTCGGTGGCGTAGCGGTATTCGGCGCGCCCGGTGTCGCGCAGCCAGGCGTGCTCGGGGCCCACGCTCGGATAGTCCAAGCCCGCCGAGATCGAGTGCGACTCGACGGTCTGGCCGTCCTCGTCCTGCATGAGGTAGCTCATCGCGCCGTGGAGCACGCCCGGCGAGGCGGTGGCGAACCGGGCGGCATGCCGGCCACTGGGGATGCCCTCGCCCCCGGCCTCGATGCCGATGAGGCGCACCCCCGCGTCGGGGACGAACCGGTGGAAGATGCCCATGGCGTTGGATCCGCCGCCGACGCAGGCGATGACGGCGTCGGGGAGGCGGCCGGTGAGGTCGAGGACCTGGGCGCGCGCCTCGACCCCGATGATCCGGTGGAAGTCGCGGACCATTTCCGGGAAGGGGTGCGGGCCGGTGACCGTGCCGAGGAGGTAGTGCGTGGTCTCGACGTTGGTCACCCAGTCGCGCAACGCCTCGTTGATGGCGTCCTTGAGGGTGGCGCTGCCGTGTTCGACCGGGACGACCTGGGCGCCGAGCATCTTCATGCGGGCGACGTTGAGCGCTTGACGCTCGGTGTCGACCTTGCCCATGTAGATGGTGCACTCCAGGCCCATGAGGGCGGCCGCGGTGGCCGTCGCCACGCCGTGCTGCCCGGCACCGGTCTCGGCGATCACCCGCCGCTTGCCCATCCGCACGGTGAGCAAGGCCTGGGCGAGGACGTTGTTGATCTTGTGCGACCCGGTGTGATTGAGGTCCTCGCGCTTGAGGATGACCCGGGCTCCCCCGGCGTGGGCGGCGAACCGGGGCACCTCGGTGATGATCGAGGGGCGGCCGGTGTAGGTGCGGTGGAGCCGGTCGAGTTCGGCGAGGAAATCCGGGTCGACCATCGCCTTCTGGCGGGCCTCGTCGAGTTCCTCCAGGGCCGGGATGAGGGCCTCGGGCACGTAGCGGCCCCCGAACGGCCCGAACCGGCCCGTCGTCGCTGCGGGAGTCTCCTCCCCTGGCGCGGTGCTGGGCTGGGTCATCGGGGTCCTTTCCCGCCGGCGGCGATGAGCGAGGCCGCTGCCGCGGCCGGGTCGGTGCCCTTGACGAGGGCCTCACCGACGAGGATCGCGTCCGCACCGGCAGCGGCATACCGGGCGGCATCGGCCGGGCCGGTGATGCCCGACTCGGCCACGGTGACGATGCCCTCGGGGATCAACGGGACCAACTCGCCGAAGACGTCCGGATGGACCTCGAGGGTCTTGAGGTTGCGGGCATTGACCCCGATCACGGCGGCGCCGGCGTCGACGGCCCGGCGGGTCTCCTCGGCGTCATGCACCTCGACGAGCGCGGTCATGCCCAGTTCGTCCACCCGGTGCAGCATCGTGCTCAGTTGGGTGTCGGTGAGCGCGGCGACGATGAGGAGGACGAGGTCCGCCCCATGGGCCCGAGCCTCCCACAACTGATAGTCGTCGACCATGAAATCCTTGCGCAACACCGGGATATCGACCCGAGCCCGCACCGCGTCCAGATCGGCCAGGGAGCCGCCGAAGCGGCGCTCCTCGGTGAGGACCGAGATGGCGCTCGCCCCGCCGCGGGCGTAGGCGGCGGCCAGGTGCGCCGGGTCCGGGATCGCGGCAAGTGGCCCCTTGCTGGGGCTGGCCCGTTTGACCTCGGCGATCAATCCCAGGCCGGGAGCGCGCAGCGCGGCCAGGGCATCGAGCGGTGCGGCCACCTGCTCGACCCGGCGTTGCACATCGAGCAACGGAAGGCGGTGTCGGCGCGCGGCCAAGTCGAGGCGCACGCCATCGATGATGGTGTCGAGAACAGTCGTCATCAGCACGAACAGACCCGGGTCTGCCGGGTCCGGGCGTCAGTGGCCGGCAGCAGTGCTCCGGCCGGCGACGCCGTAACCGCGCGCGGCGAGCACCTTGCCGGCGATCAGGCCGACGACGCCGATGATGCCAGCGGCCACCGCCATCGGGACACTGAGGAAAACCACCGCAAGCGAACCCACACCGAAGGCGGCGACGAGGAGGAGGTTGCACACCCAGGCGGCGACGCTGTTGCCGTGGTGGTCGTGCTCGGCTGACATGGGACTCTCCTGCTCTGCGGCCGGTATGCCGTCGTCGACGACGAGGTGGTTGGGTCGATTGTGTCAGGTCCGCGGCGCGGGTGGAACATCGGTCGGGTCGTGTCCCTCACTGAGGGCCTGCCAATCGGAGTGGACGACTTCGCCGCGCGCGCCGCGCCCGGTGGTGTCGCCCTCGCGCTCGTAGCGCCGGGTGGGCGCCGGCCAGCGGCGGGCGGCGACGACCGCGCCCACCGCGCCGACGAGCAGGAGCGCGGTGGCGGCGACGGCGGCATACGCCCAACCGGTCGGGGTGGCCGACACGGCGAGCGATCCGGTCCGGCCGACAGCGGCCGCGGCGAGCGGACCGAGGACGTCTCCCCCGCGGAGCACGGCCCGGACCGACAGGGCGAGTGCCCCAGCGGCGGCGAGCGACCCCACGACGAGCACGGCGGGACGCAGTCGCACCCCGACGACGAGGGCGGCGATGACCGCGGCGGCGACGATCAGGGCCAACGCGACGGCACCGGGGGCGGCCTGGTTGCCGTCGGCGGTGACCGTGGCCGTCCCCAGCACGGCGTCGTGGGTGACGCCGGTCAGCCAGGTGCGCCCACCGACGGCGAGCACGACGACGGCCGGGATGAGGACGGCGAGGACGACCTTGGCCCGACTCATGCGCCCACCTCCGGGACGGTCGTGAGCGCACCCGCGGTGGCGACCGCGCGGAGGGCGGCGGCCGCCTTGGCCAGGCACTCCTCGTATTCGCGGGTGGGGATCGAGTCGGCGACGATGCCCGCCCCCGCTTGGACATGCGCGACGCCGTCCTTGAGGACGGCCGTGCGGATCGCGATGGCGAGGTCGAGGTCGCCGTGGAAGTCGAGGTAGCCCACAACCCCGCCGTAGAGGCCGCGGCGGGTGAGTTCGTACCGCTCGATGAGCGCCAGGGCCCGCGGCTTGGGCGCCCCGGAGAGGGTGCCGGCGGGGAAGGTCGAGACGAGGACGTCGTAGGCGTGCACGTCCGGGGCGAGGTCGCCGACGACGGTGGACTCCAGGTGCATGACGTGGCTGTAGCGGCGGACCGCCATGAATTCCACGACGTCGACGCTCCCCGGCCGACAGACCCGTTGCAGGTCGTTGCGGCCGAGGTCGACGAGCATGACGTGTTCGGAGCGCTCCTTGGGGTCGGCGAGCAGCTCCTCCTCCAACCGCACGTCGTCCTCGGGGGACTTCCCGCGCGGCCGTGACCCGGCGATCGGATGGGTGATCGCCTGGGTGCCGGTCACCCGGACGAGGGCTTCGGGAGAGGACCCGATGACGTCGTATGCCGTGCCGTCGGCGGTGGGGATGCGCAACAGGTACATGTAGGGGCTGGGGTTGCTCGCCCGCAGCGCCCGGTAGACGTCGAGGGCGTCGGCGGCGCAGTCGAGGGAGAAGCGCTGGGAGAGGACGACCTGGAAGACCTCACCGGCGCGGATGTCCTCCTTGGCGTCCTCGACGATCCGCTCGTAGCGCTCGCTCGTGGTGCCGTGGCGCACGCCCGCGAGGGCCGCGGCCACGGCCTTTGCATCGACGACAGCCACCGTGGACGGCGCCGGTTGGGCCAGGGCTACCGTCATCGCGTCGAGCCGCTGGACGGCATCGGCCCAGGCCTGTTCGACGCGCTCGTCGGTCGCGTCGTAGTTGATGGCGTTGGCGATGAGCAGCACCGAGCCGTCGGCGTGGTCGAGGACGGCCAGGTCGGTGGCGAGCATCATGGCCACCTCGGGCAGGCCGAGGTCGTCGGGCAGGGTCGAGGGCACGCTCTCCCAGCGGCGCACGGCGTCGTAGGAGATCGCCCCGACCATGCCTCCGGTGAGCGGCGGCAGCCCGGCGACCGGTTCGGTGGCGAGCACCGCCATCGTCGCGCGCAGGGCATCGGTGGCCGGGCCGGTGGTGGGAACCCCGACCGGAGGGTCCCCGATCCAGTGGGCCTGGCCGTCGACCTCGGTGAGCGTGGCGTGCGAGGCCACCCCGATGATCGACCACCGCGACCACACCCCGCCGTGTTCGGCCGACTCCAACAAGAAGGTGCCCGGGCGGGTGCCGGCCAGTTTGCGGTAGAGCCCCACGGGGGTCTCGGCGTCGGCCATCAGGCGGCGCACGACGGGGATGACCCGACGGTCCTGCGCGAGCACGGAGAACACGTCGAGACCGGGCCAGGTGGCCCCGAACCCGATGTCGGCGGGCAGCGCGGCGGGGGCGCTCACGGCATACCCGCCTCGGTCACGGCGGGCACCTCGGCGACCACGGCCGCGAGCGCGCCGGCGTCGAAGCATGTCCGGTCCCCGGTGTGGCAGGCCGCGCCCTCCTGGACGACCCGCACGAGCAGGGCATCACCGTCGCAGTCGAGCGCGACCGAGCGGACCCACTGGACGTGCCCGCTCGTGTCGCCCTTGCGCCAGTACTCCTGCCGGGAGCGGGACCAGAACGTCACCCGCCCACTGCTCAGGGTGCGGTGGAGGGCCTCGTCGTCCATCCAGCCGAGCATGAGCACGGCCTCGGAGTCGTCGTCCTGGACGATCGCGGCGACCAGCCCGGCGTCGTCGCGCTTGAGACGGGCGGCGAGGGCGGGGTCGAGGGTCGAGGGGGTCGTCGGCACCGACCCATTGTGCCGTCCCGGGGTCAGCGCACGGGCAGGCCGTCCGCGGCGAGGGCGCCCTTGACCTCGGCGATGGTGAGTTCACCGAAGTGGAAGACGCTCGCGGCGAGGACGGCGTCGGCACCGGCGCGGATGGCCGGGGCGAAGTGGGCCAGGGTGCCGGCCCCGCCGCTGGCGATGATCGGGATGTCGACCTCGGCGCGCACCGCGGTGATGAGTTCGGTGTCGAACCCGTCCTTGGTGCCGTCGGCATCCATCGAGTTGAGGAGGATTTCGCCGGCCCCGAGGGCGGCGGCGCGGGCGCACCAGGCGATGGCGTCCATGCCGGTGCGGGTGCGGCCGCCGTGGGTGGTCACCTCGAACCCGGGTATGCCGTCGGTACGGCGGCGCACGTCGGCGGACAGGACGAGGACCTGGGCCCCGAACCGGTCGGCGACCTCGGCGATCAGGGCCGGGCGAGCGATCGCGGCGGTGTTGACACCCACCTTGTCGGCGCCGCTGCGCAGCAGGGTGTCGACGTCGTCGACGGTGCGCACTCCCCCGCCGACGGTGAGCGGGATGAACACCTCTTCGGCGGTGCGGCGCACGACGTCGTACATGGTGGCCCGGTCCCCGCTGCTCGCCGTCACGTCGAGGAAGGTCAACTCGTCGGCGCCCTGCTCGCCGTAGCGGCGAGCCAACTCCACCGGGTCGCCCGCGTCGCGCAGGTTCTCGAAGTTGACGCCCTTGACGACGCGACCGGCGTCGACGTCGAGGCAGGGGATGACGCGCACAGCAACCGGCACCCCGCCAATCTACTCGCCGCCTTAGGGTTGATCCGTGTGGTTCCAGCTCACGGACCCCGCCGATGCCGGCGACGTCGCCCGGGTCGTCGCGGCCGCCCGGGCCGCGACGCCGCGGGCCGGTGGCGTGCGGGTCGTCGCCATCGACGGCCCGAGCGGGTCGGGCAAGACAACGCTCGCGTTCGGGGTGAGCCAGGAGTTGGGGTGCCCGGTCGCCCATATGGACCAGATCTTCCCGGGCTGGGACGGCCTCGCCGCCGCGGTCCCGCTGCTCACCACCCAGGTCCTGGAGCCGCTCGCCCGCGGTGAGCAGGCGGCATACCGGGTCTGGGACTGGGACCACGACCGGTGGGGGGCCACGATCACCCTCCCGGCCCACGACTTCCTCGTCGTCGAGGGCTGCGGGTGCAGCGTCGGGGACGCCGGGGCGTATTCCGCGCTCCGGGTCTGGATGGAGGCGCCGCGGGCGACCCGGCTGGCCCGGGGGCTGGAGCGCGACGGGGAGGCGTTCGCCCCGCACTGGCAGCGCTGGGCCGACCAGGAGGACGCCCTGTATGCCGCGGACCGCACCCGCGAGCGCGCCGACCTCATCATCACGACCGGCGGCGGCGATGGCTAGGCCGCGCCGGGTGGCCGTCGGCGAACTGGGCGCCCGGGTGGCTCGCGCGTCCCGGTCCGAGGCCCAGCGGCGGCTGGACCGGTTGCGCGAACGGGCCGTCTTCATCGCCCAGTGCGGCGTCGCCGCCGGGCTCTCGTGGTTCCTCGCCCGCTGGTGGCTCGGCCACCCCGCCCCCGTGTTCGCCCCGGTGACCGCCATCGTGTGCCTCGGCCTGTCCTACGGGCACCGGGTCCGCCGCGCCCTCGAACTCATGCTGGGCGTCGCGGTCGGCGTCGTCATTGGGGACCTGTTCGTCCAGGTCTTCGGGGCCGGCCCGGGACAGGTCGCGTTCGTCGTCGCGCTCGCGATGGCCTCCGCCGCCCTCTTGGGGTCGGGGCAACTCATCACCACTCAGGCCGGGGTCCAGGCGTTGTTCGTCATCGGGTATGCCGCGACCCCCACCCAGGGCTTGTCCCGCTGGCTGGAGGCGCTCGTCGGTGGGCTGGTCGCCGTGGTGTTCGCGCTCGCGGTGCCGCGCGCGACGTTCACCCGCCCGCGGGCGGCCCTGACCGACCTGCTCGACGAGATCGTCGACGTGCTCCACGACACCGCGGAGGCGGTGCGGGAGCGTGACGCTGAGGCGCTCAGCGAACTGCTCGACCGGGGCCGGGCCACCGATGCCACCCTGTCCCAGTTGCGGCAACTCTCCGCCGAGGCCCGCGCGGTCGTGCGCCAGTCACCGTTGCAGCGCCGGCAGGCCCCCGATGTGCAGCGGGTGAGCGACCTCGTCAGTGGTGTCGATGTCGCCATCCGCAACCTGCGCGTCTTGTTGCGCCGCTCGCTCGCGGCCGTGCGTCAGGGAGAGCAGATCCAGCCGGAGTTGCCCGCGGTGCTCGATGCCCTCGCCGAGGCGGTGGGTGAGGTGTCCTTCGCCCTGGCCCGGGAACTGGACGCGCCCGAGCATGCCCGGCGGGCGCTGGTCGCCGTCGGGGAGGCGGCGCGGGTCTTGGCCCCGGCGGGGTTGTCCGCCGAGGTGGTCCGCGCCCAGGTGCGGTCGATGGTCATCGACCTGCTCGTCGTCACCGGGTTGGACTACGAGGAGGCCCTCGAGGCCCTCGACGCGGTCGCCGAGGACGATGCGTCGGCCGGCGAGCCCGGCCCGTCGGAGCCCGGCCCGTCGGGGCCGACCGACACGCGGGGGCGCGCCGACCCGCGCCCCTGAGTCGGTCGCCGTATCGTGAACTGGTGCGCCAGTATCTCGACCTGCTCGACCGCGTCCTCACCGAGGGCGTCGACAAGACGGACCGCACCGGCACCGGCACCCGCAGCGTCTTCGGGCACCAGATGCGCTTCGACCTGACCGCCGGCTTCCCCGCGCTCACAACCAAGCGGCTGCACCTGAAGTCGATCATCGGCGAACTCATCTGGTTCCTACGCGGGGACACCAATATCGGCTGGCTCAACGACCGGGGCATCACCATCTGGGACGAGTGGGCCGACGACAACGGCGACCTCGGCCCCGTCTACGGGCACCAATGGCGCTCCTGGCCCACCCCCGACGGGCGCAGCATCGACCAGATCACCGGGGTCATCGAGTCGCTGCGCACCAACCCCGACAGCCGCCGCCACCTCGTCTCGGCGTGGAACGTCGCCGACGTCGACAAGATGGCCCTGCCCCCCTGCCACACGATGTTCCAGTTCTACGTCCGGCCCGCGGTGAGCAGCGCAAACGGCGAGCCGGGAGCGGGCGGCGAGCCGGCGGCATACCTCGATTGTCAGCTGTATCAACGCAGCGCCGACGTCTTCCTCGGGGTGCCGTTCAACATTGCCAGCTATGCGCTGCTCACGATGATCGTCGCCCAGTTGACCGGGCTGCGGGCGGGGCACTTCGTCCACACGTTAGGCGACGCGCACCTCTACCGCACCCATGTCGAGCAGGCCCGGCTTCAGTTGAGTCGTGAGCCGCGCCCGTTGCCGACGATGCGGATCACGGCTCACGAGCACATCGACGACTACGACCTCGGCGATTTCGAACTGGTCGGCTACGACCCCCACCCGGGCATCAAAGCCCCGATCGCGGTCTGACATGGCGCGGGTGACGCTCGTCGCGGCGCTGGGGCGCAACCGGGTGATCGGGCGCGACGGGGGGATGCCGTGGCACCTGCCCGAGGATCTGCGCCATTTCAAGGCCCTGACGCTGGGGCATCCGCTCGTGATGGGACGGCGCACCTTCGAGTCGATCGGGCGGCCGCTGCCGGGGCGGCGCACCATCGTCGTCACCCGTTCGCCGTCGTGGGGGTATGCCGGGGTCGAGACGGCGCCGTCGCTGGCCGCGGCCCTGTTGCTCGCCAGCGAGGTGGAGGAGGTGTTCGTGGTCGGCGGCGGCGAGATCTATGCCCAGGCCCTGCCGCTTGCCGACCGGATGGTTCTCACCTTGATCGACCAGGCTCCCGAGGGGGACACGTTCTTCCCCGAATGGTCGCCGGCGGACTGGGTCGAGGTCGCCCGGGATGCCCGGGAGGGGTTCGCGTTCGTCACCTACGAGCGCGCGGGCGGGTAGCGCTGCTTTAGTTGGCCGGGGCCGGGTCGACCGGGCCGGTGGTCGTGAAGCGTTCCCGGTGGACTCTCTCCGTCGGTATGCCGCGCCCGGCCAGCCAGGCTTCGGTGCGCGTCAACAGCCCCTCGGGTCCGCAGAGCCACCAGTGGGCGATGTCGCCGGGCGCGGGGAACCTCTCGGCGAGGAGCGGCTCGTCGATCCGGCCGAACCGCTCGCCGGGCACTTGGACCCGGCTGTAGACGTCGGTCACCCGCAGCCGGCCGTGCGTGGCGTCGGCGAGGGCGGCGACCTCGTGGCGCAACACCGCGGTCGCCGGGGTGCGGTTGGCCAGGACGAGGTCGATGTGCGTGCCCGGGTCGGCGGCGAGGATGTCGGCGGCGATCGCGAGGACCGGGGTGATGCCCGAGCCGCCCGCGACGATGGCGTGCCGAGCGGGACCGGGCTGCGCGGCATACGTGAACTCACCGCGGGGGGGCAGGACGTCGAGGGTGTCCCCCACCGCGACGTGGGAGACCAGCCAGGGCGACATCCGGCCGCCGGCGATCTCGGCGACCGCGATCCGAATCAGGCCCTCGGCGGCGGCGCGGGCCGGCCGGGTCCACAGCGAATAGGACTGACGCACCCGCTCCCCCGCGATCCGGGCGTCGAGGGTGACGTACTGCCCGGCGGCATAGTCGAGGTATGCCGCGTGCTCGGGCGCGGCGACGTCGAAGGCGATCGAGACGGCATGCTCGGCGACCGGGTCGACACGGGCCACCCGCAAGGGGGCGAAGCGCGGGCGCGGGGCGGCCGGGGGCAACAGCGGCATCGCACCATTGAACCCCGGGCCCGGCCGATAGGCTGAACGCCGTGCCGATCCTCACCTCAGCCACCGACCACGGCGTCCTCGTCACCATCGACCGGCGCGAACGCCGCAACGCCCTCAACCTCGAGGCGCTCGAGGACCTCGACGCCGCGGTACGCGCCGCCGTCGCCGGCGGGGCCCGCAGCCTCGTCCTCACCGGGGCGGCCGGGCACTTCTGCGCCGGCGCCGACCTCACCGAGTTGGAGGACATCACGTTCACCCGGCGCCTGGCCCAGGTGCTCCACCACCTGGCGACCCTGCCGATCGTGACGATCGCCGCCATCGAGGGCTCGTGTATGGGGTTGGGGATGCAGTTGGCCGTGGCCTGTGACGTGCGGGTCGTCGGCGACGCGGCCCGGTTCGCCGTGCCGGTGGCCAAGTTGGGGCTCATGGTCGACCACTGGACGATCGACCGGGTGTCGCGGTTCTTCGGTGAGGGGGCGGCCCGGGCCATGGTGCTCGCCGCCGAGGTGCTCACCGCCGAGGACGCCTGGCGTCTGGGGTTCGCCCAGCGTCGGGGCGGGTTGGACGAGGCGTTGGCCCTGGCCGCGCAGGCCGCACCGCTGGCCCCGCTCAGCCAGGCCGGGTCGAAGATCGGGTTCGACGCGCATGTCGACAACGCCGAGGAGGGGGCCCGTTATCGGGCGGCGTTCGAGCGGGCTTGGGGCAGTGCGGACTTGGCCGAGGGCCAGCGCGCCTTCGGGGAGCGGCGCGCCCCGGTGTTCCAGGGTCGGTAGGCCGTTGATGGTGTCGTGGGCGACGACCCGGTGAGCGGGCCGCTGCCTGGCGCTGCTCTGCCGGGCGCTGCTCTGCCGGGCGCTGCTCTGCCTGGCGCCCGGCGCCGGGACGTGCTCCGGCAGTCGTGGTCGGTGGGGATCGCGACCGGGGCGTACGGGATCAGTTTCGGGGCGTTGTCGGTGGCGGCCGGGCTGTCGGTGTGGCAGACGCAGGCGTTGTCGCTGTTTATGTTCACCGGCGGCTCGCAGTTTGCTTTTGTCGGGATCATCGGGACTGGGTTGGCGGCCGCGCCGGCGGCGATCGCGACGTCCGCGCTGCTCGGCATCCGCAACGGGCTCTACGGGTTGCAGACGGCTCGGTTCCTCGGGGTCCGGGGGCCGCGGAGGTGGGTGGCTGCGCACCTGACCATCGACGAGTCGACCGCCGTGGGGATCGGCCAGCCGGAGCCGGCCGCACAACGACTGGGGTTCTGGCACACCGGGGTTGCGGTCTTGGTGTTCTGGAACCTGATGACCTTTCTCGGGGCGCTGGCCGGCAACGCGCTCGGCGACCCGCGTCGCTTCGGTCTGGATGCCGCGGCCGCGGCGGCGTTTTGCGCGCTGCTGTGGCCGCGGCTGCGCAGCGGCGACGCCCGGGTGACCGCCGCGGTGGCCGTCGCGGTGGGGCTGGCCCTGGTGTCGGTCGTGCCGGCGGGAGTGCCGGTCTTGGTTGCGGCGCTGGCCGCCGTCGTCGTCGGATGGTCCACCCGCGGCCGACACGAGCCGCCGCTCACCCCGCCCGGGGAGCTCGTCGGAGCGGACCCCACCCCATGACGATGACCGTTGCCGTGCTCCTCGCCTGCGGGGCATGCTTCCTGCTCAAGGCCGCGGGCTATGTCCTGCCCGAGTCGGTGGTCTCCGGTCCCCGGGCGGCCCGCATCACCACGCTGCTGCCGGTGGCGTTGCTCGCGGCGCTCGTCGCGATCCAGACCTTCGCGTCCGGGCCGACCCTGGTGCTCGACGCCCGGGTGGTGGCGGTTGGAGTGGCCCTGGTGCTCTTGGCCGTGCGGGCCAACTTCCTCGTCGTCGTCATTGCCGCGGCCCTCGTGGCCGCCGTCGTCCGCGCCCTCGGCTGGCTCCCCTGACACCTCACCCGTCTCCCCTGTCTCCCCTTTCCCGCCTGAAGTGCCTAAAGTCCACTTCGCACCCCGAATGTTCGGGTGCGAACTGCCCCTTTCCCACCCCAAGTTCACGGGCGAGCCGCGCCCCTCGCTCACTGGCCCTGATCCCGGCGCGACCGGGGTCCGCTCCCCGCGAGATTGGAGATCCCTGCTCAAGCAACACCGGCAGTACGGGCGTCGTAGTCCGCTCCCCGCGCGAGGGGAACCTTGGGCCAGGTGGACCCCGACGACTTGGTGGCTGGCGTCTGCTCCCCCCGCGCGGGGAGCCCTGATGTTCGTGGATTCGCCGAGGTCAATGATCGTCGTCCGCATCCCCGCGCGCGGGGAGCCCTGATATCGCTGCGACGAGAGGCCCGATCGCGGCATGCCGGGAGGCCCAATATCGTCGGCTGGATTCCGGATCCCAGGCCGGGCGGGGCACCTGATCCAGGCGAGACTGGAGACCCGAGCCCGGGCGCAGGGGAAGACCTGATTCGCGTGAGACCGGATATCCAACCCGGGTCGGTGGGAGATCCAACCCGGGTCGGTGGGAGGTCCAACCCGGGTGATTGGGAGACCCGATTCCGGGAGGGAAAGCGAGACCCGATCCGGGCGCGGAAGACCCCTCGATCAATGCGGAATATTCTTGGTGTGCAGCAGAATTACCCTCCCCAAAGGGTTGCCTCCAGCCGTGTACGGGTGTACGATGAAGTATGTCGACAACCACCACCATCGAACCCCTGACCGGGGTGCGGGCAGTGCTGTCGACCATCACCGGAGAAGACCTCTCGGACACGGACCGGCTCGCGTTGATTGGCGCCCTGGAAGAGTTGAAAGCGGTCACCACGGCGGCGCAGGTGCGGGTCACCGAAGCCTTCGATACCTCGCAGCGGTGCGCCCATGTCCAAGCTGGGGGTGACCCGGGGAAGGCGTCCCGGTCGATCGGGTCGCAGTTGGCGTTGGTGTTGCGGTGTTCCCCGTCGCGGGGGGATGCGTTTCGTCACCTGGCGACGGTGTTGACCGATCAGATGCCGCACACCTTGCACGCCCTCACCCAGGGGG